>Ga0129348_1000099_pt1 | contig 27127 bp, 38 predicted proteins | sample CPBDNA_4_FD_94424 | JGI IMG/M metagenome (GOLD analysis project Ga0129348, IMG submission 94424) | Freshwater to marine salinity gradient microbial communities from Chesapeake Bay, USA - CPBay_Sum_27_0.8_DNA | ecosystem: Environmental > Aquatic > Marine > Coastal | place: USA: Chesapeake Bay...
ATGCACGCGTGTCGGCGGATCGAGGACCGTTTGCTTTGGCAGGAGGAGCGAGGGCAAACCGATCTGGCGGAGGACATCGAGGCGATCTCGGACCAATTGGAATGGCGCTGGTGAGAAGGTGGCTCCCGATCGCGATGCAAGACTTGAGCGGCAATGGTGACGTGTCGTGGCGGGCGATCACTGACGCGCCCATGACGATCGCGGAGGCTCGTCGCGCATATGACGCTGGAACGCACGAGATGGCTCAGCGTCGGGCGGGGAGCGGGATGCAGCTGGTGATCATTGAGCGCCGGCAGAGGTGCCGGCCTCGTCACTACTTCGCGGAGCGACGCGGCGAGAAGTTCGACCTATGGCTAAAACAAGAAACCCGCTAGATCCGCCTCCGCTCCTGATCGAGACGCCGGAGCGCCGCCAGCATTCTCCCGTCGTCGATCAGGCTATGCGTCCGAAAGCCGGGAAGGCGGTCGAGACGGTGCGCAGGGTGCTGTTCGAGCACCCACTCGACGTAATGCTACACCGAGCTTTGCTGACCGACCCGCAGCATGCCGCCGGGATCAAGGTCCGGCAGTACGCCGAGCTTGCTCAGCTGCGGTCACGCGTCACGTCCCGCTACGATCAGAGCGCTGGCATCGCGGCCGGCCCGGAAGCGGAGGCTCATGCGCGGGAGATGCTGCGCGAGGCTCTGCAACCGCTCGACGCCAGGGAGCGCAGCGTGGTGCTGGGATGCTGCGCGCACGGCGAGTGGCCGGGGGTGTGGGCGTTACGGCGGCATTGGCCGACCGAAAAGCGGACGCCGATCGAGGCTCTGCGCAGCGGGCTGTCAGACATCGCCGTCCGGTGGCGGATCACCTAGCCATGCGGCGCGCTGCTCCGGCGTCATGATCTCCAGAGCGTCGATCAGGGCGGTCAAATTGCGGCTGCTATTCGCGGAAGCCTTGGCGACGGCGCGCCATGTCACGCCGAGCCGCTGCGCCAGCTGCTTGGCCGTGATGTCCAGCGCCTGCAGGCGCATTGTGAGGTCATGTCTTGTCATGTCGGTAGATATAAGCGCGCGCAGAAAAATGTCAAAAAAGTTCATGTATCTCTCTTGATAATGCCCCAAAAGTTCATATATACAGTGTGTCAACAGGGGCGGGAAGGCCCGACCCAGTAAGGGAGAAAACCATGAAGACGCTGCAAGATCTTATCGCCGATACCTACGCGGCTGACGAAACGACGTTTTATGTCTTCTGCGATGGCGGCAACGGCTCCAGCTTTGGCCAAGCCGGGCAGACGGTGACATACGACAAGGAGGACGCGGAAGCCTACGGCCATCTCGTCATGCGCCCGACCGCCGCTCACCGGGCGGACGATGGCACCGCATGCGCTTACGCGAGCGAGTGGGTCGATGGCGAGAACGGCTATCGGTTTCAGGTGCGTTTCTGACCCCGCCCCCAGTAAGGGAGAAAGACCATGAAAACCATCACAATCAACAACAAGCAGCACCACATTTCCGCAGCTTTAGAGCGCGCCATCATGCGAGCCAGCGTTGCCGGTCCGCTTGCCATCAGCGACTTTGAGGAAGGCGTCGGGCGCAACCGCAAAAACCCTGTCGCCGCAGCGCGCAATTTGGCGGAGCAAACGGCTGGCGCACTGACCGTTGCCCTCGTTTGGCGGGCGTCGTCGAAGATCCCCGCGAGGTGCTTAAAAGCGCGGCCTCGCGTGCAAAAGTGGATATTGCCGAACACGCGCCGGATCAACCTCGTGCTCAAGAAGCTGCGCGCGGCGGGCGAAAAGTCGTAACCTTTGGGAGGATGACATGAGCAATTTTGCGATCGCCGAATTTAACGAATACCGCACCGTCGCGGATCTTTTGTGGCATGCTCGCAAGCGCGCCGACGAGGCCGTGACAGCTTTTGGCTACACGCAAGGCCGACCCGGCATCTGCTTCGATGATGTCGCGCGCCAACTGGAGGACATGCTCGCGGATCTACAGCCGACGATCGATCGCTTGGCGGAGGATACCGCCGAGGACTAGATGCTGTTGACAGCTCGGATCTCGAACTGTATCTTGTGTTTATCTCTATAACTCCGATGAAGCCCTGGCCCCGCCGGGGCTTTGTCGTTTGTGGGGATGGTAGCCAGATCCGCCTGCTAAGAATGGTGGGTCGGTCCTTTCTTGGTGCTGACGTGAAAGCCCCGATCCTCCTGCAAAAAATACTGGGTCGGGACTTTGAAATTAAAGCCCCGATCCGCTGCCAAAAAATACTGGGTCGGGGCTTTTTCCTTTTGAAAGCCTAAACATGCCTGAGCCCTCTTTTTTTGACCTGCCGGAAGCGCAGGTTGGGGAGGCGCGCGTCATGCTGCGGGAGACGAGTCAGGGCCGGGTGGACGTGATCATATTCGCGTCTTTCGAGAGCGCGGCGGAGGCCGAGGCCTGGGTGGACGGTATCCTGCCAGAGCCGGTGTATCACTGATGGCAGGGAAGTCGGCAAAGCCGATCGCCAGGACGACGAAAGGCAAAGGCCGTCACTATCTGCCAGCCAGCCAGGGCGCGGGCATGACTGCCGCTGGCCGGCGAGCGTACAACGCGAAAAACAAGGCCAACCTCAAGCCGCCGGTGACCGGCAAGAAGCCGTCGAAAGCTGACGCGGCGCGGCGCAAGTCATTTTGCGCGCGGATGGGTGGCGTTGTGAAAAACGCAAAAGGGCCGGCGACGAGGGCGCGGGCGTCGATGAGAAGGTGGAAGTGCTGATGGCTGAAGGCCTGCTAGCTCGGCTCGCGCAGAAGGAGCCTGGACGCATCTATGGCGGCCTTTTGCCCTTTTCGCGCCCAGATACCGACTACATGTCAGGGCCAGAGCAGCCGCAGAAGTACGCTTTCGCGCCGCGTATAGACTTTGCGGCGGGCATTCCCGGCGATGTCTTAAGGGCTCTTGATATTGCGGGCCGGGCCACGTCAGGCGAGATGGTCACGCCAAGGCAGGCCAATGAAGTCGCGATGACGATGATGGGCGGCTCGGCATTTGGCCGCGTCCCGGCTGGCGCACTCGCCACGGGGTTGATGGCGCGAGGCCCCGGCGCGAGTAAAGATGCGCGTTTCTGGCACCCCGTTGGGGGCGGCAAGAAGCTTTCTCGACCTGTTGAGGAAATGACATCGGAAGTCGCGCCGCTCAACAACATGGTCGATCGTCGCGCTTTGGATATAGCTGAAATGCAAGGCGGCGTCCTTATCCCCGCTATTGGTGATCGAAGCGCGGCGGGGGGGCTCTTGTCGCGCGTAAACGAAACAAATTTGTCGGAAGCGGTAAAGCTAGAAGGCGGCCCAAATTTTATGAGAACGCACGCGCCTTACAATGAGGCATGGGCGTCAGACAAGGGCGTAGTGACATCGTTGGGAAGACGGGTGCGCAATGCGGCGAAGGATGGAGCGGACGTTTTCCTAGCATATAGCCCAATGGCCCACACGACGCTAGACTTCAACACCATGATGAGCGACGCGCTAGTCGCGCAATTGAGCGGTGCAAAAATAACAAAGAAAGCCAAGGCCGAATTTGATCGGAAAATAAAACAAAAATATCCAAGTTGGCCTGGAATAGATGATGCCAAGGTCGGTGCTTTCTTGCGGTCGTCGGATGGGCTCACTAGAACCGCGATAGTGCGCGAGATGGACAAGCCAAAATGGCGGAGCGCGGGCTTCCCAGACGTGGCCGCAACGCGCAAGGCAATTACGGAGCCCGGCTTGTTGGATGCGGACTTGAACGCGTCGGGCTATGCGGTGGCAAAGATGGACCCAACTGGGCGTTCGGTATCCGCTCCTCTTGCTCCGCATTCAACGTACAACGCGCATTTGGCGGGAGAATACATCGGGGGTCTAGCGGCTCCTGTCCCCCGAGAAATTCTTTTTCGAGACTTTTTCAAAGAGCGCTTTGCTAATAGGCCGCCCAACTTTAACCCTGCAAACACTGGAGACAACAGGGCGTTCATGATGAGCAATGTCGAGCAGCCTGTCGATCAAGAGCTTGTTGATGCTGTGTCTACTTACCTTCGACAGAATCCCCAATAGCGCGGCCATATTCGGTGAGGGTCACCCCTGCCATGTCGCAGGCGCTGCTTTCTACTAATTGGCAAAGCGCTTCGAGTTCCGCGTCGAATGTGCCGGGCTCTGTTGTTTGTGCGTGCATGACGGCGCGGGTGAGGGCGTCGCTTAGTCTTCCTGCCAATTCTGGATCAAGTTTAGGCGAAGCGGTGGACATTCGTTCCTCCAAAACAACGAAGCTGACAGTACCCAAAAAACAACACTACTAAAAGGCTTGATATGGGACGCCGGGCGCATGAGCCGACGGACGAAGCGCGGCGCGTGGTCTGGGAGATGACCGCGTTTGGCATCCCGCAAGAGCGGGTGGCGCATGCGCTGGGCATAGATCGCTCAACGCTGCTCAAATACTACCGCGAGGAGCTTGATAGCGCTGCTGACGCGGCTGTGACCAACGTCGCGCGCAACCTGTACGCAAAGGCGATCGGCGACGGTCGCGAAGCAATGACTGCAGCGATCTTCTTCTTGAAAACGCGCGGCAAGTGGTCTGAACGGGACAAGGACGATCGACAAGGTGGGAATGCCGGCACGCTCACGATCCGATGGGAGGACGACCGAGATCGTCCTACCGTATCGACCGAGGGCGGCGCAGAGTGACCTGCATCATGCGCTCAAGCGCTTTAGCGTTTTGGTCTGCCATCGCCGCTTTGGCAAAACGACGTTTGCGGTAAACCATGCGCTGCGAGCGCTGTTCTCGGCGGGACAGCCGGGTCGGCGCTATGCGATCGTGCTGCCGCTCTACCGGCAGGCCAAGCAAGTCGCTTGGGACATGCTGAAGGACTACAGCCGCTGCGTCCCGATAGCGACCTACAATGAGGCAGAGCTTCGCGCCGACTTTGGAGACATTGGGCGCATCCAGCTGTTTGGCGGCGATAACCCTGACACGCTGCGGGGCCAGGGCTTCGACGGCGTGGTGATGGACGAGGTCGCGCAGATGGACCCGCGGCTCTGGGGCGAGGTGATCCGCCCGGCGCTGGTCGATCGCAAGGGCTGGGCGATCTTTCTCGGCACGCCGAGAGGGCGGAATGCTTTCTACGACCTGGTGCAGCAGGCCGAGGAGGACGACACCGGCGAGTGGATGGTCGCGATCCGCAAGGCGTCCGAGACCGAGATCGTTCCGAAAGATGAGCTGCACGCGGCCAAGCGCCAGCTGACGCGAGAGCAGTATCTGCAAGAGTTCGAGTGCTCCTGGACCGCCAGCATTCGCGGGGCCTACTACGCCCGCGAGATGGAGGATCTGACCGAGGCCGGCAGGATCACGACGATCACGCCGCCGGGCGATGTCCTGGTGCATACGAGCTGGGATCTGGGGATCGGAGACGCAACAGCGATCGTCATGTGGGCGATCGTGGGCCGTGAGGTCTGGATCTTGGACTACTACGAGAACAGCGGTGTCGGCCTCGCTCACTACGTCGAGCATCTGAGGTCGCTGCCGTATCGCTACGGAAACCATTTTCTGCCGCACGACGTGCAGGCCCGCGAGCTTGGCACTGGGATCACGCGCCAGGAGACGCTCGAGCGCCTTGGGCTGCGGTGCGAGGTGCTGCCGCAGCAGCGCGTTGATGACGGCATCAATGCCGTTCGCAACCTTCTGCCGAGGACGTGGATCAGCTCGGAGAGATGCCAGCGTTTAGTTGAGGCGCTCCGACAGTATCGAGCGGCATGGGACGACAAACGACAGATGTACCGGGCGACGCCGGAGCGAGACTGGACGACGCACCCGGCTGACGCGGTGCGATACATGGCCATGGCGGTCGCCGAGGCCGAGGTGGACGTTGCCGGCTGGGCAAAGAAGCCTTCCAACGACACAGCTTGGATACGCTAGATGGTGATGATCGAAGAAACGGTGGAGATCGAGGAGGTCGGCGAAGAGCAGACCCCCGATGCGTCTACCGAAGACGAGCTGATCAATATCATCCAGGCCGAGGCCCAGGATGCGATCGGCTACGACACCGACACGATCGTCGAGCGCCGCGCGCTGAACTTGTCCCAGTACCTGGGCCAGCCGCAGGGCGACGAGCGGGCCGGCAGGAGCCAAGTGCTCGACCGGAGCGTGCTGGAGACCGTCGAGGCTCTGGTCCCGTATCTGCATCGGCTGGCGATCAGCGATGGCGTTGCGCAGTTTGAGCCGGTGGGCGATGGCGACGAAGAGGTTGCCGAGCAGGCAACGGATGTCGTTGACCATATCCTCACGAAAATGAACGACGGCCACCGGCTCGTGTCCACCTACATCAAGGATGGGCTGATCAGCGATGTCGGCGTGATCAAATGGTATTACGATACTTCGATCGAGGTGAAGATCGAGACGCTGTCTGGGCTGACCGACGAGGAGATGGCGCGGCTCGACATGGATGTCGAGGCCGATGTCGTGGAGCACACGGCGTATCCCGACCCTAACGGGGCGATGCTGCCGGTCCTCGATGAGCTTGGCCAGCCGGTGATCGACGCGATGGGCATGCCGGTCATGCAGCCGCTGATGTTGCACGACATCCGCCGGCGCATCCGCAAACCCAAAGACAAGATATGCGTTGAGAACGTCGCGCCCGAGCAGTTCGTGATCGACCGCAACGCGACCAGCCCGACCTTTGAGGACTGCCGCTTCATCGGTCACCGGGTGTTCAAGACGCGCTCCGAGCTTCGCGCGATGGGCTTTCCCGCTGACGTTGTGGACAGCCTGCCCTACGGCGACACCGAGTACAGCCTCAACCAGGACTACCTCGAGCGGTACGAGGACAGTGAGTACGACAACGATATGGGCGGCGAGGCCGGGGCGGAGAGCAACAGGCGCATTGAGGTGCTGGACTGTTACATCCGCGTTGATCTGGACGGCGACGGCATTGGTGAGATCCATCACTGCATGACGGCTGGGTTCCAGAATGCGATGGAGTTGCTCTATCACGAGGAGGTTGATCACATCCCGTTCGCGTGCTGGTCGCCGGTGCTGCTGCCTTACCGTGTCATTGGCCTCGGCGTCGCGTCATTGGCAAGCGAGAGCCAGCAAGTTCTGACGGCCCTGCAACGCTCTGTGCTGGACGCGACCTATCAAGGCGTCTCGCCGCGTCTGGCGGTCGTCGATAGCGAAGTCAATATGGACGACCTCTCGACCCAGGAGCCGGGCGGCATTGTCCGCACGAAAGGGCAAAACGTGATCACGCCGATCGGCACGCCGCTGGTCGGCACGCAGGTGCTGCCGGTGCTTGAGTATATGAACACCCTGCGAGCGGCGCGCACGGGCGTGACGCTGGACGGCATGGGCCTCGACCCGACGAGCTTGCAGAATGAGACGGCCACGGCGGCGGCGTTGCGCTTTGACGCGGCGACGGCTCGCACCGAGATGGTGGCGCGGAACTTGGCGGAATGCGGCATCAAGCCGCTGTTCAAGGGCCTATTGCAGACCTTCCTGCGGTATTTCGACGGCGAGTTCGTGTTTCGCCTGCGCGACAAAGTCGTGCGGGTCGACCCGAATGCGCTCAACGCCGACATGGACGTGACGGTGTCGGTTGGGCTCGCCGGCCATCGCGACAAGCAAACGGCGCTCTATCAGGGCATCCTGGCGATCCAGGAAAAGATCCTAACGACGGCTGGCCCGAACAACCCGCTTGTCGGCTTCGAGCAATACTACAACACGCTTGGCGAGCTTTTGCGGATCGCGGGCATCACGTCGCCGGCGCGGTATTTCAAGGACCCGGCAACGCAGCCGCCGCCGCCCCCGCCGCAGCCTGACCCGAATATTGAGCTGATCAAGGCGCAGGTGCAGATCGAGCGCGAGAAGCTGGAGCTTGAGCGCGAAAAACTGGCGTTTGAGGCCGAGGTGGACAGCGTCAAGATGGGCGCTGAGTTGCAGGCCGAGGCCGATCGCAAGGCCGCTGAGCTTGCGCTGCGTGAGCGCGAGGTGTCGCTCAAGGAGCGCGAGGCCGAGATGAAATACCAGATCGAGCAGGAAAAGCTGCGCATCCAGGCGGCGAAGGTTTGAGGCGACGGGCATCGGGCGCGAGGCCGCGTCAGAGAGACGTCCCCTGTCAAGCCTGCGGTCGGCTGATCGACCTAAACGTGCCCGGCCTGATCGTGCTGGGCGATGGAACCAACCTACACCTGCATTGCTACGAGGAGACCTGCCGTGCCGATGGTCGGGAAGAAGCACTACGCCTACACGGCGAAGGGGATGGCGAAGGCCAAGGCTGCCGCCAAGAAGGCCGGAAAGCCGGTGAAGTCCGGCAAGAAAAAGAAGGGCTGAAACTATGGTGATGTTCGGCGGCTACAACTACATGCCGGCTCCGTCGCAGGTCGATCCGCGCCTGCCGGTCTACAAGCCTCAGATGATGACGCTGCCCGGCGCGAAGCTGTCGAAGGACGATCAGCTCGCCAAGCAGAAGCAATTCGCTGGCGGCGTCCTGCAGGGCTATCAGTACCGGCCCCTGGCGCGGCCTGACCTGTTCGGCGTCAACCCGCAGGCGGCGATGAGTGGCACTGTACCGGACCCGGTACAGGGTGGCCGCTATCAAGGCCCAATGGGTCTGATGGCCGGCATGCCGATGCAGACGAGCCTTGTGGCCCCGGCTGGCGTGCTTGGGGGCGATCAGATCACGCCGATCCAGCCAGAGGGCACGTTCGTGCCCGATGACGGCACTGGCGCTACCGACGCGGGCGAGGAGCAGGGCAAGGGTGCGTATACGCTGCAGGATCTGATGCGCATAGAGCGCGCTTTGGGCCAAGCGAATTTTGGCAACCAAACCCCGATCTCGGTGTTCGAGCTGGTCAAGGACGCCGGCGGCGGGACTTACGACGTGGACTTCGGGAAGCCTTATACGGGCCTTCTGTTCGCCACTCGCAACGACGCCGGCGAGATGGTGGATACCGCCCAGCATCTGGGCAAGTCCGCAGCCATGTCGCAGGCGCTCTACGGCGCGCGAAGCATTGACGAGAGCAATTGATCTTGACGCCAGAGGAAGCTGACCTGCGCGCGGGTGATGCGCGCATGCTGCTGGAGCATCCATTGCTGCATAACGCGTTTGCCGATCTGACAGCCGCGTATCTGGACATGCTTCTCAAGACCGAGGACGAGCGCGGCGTGATGCGCCTGCGTGATGGTCTCAAGGTGATCGAGCAGGTCAAGGCGCAGCTGAAGTCGCATGTCGCGACGGGTCGGCTGCATGGCCGAGAGGCCAAGGAAATTAGAGGCAGACAGAGGTTTTTTTGATGAGCGACGCTACCGCAGAGATGGTCGACAACGATCTAGTCGATGACCCGATCGAGGACGAGGCGACTGTCGAGCGACGCCCTTTCGATACGATCGACGAGGCCGCGCAGGAGATGCGCCGCTTCTTCGAAAGCGATGAACAGCCGGCGGATGCCGGCGACGAGGCAGCGTTGGAAGACGCTGAAGAAGCTCCCGAACCAGCCGCCGCCGCTGAGCCGACCTTCGAGGTCGAGGTCAATGGCGAGATCCGGCAGGTGCCGCTGTCACAGTTAAAGGCAGCGTATACGGGCGGCGACGAGCAGCCGGTAGATCCGGCATTTACCGAAGCACAGATGCAGGCTCTAAGCCAGCACAGCCCTGAGCGGCAAGCGCAGGATCAGTGGGTCCAGCAGGTGCAAGCGTACCTGTCGAGCCCGATGCCTGAGCAGCCGGACCCTGCTCTGCGCGAGACTGATGTGATCGAGTACCTGACACAGAAGGACGCGTGGAGCCAGGAGCTTCTGGATCGCCAGCAGCTACAAGCGCAACTCGATGGCGTTGTGACCCAGCGTCGAACGGAGGCGCAACAGTTGCATCAGCGTTTGCTGGACACCGAGTGGAATGCGCTCACCAAGCATCACCCGGATCTGAAGGACCCCAACCGCTACAAGGCGTTCACCGCCGACATCCAAGAGGTAGCGCGTCATTACGGGTTCCGGGACCAGGAGATGTTGAATTGGTGGGACCACCGCCAGATCCGAATGGCGGCTGATGCGTTGAGGACCGTGCGCGCTCAAAGCGCCGCGCCAGATGTTGCGAAGCGGGTGGCAAGCAAGCCGCCGGTGATCTCGCAGGCTGGCCGCGCTGAGCCGGATGGGGCGCAGAAGCGAGCCTATAAGGAGGCCAGATCAAGACTTCGAAAGACCGGCAGCATGCGTGACGCGGCTGCTGTTTTCCGAAACTTTGTCTAATAGGAGGCCACCATGGCTCTCATCACCAACGCCTTCACCACCTACTCGGCGGTGGGCAACCGGGAAGACCTAGTCGACAGCATTTACGACATCTCGCCGGTCGACACCCCGATCCTTTCATCGGTCGCTCAGACCAAGGCCACCGCCGTCAAGCACGAGTGGCAGACGGACAGCTTGTCTGCTAACACCACCGCTAACGTCCTGCTGGAAGGCGACGTCGTTTCGGCGCAGGCTTCCACGGCGACTTCGCGGGTCGAGAACTATTGCACGATCTCGTACAAGGCTCTGGCTGTGACCGGCACTCAAGACGCCGTCAGCCACGCGGGCCGGGCGTCCGAGCTTGCCTACCAGCTGGCCAAGCGCTCGCGCGAGATCAAGCGCGACATGGAGACCATCATCACCGCGAACCAGGGCTACAATGCTGGTAATGCGACCACCGCGCGCGAAAGCCGCGGCCTCGGCTCGTGGATCACCAGCAATGACAGCCGTGGCACGGGTGGCGCTGATGCCGCTTCCGCGACCGCTGGTGCGACTGACGGCACGCAGCGGGCCTTTACCGAGGCCATGCTGAAGTCGGTCATGCAGCAGGTCTTCGACAACGGCGGCGAGCCGGAACTGCTGACGGTTGGGAGCTTCAACAAGCAGACCGTCTCGGGGTTCACGGGTCGGTCGTCTGCGCGTCAGATGATCGCTGAGGATCGCATCCAGGGTGCGGCGTCGCTTTACGCGTCCGACTTTGGTGACCTCAAGGTGATCGCCAACCGCTTCCAGCGGGCTCGCGATGCGTTCGTGCTCTCGCCGGAATACGCGGCTGTTGCCTACCTGCGGCCTTTCGCGGTCGAGGAGCTTGCCAAGACCGGCGATGCGGAGAGCCGTTTCCTCCGCGCCGAGTGGACGCTTGAAGTCCGCAACGAAGCCGCTCATGGCGTCGTGGCTGACCTGACCACGTCCTAAGCGCGTTGAGGCGGGTTCTCCCAGCCCGCCGACCCCGCGGGGGCGGCTTGCCATTGCCGCCCCCGTTTCTTTTGGAGCTTCGATGTCCCACAAGCAGACGTTTCGCGAGGCTTTCTCGCCAACAGCTCGCAATGTCACGATCGTGGATGGCGACGACCTGCACATCGGCGTTGAGGTCGATGCCGGCGCGTTGCGCGAGAGCGCCAAGGCTCTGCGCGATCTGAACGATCACGAGCCGTTGCACAAGGACATGCGGCTGGCTGCGATCATCCCCGAGGATGTTCTGCAACGATCCTTCCAGGAGGGCTGGTTTAATGACCGACGCGCCTGGAAGCGCTGGGCCAACGATCCAGATCATCGCGACTTCCGCGTCTGGGAGGGTCAACTGTGAACGATCAGGGCATCAAGATCCTGGTGGCGGTCCCGAACACCGGCCACTTGGTCACGGCAACGGCGGTCTCGATCGCCGAGATGTTGCAACACTTTGAGGCGTCCAGCGCGCCCTTCGCCAAAGAGGCGCGGCTGATCGCGGCACAGGGCTCGATCCTGCCCGAGATCCGGCACAAGCTGGTCGCCGAGGCTTACGAGTACGGCGCGACGCACATGCTCTGGGTGGATAGCGACATGCGCTTTCCCAAGGACGCGCTGAACAGGCTGCTGAACCACGGCAAGCACGTCGTGGGGGTCAATTACGCCCGCAAGGAGCCCGAGGCTCGCCCGACCGCTTTGACGCTTGATGAGCGCCCTTTGAGCGCTGGCTCGACGGGGCTGATCGAGGTCGCGCATATGGGGTTTGGCCTAATGTTGGTCTCGATGAGCGCCTATGACGCGATCGACCTGCCGTTTTTCGCGTTCGAGCCGATACCGCCGACGAATGCTCGGTGCTACGGCGAGGATGTCACCTTTGGCCGCAAGCTGCGCAAGGCAGGCGTCAAGGTCTTTTGCGATGCCGATCTGAGCCGTCATGTCCAGCATATCGGCCCCTATTCCTACACCCTGGCCGCTGACGAGGCCGTCGAGCCTGACAAGCCGCAGCTGCAATTGGTGACGTAACATGGCCATCTCGACATACGCAGAATTGAAGACCGCCGTCGCGGAGTGGGGGAACCGCACTGATCTGACGACGCAGATCCCCGACTTTATCGCGCTTGCCGAGGAGCGGATCAACGCGAAGTTGCGTGTTCGCCAGATGGTCGCGCGCGCCACAACGGACGCCGCCGAGTATCTGGATCTGCCTGATGACTGGATCGAGGCTCGCGAGGTCAAGCTGACCAACAGCAAGACGACCGTGCTCGACTATTACAGCCCGATCGCGCTCGACAAGCAGTTTCCCTACGGCGGCGCTGGCCAGCCGAGCGGGTTCACGATCGTTGGCTCGCAGTTGCGCCTGATGCCGGCCCCGAGCGGGTCGATGACGGTCGAGATCGGCTACTACCAGCAGGTGCCGGCTTTGTCGGACAGCCAAACGCAAAACGCGGTGCTGACCGACTTCCCGCGCGTCTACCTCTACGGCTCGCTGGTCGAGATGCAGAACTATTTGATGGACGCGAAGACGTTGCAGCGTTTCGAGGCTCTGTTCGACGAGGCCGTTCGAGTGGCCAACACCGCGAATAAGTCATCGACGCATGCCGGCGGCAGCCTGCGCGTGACGCCTGGAGGAAATGTCGTATGACCACCTGGACAAACATTTCCGGCGGGAGCGCCATCAGCGAGTCCTTGGCTGATCAAGCGGCGACCAGCGCAACGGACGCGAGCAATAGCGCCACCTCGGCCTCCACCAGCGCGACTGCGGCGGAAGCGGCCAAGACTGGCGCTCAAGCGTCTGAAACGGCCAGCGCGGCCAGTGAGACCGCTGCGGCGGCTTCAGAGGCCGCTGCGGCCTCGTCGGAAACGGCGGCGGCGGCGAGTGAGGCGGCGGCGTCGTCCAGTGAGACGGCGGCGGCAAGCTCTGCCACTAGTGCAGGCACCTCGGCCACTAACGCAGCCACCTCCGCGAGCAATGCCAGTACCTCGGCTGCTAATGCGGCGACCTCGGAAAGCAACGCAGCCACATCTGAAAGCAATGCTTCCACTTCAGCCACTAATGCGGCGACCTCGGCGAGCGGCGCGGCTTCCAGTGCCACTGCGGCGGCTTCCAGTGCCACTGCTGCGGCGGCGAGCGAAACCGCTGCGGCGGCGAGCGAGACTGCTGCGGCGGCGAGTGAGACTGCTGCGGCCTCGTCGGAAACGGCGGCGGCTGCAAGCGAGAGCGCGGCTGCGGCCAGCGAGACTGCGGCGGCGGGCTCCGCCACCAGCGCCAGCTCCTCCGCCACTAGCGCCAGCACGTCAGCGTCAGGTGCCGCGACATCCGCGACGAACGCTGCCACCTCGGAGAGCAACGCCGCCACCTCGGAAAGCAACGCCTCTACCTCGGCAAGCAGCGCCGCCACCAGCGCGACGGCAGCGGCGGGGTCAGCCACATCGGCTTCAAATTCGGCTAGTAGCGCAGCCGCCGACCTAGCGACTTTCCAGGGCCAGTATCACGGCGCGTCAGCGACCGCTCCGACCACTGGCCTGGACACGGGGGATCTCTATTTCGACACCGTCGCGAACGCGATGAAGGTATACAACGGCTCCTCCTGGGTCGCTGCATATATCTCATCGGCTGGCATGCTGGCAGCAGCCAACAATTTGTCAGATGTCAGCTCAACCTCTGCCTCTAGGACCAACCTCGGCCTCGGCACGATAGCGACCCAAGCGGCCAATTCGGTGGCGATCACGGGCGGGTCGATCTCGGGCATCACTGATCTCGCGGTGGCTGACGGCGGCACGGGCGCTTCCACGGCTTCGGCGGCACGCACAAACCTGGGGCTGGTCATTGGCACGGACGTGCAGGCCTACGACGCTGGGCTAGCCGACATTGCTGGCTTGGCTGTTACTGACGGCAATGTGATCGTCGGCAACGGCAGCAATTGGGTGGCCGAAAGCGGGGCGACGGCGCGGACATCGCTTGGCCTGGGCACGATGGCAACACAGGCGGCGACCGGCGTGGACATCGACGGCGGCACCATTGACGGAGCCACCATCGGCGGCACAAGCGCGGGCGCGGTGACGGCGACGACGCTGACGGCGACGGACGCCTCCGTCATCAGCGCATCAAGCTCAAGCGACGCGCTCCGTATCACACAAACGGGCGCGGGCAATGCGCTAAAAGTTGAGGACAGCACAAACCCTGACAGTACGCCGTTTGTGGTTAATGCGAGCGGCAACGTCGGTATTGGTACTTCGTCACCTACGCACATGCTCACAGTGGGTGAGGATGGCAGCAACAACCCCGGTCAAATCTCTCTTGGAAGAGGCGGCTTGGAAGATGCAAAAATTTTCTTCACGCGAGCTGGAAACAACGACGCCGAGATAACTTATAATTCTGATGAAGATTTATATATCAAAAATAACTTTGCCGCTGGTGATGTGGTGTACAGCAACAACCTTGGTGAACATATTTTTAAATATGGCAGTGCTGGTGCGGCTGAAGCCATGCGCATCGATAGCAGCGGCAACGTGGGCATTGGTACTTCGTCACCCGCCCTTCCGCTTCACATATCTTCAGCCACACCTGCTATACGTCTCACTGATACTGACGATAATAGTGATGCTCAGGTGAGTGCCGCTGCGGGTGGACTGCTTGTTCTTGATGCCGACATTGGCAATGAAGTCGCTGGTACTGCCATCCTTTTCAGAGTTGATGGCGGCAGTGAAAAAATGCGTATCGACAGCAGCGGAAATGTCGGTATTGGTACAGCTTCTCCTGATGCAAAGCTCGGTGTATATTCCGGTTCTCTCGGCACAACGGATGGAGACCAATTAGAACTAGCAAGGTTTATCTCAGCGGCCAGTAATGGTAGTTATTTAAGAGTTTTCACAGAACGAGATGGTGATGGGACGAATTGGACTACCGCATTTACTCGTATTCAGCAACGTGTTGACACAACAGATCAAGGTTACATTCAATTTAATGGTGCTGATAATCTGTATGGAATAAGTATTGGTAATAATAACACTGAATACATGCGTATTGAAAATGGTGGCAACGTCGGCATCGGCACGTCATCCCCCGCCGCCGCGTTAGACGTATCCGGCACCGCCCGCGCCACGCAGGGTATGCCAATCATCACTGAGGCTGGCACCGCCAAGACCCTCGCTTTGACCGACAACGGCGGTTACGTCCGCACGACATCAGGGTCCGCTGTCACGATCACGGTGCCCCTCAACTCGTCTGTCGCGTTCCCGACTGGCGCGGAGATCGTTGTCTTTCAGGACGGCGCTGGGCTTGTGACATTTGCGGCCACGGGCGGCGTGACGATCAAGTCAAAGGACAGCAATTTGTCGCTCGGCGGGCAGTATTCCGCCGCCACGCTAAAAAAGGTGGCAACAGACACCTGGGATCTGATCGGGGATCTCGCTTAATGTTTGCGCGCGCGATGATGATAGGGGCGCAGGTAGCTGCGGCGGGCGGCGTTCCTTACAGCATTGACGTTCTGTCTGTCGCTGGTGGCGGCGGCGGTGGCGGCACCAATGGTGGGGATTATATGGCTGGCGGCGGCGGCGCTGGTGGCTATCGGTATGTGACCTCTCATTCCGTCAACACCGGGACCACTTACACGGTTACCGTTGGCGCGGGTGGCGCAGGTGGCGTTACCCGAAACCAAGGCGACAATGGCTCCGACAGTGTGTTCGACACCATCACGAGCGCCGGTGGCGGTGGGGGCGCTGCTGGGTCCGCAGGGGCCGGAGGCACAGCGGGCAGCAATGGTGGATCTGGCGGCGGCTCAGCCGCTAACGGCAGCGCTGGATCTGGCAACACGCCATCAACGTCTCCTTCCCAAGGCAATAACGGAGGCTCCGGCACGGCCAGCCAATGGTTTGGCGGCGGCGGCGGTGGTGGCGCTGGAGCGGTTGGAGGCGACGCTGCGACGTCCCCGACCACGACCGCTGGTCACGGTGGCGCGGGGTTGGCAAATAGCATTACGGGGTCATCCGTAACCAGGGCCGGTGGCGGCGGCGGGGGTATCAGCAATAATACCGGCGGGTCCGGTGGCACGGGCGGCGGCGGCGCTGGCGGCGCTGGTGCTAACGGAACGGCTGGAACCGCCAACACAGGCGGCGGCGGCGGTGGAAGCGGCGGGAATAGTCTTGAGGGCGCTAAAAACGGCGGCGCTGGCGGCTCGGGCGTCGTTATCTTGCGGCTGCTCACGAGCGACTATAGCGGCACGACGACCGGAAGCCCGACCGTCACGACAGACGGCTCTTATACCGTGCTGCAATATAATTCGTCCGGGAGCTACACGGCATGAGCCATTTCGCGAAAATTGAGAACGATGTCGTCACCCAGGTCATCGTTGCGGAGCAGGAGTTCGTGGACGCTCAGCCCGGCGAGTGGGTGCAGACGAGCTATAACACGCGCGGCGGGGTGCATTACGCGCCCAACAGCGACACGCCGGATGGCGGCGTTGCCCTGCGAAAAAACTTCGCGGGCATCGGCTACACCTACGACCGTCAACGCGATGCTTTTATTCCGCCCCAGCCTTATCCGTCGTGGACGCTGAACGAGGCGTCCTGCCTCTGGGAGCCGCCGGTCCCGTATCCGAGCGATGGGCACAAATACACATGGGATGAGGCCGCACAGGCCTGGGCACTTGTAGGAGCAGCGCCATGAGCACAGCAACGACGATCCTAGGCCTGGAAAAGCAGGACACCGGGGCGAACAACAATGCCTGGGGAACGGTCCTAAACACGCAGCTGGATCTCATCGAGGCTTCTGTCGCCGGCAGTACCAGCATCACGCTATCCTCGAGCGACGTGACGCTGACGACGACGGACTACTCGGCCAACCAAGCGCGTGCGAGCCATCTGGCTCTGTCTGGCACCATCACGGCTGACTGCAATGTCATCGTGCCGGCCAAGTCCAAGCTCTATTGCGTCACCAACAGCTGCACGCAGGCGACCGCCTATCAATACAGCGTGACGGTCAAGACGAGCGGCGGCACGGGCGTGGTGATCCCGGCGAGCACGCGGCCAGTTTGGGTGAGGTGCGACGGCACCAATGTCGAGCCCTTGTCGATCATGCCGGCGGTGACGATCGCGTCCGAGACCGAGGTCTCGCTGGCGTCGACGACGAACGAGGTTCTGTTGACTTTTGCCGCTGGCGACGTAACGCACGACCCGCTTTCGATGGCGGATGCAGCCAACAACAAGATCGTCTTTCCTGCCGGCGCTGAGCTTGTGTCAATTTCCCTAAATTTGTTCCTAAGTGCGTCCATCGCGTCCACGACGCTGTGCTCGGCGATCATCCAGCAGAAAAGCGGGTCACCCGGCAGCAGCGGTTTCTACCCCTACGAGGCGGTCTATCAACGCCGTGGCACCGGGTCGACGTACACACCTTTGTCGGCGAGTTGCATGTTCAATTTGGCCGACAAGGCTATCGGCGCAACCGATCGCGGCATGGAGTTCCAGTTCCTTGCCCAGCTGGACACCAGCACTGCTGGAGTAGCCTGCTCGGCCTGGGAAGCTCACGCGGTGATCTTGCGGTAGGAGCGCCGGCATGACTTTCGTCAGCTTCGAGCCAAGGCCCGGCATCTTCACCGACGACGCACCCGGCGTCGATGCGCCCTTCCGCTACACAGCCGGATCGCTTGTGCGTTTTTACAATGGCAAGGCCGAGACCATCGGCGGCTGGCAAAAAAAGACGCAGGACACGTTTACCGGGAAGGCGCGGACGCTGTTATCGTCGGCTGAGCTGGATGGGACGCGCAATGTTTTCGCCGGCACGCACAGCCACCTGCAAGTGCTGCAAGGCGGCGTTGTCAGCGACATCACGCCTTTCGCGGCGGCGGCGATCTCTCTCGGCACTGACCCGATCTCGACAACGGACACGGATGCCACGGTGACGGTGACGGCGACGGCGCACGAACTGTTCGTTGGTCAGCGCGTGGTGTTGGACGGCGCGAGCGGCACGGTCGGCGGCCTGACGATCGACGGCGAGCATTCTGTCGCCACGGTCGTGGATGCCAACACGTTCACGTACGAGGCGACCTCGGCGGCGACTTCGACCACGACGGGCGGCGGCGCAAGCATGACAGCGCGCGGCGTCCTGGTGAACGGCGAGGCTGACGGCACGTTCGAATACGGCTACGGCGTCGGCGGCTACGGCGAAAGCACCTGGAATACCGCGCGCTCAAGCTCGACGATCGAACTGGCTCCGCGTGTCTGGAGCATTCAAGCCTATGGCGAGGACGCATTGTGCGCGCCAGGGCAGCAGGGCTCGATCTATCAGTGGGACGCGACCAACGGCGTCTCGACCAGGGCTGTTGAGGTGACCAACGCGCCGCCGTGCAACTTTATCATCGTCAACCCGCAGAGCCGGCACCTGATCACATTTGGTGCGGATGATGACCCGATGAAGATCCGCTGGGCAGCGCAGGGGACGCTCACGACCTGGACTGCTGCCTCGACCAATGATGCGGGAGATGTCCGACTGCTGGACGGCAGCGAGATCCGCGCGGCATCGAGGACAAAAGCGGAGATCGTGGTCTGGACCGATACGGCAGCTTATTCACTGCGCCATATCGGCGGCGCGTTCGTCTTCCAGCTGACCAAGCTGGCGGAAGCGGCCCCGATCCTCGGCCAGCAGGCGTTTGCGGCCAGCGATACATTTGTTGCGTGGATGGCGGATGGTCAATTCCAATATTATGACGGCGTGGTCCGCAGCCTGCCGTGTCCCGTTGCCAAGCATGTGTTTAACGATGATCTGGGGCCGGGGCTCAACCTCGCGCAGCGCCAAAAGATCGTCGGCTTCTGCAATGCCGAGTTCGGCGAGGTCGGCTGGCTGTATCCAAGCGCCGGCAGCACCGAGGTCGATCGCGTCGTCGTCTGGTCGTACAAGGAGGGAGCTGACGTCTGGTGGATCGGCGAGCTTGATCGCACCGCCATGATCGACCGCTCCATCGAGCTTAACCCGATCGGGGTCGATAGCTCTGGCAATATCTATAACCACGAGATACCCGGCGCTGGGGATGATGGAAACTCGCTGGCCTACTCGATCGAGACTGGTGGAGCCTATATCGACGAGGGCGAGAACCTGTACGCGATCCGGCAGGCAATACCGGACTTCGTGCTGACCGACAGCGACGCGTCAAACGCGCTCAAGCTGCAATTCTTTTCAAAGATCTACCCGCAAGGCACCGAGACCGCCGGTGCGATCAATGACGTGATCAGCACGACGACGACCGTGGACACGCGGATCACGGGCCGCAGCCTGCGGTTCAAGGCGTCGAGCAACTCGGCGCAGCTTGCGTGGCGCGTCGGCAAGATGCGCTTCGATGTCGAGCTTCTGGACGCCGCACGCTGATGGTCGCGCGCTTCCCAGACCCGCCCTCGTCTGCTGACGGCTTGCAGATCTGGGCGGCGGATCTCGTGCGCGCGCTTAATGCCGCGTTTGACAGCAGCAGCGAGCGCGTAGCCGGCGAGTTCACGGTAACGACGACGGCGACGACCCGCACGCTGGACGCCTCCACGGCCACGGCGACTGATGTCGCGAATGTCCTGGGCACGCTGATCGAGGATCAACAGGGGCGCTGATGGACAGGCTGGATCGACTGCAACGGGCGTTGAATTTCGCCGGCGACACGCACGCGCTCGAGCATGTGGCTCAGGCCGTAAAGGGCGGCGAGGCCAATTGGTGGCAGGGCGACCGATCGGACATCATCACCGAATTTTACGAATACCCGCTGTCTGGCCGGGCCTGCCGCGTTTGGCTGGCGAGCGGCGACATGGCTGAGTGTCTGCGGATGTATGACGACATAGAGGACTGGGCTCGGGCGAATAACGCCGAGCGGATGGAGATCGTTGGCCGACCCGGCTGGCGGAGAGTGATGGCTGGTCGCGGTTTTACCGCGGCCGGAGTAGCGCTAAGGAAGGGGCTGCGGACATGAGCAAAGGCGGAACCAAAACGGCGACGACGACGACGGAGATCCCGGAGCCGTATCGCAAATTCGCCGAGGGGCAACTAGCGACCGCTGCGACGCTGCAAAACCGCCCTTATGTCAGCTATCAGTCCCCGCTGATCGCCGACTTCACGCAGCGGCAGCAGCAGGGCATCGACCAGCTGGCGGGGTTTCAGCCGGCGGGCGATTATGGCGCTAGCGTGGCGCAGGATCTCGCCGGGTATCAGGGCGGTCAGATCGCGGGCTCTGATCTTAGCGCGTACAACAACCCATACGAGGACATGGTCGTCAGCCGATCGCTGGCTGACATTGACCGCGCGCGGCAGATGGCTCAGCAGGGCGTTAACGATCAAGCCGTGGCGGCTGGCGCTTTCGGCGGATCTCGCGCCGGCGTGCAGGCTGCGCTGACCAACGAGGCCTATGCCAAGCAGTCGGCAGACACGGCGGCTCAGCTCAGGCAAGCCGGTTTTTCAAACGCCCAGCAGCTTCGCCAGCAGGACATTGCGAACCAAATGGCGTCGGCTCAAATGCGGCAGGGAGCGGCGGGGCAGCTTGGCGCGGCCCAGCAGGCGCAGGACGCCGCTCGCATGGAGCAGATCAACGCGCTCCTGCAAGCTGGCGCTGCCGAGCAGGGCATGACGCAGAGCAACCTTGATCTCGCCTATCGGCAATTCCTCGAGGAGCAGAACTACCCGCTTGCGCAGCTGGCGCTGGGTCAAAGCATCCTGGGTCAGACGCCGATGGGGTCTACCACGCGCGCTCCGATCCGCACAGGCGGGTTTAACCTTGGCAGCCTGTTGCTTGGCGCAGGCTCTCTGGCCATGGGTCTGGGGCCGCAAGGCCTGGGTCTGCTTGGCACTGCGGCAGCGGGAACGGGCCTCGGCACCGTCAATTATTCTACTTGATCGTCTAGCGGAGACTGATGATGGCTACACAAGTCCCAATGGCGACGCCCGGCTTGCTCCAACAGCCAATGCCTTACGTCAACCTCGGCCTGCTCGCGCCGCAGGGGCAGGCGCAGCGCCTACAGGCTCCGGCCCCGTCGCTTGGGCAAGCGCCTGACGCCCTGGGCGGGCTCGGCGAAGGCGCTCAAGCGCTCGGCCAGAATTTTCTGGAAATGGCCAAGGCTCAGCGCGAGGCGGACCTGCAGGCAAAACGGTCGCGGCTGCTGGGTTTCCAGACCCAGGCGGCTCAGCTGGATCTTGACCAGAAGGAACAGGAAGAGGCGCGACAAAAGGCGGCTCGAGGATATGCTGTCAATTACGCCAACATGCTGTCGGAGGTAAGCCCGCGCACGAAGCAGCTGGGGGAAGCTGTCGGGAACGGCGCGACCATGGCGCGCAATGCGCGCGATAATGCGCTTGGCGGCCCAAGAATAGATCCTGCTCCCTTAGAACAGGTGACTGCGCAGCCGCTTCCTCCGCCGGCCCTTGATGCGTCTGCTCAAGACGCATTCCTAACAGACCCTGGCGCAGCGCCTGCCTCTCCTGGCGACGCGCAGCCCGCTGCCCCGCTCGCTGTTGACCGCTTGGCCGCTGCGCCGCAACAGCCAACAATGACGGCAGAAACGGGCGACGTGGTGCCATTTGGCGAGACAGAACAAGCCGCCGACGTTTCTTCCGTAGCGCCAGAAGTTCGCCCCCTGCAGCAAGCCTTTAACGGCCTTACTCAAGAGGAGCGGCGGCAGTATGCAATTCGCTTCGAAAACGCTCAATTTGCCCCCGACCCACAGGCGGCGGTCGATGGCATTCTGAAAGACATGGCCAAGACGATCGACATTGCAGATGCGTCAAAGCTGTATCGCGATACGGTCAAAGACTTCAACAGCAGATCAGCCGACTTTGAAGACAAGCAAGACGCTTTCAGAACGCTTGGCAGGGAGCTGGAAGAAAACACCGGCGCTGGAGATTTTGCGGCGCTCAAAGTGTTTGTCCAGACCTTCGAGAAAGGCGTTGTGCAAGCCGGGGAGCAGACGCTGGTCCTCGGCAGCACGTCATTGCAAGAGCAGCTGGACGCATTAAGCCAGAAAGCAATGACAGGCACACTTTTCACGCCAGAACAGCGCAAGAAATTTTACGCGGCTGCGGCGGCTGCATATGAAACGGCGAAGATACGTCAGCAGCGGCTTGAGGAAAGTTTCCAGCCGGCGTTCAAAGTGGTTTCAGCGCGAGATCCAGCCTATGCGTTCAGAAGCGCCATTCAAGAGCCAGAGGCGTATCGGCCTGTTGAAAACTGGTGGCTGGGAAAGACGGGGGCAAACAGCGAAGAAGAAATGACGCCGCGCGCTGTGCAGCAGGGCATGACGCCCTCCGACGCTCAAGAGATGATGAACAGCATCAGTTTGGAAACCTTTCTGCGTCTGCCTCAAGACGTGCGGGACGCTATTAGCAGGCTCCAAGACAGCCATATTGCAGGCCAAAAGGCATTGAACGAGGCGCGGCAAAAAGGAAGAGGCTAATGGTAGACCCAGCAAAAGCTCAGTTCAAAAATATGCAAAAAAAAGCGGGGTCCGGCGCAACGCCTACGCAGAACTTTCTGGCTCAATTGGGCCTTGGCGCCCAAGAAGGGGTGATGCGGGCGGTTGCTGGCGTTCCAGGCATTCCCGCCGATCTTCTAAATATGGTGCGCGGCATTTCTAAGGCTTTTGGCTGGGCTGAAGAAGGCGGTGCTTTCGACAAAATGATGGACTATGAGCCGGTCCCTGGTCTTGGCAAACTTTTCCGTGGCTCTGACTATTTTATAGAGAGAGCCGGGGCTGGCTTAGAGGCAGCAGGGGCGGGGGAAGTTCCTGTTTTGGGAACTTTTGACGATCCTGTGCCGATCAACGAGCCCGCGCGCGGTTATGCTCGGACAGCCGCAGAGTTTGCAACGCCAGTGGGCGTGGCGACCAAGCCAGTCGTTACCGCTGGCCGGATGGTTAGTAATGCGATCAGGAAAAGGCCGGTACAGGATCTTTTAGATGAAGGGGCGAGCTTTGCGCCATACGCAAGCAACACGCCTCCGCCAGTGCGGCCTATGGGCGCTCCTGTTCCTGGCTTGGCGGCTTTGCCTCGCCCAGCGCCCGCTCCAGACGAAAGCATAATGAGGCGACTGGGTCGCAGCGCCGACGCAACGGGCGCGGGCATTGGCGCTGCCGCCGGCTTAGCGACAGAGTACGTCGACCGCAATATTGAGAGCTTTCCAGGCGCTGCGGCCGGCTTGGGAACGGCTGCTGGGCTGGCAATTTTGGGGCGCAGCATGCCTGGACAAACCGCTCAGAAGTTTGTTGCTGAACGGTTGCCGGAAGACCCAGCAACGCTGGCGCAAGCGCAAGCGATCATGCAGGCCGCTCGCGAAAACGGTATCGAATTGTCGGCAGCGGAAGCCTTGGCGCAGGTGGGCTCTAGGGCCATGCAGCGCACGCTTGGCAATGTCATGGCGTATAGCGATAGCCCAAAGCCAGAAGCGATGGCGATGCGCCGCCAGCAGCAGGGGCAGCAAAAAGCAGCGGTGCAAAAATACCTTGACCGTTTGTCGGGGCCAGAAGGGCTTGCGGACGAGGCCGTGCCCGCTGATGCAGCGGATCTTGCGGCCCAAGCCTATGAGGGCGCTCGGCAGCAGTTGCTTATACGACCGACAAGTCAGCTTTTCGACGCGGCTGGCAACGTAGACGTCGATCCAGGATGGGCCTCCGGGCTGATAAACACGGCCATAAGACAGCAGCGAGAGGTCGCCAAGGGCGGCAGCGTCGATAAGGCCTATGCCTCCTTCATCAACAATTTAACCCGTCGCGTTGTGGACCCAGAAACAGGTAAGGAGAAAAACGTCCTGCAGCTTAATGTAAAACAGCTGCATGAGAACTACGCGGAGCTTCGCGAAGAACTGCAGCGGCAAGCCGATCAAGGCAAGAAGTCCGCGCAAATACGCTTGGCAGGTTTGCAGAACGCAATGGTGGACGGGCTCGAAGACGCGAGCCCTGAGTTTGCCGAGGCGATGAACATATACCGGCGCTATGCCGATCCGTTTGAAAGGTCAAGGCGTCAAACTGCTGGCGTGGCTGCGGACTGGGCTGAAAGGCAAAAGTCGTCACAAGCTCAAGCCGATGTGGGCATTACGCCAGAAGGCTTTGCCAACCTGCTCTTGCCGAGAAACGGGAAAGTATCGCCAGATCAAATAGCGCGTTTCTTTCGTGTGCTAAAGCGAGGTGATGCCGAGATCATTGATCAGGTGCGCGCCTCTCTCGGCGAAGGGGACATCCCTACCACTGTCCCTGCCGATCGCGCGGCAGCTTCTTCTGTGATCATCAGAAAGCTGGTTTCTCAGATGTTGGGAGCGCGCTTGCAAGAGGCGTTTAATACAGACAGCGCCCAAGCTGGGGCAAGAAGCTATAGCCGAAAAGACTACTTTCCCGCCGACAAACAAGCCGCCGTGAAGCAACTGCTTATAGAGGCGGCTGATGCCTCTGGCGTTGAGCGAGCCGGCCTTGTTAATGGCTTCCACAAGCTCATGGAAGTATTGTCAGCAACGTCTGAATTTCCGACTGTTGGCGCGGCAACAGCTGGCCGCGCGGCAGAAGGCGTAGAGGCCGGCTTGACTAGCGGCGTTAGCAAGGGGGGGCGCGCCGTGTCCTCGCTTACCTCTATTGGGTCATCCGACTTCTTGCCCAAATTGGTGTCAGATCGCTTGGTCGAAGGCGGCCGGCGCATGACGTATCGCGCGCTTGGCGAAATTCTCACGCGACCTGATGGCCTAGAGATCCTTACAGACCTTGCAAGCAAGAAAGCGCGCAACCCGCGCACCGCGACAATGCTGGTCCGATCGCTTTTGTCCTTGCAGGCCTCGGCGTCTGACGACGCGCGTCGATCTGAAGACCAATGACCTCCCGCGCTCTCGCCGCAGCAGCCGCTCTTTGGGCGGCTTTTTTTACGCCCGCGGCGATGGCGCAAAACCCGTGCATGGATCTCGCCCAAGCGGCGGAGAGGCTTGAGCGCAGCCACGGCGAGGTGCCGACATGGCGGGGCATGTCCGCGCGCGGCTACATGATCGTGCTGTTTGAGAGCGCCGAGACAGGCACCTGGACGATCGTCATGGTGCGTCGTGACGGGCTGGCGTGCCCTCTGGACGCCGGCCTCGCCGCGGAGAAGCTGACTAGGAGTAAGCCGTCATGACCCCCGAGGAAAGAGATCGGCTTGCCAAAGCCGAGCAGGCCATCGTCGACATGCGAGACGACATCAAGGCGATCCGCGAGGACTGCCAGCAGCTCACCAAGGCGCTCCACATGGGGCGCGGCGGGTTTTTCGTGATGCTCCGCTTGGGAGCGCTTCTCGCCGCTATAGGCGGGGGCAGCGCTTGGTTATATGACCACCTCCGGTGATTCTGGCTATGGCCCGCACGCCACCGGCAAAGCCGCCGAGGCGATCGCCATCGCATGGCTGTCGCGCCGAAAATTTGAGTGTTTCACGGCCTGGGGCAGCCACAGCCTCTGTGATCTGGTGGCCGTCAAGCGACGCGGCGCTGTATCTGCGTCGGTGACGCTGATCGAGGTCCGCGCGACCGACTACGCGGGCAGCGGCCACCGCCGCCTGTCAGCTGATCAGGCGAGGGCTGGGGTCGAGCTGCTGCTCGTCTATCCAGATGGGAATTGCGCTTGGGCCAACGCTGAGCAGGGCGGAGAAACGAATGGGTGATCAAAAAGTAGTGAGCGTGCAGGTCGATCGCGTTCGAAGCCACGTCCACGTCACGTCGAACGGCAGGCGCTGGGAGCTGACGCCGGAGCAGGCCGAGAGCCTCGCGGTGCTGCTTATCCGCGCGGTGCGGGAGGGCCAGGAATGACGATCGTGCCGAGCATTGGCGACCTACAGACGGCGGCGAGGACTATTTTCGGCGAGGCTAGAGGCGAGAGCGACGAAGGTCAGCGCTGGGTGGCGGCGACCATCATCACCCGTGCGCAGCGAGGTGGCTGGTGGGGCAGCACGCTGGGGACGGTCTGCAAGAAGCCGTGGCAGTACAGCTGCTGGAACAGCCGCGACCCGAACAGGCGGATCGTTGAGAGCCTGCAACCTGATGAGCCTGAGTTTCTTCGCGCGCTGGAGAATTTAACGCAGGCGCTGCGTCATGGCGTCGGCGAGACCCCGACCCACTATCACACGACATCCATCAAGCCCAGCTGGAGCGATGCGGAGAGCATGCGCTTCATCGCGACGATCGGTCGTCACTACTTCTATGAGGAGACTTGAAATGCAGGAATTTGTATCGCTGGTGACTAGCACCGAGGCCGGAGCCTGGGTCGCGGCCCTTGCCACGCTGATCGCTGCGGCGAACGGGATCACCGCGCTGACGCCGACCAAGGTCGATAACAACGTGCTGGGCATCGTGCTCCAGATCCTCAACTGGCTGTCGCTCAACGTCTACAAAAACAAAAACGCGGATGATGTCTAGCTGGCTCAGCGCCATTGGTCAGATCGCCGGGATCTTTCGAGCGCTGTCCGAATGGTGGAGCCGGCGACAGCTGATCGAGGCCGGCAAGCGAGAGGCTGAGGGAGAGTACAATGCCGAGCAGCTGGACAAGATCCGCCGCGCAAATAGCGCTCGCATTAACGCTGACCGGGTGCGCGCTGACCACTACCGCGACTGACGTTTCTTGCGTCGCGTTTCAAATTATCAAGCCATCAAGATCCGACGTGCTGACCGCCGGCACCGAGCGCCAGATCGCCGAGCATAACGCGGCTTGGGAGGCGCTTTGCCGGTAAGGGGGGGGAGAACTGCCTCTCGAGAGGCAGTGGTCCCCCAAATTGGCAAAAATGTTCATATTTAAGGCCAATTATAGGCCCCAGGAGGTTCAATTGAACCTCCGACCCCTGCCTCTTTTGCCGCTAAGTCATTGATATTATTGGTCGGGGAGAGAGGATTCGAACCTCCGGCCCCTGCCTCCCGAATGCAGGGGCCTAAGCGTAACTAATTGACATTAAACGATTCTTAATGTCACAAAATGC
>Ga0129348_1000100_pt1 | contig 27000 bp, 19 predicted proteins | sample CPBDNA_4_FD_94424 | JGI IMG/M metagenome (GOLD analysis project Ga0129348, IMG submission 94424) | Freshwater to marine salinity gradient microbial communities from Chesapeake Bay, USA - CPBay_Sum_27_0.8_DNA | ecosystem: Environmental > Aquatic > Marine > Coastal | place: USA: Chesapeake Bay...
AACGAGGCGGAGGGGTCGGCGGGTGCTCGAGGAGCGTTTGAGTTTTTCGCCTCTTCAGTGAGACACGAATCGCCACAACAGCCAACGGCGAAAAAATCCTGCGACGAGACAACTGCCGACCCGGAGCCGGCACCCGCATTGCCTGCGAACCGCTCGCAACTGGGCAACGGAAGCTGGCCTACGGCAACTCGGCAGTGATCGCCATCACGATCGGCGCCGAGGAGTCTGGGCCCTTGGCGAGCTCCACCGAACGGATCATCTCCTGTCGCTTCGGCTCGATGGCGAGGTACCGCAGCTGTCGCCCATTGCGGAGTTCGAAGGCGAACTCACTACCAGGCACGTCGATCCGCCGGATGTAGTCGACGATATCTTCACCGTTGACGAGCGGATGCTCTTCGACCTCGCCATCGTCGTAGTGCAGACGCACCGTCATCGATACCGTGCCGTTAGGCGTGGCCGGCGAGCCCCAGCCGGAGATGCCACCGAGGATGTGGATCGCCTTGGCGGGTGACGACAGGGGCAGCGACACGCTCGAGGGCATCGTCGGCGGAACTTCTCCGATCGGTCCGTTGAGCATGATCACATTCGGAACGGAGTCTCCGACGGGATCGACGAGCTGGAAGGGCACGCCGTTGAACGTCTTTGGCCCCCAGTCCTCGAAGGCCACCGTCTCGGCACGGTTGTTGACGTCATAGAACATGCCCCGCGTGCTGATAACCGTTGCAGACTTCGCCAGCGGCAGCGGCAGATATTTGCCCTTTGCCGTCAGGAAGGCCAGCAGGTCGGCAAACTTCGCCGGAGGTATCTGCTTCTCAAAACCGACCGGCATCAGGGAGTTGCTCGACGGCAGGAACTCGTCGATCTCTTCCCGCTGGATCGCAAACCGCTTCGCCTCTGCATCGACGATCTCGATTGCCGTGCGGCTCTCGGCGGCCAGCAGGCCAGTGACAACTTTGCCATCTTCGGTGATCACGGTGTAGGCCCGGAAGTTGCCCTCCACCGAACGGTTGGGATCCAGAATATGAATCAGCAGCTCCTGCGGCGGGTGCACCGCCATGCCGGTGAGATCTGGGCCCACCTGGCCACCTTCGCCTGAGTGCCTGTGGCACTTGGAGCACTGCTCCTTGAAGATGGCCTTGCCGCTTGTCACGTCGCCACCAGCAAGCACGATCGGCAGGATCTCATCGATCACCTTCTGTCGGTCTGCGTCGGGCAGCCCACCGCCGGAGGCGATCATCTCCCGGGCTCGCGTGCGAATCTTCTCGTCAGGATGCTCCGCGAGCCGGTTTCGCTCGACCAGTGGCAGATCGGTCAGCCGCACCTCACCCGCCTCGATCGCATCGACGAGCACGGAAACCCATTCCGCGTTGCCGACCGCCACGCGGAAGGCCGCATCACGCATTGCAGGCGGCAGGGTGACGGCCTTCGCAATGAGCTCCTCAGCGACCCCATCACCCCGCGAGCTGCCCACCGCAGTAAGCAGTCTTTCGGCGAGGTCTGGATTCGTGCGGGCGTCGATCAGCTCCAGCACTTCGATCGCCGCATCACCATCGGCTGGCCGCATGCTCACCAGGCGTGTTGCCGCGTCACTGCGAGCCTCGTTGGCAGCCTTCTTGTCTTCGATGACTGCCATCAACGCCTCAACGACCTGATCCATCGCATCGTCGAGCACGTCACTGCCGCATCGCTGCACAAACGCGATCAGGTCACCCTGGCTGGCCACCGGCAGCCGTGCCATCAGGCCGACGATCACCTTCTCACTCGCCTGGACAAACTCAATCTCCGTGCCCTTCGGCCAGCCTCGCGAGAGCCCCGCTACGACCGCCGCGGCAACCGCCGGGGGTGTGTCGGCGAGGTGGCCCACGAGTCGGTCAATCTCGTCAGCCTTTCCACCGCGGGCCACATGCTCTGCGATTCGCTCGATCAAGGCGATCCGCTTGGGATCAGCCGCAGCGTTCGCCCCGACCAGTCCGGGCAACACATGTTCCGCCTGCACCGCCGCCGCCGCTGTGGCTGCGTCGGTGAGCACCGCATCATCAAACGTGCGGCGATCCGCCAGCATGTCCATTACGAGCTGGCCTGCTACGGGCGACGACGGACACTCAGAGAGTGCCTCGAGCATGGCCAGACGCACCAGCGGCGAGATGTCGTGAGCCACATCGATCTGGCCAAGCGATGGAAGCAGCTTCACGTCCCGCGGCAAGGCCTTAATCGCATTCATCCGTACGCCTGCCGAAGGATGCTCTGCCGCTGCCACAACGGCCGCCACCGCCTGTGCATTCGCCTGCTCTCCGTCGAGCAGCCCGAGAGCCCGCAGCGTCCAGATTGCGTGGATCGCACCTGGGTTGAGACCGATCGCATCGACCGAACGATCCTCCACCAGAGCCAACAGCCCAGCGACCACATCCCGGCCGCCATCTGCACGGCCAGCCGCTCGATCGACCAGAGCCCGCTGGGCGAGAGTTCGCCAGAGCATGTTCGTGTCGGCGAGTGCAGCCACCAGTTCATCAGCAGTCGCCGCCGCGAGGGTCGTGCGGCTTGGTGCGGCACTGCCTTCCGCAGTCAGACGCCAGATGCGGCCGTGCGTCTTGTCTCGTAGCGGGGTCTCGTAGGCGTTGCCCTTACCGTTTTCAAAGCCTTCCGGTGTCGGGTTGTGCTGGACGATGAAGTTGTACCAGTCGACGATCCACAGGCTGCCATCAGGGCCAACCTCGGCGATGATAGGTGCGGTCCATTCGTCGTCACTGGCCAGCTGGCTGAACGCCATCCGGCTGCGGAAGTCTGCACCAGAAGGGGAGATCTCAAACGCAGCGACCACATGACCGGTCGGCTCGCAGACAAACGCCGTGCGGTTCCAGTAGTGCTCGGGGTAAGCCCGGGCGGTGTAGAGCCGATGCCCTGCAGCTGCCGTAAACCGGCCGTGATGGTCGACCTGTCGGACGGGAGCCTTGCCATCAGGTCCGTCCTTACGGGGAGCGATCTCCATGAAGGGATCGCCAGCAATGCCCCGCAGGGTGGTGGCGGTCCAGCCCCGCACCCGCTCGTAGACACGGTTGGGCAGCGGCATGTATTCGCTGGGATTGCCGTTGGCGGTTGAGCCAAACACGACGCCTTCTTCACTGAAGCCAAAGCCCCAGGAGTTGTTGTTCGTACTGCGGAGGAACTCGAGCTTCGAGCCGTCAGGCAGGAATCGGAAGAAGCCCTGGCCAAACCGGATCCGTTCGCCGCCCACCGTGCCCTGGAAACCAGAGTAGCCAACCATTCCGTAGACCCAGCCGTCGAGGCCCCAGGTGAGGCTGCTCGGTCCGGAGTGGGTGTCTCGCGTTCCCCAGCCGGTGGAGAGCACCTCGCGGCGGTCGGCCTTGCCGTCTCCGTCATCGTCGGCAAGGAAAAGGATCTCCGGCGCCTGGGCCACAATCAGCCCTCCTGCGTGCGGCAGGATCGAGGTCGGGATCGACAGGCCTTCAGCAAACACACTGCGGCTGTCTGCCACTCCGTCCCCGTCGGTGTCCGCCAGTCGCACGATGCGGTCATGGCCACGCCCCTCACCTGGCAGCACAAGCTCGTTGGGATAGTCGACGCTTTCCGCCACATACAGGCTGCCATCGGCGGCAAAGGTGATGGCCAGTGGCTTTCCTGCAAGCAGTGGCTCGTTGGCAAACAGTTCGGCCTGAAAACCTTCGGGCGTGATCACATGCTTCAGTGACTCACGAGGGGAGAGAGGCTTCTGCATTGTCGTGATCGGCTCACCGACCGTGCCCCACTGCGCATCAGGCACGTAGAAGGGAACCTTCGCCGGCTGATAGGCGAATGGCTCCAGCCCCTGGGTGGGGGCCTCCGTCATCTGTGGATGGTCGATAGAGGGCCCAGCGTCTGCGGGATCACCACCGGCGGCATAACGGATGCCGCGCTCCAGCAGGTTCTGATAGCCAGGATGGCTCCAGGTCCGCTGGTCGTGGCCCCAGGCTGTGTAGAAAACACGACCCTTGCCCTCGCTGCGAACCCATGTCCAGGGCTCACGCTCGCCGTTCTCCTCACGGACCTCCAGCACGGTGCGGCCACGGTCGTTGTGCAGCCGATGCACGTAGGTCTCATCCCAGCTCTCGAAGCCTTCGAACCCCTGCATCACCGGATGATCCGCTGCCACGATCTCAGTGCGGAACTCACCAGCACCATGCCGGTCAAACTGTGCCCCCACCAGTGCGATCCAGGCAGGTGAGTTACGGAAGCAAAAGCTCGCACAGTGCAGCGGCACGATCCCGCCACCCTCACGGACGTAGTCCATGATCGCCGCCTCAGCTGATCCTGGCAGGTTGTCGATGTTGGCATAGACAGCCAGCGCGTCGTAGCCGGCGAGCGACTCGGCCGAGAGGTCGTCGAGCGAGTCGGTGTAGACCATCTCGATCCCACGGTTGGCGAGCATGCCCTGCACCTGAGCGAATCGCTCGGCCGGCCGGTGATGGCCTTCGTCTCCAAGAAAGAGCACACGCAGGGGCTCAGCGGCGGTAGCTGCTACCTGAGACACACACACAGCCGCCAGCAGCGTGGCACCAATCAGGGTTCGAAATCGCATCGCTCTTCTCCGCAGTGGGGGAAACCGTCTGTTCGTTGGGCATGCAGCGACCTCAGCAGATCGCCACGTCGGCATGCTTTCATCGGCCAGCGGCGGTCGCCGTGGCAGCCGAGACAACCAGTCGCACCAAAGGCGGATCCTCTGGCGGGACAACTGGTCACATCGGTTGCAGCAGGCTCATGCTCAGCCGCTGAATGTCCATTCGGGCAGCTTCTTGATCGCACCGCCGTCCATCGCACTCTCGTGGGCCAGCAGGCCGGTGCAGGTCCAGTTGGCACTCTGGCGGGCATTTGGATATGGATCCCGGCCTTCCACAAGTGCCGTCGCAAACTCGTGCACGAGGTGAGGATGGCTACCGCCATGACCGCCACCCTGGGTGAACGAAAGATGCTGGTGGTCATCAGCATCGTAGACACCACCGGTGGTGAAACGCTGGATCGGCTCCGGCAGGAGATGGGCAAAGTCGGGCACGGCCACCCGCGTGGGGATCTCCGGCTCCGGCTTCTTCGCGGTGTGGATTACCGGCTCCTCACCCTCGCACAGCTGCCACTCGAAGCTCTTCTTCGAGCCGTACACGTCGAAACTCTCCCGGTACTGACGGGCAGTGTCGAACAGTGAGCGAATCACGCGAGCCACAACCTTGCTCGCCCGCAGCTTGACGTGAGCGCTCTCGATCGCGAACGGGGAGCCGTAACGGCTGATGAGCTCCTCACGGATCTCGCCGGAGCCGAAGCAGCTGACCTCTTCCGCATCGAGACGCTGCAGGGCCAGACATGGCCCAACGCAGTGAGTCGCGTAGTGCATCGGTGGCAGCCCGGGCCAGTAGTCAGGCCAGCCGTCCATGTCCTGCTGGTGGCTTGCCTGGAGGAACTGAATGTCTCCAAGTTCACCGGCATCGGCCATCTGCTTCACGAACAGAAACTCGCGGGCGTAGACGACCGTCTCGGCCATCATGTACTTCAGGCCGGTCTTTTCCGAGAGGTCGACAATCTTCTTGCAGTCTTCGACCGTTGTGGCCATCGGCACCGTGCACATCACATGCTTGCCCGCTTCGAGGGCGGCCAGCGACATCGGTGCGTGGTCGGGGATCGGTGAGTTGATGTGAACCGCGTCGATCTCCTTGTCCGTGAGGAGATCCGCATAGCTGGTGTACCGACGCTCCACGCCATAGGCATCGCCGACCTGATTGAGCTTGTCCTCTGACCGCTGGCAGATTGCCGCGAGTTCGACATGGGGATGACGCTGGTGGATCGGGATGAACTCCGCTCCGAAGCCCAGGCCCACAACAGCAATACGAACAGGTCGAGACGCGTCTGACATACCATTCTCTCTAGACGGGTGTACGGCAGTACCCTGACAATTCGTCGGGACACGTTACTCTGCCTGGAAAAGACCTAAAAGTCCATGCTTTGCCAGAGTTCTCGCAGCGGCTGCACCCTTGGCAAAATCCGCGTATATGTCGACAGATACTCCGTTTCATCCGTGTTACCTCGACCATGCAGCCGCGACCCCTCTGCTCCCTGAGGTGACAGAGTCGATGCGGCGGGCAGCTGCTGTCTTCGCCAACCCGTCGAGCCCCCATGCGGCGGGCCGCGCGGCCCGCTCGCTGCTGGAGAACGCCCGCGAAGAGATCCTCTCCAAGCTCGGTGGCCGCGTCAGCGGGCCAGGCCGCGATCGACTGGTGTTTACCTCGGGCGCCACAGAAGCCAATCAGATGGCAGTGGCTGGACTCAGCGGAGCATGCCTGGGCAAACCGCGGCTGTTCCATTCTGCCCGCGATCATGCCGGCACCCGCTCAGAGATCGCCTCGCTGGCAAACACCTCTCCATCGGTAGAACCACAACCACTGCAGGGGACAGGACAGCCGGCACACAGCCGCTCTCTGACGGAGCTGCCGCTCGACGCCCATGGCTGCCTCGATCGCGACAGGCTCAGCCTCGCAGGTGACGCCTCTTCGCAGGCGGTGCTGTCAACGACATGGGGCTGCAGCCAAAGCGGCACCGTAGACGACATCGCAGACCTCGCCAGTCGATTCCCTCAGATGCTGATTCACACCGACGCGGTGCAGGCCGTCGGTCGACTGCCTGTCGACTTCTCGGCGCTTGGTGTCGCATCGCTTTCCCTTGCTGCCCACAAACTCGGTGGCCCGCGAGGCATCGGTGGGCTGCTGCTCCGTGGTGACACGGCGATTGAGCCATTGATCCCGGGAACCCAGGAGCGAGGTCTGCGAGGCGGGACGGAGTCGGTCACCCTGGCGGTGGGGTTTGCGACTGCCGTCCGTCTGGCGACGGATCGACAGGCTGCGGAAGCACGCCGTCTGGCAGGGCTGCGGGATCGGCTTGAGCAGGCGGTCCTGGCCGCGGGCGTGGAGGCCGTGGTGATTGGTGGTGACGCTCCTCGGCTTCCCCAGATGAGTGTGATCGCTTTCCCCGGTCGTGACCGCCAGGCTGTCGTGATGGCCGCCGACCTTGCAGGGCTCTGCCTGGCAAGTGGGACCGCCTGCGCGAGTGGTTCGAGCGAGCCAAGCCCCGCCTTGGTGGCCGCAGGTCTTCCTGATGCCTGGGTCCAGTCAGCCGTTCGCGTCAGCCTCGGCTGGTCAACCACCGACGACGACATCGAGCGAGGCATCGATCTCCTGCGAAGCGTTGTGGGCTTTCGTAAACCGTGACGGACTCCTCACACAGGGCTATATTCGCTGTTTGGGCCTCACTTTTCGCCGGCGGGATTCACGAGCGACACAGCTATGCCGACTTCTAGCGGCCCTGGTGACGCCGATCCGCAGCAGCGTCGCGATCATCGCCACGCTGTCCGCAGCGAACTCGATCTGCTCGGCGTGGGGATTACTTCGCTACTCGCTGATGAGCCGTGTTACTACAGCCCGCTGGTACTGGTTGGCTCCCCCGCTGCGACGACGGCCGTGCTCCAGGAGATCCGACATCACTGGAAAGGCCTCCACCGCGACACAGCCCGTGGTTCTCGGCGGCTCCTTTTTATTGATGCCAAACGCCTCTGCCGCGATCTCGATGCGGCAGCGGGCGAGAGCCTCGACAGTGTTCACCAACGCTGGACCTCTGCCGACCTCGTGGTCATCGATGGGATTGCCCAGCTCGTGGAAGACCATCACCTCGCTTCCCTGCCGCATCTCCTTGATCGTGTCCTCGAAACTGGCAGCCGCATGGTCTGCAGTCTCGCCCAGGAGCATGGCAAGCGTTCACAACTGCCAGAGGCGATCACGTCTCGACTAGGTGAAGGGCTCGTCGTGACGGTGCGGAGCACGGAGCCGACCGCGACAACCGTGGGGCCGGCCATGGGGAGGCCCGCGCCCTCCGTTCGCCGCATTCTCTCAGCCAGTGCCCGACACTTCGGGCTCACCAACGACGACCTCATTGGGAGCTCTCGCCGTCGCACGGTCGCGTTGGCTCGCGGCATCGCGATGTACCTCGCCCGCCAGTTCTGTGGTGAGAGCCTGGCGGCGATCGGGCGTCGTTTCAGTGGCCGCGATCACACAACAGTCATGCACGCGATTCGGGTGACTCAGGAACGGATCCAACGCGATCCTGCAGTCGCCGCCGACGTGGATGCCATCCTGACCACGCTGGGGTGTGAAACGAATCCGGGGTCCCAGGACGCCTAGTTTTCCACAGGAATGTTGGTTTGTCGTCGGGAGCGTGCCGCTGCCACGGTGCTGAAAACTGTGAGCAGGATGGTCTGTTCACCGTCGCGTTGCTGAGGGCCCATTCGGTCACCAGTTTCATGGCAGGCAGCATTCAGCTTCTCATCATCGTCTTTGACTGTTGGATGACAGCGGATTCGGCAGCAAGCCCACCTCTTTCGGGCAGTATTCTCCCAGCCCATCAACATGTCGCGCGGCAGTGCACTGACACTTCTGTTGACAGATCTTCAACGAGTTTCCCACTTCTGTCTAACCGGGTCTCGCGTTTCAAAAACCTCGTTTTTTCGGAAGAAAACGCTGTTCTTTCTTCCTGTCGCCTCTCACAGATCGTTTGACCTCCGCGAGAGACGAGCGGGGTTTTGCCTGGACGTTCCTGATAGGCTCAGGCCTGTTTCTTCTTACTGATTTCTTCTTTCTCAAAAAACAAAAAAGAAAAGAAGAAGAGGCAGCAGAGGGATCCGCATTCTTCAGAGAATTGCGGTGGTACCCAGTGCCCAACAGCCTGCAAAACGGGTACATTGAAGGGCTCAAAACACCGGAAAAAGCCCTGACAGGTCGCAAGGAATCTATGAAAGTACGCGTCACGCGGGAGCCGCTGTTGGCGGCGATTCAAAGCGCGGCAGCGGTTGTGCCCTCCCGCTCTCCCAAGCCGGTTTTGACCAACGTCAAGTTTGAGGCCGACGCAGGCCAGGCGATTCTGTCGGCAACCGATCTTGAGGTCGGCATTCGGATTGAGATCGAAGGTGTTGAGGTGGAAGCAGCCGGCTCTGTGCTGCTCCCGGCATCACGGCTCTCAGCGATCGTCCGCGAGGCGGCAGCGGGGACTGTTTTTGAAATCTATTCCGACGGTACGGCAGCGGTCGTCAAGGCACCTCGGAGTCAGTTCCGCCTGCCCGGCGAAGACCCGCTTGAGTTCCCTGCGGTGGCGACGTTTCCCGAGGAAGCCTGCTTTGAGCTCACGCCGCCACTGGTCCGAGAGTTGGTGAAGCGAACGGTGTTCGCGACTGACAACGAGTCGAGTCGTTATGCACTCGGCGGTGTCTTGATCGAACTCACATCAAATGGTGTGATCGGTGTGGGAACGGATGGCCGACGGCTTGCCAAGATGGAAGGGCCTGTTACCACCATCGGAGGTGATCCAGCAGATGCTCAGCCGATTGTGCCTTCGAGAGCGATGCAGCTTGTGGAGCGGTGTCTGAGCTCAGGCGACACACCGGTTCACATTGCGGTGCATTCGTCAGAGATTTTGATTCGCACGGGCTCCACGACCGTGTCGGCCCGGCTGGTCGATGGTCGCTTTCCTCGTTGGCGGGATGTGTTTCCTGAACGGCCTGAAGCGATGCGGGTCAGCCTTGTGGTGGGACCGCTGTTGGCGAGTGTCCGGCAGGCGGCGATCGTCACGAGCGACCAGTCCAAGGGCGTCGACTTTTCCTTTGAGCCTGGGCAGCTGGTGTTGTCAGGGCGATCGGCCGAGAGTGGTGAGAGTCGGATTGAACTGCCGATCGAGCATGAAGGGGAAACCGTTCGCATCAAACTTGATCCGCGGTTCGTCAGTGACTTCCTCAGGGTGCTCGACCCGGCCACGACCATCCAGGTGGAGCTGACCGATGCCCAGAGTGCAGCGGTCTGTCGCACCGATGATGGCTATGGCTACGTGATCATGCCGCTGTCGGTTGATGGCTAGCATGAGCGTCCCAAAGCGTCCGCAGGCAGGCAGAAAACGGCAGGAAAATCGGCGTGATACGCCGGCTGCTGCCGGAGGCCCGCGGGCCATTGGGAGTGTTGTCTCAGGCTTGATGGCCCGGTTTGGCTACGACCGGGAGCAGTCAGCGTCACAGATGGAGTCGGCGTGGAATGAAGTCGTGCCGGAAACGCTTCGCAGCGGCAGTCGCGCGGGGCTCGTTCGGCGAGGAGTCTTAGAGGTAGTGGTGACGCATTCAGCCCTCGTGCATGAGATGGCGTTTCACAAGCACGATCTGGTAACCCGTTTGCAGAAACTGGTGCCAAGCGAAGGGATCACTGACATCCGCTGCCGGGTGGGAACGCTCTCCTGAGCCGTCTCCGGCATGCAACCGAACAAACCTGGAAACAACCGTTTTTTTGAGAGAGAGGATTCCTGCATGGCTGATGAAATGACAACACCCGACGGTGATCAGGCTGGTGAGCAGTCGGGCTACAGTTCGACGGACCTGCAGCATCTCTCTGACCGTGAGCATGTCCGTGAACGCTTCGGCATGTACATCGGCGACAACACCTCACGTGGCCTGCATCACCTGGTCTACGAGGTCGTCGACAACTCGATCGACGAGTGCATGGCGGAATATGCCAAGCACATTTCTGTGACCGTCAACGTTGATGGCAGCGTGACGGTGGAAGACGACGGCCGTGGTATTCCGGTCGAGCGTCATGCACAGCTCTCAGAGGAGATGGACCGCGAGATCTCCACGCTCGAGGGCGTGATGACGGTGCTCAAGTTTGGTGGCAAGTTCCAAAAGGGTGCCTACCAGACTTCAGGTGGTCTTCACGGCGTGGGCGTGACCGTGGTGAACTTCCTCTCGGAATGGTGTGAGGTGGAGGTCTCCCGTGACGGTCATGTCTGGCAGCAGGAGTATGAGCGGGGTGAGCCGACCGGGCAGGTGCGGAAGATTGGCGGGACCACACGCACCGGCACCAAGACGACCTTCAAGCCCGACCCGCAGATTTTCCCAATGACGAAGTTCTCCTGGGATGTGCTGGCGAAGCGTCTGCAGGAACTGGCGTTTCTCAACTCGGGTGTGCATATCACCTTTGCCGATGCGGCCAGTGACCAGCGGGAGCAGTATCACTACGAGCGTGGTGTGGAGGAGTTCGTGGAGTGGCTCAATCGCTCTAGTGACTCGCTGCATGCCGATGTGATCTCGATCAAGGGTGAAGTCGAGGGGACGTCGTGGGATATCGCCCTGCAGTACACCGGTGAGTTCACCGAAAATTTGCATAGCTACGTCAACAACATCTCGACGCATGAAGGCGGGACGCATGTCTCCGGCTTCCGCGCGGCACTGACTCGGTCTCTCAACGCCTACGGAAAAAAGACGGGGCTCTACAAGGACCTCGTGCCCACAGGCGATGACATTCGCGAGGGGCTCACTGCCGTGGTCAGCGTGCGGGTGGCGCACCCACAGTTTGAAGGTCAGACCAAGACCAAACTGGGGAATGGTGAGGTCGAGGGCATCGTGAACTCCGCGGTGGGTGACTTCCTCACGAAATATCTCGAAGAGAACCCCAAGAGCGCCAAGGCGATTATCCACAAGGGTGTGCTGGCTGCAGAGGCTCGCGAGGCCGCCAAGAAGGCGAAGCAGCTGTTACGTGAGCGGAAGGGAGCTCTTTCCGGCGGTGGGCTTCCCGGAAAGCTTCGTGACTGCACCAGCCGTGATATGGAGCGTTGTGAGCTCTACCTGGTGGAGGGTGACTCCGCCGGTGGAAGTGCGGAGGGTGGTCGCCATCGCGAGTACCAGGCGATCCTGCCGCTGCGAGGCAAGATCATCAACGCCTACAAGAGTCGGGAAGACAAGGTGCTCGCCAACGAGGAGGTCCGCAGTGTGATCTCCGCGATCGGTGCCGGTATCGGAGTGGAGGCGGATCTCTCCAAGCGTCGGTACGACAAGGTGGTGATCATGACTGACGCCGATGTCGACGGCTCACACATTCGCACTCTCCTGTTGACCTTCTTCTACCGGCAGATGTATCGGCTTGTTGCCGAGGGGCATGTCTATGTGGCCCAGCCGCCACTGTTCCGTGTCCGTAGTCGCAAGGAGACCTACTACGTCCAGACCGAAGACGAAATGAAGACGCAACTGCTCGAGCAGGGGCTCGGCGATGGTGTCTTTCTGCCGGGTGATGGACGCGAGATTTCCGGTGAGCAAATGAAGAGCCTCTGCCGCACCCTGGCTGGCCTTGAGGATGCGTTACTCGCCCTCGAGAGGCGGGGCATCAGTCTTCGCGACCACGCCGGTCGGCAGGACGACACGACAAAGAAGCTGCCGATCTACCATGTCTTCTACGGTGTCGAGGAGCGATGGTTTACCAACCGTGGCGAACTCGATGGATTCTTGGCGGAACAGGAGGAGGCGACCGGCGGCGAACTCGCGGTGGGTCGCGGTGACGAGAAGAAGCCCGCAGAGGGTGAGGCCTCAGAAACCGATGAGGCGGCCACACCGGAACTGGTCGTGATTGAACTGCACGAGGTTCGCAGCATTAACTCTGGCCTGGCAGACCTGCAGGCGATGGGCTTCGATATCGAGTCGCTGATCCCGCAGGAGCGAACTGGCACCGAGGAGCCACGCTATGTGCTCAAGCGCGGCGAGAGTGAGATCGGTCTGGAAGACCTCCGCAGCCTGCTTTCGGCGGTCCGCCGCGCTGGTGAGAAGGGACTTTCGATTACTCGCTTCAAGGGCCTCGGAGAGATGAATGCCGAAGAGCTTCGTGAGACGACGCTCGATCCAGCCAACCGAACGCTCTGTCAGGTGACGATGTCGGATGCTGCTGCTGCCGACGACCTGTTCCGTGTTTTGATGGGTGAGAAGGTGGAGCCGAGACGTGAGTTCATCGAGCGTCATGCCCTCGATGTGAAAAACCTCGACGTCTAGCTTCGCTACCGAAGCTTCGCATCTGCCAGATCATCTTGTTCTCGTTTTCCTTTCCGCTCGTTTTCCTTTCACTGTGTAGACCCCTTGAGGAGCCCCATGGCCAAGAAGACCGTTGCCGACATCGACGTTTCCGGAAAGACCGTGCTCGTTCGCGTTGACTTCAACGTTCCCCAGGACGACGCAGGTGCCATCACCGACGACCGCCGGATCCGGATGGCGTTGCCGACGATCTCAAAGATCCTCGAGGGTGGCGGCAAAGTGGTGTTGATGTCGCATCTCGGCCGCCCAGGTGGCACAGGCTTTGAGGAGAAGTTTTCCCTCGCTCCGGTCGCCACGAAGCTTGCCGAACTGCTCGGTCGACCGGTAACGCTCGCTGAAGACACCGGTGGAAGCGACTCGCAGGCAAAGGCAGCCGCCCTCGCCGATGGTGGTGTGCTATTGCTGGAGAATGTGCGGTTTAACAAGGGAGAGAAGAAGGGGGATGACGCTGACTACATCGCTGGTGTCGCGGGACTCGCCGACATCTATGTCAACGATGCGTTTGGCACCTGCCATCGCACTGAGGCGAGCATGTATGGCGTTCCCAAGGCGATGAAGGCAGCTGGTAAGCCAGCCGTTGTCGGCTTCTTGGTGGAGAAAGAGATTCGCTATCTCGCTGATGCGATCTCCAGTCCCCAGCGGCCATTCGTGGCGATCATCGGTGGCAAGAAGGTGTCCGACAAGATTCTGGTGATCAACAACCTGCTGGCGGTTTGTGACCATGTGCTGATCGGTGGCGCGATGGCCTACACCTTCTCGCTGGCCAAGGGTGGCAAGACAGGGAAGTCACTTGTTGAGGCGGACAAGGTCGATCTCGCTAAGGAACTCCTGTCCAAGGGTGGCGACAAGCTGGTGCTGCCGAGTGACACCCACTGTGCCGACGACTTCTCCAGTGACGCCAACAAGCAGGTGGTGACGGCGGGTGAGATCCCTGACGGCTTCGAGGGGCTCGACATCGGCCCGGAGACGGCCGCTCGCTACAGTGAGATCATCCGTGGTGCCAAGACGGTGGTCTGGAATGGACCGATGGGTGTGTTTGAGATGTCACCGTTTGATGCCGGCACCAAGGCAGTGGCAGACGCCGTTGCTGATGCCACGGCTGCTGGAGCAGTGACCATCATCGGTGGTGGCGATTCGGCAGCGGCGGTCGAGCAGCTGGGCTACTCCGAAAAGGTCAGCCATGTCTCCACGGGTGGCGGTGCAAGCCTCGAGATGCTTGAGGGCAAGTCGTTCGATTCTGTCGATCTGCTCGACGACGCCTGAGCCGGCATGATCGACCTCCCATCGCCGGGTCCGTAGGATGACGGAGAGAGGATCGCGGCGGCGATCTGCAGAACTCGTGCGTTGGGAGTCGGTTGATGCATGCAGATGATCGAGTTGTGCAGGATACGGATCCGCTGCGACCCACGCAGGGCCGTGGCGGGCCCGCTGTCGGTAGCTGGGTCTGGCTGCCGACTGAGACTCTGCAGCCGCTGATAGATGTCCTGCGTACTGATGGGATGCGGGTGATCGGGCCACAGGTGGCCGACGGTGCTGTGGTCTACCGTGATCTCGCCGAGGCGGGCGACCTGCCAGTCGGCTGGATCGACGAGCAGGATGGCGGACACTACCGACTCCAGCACGATCCGGAGGCCGGGTTCTTTGACCATGTTGTTGGACCGCATTCGCTGAAGAACTTTCTCTTCCCGGCCCGGGAGACGATCGGCCATTTTCTCCGTGAAGACGGCACCTGGCGGCAGGTGGAGGACCTGCCGGAGGAGCCTCCTTTGGCGGTGATCGGCGTGCGTGGCTGCGACCTGGCCGGGCTGGCGATCCAGGACCGGGTGTTTCTTGGCGGCGAGGCAGTGGATCCGGGCTATCACCGCCGACGTGAGAGCCTGTTTTTGGTGGCGGTGAACTGCCGACGGGCGGCGGCGACCTGCTTCTGTCACTCCACCGGATGCGGACCTGCAGCCTCAGCAGGATTTGATCTTTGCTTGACGGAGTTTCCCGGTCGCTTTGCCTGCGAGGTTGGCTCTGAGCGGGGAGCGGCAGTCCTCGCGAAACTACAGGAGAAGGTGCCGCTGATTGCCTGCACTGACAGCGAGCGGGCAGCGGCAGCCGAGCAGTCAGAGCGGCTTGAGCAGGCGATGCACGCACGCCAGCGGGTTGCAGGTGAGCCAGCTCCGCGGAGTCTCAACACCGAAGGGATTCGAGACCTACTCTACGACAACCTCGAGCATCCCCGGTGGGAAGAGGTGGCGACACGCTGCCTCTCCTGCACCAACTGCACTCTGGTCTGCCCGACCTGCTTTTGTTCGAGTGTCAGTGAGGTGGCCGACCTCTCCGGTGACGCAGTGCAGCGTGAGCGACACTGGGCGAGCTGCTTCACGCTCGACCATGCCCGGATGCACGGCACGAGTGTCCGCAGTTCTACCGCTTCCCGCTATCGGCAGTGGCTGACTCACAAACTCGCCGGCTGGATCGATCAGTTTGGCACCAGCGGATGCACCGGCTGCGGTCGCTGCATCACCTGGTGTCCGGTGGGAATCGACATCACCGAAGAGGTCGCCGCGATCCGTGCGACGTCGCCCCATGATGAGGGTGCGTGATGAGTCCGGCGGAATGCAGTCCCTCACCTGCCAACAGCCTGCCCGCGGTCGCGACGGTGCCCGCGGGCTATCCGTGGCGGTCGCATACGGTGCGGATCGAGGGAATCGTTGAGGAGATTCCTGGAGTCCAGACCTACGACCTACGGTTTCTTGATCAGGAGGTCGCTGGCCGCTATCGCTTTTTGCCGGGGCAGTTCAACATGCTGCATCTTCCCGGAATCGGTGAGGCCGCAATCTCGATCAGCTCTGATCCTGCCAATCCGCAGCAGCTGGCCCATACGGTGCGGGCTGTTGGGAATGTGACCGATGCCCTGGCCCGTCTGCATCCGGGTGACACGCTGATGCTCCGCGGACCGTTTGGTCGACCATGGCCAGTCGCCGAGAGCACGGGCCGTGACCTCGTGCTGGTAGCCGGCGGTCTGGGTCTTGCCTCACAGCGAGCGGCCATTCGGGAACTTGCCCGACGGCGTGCGGAGTATGCATCGGTCACTGTCGTGCATGGAGCGAAGGAGCCGTCTGGTCTGCTCTACACGCACGAGTATCGGGAGTGGAAGGCCGCAGGTGTGGTGGTGCGGACGATCGTGGATGGCCTGCCTCAGGGTACGGCCACTACAGAGAACGCAGCAGGAGACGCCGCGATGTGGGATGGTCGGGTAGGGCTGGTCACTGATCTCGTGAACGAACTCACCATGCTCTCCGACCGCACAACGCTACTCTGCTGCGGGCCGGATCCGATGATGACAGCGGTGGCCCATGCGGCGCTGCGGCATGATGTGCCAGCCGAGCAGGTGTTTGTCTCGCTGGAGCGGAACATGGCCTGTGCTGTTCGGCACTGTGGACTCTGCCAGTTTGGCCCGGTGTTTGTCTGTCAGGATGGGCCGGTGTTTTCGTTTGCGGCGATCGAGCCCTATCTCAGCATTCCACATCTGTAAGGCCGTTGCCGATTGGGCAGGAGGAGGTGTGATGCACGCTGAGAAAAGACCACAGTCGAAGCCGCGGCTGGCTGTCTACAAGTTCGCCTCGTGTGATGGCTGTCAGCTGCAGCTGCTGGATGCCTGCGGAAGACTGCTGGAACTCGCCGAGCGTGTCGAGATCGCCCAGTTTCTCGAGGCCTCAAGCCGTGTCGATCCGGGGCCCTACGATGTGGGCATTGTGGAGGGATCGATCTCGACGGCGGAAGATCGGGAACGAATCCAGCAGGTGCGTCGTGACTGCCGATTTCTGGTCACGATCGGAGCCTGTGCCACATCCGGTGGCATTCAGGCACTGCGGAACTGGGGGCAGATCGATGAGTTTGTTGCTTCGGTCTACGCCTCACCGGCAACCATTGATGCTCTCGCTACGAGCACGCCGATTGCCGACCATGTGCCAGTCGATTTCGAACTGCGGGGCTGTCCAGTCGACCCTGGGCAGCTGTTGGATCTGATCACTTCATTGCTGCTGGGCCGTCGTCCTCGTGTGCCGTCTGAAAGCGTATGCGCCGAATGCAAACGTCGCGGTACGGTGTGTGTGGCTGTCGCCCAGGGCATCCCCTGTCTTGGACCTGTCACCCAGGCGGGATGCGGAGCGATCTGCCCTGCCCACAACCGCGAGTGTTTTGGCTGCTACGGACCGGCTGAGGCGACCAATCTTGTCAGCCTGACGACGTTCTATGAGAAGCGAGGCACACCGCGGGAGCGGCTCACCCAGCTCGTGCGGGGCATCAACGGCTACGCCCCGGCTTTTCGTGAAGAGAGTGATCGTCTTGAGTCTGCCGACTCCATGAGAGCGAGGCCCTGATGACGCAGACCCGTCGTTTCACCGTCAAGCCACTCTCACGCGTTGAAGGAGAAGGAGCGCTCCGGGTGCGGGTGTCTGGCGAGACAGTCGAGATTGCTGAGTTCAACATCTACGAGCCGCCACGGTTCTTCGAGAAGCTCCTGGTGGGTCGGGAGGTGCATGAGGTGCCGGACATCACCGCCCGCATCTGCGGGATCTGTCCGGTGGCCTATCAGATGAGTTCCTGCCATGCGTTGGAAAAGGCCTTGGGGATCGAGGTTAGCGCGGAGATCGACCTGCTGCGTCGGCTGCTCTACTGTGGCGAGTGGCTCCAGAGTCATGCTCTGCATGTGCACCTGCTGCATGCCCCAGACTTTCTCGGCTTCGAGAGCGGCTTCGCCATGGCCGCCACACATCCTGAGATGGTGGAAAATGGCCTCAAGCTCAAGGCGCTTGGGAATCGGTTGATGGAGGTTGTCGGTGGGCGGGCAGTGCATCCGATCAATGTCACCGTCGGTGGTTTCTACAAGGCACCGTCGTCGTCGGCGATCCATCGCCTGCTGCCAGAACTCGAGTGGGGGCTTGAGACCTGCCTCACGCTCCTCAAAGAAGTCGCTGCGTTTGAGCCTCCGACGTTTGAGGCAACCTACGAATGCGTGTCGTTGCGGCATGACCATGACTACCCGATGAACCATGGGCGGGTTGTGTCCAGCGGCGGCACACAGAGCAGTCCATTGTCGATAGAGGTGGAAGACTTCAACCAGCACTTCCGTGAGCGGCAGGTTCCGCAGAGCACTGCCTTGCACAGCCTGCGGCTCCCTGGGGAAACTCCCTATCTCACCGGACCGATCGCCCGCATGAATCTCTGCCGGGATCAGCTGCCGTCCAGGGCCCGGGCCGCGGCGGACGACTGCGGACTCGAGATGCCCCTTCGCAATCCATACCGTTCGATCGTGGCGAGAGTGGTGGAGATGGCGGCGGCCTGTGAGATCGCCTCCGACATTGCCCGTGAGGCCACTGCGGATGTCAACTGCTGCCGGAGTGTCTACAAGCCACGGGCGGGTGTTGGCTGTCATGCCACAGAGGCACCCCGCGGACTGCTCTACCACCGGTATCGTCTCGATGACCGTGGGCGTGTTGCAGAGGCAGAGATCATCCCTCCCACCTCACAGAACCAGGCGCAGGTCGAAGGCGATCTGAGGGGCCTCCTGCCCGGGGTGCTCGCGCTGGATGACGCAGAGGCAACACGTCGCTGCGAGATGCTGATCCGTAGCTACGACCCGTGCATCAGTTGCGCAACCCACTTCTTGACGTTGTCGGTCGATCGCGAAGGGCAGGGGTGAACCACGAAAAATCCGCGGTGACCCGAAGGCCACCGCGGACTCGCGGAATCGAACGGCTCTTTCAAATGCGACGGAGTAGGTCGCTGCGAGAATGATGCGGGGCAGGTCGTGCTGTGCACGGCCATGCATGGCCCCGGATCAACGCGGTATGTCTGGCTCCTCCGACGGACTGAGTCGAGCATTCGTTTTTCGGACAGGGAGATCATTCGACATTCCACTGCCTGCGGCTGTTGGAAATTCTTCTCCACCGCGCATCCGTTAACGCCGGCCCGACTTCTCGCGATGCTCGGGCAGCGTGCTAGCTGTGCATCCGGGGGAGCGGGTCGCCTTCCGCCACGATTGCCGCCTCAGCGGCGGCCAGCTCCCCCAGGCGGGCCTGTACGACCTCATCGCTGGCAAAGGCCTTGGCCAGACGGACATAGGTGGAGTGGTGGCGAGCCTCCGACTCAAACAGGCTTTCGTAGAAATCCGCCAGCTCTGCGTCAGCTTGTCCGTCACCCACAGACCTCCGCATATGCTTGCGGAGCAGGTCAAACCGCTCGCAGGATCGAGCCTCGATCAGCCCGGCGACCAGCAGCCGATCCACTGCTCGATGTGGCTCCTGCCGTCTGACAAGATCGTTGAGCTTCCGTCCGTATGTCGACGGAGCGAGCCGTCGAAACCGGATGCCCCGCCGGGTGAGTAGGTCGATCACGAGATGGAAATGCTCAAGCTCCTCCTCGACAATTTCAGTCATTGCCCGGCAGAGCTCGATGTTGTCGACGTAGGCAAACAGCAGATTCATTGCTGTGCCGGCCGCCTTCTTTTCGCAGTGGGCATGGTCGATCAGGATCTCTTCAAGACCCGTATCGACATGCCCAAGCCAGCGATCAGAGGTTTTTGACTCAAGGCTCAGCAACGGCTTTCTCCCTGAGCGAATGCCCCTGTGGCCCTACGAGCAGCCCATGCTATTGCCACAGTTGTGACAGAGGTAGCAGTTGCCGTTGCGGACCGTGATGGATCCGCAGTTGTCACAGGCTGGGGCGTCGATCTGGAAGTTGGCGAACTGGTTTTCCCGGTCTGAGGGGCTGGAGTCCGCCGAGACCTGCATCTTCAGTCCGGCACGCTCGAGCAAGGCTGCTGTCGTGTCGGAGGAGGAAGAGGTCTGCTTCCCTGAGGTGTTCTTCCAGGTTTGGCTCTGTGCTTTTGAAGAACTTGGTGCTTTTGAAAAACTCTGCGGTTTCAAGCCGTTGGTTTTTGAAGCACTGCCGTTGGAAGATTTTCCACTGGGGTACTTGTTGGGGGCAGTTCCTTGCCCATCAGCCAGCCCGCTCGCCGTCGTGGCGGCGGGCTTACGCTTTGTTTCCTCATCTCCCTCACCCCCGCCTTCGCTGCTGGAGGACTGTGGCACACCCTTGCTCGCCTCACGATAGCCAGGCAGGAACTCCATTCCGAGCCAACGGAAGATGTAGTCGACCAGGCTCTTGGCGACTGGAATGTCGGGATTCTTTGTGTATCCCCATGGCTCGAAGCGGGTGTGGGAGAACTTCTTGACGTAGACCTCAAGCGGCACGCCGTACTGGAGGCTCATCGAGATCGCCGTCCCGAAGGCGTCCATCAGACCACCGATGGTGCTGCCTTCCTTGGCCATCGTGATAAACAGCTCGCCAGGACGGCCGTCGTCGAAGAGGCCGACGGTGATGTAGCCCTCGTGGCCGCCGACATTGAACTTGTGGGTCACACTGCGACGGGTGTCAGGCAGGCGATCGCGTCGCGGTGCAGCCTTGGCGGCAGCCTTTTCGTTCGCCTTATCGCCCTCGGTGCTCGTGTTGAGAGGCTGGCTCTCCTTCGAACCATCGCGGTAGATGGCCAACGCCTTGAGGCCCATTCGCCAGCCCTCGCTATAGGCTCCGGCAATGTCATCGGGCGTGGTCTCGCGCGGCATGTTGACCGTCTTGGAAATGGCACCAGAGAGGAACGGCTGAGCGGCTGCCATCATCTTCACGTGCGCCATCCACGGAATCGATCGCTTGCCGAGCCGTGCCTGGAAGGCACAGTCGAAGACAGGCAGGTGCTTCTCTTCGAGGCCCGCAGCCCCTTCGATCGTGTCCTTCTCGTCGATGTAGGCGAGGATCGATTCCACTGCCCGCTCGTCGTAGCCAAGTGTTCGTAGAGCGAGTGGCACCGTCTGGTTGACGATCTTGAGCATGCCACCGCCAGCGAGCTGTTTGTATTTCACCAAGGCGATATCGGGCTCGATGCCGGTGGTGTCGCAGTCCATCAGGAAGCTGATGGTTCCGGTCGGGGCGAGCACGGTGGCCTGGGCGTTGCGATAGCCATGCTGCTGACCACCCGCGAGAACCTCATCCCAGACCTGACGGGCCGCATCACGGAGATACTGCGGGCAGGCGACATCGATCTGGTCGACCGCCTTGCGGTGCATCTGCATGACCTTGAGCATTGGCTCCCGGTTGGCAGCAAATCCCTCAAACGGTCCAACGGCACCGGCGAGTTCAGCACTCGTACGGTTGGCGGCACCGTGCAGGATGGCGGTGATCGCCCCACATACGCCCCGGCCGGCGTCACTGTCGTAGGCCAGGCCGTCAGCCATCAGCAGGCTGCCGAGGTTGGAGTAGCCAAGGCCGAGCGGACGGTAGAGATGGCTATTCTTCGCGATCCTGGCAGTTGGGTAGCTGGCGTGGTCTACCAGGATTTCCTGAGCCACAAAGAAGATGCGGCAGGCTGCCGCAAACCGCTCGACATCGAAGTGGCCGTCGGGCTTGCGGAACTTCATCAGGTTGATGCTGGCGAGGTTGCAGGCGGTGTCGTCGAGGAACATGTACTCGCTGCACGGATTGCTCGCGTTGATCCGTCCGGAGTTTGGACAGGTGTGCCAGCGGTTGATCGTGGTGTCGTACTGCACACCAGGGTCTCCGCACTGCCAGGCACACTCGGCCATCTTGCCGAGCACGTCTTTCGCCTTGAAAGTTGGCCCAGCCTTGGAGCCATCAGTGACCCAGTGCGTGGTCCAGGAGTCGTCTCGCTCAACCGCCTGCATGAACTCGTCGCTGACCCGCACGGAGAGGTTGGCGTTTTGGAACAGGATCGAGGCATAGGCCTCACCGTTGAAGTTGGCGTCGTAGCCACCCTTTTCGATGAGCACGCGGGCTTTCTTCTCCTCCCGCGACTTGCACTCGATGAACTCCATGATGTCGGGGTGGTGCACCTTCAGCGACTGCATCTTGGCAGCTCGCCGCGTCTTGCCACCGCTCTTTACCACTGCGGCGACCTGGTCGTAGACCCGCATGAAGGAGAGGGGGCCAGAGGGCTTTCCGCCGCCGGCGAGCTTCTCCCGCTGGCTGCGGATGGTGGAGAGGTCGGTGCCGGTGCCTGAGCCAAACTTGAAGAGCATCGCCTCACTGCGGGCGAGGTCCATGATGTCTTCCATGTTGTCCTGCACGCTCTGGATGAAGCAGGCAGAACCTTGAGGGTATTCGTAGGGGTTCTCAGGCTGCACGACCTCGCGGGTGGCTTCGTCCCATCGCCAGTTGCAGGGGGCGCCGGAGACGCCGTATTCGTTGTAGAGGCCGACGTTGAACCAGACGGGAGAGTTGAACGCCCCATGCTGGTGCACGCAGAGCCAAGAGAGATCGCGGTAGAACCGCTCGCCATCTTCGGCGGACTTGAAGTAGCCGTCCTTGATGCCCCAGTCGGCGATCGTGCGGGCAACGCGGTGCACGAGCTGCTTGACGGAGTGTTCACGCTCCGGCGTGTGGATCTCGCCGTAGAAGTACTTGCTGACGACGACGTTGGTGGCCAGCTGGCTCCAGGCCGCGGGGATCTCGCAGGCGGGCTGCTCAAAGAGCACCTTGCCGTCTTCGCCCTTAATGGCAGCGGTCCTCAGCTCCCACTCGGTGGTGTCGAACGGGCTTTCGACGTCTGTGGGACAGAAGGTGGTCTCAATGGCCAGTGGTTCTCGTGAGCTTGTGGACGCCGCGTGCTCCGCCTGCGATGCAGAAACTGGACTGGCAGGGGCGGATGCAAAATCGTGCGTCATAACGGGCTCCTAAGAACGATGAAAAAGGTGGCGATGAGTTGTTGCAGCGGACGCAGACCAGTCGTCACAAGTATACTTTCGTATAGCACGCAAACAAGCCGTGCTGATCGGCCAGGGCGGTGATGGTGTGGGCTGCAAGCTGCGGCGAACGCACCTCGAGAAAACACCATAGTCGTGCCATGCTGCGGCACGAGACCCCCGAGGACGAAAAGGCAGCTCCTTCTGCGTGTATCGCAAGATCCTTCTGCGTGTATCGCAAGATGTTGTGGCGATTTGTTTGCTGACCACTTCATATGGCCGGGGCGTGATCGTAACGAGCCTGAGCAGTGCGTCAAGCGGTTTTTGTGAGCGTATTGTTTTGACCGAAAAACGCCTTGCCGAGCCGCCCGCGGAGGGCGTCTGAGAGGTGGCTGTCGATGACGTGGTGCCCGAGGTGAGAACTCCTCGGAAGAGGGGTTTAACGCGGTGGATGTGCCATTTACGGCTGAAAGCGTGCTCGGCCAGCCGCTTGCGGGCGTTGCAAGAACGAGAAACCGTGATCGAGTAGAATGCTTGGATGTCCCATCTGCCGAAACCACGAACGCCTGCACTACGAGCATCGCTCCGCGAACGCGTGCGGTCTGCGGGACTGCGGTGCACCGCGGCCCGGCTGACGGTGCTTGAGCATCTCGTCGAGCATCGTGGTCCGCAGACGCATGCGGAAGTGGCAGATGCCCTCGACCACCGTGGGTTTGACCGGGCGACGATCTACCGCAATCTGATCGAACTGAGCGAGGCCGGCATCCTTGCCCGAGTGGAGTTGGGCGATCATGTCTGGCGGTTTGAGTTCCGTGAGCGGGATTCCGCTGGACGGCACGAGGAGAGCCACCCCCATTTTCTCTGCACGAGCTGTGGAGAGGTGTCGTGCCTTGCGGATGTGACGGTGGTGATCACGCCAAAAGGAGCCACTCCCTTGTCGGCTGGAGATCTGGGCGGCCGGGAGTCCGATGCAGGGAATCCCGACGTCGGGGCTGCAGCCGTGCAGACGGGGCGAACGAGTGTCGCCGACATCCCCAGGGTGACGGAGGTGCTCCTAAAAGGCAGCTGTTGCAACTGTGTGGAGCCCTAAGAGTTGCCCGAGCCAAGCATGTCGCAGCAGGTCACCGCAGAGCCGGGCAGTCCCTCCTGAGCCGTCACGCATATCGAGGAGAAGATGCCTGTATCGCTGTCTGTTAACGACGTGGCCGCCCAACTTGATCACGCGGTCTTGAAGCCGCAGGCGACCGATGACGACCTGGCGGCGGCGGCGGCGATGTGTCGCGAGCGTGGTGTCGGCTGCCTGTGTGTGCGGCCGGCAGACGTTGTGCAGGCAGCCGGGCTGCTCGATGGGAGTCGAGTGGTGCTGGCGAGTGTGGTCGGCTTTCCGCATGGCAGTCACCGCGGCGATGTGAAGGCGATGGAGGCCGCCAGAGCGATCGCCGACGGGGCGCGTGAGCTCGACATGGTGATGAACGTGGGTGCCTTTCTGTCTGGCCATACAGGGCTCGTGCGAGCCGATATTGCTGCCGTGGTGGCTGAGGCCGGGGCCGCCGAGCAGCCGGTGCTCGTGAAGGTGATTCTGGAGACCTGTCTGCTCTCACTCGACCAGGTTGCCACGGCCTGTCTGCTCGCGGAGGAGGCAGGGGCAGACTACGTGAAGACGTCGACGGGTTTTGCGGAGCATGGCGCGACACGCTCCGCCGTAGCGACCATGCTCGAGACAGTCGGCGGCAGGCTGGGGGTCAAGGCCTCGGGCGGGATCCGCAGCTGGGAAGACGCTGTCGGGTATCTCGAGATGGGCTGCAGGCGGCTGGGCGTGGGAGATGCCGCACGGATCCTCGATGGTTCTGGGGATCAGCCCCGCCAACAGGATCAGGGGCCAGCGAAAGCCTACTGAGCCGATCAGCGTGAGGGGCTCGTCGTCGCTGCAGTGGTGGCGGTCTCGATCAAGAAGTCGACAAGCTGCTGGCAGTGGAAGAAGCCTTCCCAGAAGCTGTGGCCCTGATTCTCCGCCACGATCAGATCCACGAGGCCGCCCTTGCCGGCGGCTTCATACCGCTGCTTGAGCCTGGCTGAGTTGGGCTCCAGCGGCACCACCGTGTCGTCATCACCGTGAATAATGCAGACGGGAATATTCGCCTCTGCGAGCACGCCGATCCGTTCGATCGGACAGAGCCTGTCTGCCTGCCCGGCAAGCTGCTCAGGGGAGAGGCCATAGGCTGCGGCGGCCTTCGCCAGACCAGGATAGGTTCGCCAGTCATAGACCGGATAGATACCACCGAGGCCGGCGGTCTGTTCGGGATGCGCGATTGCCCAGGCGGCAGCCCACAGGCCGCCACGACTTCGGCCGAGCAAGGCTGGCTTCTCCGCGTAGCCTCGACGCACCATCTCCGTGTGCAACGCTTCAGCGGCAGCAACGCCTGTGGGACTGCCGTAGGATTCACCTGTGTCCACACCGGCCACCGCGACACCCGCAGCCGTGAATGCCTCGTGCATCCACCGCTCCGCTTCGTCTGGATACGCAGGAAGCGTGGGGCCATACAGGATCCAGGGACGACCGTTGGCGGCAGGCTGGCTTTCAGCGGCAGTGAACACGAATGCGGTTCTGCCAGCGACCTCAAACACCTCGCCAGGCAGAATCAGGTTCTTCACAGGCTCTCTGTCCTGAGCACAGGCGGGCCGCACTGCTGGGATAAGCACTGCTGGGAGGAGCACTGCAGGGGTAAGCACTGCAGGGATAAGACCTATCAGCATCAGTGGCAAGGCAGCGATCGTTGCCGACAAAGAACGAACTACGGCGAAGCACATGACAGCTTTCCTTTCGCCTCTCTGAGCGGGACCTGATCAGGGATGGGGAACGGTCTGACGAGCGGCTGCGGGATGCCGAAGGTGTCGGGGACGGATGACCTGTGTGGCCCAGCCGATCCGCTCCAAGAGCAGGATCATGTAGTACGTGGCATCGATTTCCCACCACCGATGCTGAACGCTGGCGCTCGAGGGGTCATGGTGATGGTTGTTGTGCCAGCCTTCCCCCATCGCGAGGAGGCCAACGAGCCAGTTGTTGCGGCTGTCTTCACCGGTGGCGTAGTTGCGGTATCCAAACAGATGCGTCAACGAGTTGACGCTCCAGGTGATGTGCCAGACAAGCACGGTGCGGAGGAACACGCCCCAGACGAGCCAGCTGACAGCGAGCTGAACACCAGCCTGCCAGCTGCCAGCTGTCGTCGCTCCGATGACGAAGCCGACGGTCATGAAGGCAGCCGCGTGGATGCTGTAGATCCACAGGATGGCCATCGGATGTCGTTCCAGCCAGCGGTAGTAATCGTCGCTGAGGATGTCGTGCGCATACCTGTCGAAGAACGCATACGTCCGCCGATCGGGTGCCCGGCGAAACAGCCAGCCCGCATGCGACCAGCTGATCCCATCACGAGGCGAGTGGGGATCAAGCGGGGCGTCGGAGTGCGCGTGGTGCAGGCGATGGTTCGCAACCCAGCGGGCAGGTGTGTCTTCCAGAGAGCACAACGCGATCGTGGCCAGCGAATGCTCAACACGTTTAGCGAGCTTGAGGCTGCGATGTGAGAGGACGCGGTGGTAGCAGAGGTTGATGCCGAGGGTGCCGAAGACAACCGTTCCCAAGATGGCCAGCGACATTCCTGACCAGCTGAAGCACCACGGCACCAAGGCGATGCAGGCGAGAAGGTGAACGCTGAGAATCGGCAGGAGGTATTCCCAGTGCGTATGTGGGCTGGAGGCCGAAGGACCGGTGGCGGCGGGAGCGTGAGACACGTCAAGGACTTCCGAGGAGATCAGGAGGTGAACGCAAACGTGTCACCACCCCTCCGGGAAAAACACGCCAGGCATCAGCAGCCCTCACCTTAGTCCTTTTGGCGGCCTGACGGCCAGCAGCACGCCGGAAACACGCTTCTTTGAAGAAAGCCGCCAGAAGAACGCCGAGTTTCGTTACGGAATCCGGCAGGTGCCGTCGTCGCAGCTGCCGGCGATTTTCAGGCGATGACGAGCGACGAAGGCGTAGAGAGAAGACCACAGCGGTAGCGAGCCGGGCAGATGGAGCAGCACCGCTGCAGGCCAGAGCAGTGGCAGTTTCCGAGTGAGAGCGCGAACGGCGACCACGCCACCACGCGCCTGGCCCGTGCGACTGACCAGATACATCTGCTTCAGCAGGTCTTCGTAGGGAATCTCGGGAAAGTCTCTCGCCACCGACGCGTCATGCAGTGAGGTGAACTGCAGGCGGCCCGTTATGTCACACCACCGCAGGATCGCAATCTGGCTGCGGCAGAACCGACACCGTCCATCGTAGAGCACGGTGTCGCGATCGGGATGGTG
>Ga0129348_1000105_pt1 | contig 26700 bp, 27 predicted proteins | sample CPBDNA_4_FD_94424 | JGI IMG/M metagenome (GOLD analysis project Ga0129348, IMG submission 94424) | Freshwater to marine salinity gradient microbial communities from Chesapeake Bay, USA - CPBay_Sum_27_0.8_DNA | ecosystem: Environmental > Aquatic > Marine > Coastal | place: USA: Chesapeake Bay...
CTCTCAGCACTTGGGGACCATTAAAAGTAACTCTCTTCCAAGCAATCCATCTCTTCCAAACCGCAATCAACCCCTCAATTGTTAAGGCTGCTGTGATTGACAATCGCCAAGAAATCAAAAGAGTTCCAATTGAAAATTTTTGAAAACACCAATAATGGATGGCTTCTACAGATATATAACCAATGAGGCCTTCGGCGAAACAACCATTGCATCAGCATGGGATTGCACAGCAGCGGATTCATCACATGCGCTCCAGTGTTGCAATCCCGAGCAAACCCAGACCCACCTTCAAGGTATCGGCTGTTAATCGGCACAGCGCCAGGCGAGAAGACAGGGCATCGGGTCCGGCCTTGAGCACTGGGACCTGGTCATAAAAGCGATTGAACACTTGTGATAACTCGAATAAATAACTGCAGAGGCGATTGGGCAGCAACTCCTCCTCCACCTCGGCGATCACCGCATCGAATTTGAGCAATTCCCTCACCAGAGCCCACTCCTGGGGCTCGCTGAACTGCAGCATTCCGGCCTCGGCCTCAAGGTCTCCACCCTTGCGTGCAATTCCAGCAATCCTCACCACCGCATATAGCAGGTAGGGGGCTGTGTTGCCTTGTAATGCCAGCATCCGGTCAAAGCTGAACTGGTAATTGGTGATCCGGTTCTGACTGAGGTCGGCGTACTTCACCGCCGCCAGCCCCACCGTGCCAGACACGTGCTTGATAAAGCTCTCATCCTCCTTACGTTCTTCCTCCTTCAAGCGCCGGCGCAAGTCGGCTTCTGCTCGCTCCACCGCTTCATCAAGCAGATCGCGCAGACGAACCGTGTCACCAGAACGGGTCTTGAGTTTCTTGCCGTCCTCGCCCTGAACCAGCCCAAAGGGCACATGCTCCAGTCGGCCGTCCTCAGGAATCCAATTCGCCCGTTTTGCCACTTGAAACACGCCGGCAAAATGATTCGCCTGTCCTGCATCGGTCACGTAAATGACCCGGCGTGCACCATCTCCCTCTGGGTTCTGGGCAAAGCGGTAGCGAATCGCCGCAAGGTCGGTGGTGGCGTAATTGAATCCCCCATCACTCTTGCGAACAATCACAGGTAAAGGCTTGCCATCCTTCCCGTTCAAACCCTCAAGGAAGACACACTCCGCACCGTCATCAGTGACGAGAAAACCAGCCTCCTTCAAGCCACTCAGCACTGAAGCCAGATACGGGTTGTAGAACGATTCGCCTCGTTCGTTCAGACGAATATCAAGCCGGTCGTAAATCGCCTGGAACTCTCTTCTGGACTGATCGCAGAGCAATCCCCACGCCTTGAGGGACAGCGGATCCCCGCTCTGCAGCTTCACCACCTCCTCGCGAGACGTGGTCTGAAAGGCTTCGTCGTCGTCGAAACGCTTCTTGGCCTCGCGATAAAAGGCCACCAAATCTCCAAGATCAACCGCATCGGCCCTGTTGAGGGTCTCGGGAGCCACCTGCTTGAGGTGAGTGATCAGCATCCCGAACTGCGTTCCCCAATCCCCCACATGGTTGAGGCGCAGCACCCGATGGCCGCGGAACTCGAGCACCCGTGCCAGCGAATCGCCGATGATCGTGGAACGCAGATGCCCCACATGCATCTCCTTGGCGATGTTCGGGCTGGAAAAATCCACCACCACTGGTGCAGCGTTCTCCACCGCCGGCACCCCAAGCCGTTGATCCCCCAGTCGAGAGGCCAATTCCGCAGCCAAACGCTCAGGGCGGATCGTGAGGTTAATGAAGCCCGGCCCTGCGATCTGTGGGTCAAAACAGAGGGCTGTGAACTCGGCATCGGCCTGCAACTGCTCCACGATCGCCGCTGCGATCTGACGTGGCGACTGCTTCAGGGGCTTCGCTAGGGGAAGAGCTCCATTGGCCTGAAAATCGCCGAATTCCGGCTTGCTCGCTGCTGCAAGCTGGGGATCCAGCGGGGCATCCATCTCCGGAAAGGCCCGCTGCATCGCACCACGCAACTGGGTGTTGAGAACCTTGGCGATGCGCAGCATGGAAAGCGGAGAGGAACGAAGTCAGCACCCGATCATCCCCCGGCGCAGGGGTCCCCCAGGCACCAACCCACTCAGCCGCTGCAGACAAGGGAACACCAAGCCAGCGACAGGCGGGCCATCTAACCTGCGGTTTTCAGGCTGAGGGCAACGTTTGGACCGCAAGATCTTTTACGACTGCGTTCGAGATGATTTGTTCAACGGGGTGCTCAGGCAGCAGAACGTGAATGGCATGGAGGCCATCCTGAACTTCTGGGACGCACCACCCAACCCACCAACAGGCGTATTCAAAACCAACTGGGACATCCGCTCCATCGGGTGGCTGGCTTACATGCTCGCCACAACAAAACACGAAACAGCCTCAACAATGCAACCAATTGATGAATACGGAGATACCGCCTATTTCACGCGGATGTATGAGAATCGCTCTGACCTTGGCAACACTGAGCCTGGTGATGGAGCGAAGTTTCACGGTCGAGGATTTGTGCAGCTCACGGGCCGGGCGAACTACACAGCAATGACCAGCGTGGTGCAATCCATCTTTCCTGACGCTCCCGATTTCACAGACCAACCCGATGCTGTGAAACATGATCGCTATGCAGCAGTGATCATGTTTGACGGCATGTTTTGTGGAGTATTTACAGGATGGGCTCTGAAGAACTTCATCGGAGATCCTCTTCAAGGGCAGATCGTGGACTACTTTCATGCCCGCAAAATCATCAACGGCATGGACAAGGCCGATCTAATTGAACGTTATGCCAAAAAATTTGCCACCGCACTCGACAAGGCAGGGGCGACGGGATAAATAGTTTCTAGAAATGCTGAACAGACCTTCTCAACCTGGTCCGCTTGGACGACTGGGAACCGCGATCCAGCTGATCTGGTGTTGACGCAACTTTGCGTCTGTTGCGCTCAACTCCTGCTCTCGATTGCCATCTCCATAAAGAGCCAGCTCGTAGAGCAGATTCATGCAGAATTTGCCTTGAAAATTAACCACCGTGGCAATCAATTTTGCTGATTTTTAAAGGGCTTGCAAGCACCATGAGCAACGTGGCAGCGTAATTGAAAAACCTCTGCGCGGCATTGCGAGCCGTGAACGCACTGAGATAACGCACCCCATCGTCGTAATCGGTGCAGTCGATCACATTGAGCGGGTAGCCAATCCATCGCTGACAGCGGAATGTTCTGTTATCACAGAGGCTTTGCGTCCGCAACGCCCCATGCAGCTCAAGGTCACTCAGGTCGCCCACATGCTTGCCATAACCTTGCGCTTGCGTGCGGCCTTTGATGCTCAGATTGCCGAGCCGGTAGCCACCAATGCGCGTCCCCGAGGGAAACACGAAGTAGTTGGCGAAGGTTGAGGCCAACCGCAACACCATGTCGGCATCATTGACGAACAGAAAGGTCTGACGAAAACGGCGCAGGCAACTGGCCAGGTAATTGGACCGTCCTGTGGTGATGGTCCAGACAGGAATGTCGGCAGCAACGAGGATCAGACGATCAAGGCTGAACAGATCGCCAATTTGCGCCAGCTGTTCTCGCTGTCGTTCGTTCGCTTGCGCATCGAAGGACACCGGGCAACTTGGACCACCAAACGGACCCGAGTGGGCATTGGCCGACAAGAGGTGAGAATCCGCTTCGGGATCGAAGACATTGGTGAGCACACGGATGAGCATGGTTGTGAGAAAAGTGCCCATGCTGTGACCCAGGAAACTGAGGCTGATCCGCGGCTCCTTGCCACTCTTGAGATCCGCCAGATAAGGGCTGTCAGCAAGGATCTCCTTCACCAGATGGTGAAGGACTCGCACCATCTCCACGGCATCAAACACACCAAATGTGCTGGCCCGTTCACGATCGCGGAAGTAGGTGACCATGCGCAGCAGCGTGAACGTGATGCCAATCCCTAAACACAACTGGCCGATAGACGCAAGCCAACCGCCGGCAAAGAAAGCGAGCAAGCTGCCGAGCGCGAACAGCTGCCACAGCTCCATCGGCATGGAACAAATTCAACGAAAGGGACCCCCGGCACCGATCCGTTCGGGCGGCCAGGCGTAGTGCACAAACAGCAGGTAATCATCCGGTGGTGAGTCCGTGAGCCGGCAGGCGTTATCTCTGAAGGTGCGCTCCGTCTGATGGTATTCCTCCTTCACACTGCTCAGGGGAACGTTGTAGCCGTGGATGCGAACCACCTCCGCACACTCTGCGGACTGCCGCTGTTCTGCTGCCGTTAGAAGAACGCGGAGCGATCGGTTTGAGCTCTGCAAAATGCTGAGCGGTGTGGTCGAAACCAGCCTGGGTGAGATCCAGCCGACAGGGCCGCTCCGCCTCAAGGGGAGCTGTGCTGCACACCAACAGGTGGCAGAAGCAAGGGGTCCGCTCTAAGGGGAAAGGCTTGTATTCGTGAAGCGCCAACGCCCCAGGCTGCTGTGTGGTGGTTGACATGGTGAGTGGCTCCACACACGGATCACCCCTTTGGTAGCCATCTCCCAAGAATCAGCAACGGACCTGAATCGCTACCTGCAATCCATCCTTGAATCGCAGCATCAACGCAGTAACGACAGCATTCCATTTGAGCTTCCTGTCGCAAAGAATTACTCCACTGACAATTTAGTTATCAAGTCGAAATCATGAATGCGTCTCCTCTTGACGAAAGGAGTCCTAATTTAAGGTCTGATCCCCAGAAAACGAGAATCGACAATCTCAAGCAAGAGGCAATCTAACTTGAGCATGCATAGGCAAAGCCTTACCCAAAACATCTCTAAAAAAATTGGCATCCATAGGAAGGCACATCTCATGGCGGGAATCCAGCAAAAAAGATGCAGAATCAAATGAATGCAATGACCCAATAAACTCCAGCCAATTTAAACAGGCGGACCTCAGATATTTATCACCATGGCGTGCATTCTTTCAAGAAGAACTCATTGCCGTCCGAATAAAACTTGTCATCATCGTCAAGCACATGAACCTTCCCTTTTATATACCTATCGCCAAGACCTTTATCAGCATCACAAAGTAACATATGATAAACGGCTGTATAAGGCGGCCAACCAGGACTTTTGCCATCACTTAAGGCATTGGCTCGTTGTCCGCAAATTGCATCAAATCAAGCCTGCCGTACTGATAAAACCTTCCATCGTCAATCGGAACCCACTCTTTTTTTACCGGATCCCATGCTTTTTTACCAGGACAATCAGCCTCTCTCCAGCTGAACAAAATAAACTGAATAGCGTAGCAATGTTTAGCAGGATCATGCCATTGGATATAAGGCTTTGGAATTTTTTTGCCAGATCGCTAATGCATCCGTGCGACCTTGATCCCCACAATCCTCTACTTCCATCTTGATTACAGCCAGCACTTACCTGCCAATCAGCAATGCCATTTTCATTAGTTTTGGGTGATCCATCAGGATTGTGACCATCACGACCACTAACCCACCAACCCGAGTCGCACAATTTGTAAGTTTTTTTGAGCACTCCTTATAGAAAGCAGTGTATCTCCTTCCATCTTTATTCCAGGAAGCGTAGCTATCACAATTAGAGCCAAATTGCTCTACATACTTAACATCACCGGCATAGCCTGACTGAATGCAAGAGCCATCAAAGAAATGAAAAACAAAATAGTTTTAATATTGATTGTGCGGATCTTTGCTCGGATCGTACGAGTAATCAAACCAAGCAGCGCTCGTAAAATACATGTTGTCGCTGCCCGTCAATGCAGACGTGCAATCACTTGTATAATAATTGGTATCGCCACCACTTTCAATCCACTTTACCCAATCCTGATTTGTTTTGTTAATGGTCCATGGACGAGTACAGAAAGGTGTGCAAACCAAGGATTTCGGCACAGACTTGTCTTTATATTCTTTGCAGCAGTTTGCATAATCTTGTGTTGTCACGGCCGATGCAATGCGAACAGCATCATATAGCTAAAGCGTATCGAGTCAAGCAATTTTTAAGCATTATTGATGTTCGCATTTTGCTAATTGTTTGCTAAAAAATTAAATTAATGCAAATCCTGCAGGTGTTCAAGCTGGACTCCATGAAAACCCAAGACTTCAACAAGGGTCTGAAATTCCACGGCGCAAAAGTTCAGCTCATGAGAAAATGTCCGATTTTACAATTCGCCGGGTAACTAAATCAACGATTTTGTTTCCCGACCCAGCAAAGAAAAAATGACTTCGTGCAGCACTGCGCGCTTTCGTGACGCAATGAATTTGACTCGCTCAAGAGAACTAACCACCTGCAGAGCCAAGTCTAGAACCGTTAATTAACTCTGATGTCCGCAAAATTTTATCGAATTTATCAAACATTATGTAGAATGAATGTTGTCTCGACTTGCTTTACCAAGGCAGCCCTTGTAGGCAACATCAGGAATGGAAAGCGGACTGAAAATGGACACGATTCAATCAATCCATGCTCAAAAGATTATGGACACCAGCATGACTGTCATCCACCTTCATTCCGTAGAGCCTCTTGTCAAACGAAACCCAACCCACCTTGAATCACTCAATTCAAGACAATCACTGAAGACACTTTGAAATGAAAGTTTCCGAACGATTAAGGCCAGGCCAGGCCACAACTCAAGAGGCTTTGGAGGTGTTCGATTCCCTTGAGCCCGTCGATGTTGATTTTATGATTGGCACCTGGAAGGGCGAAGGCTTCCATACCAACCACCCCATGGATGGTCTTCTCGAGAGCTATCACTGGCATGGGAAACACTTTGAAAGCCTTGAAGATGTTCATCCATTGATTTTTTCAACACTTCGCGGTGGCTTCGCCCGTGTCAACCCCGGCTTGATGGAACCGACATTAACTGTTCCCATGCCAAGGTCAGCCATCGTGGGGCGCCTCTTCCAGACACTGTTGCCCTTTCTCGCAACATCCCGCTCCTCAGCGCGGTTGCGCATGACAACGTATCGAGGCCAATCAAGCGCAACCATGATTTACGACCAGCTACCGATTCACGACGTGTTTCGTCAAATCAATCAGGATGCCGTTTTAGGCGTTATGGATATGAAAGGAATGAACTTACCATTCTTCTTTGTCCTTCGGCGCGAAACAGAATCCAATAATTTCTAGACGGCTTTGAGATTGATTGAGCTTGCTCTAGTACTTATGAGCGGTTCGTATTCATGACGGTTAGATTCATAACAAACAACGGGCCAATTCGAATCTGCGTTTCAAACCAAAACCAAAAGCTGTTGCCTAGAGGAAAGTTAATTCACACAAGCCTTAACTCAACAATTGCATTCGCCTCAATCCAGCATCATGACCCAGTCATCAGGCAACTCTGCTCCCTTGGACATCGCGATTATCGGTGCAGGGCCTGGCGGACTCAGTGCTGCACACGCCTTGGCAAACCGTGGGTTTTCTGTCGGTATTTTTGACCGAACCCAGATTCTGCGACCGATTGGCGCGGCTCTTGGACTTGCCGAACAGGGATACGAAGCACTCAACAACATCAGTTTGAGTCTGTCCAAGCAGGTTCGTTCCAAAGCCATCAATCCAAGACAACAACTGCTCATGCGACCAAGTGGAGAAGTCTTGTTCGCAGATGAATCGCCGATGGCAGGCACGAGCTTCACCTGGCTGGGATGGTTCAACTTGCAATCCTGTCTTAATGCAACCTGAACCACAGCCTCACTGCATTCATGACTGATCGGCCCGATGCACCGATTTGCCTCAAGTTTCGGGATCAGGCTGACCAATGGGCTCGGATTCTGGTGGGAGCCGATGGCTATCGCTCAGTCGTCAGAAACAAAACAGTTGGAGATGGTCCACCTCTCTACACAGGCACGATGACCTGGCGAGGCATCGTGCACCGAGAACAGTTAGAACTTTTGGAGATACCTTTCAGTGAAGGTGCTGGTTTTCAGCTGGTTGTGGGAGACCAAAAGAATTTCTGGATGATGGATGCTGGTTCCGATCAGATCGCCTGGGGTGGCACAGCGCCGCAAGACAGCTCAGAGACAAGTGAATCTGCTTTCAAGACTGCACTCCTTGTTTTCAAGGATTGGCCTTCCATTGTGCAAACGATGATTCAGACAACTGATCCCTTGAGCATCATTGAAACAGGCGTCTTCGGTCGGAAACCTGTGTCTCAATGGGGAGATGGTCAACGCGTCACCCTCTTGGGTGATGCCGCCCATCCGATTCGGCCATCCCTGGGTCTTGGAACCACTCTCGCTCTCCAAGATGCAGTGACGCTTGCCGCAATGCTTGACGGCGTACAACTGACAGACATTGCATCGGTTTCAGCTGCGCTCACGCGATATGAACAAAAGAGGATTGAGATCACGACACCCCTGCAACAAAAAGCCTCGGAACAGGGCTTGGCGTCCCACGCTGATGATCAAGCGGATCGACTCAAAATGGGGTTTGAGGCCGCATTTGCGAGCCGAAGAAAATACTTGTCTCCCCTTGCGTTGCCATTCCAGTGATCTTGCGCTGAACCACGGATTCAACTCAGATGTCATCTTCGGAGCGCAGGGCCCATCAATCATTCGGATTGACCGCAACATTCTCAACCAGGATGGTGCCAAACATGCTGTGCAGTGCTGCGCGATGGATTGGAGATAGGGGCGTTTGTTCGCGATCAAAGAAGATTCATGCAAGCTTTCAGGGTGCGATCCCAACGTCCGCTGTCTGGCTCTCTGCTGAGGAGCCGAACACTTGAAAGCGCATAACACCGTGACAGCGACGAACACATCGATGACGCATTCCGATTCTGAACCAACCGCCGGGGAACAGGGAGAGAAGCCATTGGATCCAGTCGTCCTGGAACGATGCCGTTTAGTGGGATTGCTCTTCCCATGGGACATGAACCGGGCACTGGAACTGACCCTGCTCAAAACCTTCTGCCTACCGTCGATCTCAGGCTTGCTACACCAGACCGGTGAGTTCGAACAACGCCCCCGCAAGCGCTAAGACGATACGGCCTTGATCGTTGCAGAACTGGTCAGGCTTGGCCCTGATACCCCTGGAGGCCGGGCCGTGATCCAGCGGCTCAACCGCATTCACTCCACCTACGCCATTCGCCAGGAGGATTACGCCTACGTGCTCTCCGGCTTTGTAGCCGAACCGATTCGCTGGATCGAGAATTACGGCTGGAGAGTTCTCCACCCCTTTGAAGAAGAGGCCTTGTTTCTGTTCTGGGATCACGTGGGCAGCTTGATGCAACTTGAGCAACGCCCCCGCAGTTTGCACTGGACCAGATTGGCACCCTTCACTGTTGCAACGACTGAGCCCGCTCCAGTCATCCTGATAACTAGAGCGGCCAAAGGTTTTGAAATAACCCAACTCTTTCAATCAATTCTACAAATTGATCATTTGTAGAATTGATCAAGCATCAAGTACGAGTGCAATAAATGATCAGTTCATTGCATTTTTTTGCATCGCCACAGGGATACGAGGTACGGGGAATCCGGCTTGGCCTAAAACATCTACAATCATGCGATTGGTGTCAAAATAGACCTGCCAATAATTGCTGGTGTGTGTGTAAGGACGGACCGCCAAACGAGGCCCTCTCTCACCGAACTCAAGAACCTCGACGTCGGCTTCAATTCCACTCGCTTGATTGGAAATTTTTTTAATCCCTTCCTTCAACAATTTGATCGCCTTGGCCACATCGGCACTATTATCGAGTTGAGCAACAAGCTCAACACGGCGATAAGGGTTTGCTGAATAATTCTTTATTGTGTCGCCAAACAGTTTGGCATTACCAATAATGTTCACGACGTTGTCGGGGGAGGTGATCGAAGTGACAAAGATGTTCACTTCTTTCACGGTGCCTTCCACACCACCGCCCTCGACGTAATCGCCAACCGAGATTGGCCTGAACAGTTGCAGGAACACACCTGCAGCGAAGTTGCCCAGCATTCCGCTCCAAGCGGCGCCAATTGCTATACCAGCACCGGCGAGCAGGGCAGCAAAACTCGTGGTTTCGATACCAAAGAACCCGAGGATCGCAACAACAAGAACAACCCGAAGCCCCACACCGATGATGGTCAACAGGTAGTTCACCAGTGTTGGGTCAAGCGAGCCCTGTCGGAAGAATCGACGCAGCAGCTTGAGAGCCAGACCAATCAACCAGCCGCCGACAATCCAGAGAGCAACCGCACCTAACAGCTTGAAAACAAAAGGAACGATCAACGCCGTAATGGCATCAACACTCAACGTTGCAAACATCGAAGGGTAAAACACCATGAGATCAAAAAAGAGAATTACTGCATAACAAGGCTGGCGAGCCTGTCCACTGGTGTCAGCCTTCTGGCCGCAAAATCAACAAAATCTTGATACCCACAATCAACCAGGCAGCAGCTCAGCTGAAATCCATCTCAATGGATGCCTAAATCAAATCAATCGCCCGAGACGAAGAAGGACAGGGCAAGAATCATAATCACAACTTTCCAAATAGCTATTAAAATAAATCATATTGGAGAGCTGGTCTTTTCATTACATTCACCAACTCTTGAATGCATAGAATCCACATGATCCATACCGAGCCTTTCCCTCTATTCTTTTACTCCATAAAAAGCATACGATGCCATGACAACAATGTGCACGCAAAGAGGACTCGCTGTCCGATCGTATCGAGAGGAAACCAATACGGGAACAAAATTGATTTCCAACTAAAAACAAAAAGTCAAAAAACAATGCTTTCCGTCCCTGCATTCATTAAAAATACAGGGTTAATGATGAGTGATTGCATGCTTGATGGAGGCAGCATGGGTTTCTTCACTCCTGACCAACCATCACCAATGAGCCCTTCGATCTGACTCATCACAACATTCACACATGGGTTCGTCGATCACGCTCCAACAATCCAATGAATGAAGACACACTCAGTGGACGCTTGAAGGCGCAAAATCGCCTTCAAGGGGTGATGCAATCCTGAAACTAATGCCTAACGACAACCAAAACACAATGGCTTGCCAACCCAGATCTGAACGCAACACATGACATTCAGCCGGCTCGCTGCAGAGCACCTGCGGTTCTCGCCGCTGTTCTTAGCCTTAATGATCTGAACTCCATCCGAACGATGCATTTCACCAATCTGAGAGACCTTGAGGAAATCGGCGTCTCACATAATCACAACATCCGAAAGAAGGTGTTCATTGAACCCAACACCCTGCAAAACCTAATCTATTTTTCACGCGCCGTGTTCCCACCAGGTGAAACAGCATAAACCCACAATCACAGCGATATGGCGGAAGTTTTTTATGTCTCATCAGGCTGTGCGCAGGTCACTGTGAATGGCAAGGATTTCATCTGCCGGGAGGGTTCATGCATCACTATCGAACCGCACGAGAATCATCAACTCACCAATACCGGCGATCAGGACTTGATCCTTCTTTATCTCGGGATTCAGGCCTGAACAGCATGGTGCATCCAACACTTGCACCGATTCATCAATCTGAGAAGAGATCAGCAGCAAGCAACGCGTAAGGCACAACCAGCGACGAGCAGGGACGGATGAAACAGGGTCTGTTGCAAAGCCTCTCAACAACGGTGGCTGCAATCAGAGCAGCTTGCTAAGAAAAGGAAGCTTAGTTTGACTGCTCTCGTCACACGACAGCAGTTGGAGGTAGAGACATGGCAACAGATCGAATCAATGACAAGTCTGACCCCAATCTTGGTTATTATTAAGATCCCGGCTGGGAATGGCAGAAACCAGCACCAAAGCGTTAGTTAGTTGATCACCATTTAGATCAGTATGCCCAAGGCTGGATCCTGAACTTAGTGGAGCTGGTGCACTGGCTCCCCTTCATCCCTACCTTCATTCTTGCTTACCTGATTTCTCAACACGCCAATGATCTCAACCCCCTTCTCGGAGGCAGCGACCTGCGCGTGTTTCTGCTGCTACTCATCCCACTGATCCAGACCTTCGGCGGCTTGATGGGGATCACCATGCATGAATACGAAGGCTGGCAAGTTGCTTTTTTTCAGAACCCACTCGACAGTGATGTTGCACTCAAAGACTGCAACAACGAATGGTTGCGTGAAGTGGCCTACAAGCTGCTGTTTCTGCTGCAGGGTGCTGGTTTGCTGGCGTTCTCCCTCGCCGTGTTCGGATTCAACGCCATCACCATCCCGTTCGCAGTGCTCAGTGGTCTGATTGCCTTCATCGGCCCTCAGAATCCCAAGGCCACCTTTCCATTCAACGGCCAGCCGGTCTTTCCCCTGGCGGTTTCCATCCTGGTGGTGTTCATTATCAACGCCGTCGTTAATTTGATCGCCTATTTCGTGCTGCTTGGTGACCCCCTTGCCTCAGCAGGCCTGCCCCGTGCCCTGGCAGCACTTGCACCCCTGCTGCTGATGTTTGGAGGCATGATTGAAGGTGTGATCGCAGAATCCAGCTTCAATCAATGGTGGCACTTCACTGCCGTTGTAGTATTTCTCAACCTTGGAATGATTGCTCAAATCGCTCTCTTCCCTGTGCTGTGGCGATCAATACTGATATGACGCACTTTTCTTATGATTTTTGCCGTCCAATCAAGCGCTATTCACTGCCCGACCAATACAAGGAAATTTCTGGCTTATCACCGTTAGGAAGCAACAATACCCTGGCTTTCGTGCAAGATGAGGCTGTTCAGATTCATCTGTTAGATCTCAATTCCGGAACAGTAACGGAACATGCCAAGCATGATGATGGTGATTCGGAAGACATTGTAATTACAGGCAAGACGGCCTACTTGCTGAAAGCAGGCAAGCAGCCGGCGATCTACAAAGTAACTCACTTCAACCGTGAAGATGCTCACTGTGAACGGTATAACCTGGGCCTTCACAAGGACCAAGACCCGGAGGGATTATGCCACGACATTCCACACAATCGCCTGTTAATCGCCTGCAAAGGGTCATCCAAAAAAAAGACCAAACGCGTGGCATCTACGCCTTTAACCTTCAATCCATGCAGATGGATTCTTCGCCGTTGTTTGCAATCGATAGCCGAGATTTTCTTGACAGCGCAGAAGACACCTTCAACCCTTCCGGTCTTGCCATCCATCCGCAATCCGGGCTGCTCTACATCATTGGTTCCAAAGGAGAAAAAATGATTGTGTGCTACGGATTGGACGGCAATTTCAAAGAAGCCCTGAAACTGGATAAGAATCAGTTCATCCAGCCGGAAGGAATCACGTTCATGCCTTCCGGGGAACTTGTGATTTCCAGTGAAGGCAAAAAGGGCAAGGATGCCGCAATCATGATCTTCTCTGGCCAGTAACCGGTTTGCGCCACCCTCATCGCCAGCTCAACCGTGTTCAGGCCCTCCAGACCCAAAGCCACAGCAAGACAGTGACACGATTCATTCAACGCCGCTGGCTCCACCTGAGCGCCATCCTGCTTGCGTGCATCACAGCGTTGTCGTTACATCCCCTCAACACGCTTCCCGAGGTTCCAGGTTCCGATAAAACCCATCATTTCGTTGCCTACGCAGCGCTCGCCTTTCCAACCGCACTGCGCAAACCCAGGCGATGGCCGCTGATCATCTTCGGTTTTGCGCTCTACAGCGGCCTCATCGAACTGATCCAGCCCCATGTGAATCGCTATGGAGAGTGGGAAGATTTTCTGGCCAATGCCTGCGGACTTTTGCTTGGAGTTGGGTTGGCCTTTTGCATCAACAGGCTGGAGAGACATCACAGCATCCCTTAACTCCGTCCATCGATGATAGGGATGAAAACACCTTGCCTTGAAGGAGCCCTCTGCCGGGTGATGCCGGCCACGCGCATCACCCGGCAGAGGTGAAGCGCATGCTCAGATCCAGCCAAGAGCTGCGCGTCATCGGCGCACTCGTGGAGATCAGATCAATCCCAGTGGCCGCATAGGCGGCGAGCGCAGATGGCTGGATCCCAGAGGCCTCCAGCACCACCGGTGCAGCCCCCCTACGGCGGGTCGCGTGGTCCCGAAGTCGCGGCACCAACGCCACCAGCTCCTCCGGGCTGAATTCATCCAGCAGCACCCCATCGGCTCCGGCCTGCACCGCCGCGATCGCTTCCAAGTCAGTTTCCGCCTCCACGATCACACGGGCAGGCCAGGGGGCCTGAGAGCGAACCGCGAGGATCGCAGCGGTGACCCCACCCGCCCAGGCCAGGTGGTTTTCCTTCAACATCGCCGCATCATCTAAACCCATGCGGTGGTTCACTCCACCACCACAACGCACGGCATATTTCTCCAGCTCCCTCAGCCCTGGGGTGGTTTTACGCGTATCAGCGAGTGCTACACCAGTGCCTTCCAATTGGGCCACAAGAGCGGCCGTTGCCGTGGCAATCCCCGACAGCCGCATCGCCAGATTCAGGGCCGTGCGTTCCATCGCCACCAACTGGTCCGCCGGCCCCCTGAGCTCCAGCAATCGCTGCCCAGCCTCGATGGGCGTGCCGTCATGCACGAGCACACGCGATTCGAGCCCCGGTGCTGAAGGCCCCAGCAATTCCTGGAGCAAGGGCTCCACCAACACGCCGCCACAGAACATCCCGTCCGCCTTGGCCTGCCACTGAGCTTCCCCCTCTCGCCCGCGCAGGGCGGTAGCGGAGAGATCGCCGCGACCGAGATCCTCCTGCAACCACTCCCCCAACTGCCGGCGAAGCCGTGGTGTGATCGAGAGATCTGCTCGTGCCAAGGCTCATAAAACAGTGACTGCTTCCATGATGAACTTCAGCTCCCTGCCCGAATCGCACGCCGTGCCCCCGAAGCGCAGCACCAGCTGCCCTGCTGTTTTGATGCTTTATCGGCACAGCTGGTGGAGCAGACCGGCCACGGCAATGCCGCCAATGCGCAGCGCACAATGAACCAGTTAGCCAAGGCTGGCTTTGCCGGAATCATGCTCGAAGATCAGGTGGCTCCCAAACGCTGCGGCCACATCGGAGTAAGAGACGTTGTCGATCGCGATGCGGCGATCGACAGAATTCAGGCAGCCGTTGATGACCGCAACCAGGGGGCGGATCTGGTGATCGTGGCGCGCACCGATGCGCGATCGGCACTGACAACAAGCCAGGGTGATGAGGTCGCCCTGGAGGAAGCGCTCTAAAGGCTGAGGGCCTTTGCTGATTTGGGCGCTGAGGTGCTGTTGTTGTCGACCGAACGCCTGGGGCAATCGGCTTTGCACTAGCGGTTTACCCGCTCACCCTGCTCTCAACGGCCGCCTTCGGGATGCGACAAGCCCTGATTGATCTGCAGGCAGGCTATACGCCAGAGCAGATACTCAGCTCTGAGGAGATGAAAACACTGGTGGGGTTTGACAGCTACCTGGAGGGAGCTGATCCAACCTGAATCGGCTCCCATAGCGGTGGCTTTGTAGCCACAACGTGAAGAACAGATCGCCTTGAGCTGATTGCGCTACCTGGAGGAAGACCTTGCTCGCGATTACTCCCGTCGCACAGCGAGCACCACTACTCAATTGATCAGGCGCTTTGCGGCATCCAAGGGAGATGGGCAGAGCGTCTCGGCGCATCCACCCTGAAGAGGATTTGCCCTGATGACTTATGGCGTGGGTCGAACTTGAGGATCGTGAACCAAATCAAGGAACACCAGGCATACAAAAAATGGACGCGACAGCAGTCTGCAACTCAGCGGCATTCACGCACCTCAGCGAAGACAACGAAGCCACCAGATTTCGAGGCCAATCGTCTTTTAATCAACTGAAGAGTTCGTTGACAAGGCAGACCTGCAGAGGCGACGAATCGGCCATGCTCTGCAACGGATGACACCAATCCCAGCCAGGGGATCCCCACCTAAAATCCTGGTACGCCACCACCCTTATGACCACCATTGCCGCAGCACGCAAACGCCAGGGCGACATCTCCAATCGGTTGATCAGCGCAGCACTTGGCGTCAAACCGCTCTGGTCGATCGCCAAATATCAGGCCCGGCGCATGATGATTCAGCGTGCTGAACGGCTGGGTATTCCATGGACAAACAAGGTCAAGGAATATGAGCAACGTGACTGGTCTTTGCTGTGGAATGAACTGAACGATCCAAACCTTCAGTACCCCGCCAATTATCGAGCTTCTTTTCACGGCTACGACGCCGGCCACCTCTGCTGGCAAGCCGCCTACGAATTCGAGGTGGCTTCCAACGCGGTGCATTCGAGTCTGTTTCCAGAAGCAGGAGCAGCCAGCGATCAAGCCTTGAGGGTGGGCTATCACCAGGTCTTACAGGCTCAATTGAGCCAGCCACCTGAGACCATCCTCGACCTGCATTGCACGGTTGGTCTGAGTAGTTTTGCCCTGCAGGAATCCTTTCCGCAGGCAGCAATCACAGCGCTCGACTTTTCACCCCATTACTTAGCCGTGGCACGCCACGAAGCCGACATGCGTCAGATCAACATTGATGCCTGGCGTCATGCACTTCCGGAGGCAACCGGTCTGGCCGACAGACAGTTTGATCTCATCTCCACGTTCCTACTTCTCCATGAGATGCCTCAAGACGCCACAAGACGCATCCTGCGAGAGGCCCGCCGGATCGTACGGCCAGGCGGATGTTTTGCGGTCATGGACATGAATCCCGATTGCGAGGCGTATCAGACCATGCCCAAAGCGCTCATGACCCTGCTGAAAAGCACAGAGCCCTTCATGGATCAGTATTTTTCACTGGATCTGGAGGCCGAACTCCGTCAAGCCGGCTTCGACACCATCACCATCACCCCCTGCACCCCTCGTCACCGAGCCGTGCTGGCAACAGTGGCGATTTAAGGCTAAGGCCCAACAGCTCCGCAAAACGCTGCCCTTACCGCAACACCGGCTCTGCGTTCATCCCACCGCGGCAGTGAAGCTCTTGTTCAATTGGCTCAACTGCGGCCGATGTCGTAGACACAATTAGCATTCCATTGCAGGGCTTAGAGGCAGAATCGGTCAACCAAGCAGGCCAATAAAATTCTACCGGGAGCATCAGCTACAGCACGGATAGCAACAGATTCGGGACAAATGTTTATCTACGAAATTCAAATTAGCTTGTTCAACGGACAAAAACAGATGAATAAGTTTGAGCTATCTATAGTTAATTATTTTAGTGAAATTTAGCTAACAATGCGTTGCACCGTACAAGCCCATGAACGCAGCGTTATCCATATTCATTAAGCCTCCTGACCGCACTCTACAACTGGTACTGAGAGGTGGTACCATTGCGGGATGAAGCGGAAGCATCAGCGCACCCTTGAGCTGATCTTCTCACGTCCTGTCAGCGGCAACTTGCCGTGGAGGGACATTGAAGCCCTCTGTCAGGAGCTTGGTGGGGATGTCATTGAGAGGTCGGGCAGCAGAGTCGCGGTCGTTCTGTTTGGCGAAGTCAGGGTTTTTCATAGACCCCACCCGTTGCCGGACACAGACAAAGGTGCTGTCGCTTCGATCCGCAAGTGGCTTGAAGGACACGGAGTGACGCCATGAATCTCATGACTGTTGATGGCTACCACGCCAAAATTGAATTCAACGAGGAAACAGATCAGTTTCGGGGGGAAATTCTGGGGCTTTCTGGAGGGGCAGACTTCTATGGATCAAATCCTCAAGAACTTCGAAGCGAGTTTAAAAAGTCATTGGACATTTTCCTCGAGGTCTGTAAAGAGAGAGGAATCAAGCCGCACAGGAGCTTTTCAGGCAAATTCAACTTACGGATTCCACCTGAACTTCATGAGAAACTGGCAATGATCGCAGAAGCACAGGGGAAGAGCCTCAACACGCTTGCCCAGGACGCACTTCAAAGAAGTGTCTCGGCGTAGAGGTATGGATAACATGCCCCTTGGGTGAACAGGAAGCCATCAATTACCTGCTGGCGCTCTACATTCCTTGCCTGCCACTCAGGGGCAGCGTTAGGCGTCAGCGAGTGAACAACAATCGCAGATGATGAGTTAGTTGAAATGATTTCTAAAAGGAATACGTAGCTCAACCAAGATCCAACATTGTTGAGGAACTTATGCGGACCGCATAACAATCCACGGGAGAAGTGGTAATCCGCTGGAATCGTTGCTAAAAATGGAGTGCTGATCTAGGGGCAGTAGGCCATTGGCAACCTATGCAGCAAAAGATCATCTTGCTGCAGCTTATGCGGACCGCCGAAACACTGTTATGCCTCTGAACGTATTCTTCTTCTCATGGATGACACCTATTTAGCCTCCGGATTTGCCGATGTAGACGCTTCTTCGAATACTGACGCTTTTTCCGATTGTCTCGTCCTTCTTGATTCCCTGCCCTATTTTCGAGAATACAAGCAGCACACCTATGAATTACTCAACCTTTCCAATGGTACCTCCGTACTAGAGGTTGGATGTGGTGTTGGCGATGATGTGGTTCGTATGGCCGAGCTCGTCTCGCCGAATGGTCGGATAGTTGGTGTCGACGCGAGCGCATCAATGATCGAACGAGCAACTGCTCGTGATGATTTACCTAGCGGCCTTCTGGAGTTTCGCCAATGTGATGCTAAAGCGCTTCCGTTTGGGGATTCAGCATTTGATCGATGCAGGATCGATCGGGTACTGCAGCATATTTCTGAACCAACGGTTTCTATATCGGAAATGGTACGTGCGTTAAAGCCCGGTGGCCTCATCGTTGCCTATGACAATGATTGGGGGACTTTTTCTATCAACTCCGGCAATGTTGAAGTTACTCGGATTGTCCAAGATCTTTGGACTAGTTCGTTCACGAGTCCCTGGATTGGACGCTATCTAAGGCCCTATTTTGTCCAAGCAGATCTGGCTGAAGTAGTTATCTATCCCAGTAATTCGATTATTTGCGAGTTCGATATTGCTGATAAAGTATATAATCTCCGTCAGACTCTTCGGCGCGCAGTCGGTAACAATATGATTTCCGAAGAAGAAGGGGCCGCGTGGATTTCCGAGTTGGTTGAGCTTACGAAAGGCGGCGGCTTTACCTGTGCACTTACCGCGTATATAGCCGTAGGCCGAAAGCCACCTGCATAGCATTGAGGCATAACAACCAGCTGCACCGGATTTTCGGCTTGAACTGCCTGTGGTATTCGATCCTCAGAATTCGCCGAAAACCGGTGAGCTAACACGTTCGGCGCCACTGAGAGAGCAACAACCACCCCAGATGAATGAGTTGAAATGATCTCCATAAGGATTATGGTCTTCAGCTAAGCACCCAAGCGTTGAGGAGCTTTTACGGTCCGCGTAACAACCATGGAAAAGTGGAGATCTGCCGGAATCGTTGCTAAATAGAATTGTTGATCTGAGGATTGCGGGATATTAGCAACTTATGAAGCAAAAGAACATCTAATTAAAGCTTCTGCGATCCGCCTAAACACTGTTAGAGAGATGGGGGCGAAGCGGTTGCAGTCTTGAACGGGTATATTTTTTGTATAGCCGCTGGGTTGCTGTGCAGACGCGGGTCCAGAAATGGGGAAACAGCCTCGGGGTGCGGATCCCGCGGGGCCTTGCTCAGGAGGTTGGCCTCGGCGCCAGTACAGAAGTGAGCTTGAGTTCCAAGGATGGCGAGCTTGTCGTGAAGCCGTCTGTCTCTGATCACCTCAGCCTCGATGATCTCTTAGCAGAGGTCTCAGAGGAGAATCTCCATTCCGCTATTGATATGGGATCATCTGTCGGTGCGGAGATCTTTTAGTATCAGTTGCCTCTATCCCTGATCGGGGCGACCTGATCTTGCTTGAAATCACACCGCATATAGGTAGTGATCAGGCTGGAAGGCGACCTGTTTTGGTGATCTCCGAGAGCCTACAACGCGAAGGTTGGATTGGCCATATTTTGTCCAGAGACATCACGCGTCAAGGGTTATCCCTTTGAAGTGGCATTGCCTGAAGGAAATGGTGTAGTAGGTGTCGTTCTTTCTGATCAATTGAAGAGCCTTGACTGGCGTGCCAGGAAGGCGAAGCTGATTAACCGTGCTTCGTCTGATGTACTGGCAATGGTCACTGCAAGGATCCTGCCCTTGATACTTCCCGAAAATGCTGCCACTCCCTAACACGATCATACACCTGACCTGCCACCAAAGAACCACAGAGCCTTCCAAAGGTTTTTCTCCTACGGCTCTCTGCAGGCAGGTGATGGCCAGCGTTGAAATGATTACTTGAAGAAGTATTGGGCTCGGTCAATATTCACATTGACGAAGAATTTATATGGATAGCATCACTAGCATTGGTGGAGCCTGTGCTTGCCTAAATCATTGCCAAGGCTGCAGTGTTGATCTAGGGCTGCACGTTATTGAAAACTTATGCAGCAATAGATTATCTGACAGCAGCTTTCGCGGTCCACCGAAACACTTTAGGCATTCGTACTGCTGCCTGTCCCACTCCACAGGGCATGAAATCTGTAACTACACTTGCGCGTCCCTCGGTCTCAGGAAAATTGTCAGCCCTCTGATCAATACACCCGAGGACTTAAGGACATGAGCAATGCATCGTTACAGCGAAGCCAACTAAACTGATAGAACAAGGCGGATTAATACAGTCAAACTTTAACACCAGCGCTATGCTTGATCGCATACATTCATCAATTCCACCCCAGTGTCAAGCAACTTTTGACGATAAGACGATAAGTTTATACCTTTCCCAATAGAAAGAAAGCAAGCGAATCAATGAATGAACAAGTGCTTTTGCAGCCCGAAGATTCTCGACATTTTGAGTGAATGACTTTCTATAGCCGTTGAAAGGCAAGCATCATGCGCCAAACAATGTCAAATCAATTTGGACTGATTGATTCGCTCTGGTCCTCAATCTGCCGATTTTTGGCCGCGATCTGATCCATCCACCAGAGCAGGCCATAACCTGGCAAAAGCATCAGAAACGTCCATTCCCACCAGGCGGGGGACAGGAGGAGAGCCACACCAATACTCAACAGGCAAACCCCAGGCTCAAGCGCTAGTTCAAACAGCAGATGCCATCGATGCTTGGCCTGCGGTGGTTCAACCAACAGCTCGGATCGACGCCATCCATGCAAAAGAGTCAGAAGATCGAAGAATCCGATCTGCACCAGAACAAGGCTATACGCCACCTGGATCGAGGCCTGCAATGGCATCAATTCGAGAAGGTCATTCACAAAGGGAAGCAAGGCCACCCCCATCAGACCACCCAATTGCAACCATCGGTGTATTACATCAGAGCGCATAAAATGGCTCGCCATGGAAAGGTGTGATTGCCAATAAAAGCCCACTAAGACAAAGGTGGTCAGATAAATTCCGAGCGATGGCAACTGATCATTGAGATAGCGATTAACGGATTCCGGAGAGAGCAACACGGCCGGATCAGGGCGATCAATCTGCAGCAAAATCAACAGAAAACTAAGGCCGTAAATAATGTCAGAGAGTCGTTCGATGCGCGCAAGAGATCGAGCTTCTTGACCGATCGTTTGGTGCTCAACAGGACCGACGTTCGGCATCGCTCATCAGATTTGAATTTGCTGATTGTGGAGCGGATCCCCGTAAGACACAAGCCTCAGCCCCTTTGCCGGAGAGGTTTGACAAAGTATGATTTAAAAAAATATTGATCATGCAATGTCCTTAAGCAGAAGGCAAGCATTACAGATAATTGCAGGTGGCTTTGGGGCAGGTTCGGCACTCCACTGCGTGATTCCATCCCTGCATTAGGCGGATCGAGCTCTGCAGTTGCCAAGCCCTTCTCTCTCGATAGAGATCGATTAATTTACGCGTCAACATCTGATCTCCTTAAACGTTTTCAACGGCGTGAGCTTTCGCCAGTTGAGGTTCTCGATGCACAGATCAAGCGTTACAGAGAGGTTGAGCCGCTCATCAACGCCTGTACCTACACGCACTTTGATTCGGCACGAAAGGCGGCACAAGAATCAGAACGAAGGTATCAAAACAACACCGCACGCCCCCTTGAGGGAATCACCGTTGCCCTCAAGGATGAATACGACGTCAAGGGATGGATCACCACAGCAGGATCAAAAGTCCTGAAGGACAACGTGGCCACGAGCAATTCCCCGGCGGTCGACAAGTTGATGCAAGCCGGTGCCGTTCTGCACATGCAGACAACCGTTCCGGAGATGTACTTGGCGGGTGTGACCTGGTCTGATCTCTGGGGAGTCACGCGGAATCCATGGAATCTCAAGTACACAGTTGGCGGATCGTCGGGAGGTTCAGGCGCAGCACTTGCGGCAGGGATGACGACTCTTGGAACCGGGTCAGACATGGGTGGATCCACGCGGATTCCCTGTGCCTTCAATGGCCTCTACGGATTCAAGCCTCCCTATGGACGGAACGCACCGCCTCCGGCTTCAACCTTCATGTTGCCTGCAACGGAAGGGCCGATGGCCCGAACATTCGAAGGAATGGTGCGTTTGCAAAACGTGCTCAGCGGCCCAGCTCCATACACTCCAACTGCCCTGAGACCCAAGTTGGAGCTTCCCCTTCGTTACCCCTCGATCAAGGGCATGCGGATTGCCTTCAGCATGAATCAAAGCTGGGCCGAAATCGATGCCGATACGCAGGCGAACACCCGTGAGGCATTACGGGTATTTGAGCGACAGGGAGCTGTGATTGAGGAGGTTGACCTGAATCTCGGCGTGGACGGCCCCGGATTGAAAACCGCCCTCACCAATGCCCTGCTCAGCGGTGGATTCGGAGCAGATCTACAGCAGCTCAACACCTACAGCGACCAGCTGACCAGCTACGGCCGTTACTTCTCCGAGATTGCCGCGACAGCTCGTGGCAGCGCCGAAGCCAAGCAAGCAGAAGACATGATCAATGCGCTCTACAAACGGATTCAGGATGCTGTTTCCCTGAATGGGTACAGCGCTGTGCTGATGCCGACACTGGCTACCAGCGATGTCGCAGCCGACTTCGACCCAACGAAGGACACCATCAGCATCAATGGACAACCCGTGGAGCCCAACGTGGGCTGGGTCCTCACAGCTCTTTGGAATCTCCTGAATTGGAACCCGGTCGTCTCCATCCCCACGGGTCTCAATCGCAATCAAATGCCAACGGGTCTTCAGATCTGCACAACCACCTATGACGACGCAACCGCGATGCGGATTGCTTCGGCCTTTGCCTCCGAAGCACCCGCCCTCTTCACAGGCGACCAGTTCCCTGAATTCCTGAACCAATCTGCAGTCATGTGAATGCGACCAACCACAAGGACACACGTGCAGCGGCTGTCATGTCCTGAGAGGATCTCTTACGGCGCTCAGGGTTCAAAGCTGGTTCCCAGCAGATCGAGCTGGCAGCTGAATCCTGGCTTCAGGCCGAAAGCCACTGCAACGACACCCTGCGCTGGCGTGGTCCGTCTAGCTCAACAAGCATCACCTCTTGATACTGCCCCAACTGCAACTCTCCATTGCTGACATTCACGGTGACCTCATTGCCAAGCATCAGAGCTTGTAGATGAGCATGGGCATTGCGCGGTTCATCATCAGGAATGCCCTGCCTCAGTTCCAGGTCGTCATGCTTCCAGTCAGCTCCTGGGGGGACCTGCTGGCTCAACCACCGCTGCAGATCCATCAGCAGCCGTTCCTCCATTTCATTGATGATCACAGCCGTGGTGGTGTGCTGACCTGACACCACCACGGCACCATCCTGTCCACCATGCACCTGAACGAAGCGACGGAGCTCGGTGGTGAGGGATAAGCATTGAAAAGGAGCCTCGGTGCGGAGGCTCAGGAATTGATGGGTCAAGGAAATTTTGCAAGACCCTGAATCCACTTTGAAAGGAAATCCGCCGAAAGCAAGGAGCTGGTCATCGCGATCGTGGCGTTAAGAGCGCAGAGGCGCCGATGAAGACAAAGCATGATGATGACGCCAGTCTCAGCTGACCATGCGGTTCAAGGTACAGCGCCTCATCGGACCATGGTGGCCAGGCGACCTGGATGGGTTTCTAGCCCTGGGGCTCAACAACCTGATCCAAATTTTGCTGATCATCAGCCTCTGCCGAAGTGTGCTCGGCTATCCGAATGCATTGTTATTCGGACAAATCTTGCCTGCCGCCGGCGTGAGCCTTCTGGTGGGGAACCTCGCCTACACACGACTGGCCAGGCAACTGAACGCCGATGAGCAACGGGACAACTGCACCGCCATGCCCTACGGCATCAACACCGTCAGTTTGTTTGCCTACATCTTTCTCGTGATGCTTCCAGTGAAGCTGGCAGCACTCAATGGTGGGATGACAGAGGCTGAGGCCATCAGCCGTTCTTGGCATGCGGGAATGGTGGCCTGCATGGGATCCGGCCTGATCGAAATCGCAGGAGCCTTCAGTGCCGACCGCTTAAGACGCTGGCTCCCGCGAGCCGCCCTGCTCTCCACCCTTGCCGGGATCGCCCTCGGTTACATCGCACTGGGCTTCCTGCTGCGGACCTATGCCCACCCTCTGGTCGGACTCACGAGCCTGGCTTTGATCGTTCTCGGTTATTACGCCAAGGTGCGCTGGCCGTTGCCCACAGGCCTGATGGCGGTTCTTCTGGGCATGGTTCTCGCCTGGACTAGCGGCTTGATCGCCCCCAGTCCAGGCGCTTGGCAGGACAGCATCCGCACCATCGGCTGGCATCCACCAACCCTTCAGCTGCAGATTCTTTGGGACAACCGAGCCGACCTCTTCCCCTGGCTTGGGGTGATCGTGCCGATGGGGCTTTTCAATGTGATCGGATCCCTGCAAAACCTTGAAAGCGCAGAAGCCGCGGGTGATCGCTACGCCACCCGCACCTGCCTGCTAATAGACGGTGTTGGGACACTCGCAGCGGCAGCACTCGGCTCCTGCTTCCCCACCACCATCTACATCGGCCATTCAGGTTTTAAGGAGATTGGGGCCCGCTCGGGCTATTCCTGGCTGAACGGTGTCGTGATGTCGGCAGCGTGCTTCTTTGGCTTGTTTGAGTTGCTCGCGCTCTTGATTCCGATCGATGCCGGCATGGCGATCGTGCTGTACATCGGGATTGCGATGACCGCTCAGGCCTTTCAGGCCACACCCTCACGCCATGCACCCGCCGTGGTGCTCGGACTTCTGCCTGGCCTGGCTGGATGGGGCGCCCAATTGCTGAAAGCTGGTTTACGCGCAGGCGGTCTGGGCACTGCAGAACGACCTTTCAACCAAGAGATGGTTCAGCAGCTCGCCAGGGGAGATGTCTGGGCGGCAGGTGCGTTTGCGCTGGAGCAAGGACAAATCATCACAGCCATGCTGCTTGCAGCGTTGCTGGTGTTTGCCATTGAAGGCCAGTTCCTCGCCGCGGCAAGCTGCAGTGGAAGCGCGGCCGTATTCGCTTGGTTTGGCGTGATTCATGCCTGGCAATTTTCCACCGCTGACACCGTTGTGCACTTGGGTTGGGGAACGGGTCAGCCCTGGGCCATCGCCTATGCGGGGATCACCGTGTTGGTGTTGATCGCCCGAGCCATACATCAACAGCCGCAACAGTGATCACTTCCCGATTCAGAGAACATTCAAAAGAAGCAGCGAAAAACAGGTATGCTTTATCACTCAACATCGGATAACTCGCAAAGGCAACCAAAACCGTTTCTCGCACAAATGAAAGCTCTATTACATATTGGTGATCAAAAAAATGGCTCCAAAGCCTATCAGGATTTTCTACTGAAGTTTCGCCCGCAATTGCTAGAGATGGGCCTTCTTGCTCCTACCTCTACAAAAATCAAAAACCATGGATACGATTCAATCCTGCAGGCCGTTGGAGGAGAAAAAGAATTTGTAGAGCTAGCATCACGCTCATTCGAATTCGAGCACGATCTTTTATGGAAGGTAAGATCAAAGGCAAAAGAATCTCTTCAGGACGAGTTAACATATTATCATTCTAGAGTGCACACTCTTCTTCTTTCGTTTGAGGGATTAGTGCATCTACCTGCATCAGGGCTAACTGAAGTGAAGCAGCTCTTTCAAGATTTAGTCCAGGATATTTCTATAATCTGCTCATTCAGACGCCAAGATCGGAAGCTATGTAGCGCATTCACAACAAAGCTCTTACATAACCTGAAGTGGGCAGGGCCACACCCCTTTTTCAATAGCAAAGGGTCACAGCCTCGCAAAGGCGAATTGCTTGAAAACAACAATTATGCGAAACATATACTTAACTGGCAGTCTGAATTTGGATATCCCAATGTTTCCGTTCTGAAATACGAAGATCATTCATCAGATATCGTCAACGGCATTCTCTCTTCTACAATTTCACCATTACCATCCTTGCTAAAGATATGGGACGACAACAAAAAAGAATGCAACAAAGCTCGAATAAATAACTCATTTTCTCACACAGCACAAACCTACATTCACTCTTTCAACACATATTTAAATACTGGGCAACTCATTAACTTCAAGAGCTGCTCACCCATCGACTTGATTTCACTAAGACAACAAGTCTCGCAACAGTTTACTGGCACTAGCTACAGGCCTAAGCGATCGACTGCTGAAAAATTCTATCTAGTAAATTTTTCCGAATCCAATCACGCATTGTCAAGGATTCTGGGCCACAAAAATAATGATTTTTTTGATCTTGACTTCACAGAGTACCCATTAGAATCGCCAGAGAGACTAGAGCTTCTTCCCAAGAAGCTGGTGAAAGAAATATTTTGCGATATTGCCTCAACGATGAACATCATTTAGGCGCAAATATTTTGGGTCCAACGCATAAACGAGCAAAACATCAGCACCCTGCATGCTCTAAAAAAATCGAGCTGATAAAACATCTCTCTCAATTCAACAAAAGTCCTTGGGAGATTTTAGGATTCGACCTGCATACAAAGCACAAGGCCACCCCCATGATGGCCACAAAAAATTAATACAAAA
>Ga0129348_1000106_pt1 | contig 26668 bp, 37 predicted proteins | sample CPBDNA_4_FD_94424 | JGI IMG/M metagenome (GOLD analysis project Ga0129348, IMG submission 94424) | Freshwater to marine salinity gradient microbial communities from Chesapeake Bay, USA - CPBay_Sum_27_0.8_DNA | ecosystem: Environmental > Aquatic > Marine > Coastal | place: USA: Chesapeake Bay...
ACACATGTTGTAGTTGATCTAATGGTATGTTAAGTAGGTTAGCATCAATACGTTCTGCTATACGTTCCTCCGCCATTTCCATTGTAATATATAGTACATTTTTACCTTGACTTAATACAGAACCAGCGACATGACACATAAACAAAGATTTACCCACACCTGTACCAGCAAGGCAAATATTAAGAGTTTTATTTGGTAAGCCACCTTTAGTAATAGTATTAAAGTAATCTAAATCAAATGGTATACGATCTTCATCAGCATGATAAAAGTCATATCGAGATTCTACATCTTCAATATAGTCATGACCTACTGATGGATCAAAGGTAACGGATAGAGCATCTTGTAAAAGTGTAGGCAAAGCATTCTTGGTAAGTGATTTATGTTTGCCATCAATAATACTTATACTTTCCATGATAGCATTGTGTATGGCTCTATCCTGACACCACTTCTCTGTAGTATCATATAACCAATCCCCATTAACCTCTTCAACATGAAATATGTTGGGCAGTATTTCAATTGCATGTCTATACTGCTCATCACTAAACTTATCTGATTGATTTATTTCAATCTGAAAGGATTCTAATGATGGAAGTTTATTATATTTGGCTACATACTTAGCCACTTGATTAAATAATTGTTTATAGACTCCTTCAAAATATTCAACCTTTATAAAAGGCAAAACCTTACGCATGTAAGGTTCATTAGTAAGTATATTTCGCAATACTGTTTGTTCGATGTTATGATTCACCAGTCTTTGCCTCTTGTTCAATCATTTGATCTATTATACTAAGTAAAATGTTTCCTGTCAACTGGTGCCATTCTAAATTATTATCATAATCTTCTTCTACGGGACTATAAATTATTTCAGTTGAATAATTAAGGCTCTCACCATTTTCTGCCACTTTGATAGCGCCAAAATTAAAAATGGTTTCTGTAAAGTCACCCTGCATTATTCTGATATCCCAACCGTCATTATCATTTGGGATTAATTCATAATGTTCGTTTTCTTTCATGCTTCTACTACAATTTCATCCATATCAACCAAAGACTGATGACCAATAGAATACTGCTTTTTAATAAAATCTTTAAAGTCTGTATTGCTAAAGATCGGATCCCAGAATTCTTTCTCTAGAGTTTGATCATACCTAACCTTGCCACCGATCTCACCAGTCTCCATATCGACCGTTGCATACCAGCCATTGGAAGGTTTAACAACGTACCCACCAGCAAGAGCCACGTCAAGCAGGCCAGAATAACTGCGAACACCACCGTCCCAGGAAACAGTAATAGGAATCTTAGACTTCTCTTTAACATATCTGCTCTTCTCAACATTAATAACAAAGTGATAACCCTGAACCTCCGTACCTTTCTTATCTTGTTGTCTACCTAAGATCCAAATGTTATCTGCGGAATAATAAATGCCTGTACCGCCTGATACAACAGCCTTAGGAAATAATCCAATCTCTTGATAAGTATGATTAACCGCAAGCATTGGAATATTCTTCATAGTAAGATATGGTGTACACATGCGGAATAAACCCTTAAGAGCTTTAGCACGAGACATGTCTGCCACTGACTTTTCATTGATAGCATCTTCTAATTCTTTTTTGGATGCTAGGTTACCAATAGAGTCAATAACGACAATTACATCATCCTTACGATCAATTTCTTCTAATTGATTAATAAGATCAAATTTTAATTCTTCTACGTTGGCTACAGGTGTATGTAATACCCTAGCAGGATCAATACCAAATTGTTGAAAGTATGATTGTGGTGAACCAAACTCAGAATCATAAAATAAAATAATAGCATCTTTCTTTGCATTGAGATATGCAGAGGCCATAAGTAAAGCAAAGGATGTCTTAAAGTGTTTAGAAGGTCCTGCCAATACCGTAAGACCAGGTGATACTCCACCATCAACAGATCCTGATAATGCTACGTTGACCATTGGTACATCTGTAGCCACCATATCTTTTTCATTAAAAAATTTAGAATCAGCTAAAACCTCAGTTGTCTTGATCTTGCTGTTCTTCTTCAGTTTGTCCATAATTGACATGTTGTTCAATCTCTCTTGTATCTAGTTCGTAATTGCTTCTATACTCATTATTAATTTTAATAACTTTTTCCAGTAATGTCAACTGATTACTGAATTTTGTAAGTGCTGAAGTGTCTTTAGGAAAACATGCACCTCCAAACCCTTGCTTACCATCAAACCCTGGTACTTTTGTATGTGATGTGCCGATACGTTCATCCAGGCCAATACCTCTCATTATATTAGACCAATTTACTTTGGTACTGCCATATTCTTTAATCATATCATAAAATTGATTAAAGAATGTAACCTTTGTTGCAAGGAATGTATTAATACCATATTTAATAAAAGAGGCTTCTTCAGCAGAACATGATATTGTATTACAAGGTTCGCAAATGGAAAAATTATTATAAATCTGAGAAGCTATATTAACATAAGTTGGATGTCCTCCAAATATCATCATTTGAGGATTTACAAATTGTTCGTTAGCATTTTTTTCTGTAAGGAATTCGGGATTATATACTACATTTTCATACTGACCAAATCCAAATTCCTTTACAACGTCTGGTGGGGCGGTTGATTTAACTATAACAAGGGTACCTAAGGTCTGGTGCTTGTCCATTTTTTGATTAATTTTTTTTATAGTTTGAGTTAATAATGAACTATCTACATACCCGTCAGGGCCCATTGGGGTGGGAACACAAACAAAGTATGCTAAAATACTAGGATCCTCGTGTAACCTAAAAGGTTCAAGTCTATCGTATTGATAAGGAGGTTTAAAATCATATTTTGGATCAACAATAACTTTTTCAATATTAGGATGGGTAAATCCATAATCAACAGCCTTACCAACAAAGCCATGACCAATAATTACAATTTTCTTTTTATTCATTCTAGGCCTCCGATATCCTTCATTAATTCTATACCATGTACACGTTCACGTAAGTCACTTGTAGAGAATCTATGATCTCTTTTATTATAGTATATTTCTATACCTCTAGCAGAACAAATGGCTCTGCCCGTAAATTTACCATGTTTGTATTCTTCACCAATAATTCTAACATTAATATTAAATAATTGCAAGATGTCTTCTACATCTTTTTCATTTTGGTATGGTATGATTTCATCAACGTATTTCACGCCCTGTAGTTGTGTCCAACGTTCTACTAATGTTTGTACAGGTTTATTCTTTTCCGGTCTATCAATTGATGGGTCAACCTGAATACAACAGATTAGATGATCACATACTGTTTTGGCTTCTCTAAGCATTGATACATGACCTGCATGTAGTAAATCAAAGGTGCTAAATGTTATTCCAACGATCTTAGAAGTTTCCATGTATGTCGCCAATCACTCACTGTAAATGTTTTATTCTTTCCCAAACGATCACTGACAGCTAATGCAATCTCATGATCATTACCACCTAATAATGTTTTATCACCAAAGAAATATATAGTATCTGTATCCTCAAAATCTTTTAGGATCATAGACTTATTATTACCTTTATATGATATATCAATTCCGGTCTCACCTGCAACCTTAAATTCATATTCGGGATGTTTTTCCGTAAGTCTTTTGACTATATCATAACGCTCATTCTTATGTTCGTCCCATTGTCGATACATAGATCTAAGCTCTAGGTTTATGCCCCTACCAGGAATACTAAAGTTGGCCAGGCCATCTCGTTCTTCTATATGATTTCCGTTCTTTTGATAAAATCTACTATTAGATACTTCTTCATTTAGATCTTTATAAAGTTGTTGTGTTAATTTAAATTCAGTAGAACTAATATGTTTATCTTGTTCCCATACATCATTACCAGAACATTGATATGCTCGCTTACATTTATTATAAATGTCAGGTGTTAATTGTTCTATGGTTTTTTCTCTATCCGAACCAGTAACAACATAAACATCGTTATATTGACAAAACGTTTTAAACCAATACTTAAATTCAGCGTCTATACGTTGACGGGATGGAGTAAGTGTACCATCAACATCAAAAATATAATGTATCAACATTTATCCCATAATGCTCCCAGGCCAAGTCCATTAATATTCTGAAACATATTATATTCCGTCCATGAGTTTGTGGTCTTAACTCCCCAACGTAAATTAGGTAATGTACCAGGTTTGCTTTTTCTGACTGCCTTCGCCCATGGATGAATATTTTTTGTAGCACCGTTTGATAAACATGATATACCTCTATCAACAGCAAATTCCCAAAAAGGTGTTTTATATTTTGTACCTGCGGCGTAATGCATACAAATAATAAGCTCAGTTGTTTTAAACCAATTAGTCATAGTCTGATTGCCAATATCATCAGGCATTTGCTCATATAGCTTTCGTTGGCAACCGTCCATAACCATAAGTACAGTATCCAGCCCAGCTCCTGTTTCCAGAGGGTCAACTGAAAAGGCTTTAGAACCATTATATATTACTCTGCCATCAAATATTTTTGAACGATAATAATTTTTAATTTTAAATACTTCTGGATCATGTTCTCTTGTTAAATTATATTCTTTTAGTACAGCATCAACGTCATCTTGTAAATCATCTTGTGTGTTTAAATCACTATTATAAACATAAGTAACATTGCATCTATTAAGTAAGGGTGTCATTAAAACATATCCGTATGGCATCGCAATAGATTTTGTGTAATTAAATCTAGGGTAATCCCATTTACAATGTAATGTTAGGGCAGCATTTACAGGTATATAGTTAAACTCTTCATAATTTTTACTATCAGCTCCTAGGTCAGAACAGTCTATAATATAATCTGCGTCTATTTGAGAATAAACTGCAGGTCTGTTTGAAAACCGCACCTGTTTATGATTTCCCCATTGTTCTCTAATATGATCTTTTATTTTATTAGTATTGATGTGTAATCCATATGTTGATGGATGCCAATCATGTCTATAATCTTGACTTGGGCCCCACCCAATATATTCCATACCAGATCTATACGATGCATCAAAGAGTTCATAGTCACGTTGTGAAAATCCCAGTTTATCATGAAAATATGTTGTAAATAAAGGTGTAGTATCTTCACCCACACTTAGTACATCTTCAGTATTATTAATGTACCAATCAATATCAAAACCTAGTTCAGGTAATTTTTTTTCATTTTGGTTAAATAGACCAGGTACATAATTATTAAACTCACCTGTTGTATCAGGAGCTACAAGTGTAGGAATACTAACACAAGCGGATAAGCTGTCCCCTATCACAGCGATTTTTTTTCTTCTATAAGGATTATTAATGTCTTTATATGGCATATATTATTTCCTAGTAATTTTCAGTCCATGCAATGATAACAAATCCAACAATAATTACGACCAATATAGAAATTGCGGTACCTATCATAACTTGCTCTCCGTTAATTGTCTGATACGTATATGAGCATTATTTAATTGCTCTTGTAACTCTTTTATATTATGTTTAAGAATCTCAATTGTCTCGGCTTGTGATACAATGATTTTACGATTCTTTTCGGCTTCCATCTCATCTGGTAACATTAACCTATTACTCCGTTCTTATAGGCATATTCTAATGCATTGTTGGCTTCTAGGTCCATTGGTCTATTCTCATACCAATTACCTGTCTCTCTATCAAACTCCCTACACAACTCTACTATCTGCGTAGCATTAATAGGGTAACCCTTCTCTACTGCCTTACCAGCAACCGCAATCATTATCTTATACATCTGACGATACCAACCTGTAGATGATATAGTAAGATATTCTGTCGCCAATGATTTGGGCCAGAACGGACAATCTCTATATCCGGTCCAAGTAAAGTCTGTATTATCCAACTTACCTTTTCTATACTCAACGATTTGTTCTCGCCAAGCGGGAGGTAGTCTATCCATAAAGTCTTTAGCATCTCTCTTATCATCATACGGCCATCGTGCTAGTATGTAATCGATGTCCATAGGCTCAGCGCGGTTAACGAAGAAAAAATTATAAGCATCAGCATAGCTTGCAGGAATATAGTACATCCGAGCAAGATCCTTAGTCTGTTTGTCTCCGATGTCCTCAAGCTCGGTGTTAAGGGCATACCAGAAGTGTTTGATGCGATCTTGCGCAACCTGACCACTAAGTTGGAAAACCAAACGAAACTTAGGATGAGCAGAGGTAGAGCTAGCAGTAGAGTAACAAATATAGGTCCAATGACCAAAACGGTTACGAAGCTCATTTTCTATGTCTCCAGTAATTTCAATGTCATCAACATCAACAGCAGCCCAACCAGCCCAAGCAATGACATTGTCGTTCTTTCTAGTAGAATCAGGTTTAAATATAGCTGGCGAAATAAGTGCAGCATCTTGTTTATCATTTAGTGGCCTCTTACTAAGTTTATGGAAAAAGTTTTGTAACTTATCCCAAGAGTCAAAGTTCAGACGACGATGCGTCTTGTTATCATATACAAAGCGTTGTTGCTTCTCCCACCACCTAGGTGATTCAAATATAGTCAAAGAATACATTATCCAAAAAAGTCCTCTAGCGTTGCTCTAGGTTCAACATCCCAACCGACAGCGTCAAGTAAGTGTTGGATAGGATCAACAAAAGATTTATCATACATCTTATTATAATCTACAAATCGATGTACGTCAAGCTCTTTTGGTAAAACCGCAGGAAATGCAATAACATTTTCTTTAATAGTGTTTGGCATCTTTAGATAACAGAACTTAATCTTCTCACCATTATTAATCATCTCATACTTCTGCTCTAGGCCCATACGTTTTATATGATGATTATAGAGAAGAGATCCTCGCACGTGTATAGGACATGCTTTTAAATATATATCGCGATTGTCTGACCATTTGTCTAGACCCTTACAACCTCGAGGAAAGGATATCTCTTCGGGTCTCAGAGCCTTGAACTCTTTTCGGAATTCCGCAATAAAGTTTTGTGTAGCTTGTTCACCTTCTTCCAGAATAATCTTAAAGATCTTTTTAAACTTATCCCGACACACCTGAGGTGTAGAAGATCGTACAGCATCAACTCCCATCATCTTAATCTTAGGTTCTTTATAGCGAACCCCTTCATTATCCCAAACATTAAGGATGTATCTCTTTTTTGCAATCCACACACCACGTTCGGCTATAACCTCACGAGACATCTCCATACGATTCTCTTTAGAGTTTAAAACCTTAAATAGACTATTATATGCATTCTCTAAGATAGGTTCTATCTTTTCTTGTGCTATAATGTTTAAAAAATCTATTGGCTTTTTGGGATTAAACTTTTCTACTAATGAACTCATATTAACATAAAGAGAATCAGTATCAATAGCTATTACATAATCTTTGCCCAAAGTGTCTAATGTAGTATTGAGGTATTCATTAATAGACTTTTCGGCCCAACGAATAGCCAGCTGACCAGTCAATGTAATTGATTCGGCAATACGGTGGTCAAAGTATCTAAAATAGTTATTGGCATAGGCACCATATAAAGAGTTCATAAGAATCTTAATGGCCATCTGCTGGTTTGTCAAATCAGCAATCTGTGCTTTGATGGCTCCAATTTGACTATTCCAAGATTCACGAGTGCCATATAATTTTAACTGATCTAATACAAATTCAGATGCTTTTGTTGCATCACCTACTACTCCACCACTGTCTTTAGACAATCTAACCTGATGTTCTCTTAGAGCAATCGCAGAATCATAATCACCCATATACTCTAAATCTTGGGATACACGTAACATTTTATTTTTAATAACACGGCGTTCATCATAATATTGTTTAATAACACTTGGGATGATACCATCAACGTCTTTTCTAAATCTCATGCCAGTAGCAGAGATAGCAACGTCTTCTTTGGGATCGGGTATATGACCGTTAAGAACATTATCAACTGACATACCAAACTCAATACCTGGTATAATTGTTTCAGGTGACATATTATTCTGGACAATAATATTTGGATATAGAGAGTTAAGGTCAAAGGATACAACCCAATCATGCATACCCTTTTGAGGTTCTTTTACATAAGCACCTTCATATTCTCTTTTAGTTTGAGGTCTCTTAGGTGGTATTGCTATCTGCTGCACCAATAGAATGCGATAAATGATAGCATCCCAAATCTGCACGGTACCAAAGGTCTCTGCATAATTAACACCACCCCTATAGGCCATGGTCATGGCTAGATTAATAAGGTTTAATCTTTTGTCTAGCTTCTCAATCAGTTGAACATCTTTTAGGTTATAGTCAACATACTTCTGGTAATCATACTTGTAGAGACTATTAAGGTTACCATACTCTTCATAATCTAATTTACGTTCATCCAATACAACATGTGCGATATGATCTAACTTGTATGACTCTTGGGCACCATACTGAAATCCAAACTTGCGAAATAATTCTAGATAGTCTAATTGTTGGATACCGGCTAAGTCATAGAAGAGATGTGGTCGCCCAGCAATGTTTATTGTTCGGTCTTCGACCAATCCCCACGGAGAAAGCTTTCTGTAGACATCTCCTCCGATGACGTTCCGTATACGATTAACCAGATAAGGAAGATCAAAGCCCCGAGTATTCCAGCCGGTGACAATGTCCGGAGACCACCTAGGATCCGACCAATAAGATAGCCAATCCAATAGCAGTTCAACTTCATCCTTACATTTTTTATAATGGATGTGCTCAATACCTTCAACCTCACATTTGTCTTCATCGTAGTCATATAGCCCCCACACCCAATAGGTATCTGATTGATTATTCTTCATTGATATAGTAGTTACTGGATGTGCAGCTGATTCTGGAAATGGAAAGCCCTCATCAGAAGCAACTTCGATATCAATATATGTTATATTTACCTTCTTCTGATCAAACTTTATTTCTTTGTCGGGTCTAAATTTATCTGCAATAAATTGTGTGATGTAATTAGTTGTACCATAGATAGTCATACCATCTACTTCACCATATGTTTTCATATAGTTTGTAGCATCACGCATTGAGTCAAAACTTTTGGGGAGAACAGGATCACCCTGTAGGTTATACCAACCAGTCTCGTGTGTAGAGTTTACATATAGTGTTGGCATATAGGGAATCTTCTTAGCAACTTTTTGGCCGTCCTCGATTCCACGATATAGTATGTTATTTCCATAACGATTTACGCTAGTGTAAAAGTTCATAATACCTCCGAACTTACATTAAGCTTTTATTATATTATAAAATAAAAAAAGGGGCAACGCCCCTTTTTAAATAATTATTTTTTGAGATGCATCTGGTGGAGTCATTAACTTACCAAATGCTCTTTCATATTCATTTTTAATTTGTTGTGATGGCTTTATTTCTGCAGACACAGCCCGCTTAAAAATCTTTATGGGTTCACTTGGCTCAGAGAACATACTCCAAGGAGCTACACCTAATTCATTTTGGCTAACAAGACGAAAATTACCTACATCTTTACAAATATAATATTCATCTGTTTCCTCAACAACTTGCAGAATAAGTTCTATACCTTCCATCAATTTAAAAATGGTAACTTGCATGTTATTCCTTCTTATCTGTCACAAATTCATAAAGCTTGTCAGCCTGAGCTTTAATCTCATCTGGAGTAACTGCTTTAGGAATATATTTCTTATATGCTTCTAATGCTTCTTCAGCATTGTCTTTAAACATTTCCATGGCTTTATAGGCAACTTCCATTTGCATGTCATATTGCTTGTCAAGCATGTCTTTTGCCATGTTTAGAACATCATAGCGGATTTGATATGGGTTTGACATTTTATGTCTCCTTAATGTGTGTGTGATCGAAGGGGCCATTACAGCCCCTCAGCTAAGACTCTTCTATTAGCGTTTCAGCTTTGCAACTTCCATCATAAGTTCTTTAGCTTCTTCATGCATACCATGAGCCGCTAAAGTGGCTGCTGCTCTGCTATATCCGACGATCTCGCAATGAACCATGAAGCGGTCCCAGATCTTACGGAATGTTGAACGATGATCGATTGTGACTGTATCTACTAAAAAAGCCATTAGACAAATCCTTTTAGGTTAGGATTAAAAGGAGCGATAAGATGTGATTGTTTCATATCTGTATCTTGTCTGGCAATAGAATAGATATCGCCTCTTGCAATACCAATATCGTTCAATTCTGCATCAGTTAGCCTACGCAATTCGTTTTCAGTTTGACGAACGGCTTTGGCCATCTGATAGTCGTTAATCAGCTTCTTGAAGAAGCTCTTTAGTGTCTGTGTCATTTGTTAATTCCTCGTAATGACCGATTTCGATTTTACGAGGACGCAGTTCTTCTGGGACTTCATATTTCAGCTCTACTGACAATACTCCGTCTACTAAGTCTGCTCCGTTTACTTTTACGTGTTCGGACAGCCTAAAGGTGCGTTTGAACTTCTTGGTGGAAATACCACGGTGAATGTATTCGCGACCCTTACTTACATGTTCACCTCTAACAGTAAGTGTACGATCCTTAACTTCAATGTTAAGTTCGTCCTTACTAAATCCAGCCACAGCTAATTCAATTAGGTAATCGTGATCACCCGTTCTCAGAATATTATGTGGAGGATAGTTATCAGATGAATGTTTAGCTACGTAATCCAGTTCACTGAGTAGATGGTCAAAGCCAACAAAAGATGAACGTGGAAATAGTGATTGTACGCCTGTCATGTTTATCTCCTTTATACAAGCAAGAAAGTTATGCGACCGGTCTTCCGCATCGCAACATTATTTATATTTAAATTATAATAGGATCTGGGCTATTAGTCACGATTTTTTTGAACTCCAGATATTCATTAATCGATTAAATTATTTTTTATGACTTTAAGAATTCTTTTACTTCTGTTACGGGATTCAAATAACTCATATAAACCTTTTAATTGACTTATACCCGAAACAGCGTGTTGATGAAAAGTACATGCAGCCTTTAAATTATCTAATTCATTAGTCATTTTAAATTCATGAAATTTTATTTTTTCTTTTGTATTGAATCTAATATATGAAGTAATATCACCATGTTTAATACTAACATTACCTTCTTCATGTTTTTTTATTGCTGCTGTTACTATTGGTCTAAACCATCTACCAATGTCAAATTCTGCTGATACGGTATTAAAATGTTTTGTATAATCATTTGAGTGTAGATATGGATGTAATGTTGTTACTGTAAGGGGCTTATCCGCAAAAAATATTTTTGTATTAAGAAATTGAAATAAACCCAATTCACTTTCTCTCATATCAACGGATTGTGATGTATAATCCATAATTCTTTCATCGTTTGAATAAAAACCTCCGCTATAATATCCAAAATCAATATCATAATTAAATTTCATAACATAACATTGTTTTACAACATCAGTTGACGCTGGGCACCTCCGGAGCATAGATTGCTTATACCAATCAGGAAGGTTTTTATTAAGTGATTCAATTTTAGTAAGTAAAAGATCAACAGAAAACTCTAAACCGGTTAGGTTATGTGATACTAAATTATGATACGATGCATAATATACATTTATAGTCATTTGTTTCCAATATTATATTTGGGACACAACTCCCACTCATCCTTTTCTTTAAACGGTAATATTTTAATAAGTCTTAAAGGAGCGCAGTCTGCTGCTTTGGATGTGTCCTGTATTTCGACTAATCCCCAATCACTCATTAGTGTAGCAATTGTGTTACGTCTTTGAATATCTGATTCTTCTAGATTAGCTTTTTTACCATCCAACATAAACAACTCTTTGAAGTGGACAATAAAGTAACGTCCTTGTTTATGTAAGATATGACATGATTGAAATAGTTTTTTATCTTTACGAGATGCTACACCAATACGTGTTAGTGTCTCTCTTACCTTTAAAAAATCTTCTGGATCATTTAAAGTCACTTCCAACATCTCTGTTGGGTTCCATTGAATTAAGTTAGCCTCTTCCACCTTTATTCACCTTCTGTTTTATTATAGTTATTTGTTCAGGTGATAGGAGATGAAGTATTTGCTTGGCTTTCTCATTATTATAGCCATAGTATTGTTTAATCACCTCAATATCACTCTCAGTTTCTGGTTTCATCCATTTCGAAAATCGTTTACGCTTTCTGATGGTATTTATCAAAAAATGATATTGAAGCTTATTATCACAATGGTGGTATTGATTCATGACATTGGCCAAGACCGCCGTGTCATTAAAGTAGCTTAATGACCTATTGACCATAAAACTATTATATGACTTCTCAGCCATATCATCAATCATAATATCTTTTTTAGTATCATTGATACTAGTAACATAATTAAAAGGGTTCATTAAATACCTTGCTCAACTCCACTATCCTGCCAAGCCCATCTATCAAGGCTCTCGGATATCAATTTATATAATTCTTCTGAGGTATAGTCTTGTGTATTCTTTTTATTAACATGATTATCATTAACATATAATTGAGGTACGGTTCTATGGCCCTGAGCTTTCATAAAAGCCAAAGCTTTAGGATCTTCTTGTATATTAATAACATAATACACATATCCTGTTTTGTCAAGCTTTGATTTCATTATTTCACAATACGTACAATGTGTTTGTGTATAAAGTGTTATGGCCATAGTACCTCCTATTTAAATTGAATGTCTCGCATAACTTCAGTAAGACAGGCAACCATATTAAGTTCATGATCAGCAACAAAGGCATCTTTATATTGATAATCAGCCAACAACAAAACCAATTGAGGTATACTATGTGAATCTACATATGTATACATGGAATCATATAGTCCACGGAATATAGCTGTAGTGTCCATATCCATATTATCAACGACCCAACGTCTCATGGCCTTAAAGTTTTTATCTTTAAGTGTTTTAGTCAGATCTCCAAAGTTGCCAGAATTATTATTTGAATTAGGAATACTAAGGTAAGAATTGGTATTAGAATATCGCTGTGCTTCATTTAAAACCCGTCTCCAGTCTGGAGCGTGTTTCATAATCAGATCAGCAGCCTCTTTCTGATCATATGATATACTCTCCTGTTCTAGTATATATACGAATCGTTTAAAGAACTGGCCAGCAAGTTCAGCCATTTCCTTTTTAGAGGTATTGAATTCATATACACCACAACGTGAATGTAATGGTTCAATGATTCTATTTTTAAAATTACATGTAAGAATAAATCGACAGTTATTACTAAACTCTTCGATAAATCCCCGCAAGGCAGGTTGTGTAGACTGGGGGTTTAGATAATCAGCCTCATCGAGGATGACAACCTTATAACCTCCTTGCAGGGATACAGAAGAGGCAAATTGTTTAATCTTCCCACGAAGAGTGTCAATATTACCTTCTTCTGATCCATTAATAAGAATATAATCAAGGTCAAGCTCATTACATAGAGCTTTGGCCACTGTTGTTTTACCTAAGCCAGCAGTGCCGGTGAAAAGCATATTCTGCAATTCACCGGTTGCCACCATATCCTGAAACGTATTTTTAAGAGAAGGAGGAAGGATCGTTTCGGATATATTCTTAGGACGATATTTTTCAACCCAAAGAAAATCTTTGCTCATAATATAAAAAGGTATCCTTATTCAGCTTCAGCAGCTTGATCTTGTTGGTATGTTTCGGACATCTGAATTAGTTGTACGGCTTGATCACGCAAGGTGCCAAGTGTAGATAGTTCTTCACCCTTAACAGCACCACGCTGTACCATAGTATCAATAACCGCAATTGATGAACGGCAAACTCGATTGGCAAGATCATATACTGGTGCATGTGATTCGTGTGCCATTTTTACTTCGTCTTCTTTAGACATATTAGTCTCCATATGTTGAATTTTTCTCTAGAGCAACCCAGTAGTTGAGCTTCTCGTCTGAACTTGTAAATTGTGAAATTAATTTTTTAGATATCTTAACATCATAGCTATCAGATATCATCTTTAGGTTAGAGATGTTAATAATAAATTTGAATGAGTCTTCGTTGTATCCTCCGTCTACTGAAATAGAATATGAATTAGATGTTGTGTTCTCTGTATCTACTACTGTTAATAGTATAACACCATCATCTGGTTCAATCAACATCTGAGAATGTCCTAATGACATCGCAGCACGTTTAATATTAGTAAGTGTATCCTGATCCAAAGTAAACCAAACATCAGGATCAGGCATGATAATGGGTTTCTGCGGACTTGTCAAGATATCCGTATCAGAGTAATAATACTTAACGGATGCTCGACCTGCGTTACCGCCGATCTGCATTGATTGTTCACCAAACCGAACAGAAGGATTATCCACTAGACTCAATACATTTAGAAATTCATTGAGATCATAGATACCTAATGTTTGATCGAATGTTTCGTCAACAATTGCTTCTGCCAACACATTCTTAGCCTCAGCAATAGTCATAAGTTTGTTACCAGGGTTGATAACAATATTACTATTGATTGTACCAAAGTTCTTTAGAACGTTTACCGTATTAGAACTGATTTCCATAATTAATTACCTTTTATCTTACTAAAGTTTTTATCTTTCACTATTTCAAGCTTACGGTCGAATCTACCTTCTAACATCTCGCCCTTATGAGATATAACAAATACATTCGTACTTTCTCCTAAAGTATAAATGATTTTCATGAGATTGTCAATACCGTCATGATCTAAAGATGAATCAAATGTTTCGTCTAATATAAGAAGATTAGTCGCAACACTATTTTTCATCTTAGCGATCTGCCTCCAAGTAAACAACAGAGCAAGGTCAATACGTTGCTTCTCACCTTCAGAGAATGAATCATAGGAGAAGTTATCTCTAAAGCGTGATCTAATTGTTTCTTGGAAAGCTTCGTCCAAATCAAAAGACACAAAGAAGTCTAATATCTGGAGATATTGATTGCATAGTTTATTTATCACAGGAAGATACTGTTTTACAATTTTTGTTTTGATACCAGTATCTTTTAACATTGTAGACATAATAATATTATAGTTAAGTTGTTCACTCAAGACTAATTTATTTTCTACTAGCTCATTACCATTATCTTCTAATTGATCAAGATCAGATACAGCAGCATCAAGATCTACACTACTATCTATTTTTTCAATCTCTGCTTGTGTTCGATTAATAGCTGATTGAAATTGAGATATAGATTGATTATTGGCATGTATGTGTGCCTGCCATTCCCTACAATCATCTAATATCAAATCGAGGCTCTTAATACATTCTACATGCTTGGTAATAGAAGTTGAAGCTGTCTCAAGTGCTTCCTGTAATTGCTTTGCCTTTTCTTTTCCTTCCAGGATATGCTCTTGTTTGGTTTCCTCTGTGATGGGTTGGGAACAACTGGGACAAATATCGTTCGACTCAAAAAACTTAACATCTTTGACGAGTTTTCTGATGTCGTTTTGAAATTTAGTCTCGTAGGCCTGGAGCTCTTTAACTTTAGCTTCCTTGCGGATCTTAGAATCTGTTGTCGGAGATAGTTTATCTTCCACGTTGGAGGATAGCTCTGTGTTCGCTGCATTGAGAGTCTCGATCTCATCTCGATGCTCCTCAATGAGTTTGAGCTTCTCTTCTTTGGCTTCCTTGTTAATCGCTTTAACGTCACGTATATATTTCTTTTGGGCCTCGACTTTGGTTTTGTTGACTTCAATCTGGTGTGATACATCTTTTATATTATCCTTTAGCAGAGATGTCTTTTCTTTTAGAATACTATTCATTTTAGAAAATACATTAATGTCCAGAAGATCCTCGATGACTTCTCTGCGATTCTGTGCTGAGAGCTGCATGAAAGGAATGAAGGAGGACGATCCCAACACAACAATCTGATGAAAGCTTTTATGTGTAAGCTTGAGAATGTTCTGCTCGAGGATCTTCTGGTACTCTTTAGCGTGACTAGATTGATTCATCATAGTCTCGCCTTTCCAAATCTCAAATACATTTGGTTTAATGCCTCGGACGACCTTAAAGTCCGATCCTAATACATTAAATGTAACCTCTACTAAACAACCTTTATTATTAATAGAATTAACTAATTGGGGTTTAGATATATTACGATGCGCCTTTCCGAATAGAGCAAAGGACAAGGCGTCCAACATAGTAGACTTACCAGCACCATTATGGCCCACTACTAATGTTGTTTTGTCTTTTGTAAAGTCTACTTCAGAAAAGTTATTACCTGTAGATAGAAAATTCTTCCATCTAAGTGTTTTAAATATAATCATACTACTTCTAGGGTTTGGGCTTCTACCATCAATTCAGACATTTGATGTTTGATCTTATCTTTATCAAGATCTGTATCAACTGCGTCTATATAAGTATAGAGCAATGTAGAGGTATCTTCAACCGATATTTCTTGATCTTCTACATTTTCTCCGAGAAATTCGTTAAAGTTTTCCGCAATCTTTAGTTCATGGATGTTTCTATTATTGATACGATCTATAAACCTATCAAACATAAATGTATCTGATTTATTGATTACAACAATCTTGACAAACTTATTTTCAACTTGATCTAGATCATAGCTAGTATAGTCGTTACAAGTATCATCATACCGAATACGATGGAAGATAGTATGAGGGTTGCGCACAGGAGTAAGAACCCGTAGATCCGTATCCAAGACATGAAAGTATTTATTATCGTGTGCATCATTCCAAAAGAACTCCATTTGCGATCCAAGATATTCAATATTATCTTGAGATGATTTATGATGAAAATGACCTGAGATGACTTTCTCAAATCGTTTAAATATAGATCGATCCAATCCATGAGGAGATGGCTGACCTGCAAACATTTCATATCCGGTGATTTCAAAATGACCACCTACCCAATCAGCTTTACAATTATTAATAAAGTCTAGAGATTCTTTTTCATTCTCTGGGCATATCCATGGAACCATAGCCATCTGCATACCATCATAATCCATTACGGTTGGAGATTGAATAATATTAATCTCATTCATATAATGGCCAAGTAATTCTTTTAGGCTGTTTAGTTCATTTGTATTCTTATAGTACGTGTCATGGTTACCATAAATGATATCCATGGTGATACCTAGCTCTCGGAGCGGTTTAAGGAAATGATTACGGTTACGGTGAAGAGCGCGGAAGTTAATAAATTTCCGGTTATCATAGTAATCACCAAGGTGAATGATATGGCGAATATTATGTTCCACCAAATAAGGAAAAAATACATCGCTATAAAATTTCTCTGCGTTATCGAGAAATATGTCAGAACTATTGCGGATACCACAATGGGTGTCATTGAGAATTGCCAATTTCATTAAATATATCTTTCTCTGGTTTCCATCCTAAATCATATAAGTATTGAACATCAGCTTGTGTCTTTACTCTTTCACCGGTAGGATTCTCATGACGAATCTCACCTTTCCAACCAAATACTTCTTCGGCCATCTCTAATACATTAAAAGTTGAACCGGTACCAATATCTAATACTTTCTTATCTATTTTATCCCAGTTATTTAAAATAGTCAAGATGGCATTACAAAGATCATCTACATGAATCCAATCCCTATAATGATTAGCATTGATATATTCTACTTCATTTCTCATTAACTTTTTATAGAGCATATCATCACGTCCAGGCCATACAGTATGGAATCTCATACCCTTAGCATTATAATGTTCTTCACCCATTATTTCACACATCTTCTTAGTAGCTGCATATGGATTACCATACCATTCATAAGCATTAGAGGAAGAAGCATATAAATGTTTAATACAAACAGTTGATGCAAAGTTTAAAGCATTACGGGTGCCGTTTACATTATGATCATAATATTCTTCTGGAATATCAAACGATCTACGAACTCCTGGTATAGCAGCTAGATGAATTAAAGCATCCCAAAACGTATCGGTATAATAAGCCCATCGATCCCATTCACGAATGTCTCCCTGAAAATGTTGAACATCGTGGCCTTCCATCCTTAAGTAAAGAGAAAGAGATGATCCGACACATCCCTCCCATCCTGTCAATAATATTTTCATAAAAAGTCTCTTAAATCAGAATCAACAATTTTAGTTCTTGTAAGTTTCTTCTGTTGCTTTTCTTTCTCAGCAAACACTTTAAACTCATCATCTTTTTCTTTTACTTTATCAATACGATCTTTTAGAGTATCAACAAAGGCCTGAACTACAGCATTGGATTGTAAATCACCATTAGAAATAATATACTCCTCAATACCTGAAGAAGACATATATTTCAATTTAATGTCTTGTTGTTTCTTTTCTTTTGCAATACGACGAAGAAATGCATACCATGAGATTTGTGTAAAGTATGCAAATGCATTTGGATTGCCGGTTCTTGTGGCAGCCTCAACATTATAGTTTTCAATGGCCTTGAGACAATTCTCTACAGCATCCATTACCATCTCTTCACGATATGTATATCTAATGAAGTTAGATTTATGTGACAGACCTTCTGCAATCTTCAGAAAGCACGAAGCAATGTAATCAGGAACAATTGGTAATGGTTCTTCTTTTTGTTTAGCTTCCGCCAAATCACCACAATAGTCGACTACGGCTTGAGAGAATTCTTTATTGTTAACGTAATGTATATTTTTTCTTTTACTCATAATATGATCCTTCACATTACTATTAATATAGTATAAATTTTATATAAATTCAACGGCGAATTTATTTTATTTAGGGGGTTGATAGATCCTGCAAACCGGGTTATAATTAATAGAGGGTTTTGAGGAGGGGGGATATACTAGTGTAATTTCTTGGGGTCGCTATGTGGAAACATCAAGATATTAGCATAATCTGAATCCTCGTGCGCATATGAAATTTCGTCTACTTGAGCTCTCATTTTAGCTATATGCTCTTCTATCTTCGCAGCAATTTCTTCTTCTGTTAAGTTTGCATTCTTTACAGCTTCCATATAATTAGCAATTACTTTAGCCGTAGGATTTGCTTCGGATATAATATGATTAATATTAAGGGTCATAAACATTTCATCACCCTCTTGCAACATCATCCAAGGTTTAAAATGATAATACCTTACACCCTTAGTATCATCATCATATACATTTAATTTAAGAGCTCTTCTAATGACTAGATCAGAGTGCTCTTCATCAGACCATTCAACCACCTCACAAATGACTTCTTCGCCATTGCTTAATTTAAATTGTTTTATGTTTGTGAGTTCAGTCATTAATATCTACCTTAACAATTTTATATTTGAATTGCTCTTTTTCATAAATCTTAACCCTTAAAGCACCATGAACCAAAGTATAATTTTTTCTGGACTTCCAATGCAGGTCATCAGTTAGATCGTAGAGCGTTGTGATTCTTCCGTCATCGGATTGGCGTAACCCTCTTCCGATACTCTGTAGGACCTTAATTTGAGACTTTGATGGGCTAGCGAATATGATATTGTGCAGATTCCGAATATTAATACCAGTACTAAAGGTACCAAGACTTGCAACAATAATAGCATTTTTTTGTTTCTCCACGATTCTTCTAATAGCTTCTCTATCAGATGTTGCTACTTCACCGCTAACGAAAAATACCTTTCGATCCTTCTCTACCTTATTATTTATCAAATCATAGAGAGGTTTTCCATGAGCGTCCACACGATTAAATAAGACGAGAGTATTTCCCTTAGCATCCAAAGCGAGATTGCGAATGAGCCTATTACGAGTATCATTTCCAATAATGAAGTCAATCTCTTCCTGGTATGTCTTCTTTCCAAAATCTTTCCTCGTTTGTTCTGAGTAGTTCAATAAAAGAACATTAATGTCTAGTGGTGCTAGAGTTCCATCATCCTGAAGATTTTTTGTTTTGGTAACATGATATACTGGACCAAATAAACCTTCTAACATTAATCTGTGTGTTAAGGTACCGTCTAGTGTACCTGTGAATCCATATCTATATTTAGCCTCGGTTGCTTTATTCATAATTGACGACAGAGACTTGGACTTAAAACCATGACACTCATCCCCAAGTATCATACCAAATTGTTCAAACCATTTTCTTGGAAGTTTGTAGATAGATTGCCATGTACTAATAATAATAGATTTATTTGTTACTTTATCCTTACCCGAATATATTCTATGAATACCTTCTGGGTCTTGACCATAGTCAATAAAGTCTTGATACATTTGTTCTACTAATGAAGTAGTAGGTACAATAACTAGTGCTCTACTTGCTTTTGGACCATCTGCAATATGCTGAAGCCAATATTTCATCATGAGATAAATAATAAATGACTTCCCAGAACCAGTAGGAGATAATAGAATTGCTCGACTTCTTGTTAGGGCTGTTTCAAACGCATCGTATTGATATTCTCGAGGCTGAAATGGAAGCTTTGCGTCAGCTAGTAAATCAGACACATATTGAAGAGGCTCTCGAGGAGGAATCGGAAATCCATATTGATCCGACTCTTCAGTGTCAACAGAATACCCTCGCTCAGCTGCAAACTTTAACAAATACGTATATAGCCCAGCAGAGAGCTCTCCATTCATGCGATTGAATAATCGTATCTTACCATCCCACACTTTGTTCTTATAGGCTGGCATAAATTTATAACCAGGTACATAAAAAGAAAAGTAGTCGGATAGTTCAGCCCCAATCCCGGCTTCACAATCTACTAACAACATACTATAATCTTTTAATGTACAAACAATATCAGGCATTCTTTAAATTCTTATATTTCTTTCTCACGTCAATAAAATGTGGTAGGTAATCAAAAGTATTTACCTTAAATATTTGGGGCTCAGAATGATCAACAGTAATAAGTATGACACCTTGTTTAATGGGTATACCTGTTCTTTCATAAAAGGCTGCGGCATAGAATGAAGCCTGTATAAAGTAATTCGTAATCCATTCTACTTTCTTTGGTTTGCGTGATGTCTTAAAATCAATAATAGATAATTGACCATCAAACTCTGCAATACAATCCACTTGCCCTGCACATTCTAATTTATCACTATAGAGATACTCTTCTTGAAACCATACATTATTGATACGTTCATCAATAATTGATTTTAGATGACTAAAAGAAAAAAGATTGTTTGGCATAACATCTTTATCCCAATCAGGTTCATTGTTGAGATAATCTTCTGCCAGCTTATGTACTGCTGTACCTCTAGTAGATGCCTGAAGAGAAATTTTATTGGCTTCTTCTTCACCTACTCTTTTACGCCATTTGATAATACTATCCTTACTAAGAATACTACAAACCGTTGTAATTGATGGATAGGCCTTTCCACTTGGAGTGAAATACTTCCTACCCTTCTTTGTAGTCTTCCTTGTTATCTTAGGAAGAGTAATACCATGATCTACATGATTAAACATAATCAACCACCTGCTTCAAATGTCTTCCATCTAATTATATTACTGATAGTCTGGTGTCGCCAATTAAGGTTATTGACTATCTCAGTTAATGTTTCTACAATGGTTTTCCAATACTCAATCTTTTCTACAGACTGTTGTATTTCAATATCACTATCGTAGTAATAATCCATTTCACCTTTCATAATTTTGAGTCCATCAAGTGGATCAAAATCCCATCCCAACTCTTTCATTCTTTCTTCTGACATCTTACCATTATACCAAAGCCATTTGTCTTTGAGTAATAACTTCTGTTGGATCTCAGCTCTTTTCTTGGCCAGCTTGGCTTCTGATAACCATTGAAGGTATTTGGCATGTAGGGTAGGTGTGGCTCGTGATGTTTCGTCCAGTGCCGAACCAATAACACTATCTTTTTTCCATTCGTCAAGAATAGTTTTTAAGTCCATAATATATCCTCATAATATAAAATTATTTAGCGTAGTTCAAAATGTGAGAATCTAAAGCTGCAGGGAAATACAATGTATTGTACATCTCCACTAGTAGATTCTAAAGCCATGTCCCCCACTGATGTTGGAATACAGTCAATATATTTAATTGTTCTGGATGTGTTGTTGTGGCTACTTAATATCAATAATGTGATATCACAATAAGTAGGTATCTTTGAAGATCTTCTGTCTGTAGCAGAGATTTCATTCTCTTCTACTAATCTATTGGCCCAATTATACATTTCTGTATATGAGTTAAGATCTTCGTCTACAATTACCATTGTAGTAAGTTCACCATATGTAAGTTTATCTGCAGCGAAAGGTACACCAGATACTCTCTTGTATGGTACCTCTACGGGATTAACTGATACATTGGGATGCAATACGGATTGAGCAAAAAATTCTAAGTTGGGATAGTTCTTGCGATCCACCACTAACTTAAAAGCAGAAGGCTGCAAAAGATTAAGGTTGCTTAGACCTGAACCTTGTGTATCCATTTCTACTGATATTGAAGGATTTAATGTAGGCATATTACTTTCCGGTAATTATTATACCTATATTTATATCCTTTTAACTGAAAGCAAATCGTAGATCTTTAATTAATTCATCTACGTCTGATTCATTTGCTTGATATAGTAAACCAATTCCACCAGCAGCAATCCATTCTTTTATGTTGCTGGGTTTATCATCGACTAAGATGTTTGGTTCTCCAGTGAACATCTCATTTGCAAACTTATGCTTCTCACGAGTAAATATAAGATTAGGTACCTCTGGCATAAAGCCATGACGTTCTAACCATACACGTTTCCAATAAGATGAATTATGGTCATCTCCTGAAATAGGAGAAGAGCAGATACCATAATCTCGTCCAGCTATCTTACGACAGGCCTCTACTAACTTAGCTGAAGTATCAAATGGTTCAAGTGTATTAAACCAATTTGTATTCTTTAGACTTTCAACATTAGACTGGGGATCCTCAAGATCTTTCCAATGACTAACATTAAATTTCTTTTCAAAACCACCAAAGAAGTCAGCAATGACTCCATCCATATCCAAAAATAATTTCATTTAACCTCCTATGCTACTTTTTCACGAAAGATTTTATTAAGAAGCCTCAACTGAGCTTCTTCTGTAGAACCATAAAACAACCAATTAAGGTCTAGGTGTACACCGTTATCTTCTAACAATTGAATCATATCTTTTACTTTATCAGTCATTATATACTCCTTACGAAAAATATTCATCTACAAGAACTTCGAAACACTCATAGAGATAATCCATTGAATAGAAATCTCCAAGATCTAAACAAAGATCTGCATCAACAAAATTCCAATTAAGACCACCTGAAGAATTGATATTTTCAGAATTATTAACTGCTTTATCAAAAGCTTCGATTACGTCTGCTTTGATTGCTGATCCATTTTCTAAGTGTACGATTCTTGACATTTTGTTTCCTTTCATCTTATATTAATAATATAGGGCATAATGAATCAAATGTCAACGGTTTTTTTCATTTTAAATGCATTTTTGTTTTGTTAGAAATCAATAGGTTATAAAAAAAGGGCGCCGAAGCGCCCTAAAGTTTTTCCGAAAACTCTTGATTCTATGTCAAGATGTTGTCAACACGGAAGATTCTGTAGTACTGGTTGGTTTTTGCTGTTGCAAGACCATCTGCAGGTGCTGAACCTACGAATGGGTTTGACGCCATGCCATAACGAGTTTTGAACCCGATACGTGGCTGGAAGTCATTCTCACCAACTGCACGTACCATTGTTAGTGGTACGTATGGGCAGTAGAATACACCGGCGTCATATGGGTTAGTACCCTTATAACCAACGTTGATGTAATCACCAGTTGCATATGGATCGATGTATACACGAATACGACCGTTAAGAACACCAGCAAATGTGTTGCCTGTGTCGTCAACGTTTAGGTTTGTATTCAATGCTGGGCTATAGTCCAACATGCCAGAAGCGGCTAGAGCACTTGCAACATCTGATGAACAGATGATGAAGTTACCTTTACCACGGCGTGTTTCTTTTGCGATTACGTTTGCTTCGCGATCAAGTTGTACACCTAGACCTTTGAACTTCTCAGCTGACCAACGACCATCTGCGTCTGATGATAGGTCAAAGATACCTTTGACTGTTACGTTAGCTTGCTGAGCACCAGTTTTTGCTTGGCCGTTGATTGTACGAATTACTTCGCGGTTGATCTCTGCCAAGATCTCTGTTGACAAGATGTTTGCCAACTCTGTCTCCGCATCAAGACCATGAATTGCTTTCAAGTCTTGTGCTAGTTCTAGTGTGTACTCTGCTTTCAACGCACGTGACTTCGCTGTAACAGTTGCTTTTTCAATGGTGAAACCCATTTCTGCAAATGCTTCACCTGTGCTACCAAGTGCTTCAGCTTCAGCTGTTTCGTATGCGTCACCTGCATAAGGTGCTGAACGATCAGAGTCAATTGTGTTTGAATCATTAGCATTTGCTAGACCGGATAGACCTGATGGGCCATTTGCACCGTTACCAGTTGTTGCTGAGTCACCTGAATAGCCAACTGCTGCTTCGTTGAATAGTGCTTCATCACCATTCGCAACACCAGCTTTAGATGTTTTGTAGCGTGACTTCATTGCGAAGATCAAGCCTGTTGGACCTGTCATTGGCTGAACACCACATACGTCATATGCCATCATGTTTGGCATTGCGCGGCGAACCAATGAGATAAGGATTGGGTTCCAGTTAGCACCAGTTACACCTTGTGATGCACCAGTTACTCCAGCATTAGAGTTAGCTGCTGTTTCTAGCAAGCCTTGCTCTTGCAATGCTTTTTCTGTGTTCTCCAGAACGACTGCAGTTACGGCACGCTTGTGCGCGTCATTAACCAAACCTGCAGTTTCTTCGTTCAATACCGGAGACCATTTCTCTACGAGACGATCATAAGTTTCCATTATAGGATCTCCTACTTACTTGTTTGTTTTTCTTAGGGCGTTTACGTAAGCCGCCATTGAATCTGATACTTCTGTTGTATCACCTTCATCTTCTTCCTCGGGATCACCAAGGTCGATAGCAGCAGTTGTTTTCTTAGCAAAGTATGATTCTTTGATTGTAGCTACTTTCTTTGCGAAAGTTTCTTCATCTTCGAAATCTACCTTTTCAACCAAATCAGCAAGCTTTTCAACTTGAGTTTCTGCTAGGTCTTTTGAAGCTTCACGAATGATAGCTGCACGCTTTAGAGTTTCAAGCTCTTCCGCAAGATCTAGAGATTTTTTCATTGCTGTGTTGAACTGCTCTTCTAGTTCTTCATTGGCTGTTGCTAGTTCGTCAACTAGGTCAACTTTGGATTCTGGGACTTCAATGTAGGACTCAGTGAATAGATCTTTCATCTTATTCATAAAGCCTTCTGCAATCTCGGTACGTAGACCAGTTTGGATTGCCACTTTGTTGTCTTCCATCCATTGCTCAACCACATAGTTGAGGTAGCTGTCAACTTTCTCAACAAGATCTTCTTTAGTTGCTTTAATTTCAGAATCTAGTTCTTCTTTATAAGCTTCTTCCAAACGATCGATTTCTTCAGAAAGTTTTGATTTCAGAGCCGCTTCAAAAATAACAGCTGTTTTAGCTTTAAAGTCTTCTGACAATGTTGCTTCAGATTCAACCAACGCGTCTAGTTCACCATTGTAGTCATATGATACTTCAGGTGACTCTGCAATCACTTCGTCGTCAAGATCAGATAGATCGACGTCTTCTCCCATTAATTTGGACAATGCAACACGAAGATCTTCTTTCTTCATGCGTGACATTTTGTCGTATGCAGCGTTGATCATTCCAGCTTTAGTTTTGATCTTTTGCATAGGTTCAGAGTTTTTCTTATCTCCCTTACGTGCCTTTGCACGAGGGCCTTTGTCTTCTGCTGAATCCACAGAGGCAATAGATTGCGCTTCTGCATTTTTTGGATCATGAGCCTCTTCGATTTCCTCTTCGAGCTCAACATCCTGTTCTTGGATTTGATCAGTCATGTTTGACTCCCATCTTTAGTTGGATTTCAATTTTGAGAGGAAATTCTTATACTCACGAACTTGCGTTTCATAAAGATCCGCACGTGGAGCACGTTTAATTTCAGTCTCTATTTTTTCAATTTCTTGAGCAGTAATAACTCCATTGTTCCAGATCCATTCTACACCTTCCATAACACCATTTACAAAAGCTTCCGGTGCAGATGGGTCTTGTACGATATCAACCGTATTAAGAACAAAGTCATCTTTTACATACATGGTTCCACCACGACGCTCAAGGCTACCCATACCACGAGTTGAGACACCTAATTGAACACCACCCTCAAGCAAACCTTTTACAATGTTGCCCATTGGAGTATCCAAAATTCGTGCCTTTCCCATAACATTATTACCTTCCATTTTTAGATCGGTAATCTTATGAGAAACTTTATCTAAGTTAACAGTTGGTCCATCAGGGTGGTTTAATTCCCCTACCGCTCTGTCCTTAGAAACCTGTTCATTGACGTATTTACTTACAGCACCTTCTAAGATGCCTTTAGGATAGATACGTCCATTTCGGTTCTTAGATTCGGCCATTGCAAATACACCTTCGATGACGTGATTCTTAGATCCGTCCTCTTTCTTTTCGACGATGCACTGAACATCAGTTTCAGTATATTCGGTAATTAGCTTCATCTATCTTCCTAACTGTTTTATAAATTCATTACCCATTTTCTCTGCTTCTCGCTGAGAACGATAAGTTTCAAGTTTGTCACCATCAATATAAACATCAAATTTCCCTTGATGCTTGTGAATCATCATTTTATATTTGCCAACCTTTTTATCAAGAACATGTTCACCAGGTGGCATTTTCTTAACGCGTTCTCTAATGGATTTAAAACTTAAATTCATATTAACACTTTTCTTTATTTATACATTTAAA
>Ga0129348_1000117_pt1 | contig 25665 bp, 26 predicted proteins | sample CPBDNA_4_FD_94424 | JGI IMG/M metagenome (GOLD analysis project Ga0129348, IMG submission 94424) | Freshwater to marine salinity gradient microbial communities from Chesapeake Bay, USA - CPBay_Sum_27_0.8_DNA | ecosystem: Environmental > Aquatic > Marine > Coastal | place: USA: Chesapeake Bay...
AATATAAAGCTGCATCCAGCTCCAAGGCAAGTTGATCTGGTATTACTTTGGTTAGGGAAGGTGACCATCCAGTAGGTTCACGCCTTGCTATTGACTGCTCGTTAGCAGTCCATACCCCAGGGATTGAAGCATTTGCACTGGTTGTCCGTTTTTCACCAATCAAACCATCGTTGAAGCCGATCATCATGTAATCTCCTCGTAGCCAATTACCAGTTCAAGATCACCAACAACACTTGCCAGCGCACGAATAGAATCGCCTTCCTCAAGATAAAAGTAAGTGTCTTTGCTGCTGATGATCTGTGTGGCATAACCAGGCACTGTAAGCGTCTTGGCTAGGTAGTAATCCGTGCCGTTGTAAATACTCACAGTAATGTCAGCTTGATTCCCGTTTGCATCCACATTGGCGCAGAAGATTGAGTTGATCTTGAATACTTTGCCGCTAGCAGCGGAATTTGCTAATGCATTGGCCAATGATCCAGTGACGGCATAACGTGCGGTCTTGCATGTGATCGTCGTAGGGTTTTTCAGGTTTGGAGCAGTCATCAGAAGATCATCCCTGCAATTACGGGGTCAACGCCAACGGAACCACCGCCACCAGCTCCAATTTCAGCCATCGTATTATCGCCGGCCTTAATATAAAGCTTTTTGGCGGTTTTGTCCCAAGCCGGTTCTCCAACGTCAAAATCAGCTCCACTGGGAACAGTCGTACCGTTTCGAAGAATGATTTTATGGTTGCGAGCCATTAGAAAGTACCTCCATCAATATCAAAGCCGGATGTAGTGCCATCTTTAAAGAATGTCACCAGATCGCTAAGAGCAACCTGCACCATCGTACCAGCGTCGTTGATCACCATCCTGTCAGTTGCCTGCAGAGTAGTAGCCGTGGCGCTGGTGTTGCCGTCAATGATGTTCAGCTCAGCGGTGGTGACCGTTGCACCGTCAAGGATTGCGATCTCGGTCGAAGTGAGTGCGGCAAGTGCTGTTGCGGCACCCGCTTGCATTCCACTCAGCGTTGTCAGGTCTGGGTCGTATGCCTGGACATCAGTACCAAGGCTAAGACCGATTGCTGTCTGGGCTGCAATATGCGTCTCTGAATCAATCAGATCCCTGCCAAGGTTTGTAATTGGAGTGGTTGCAAATGTATCTACGCCGGTCGCATAGATTAGTCTATTGGCATCAGTAGATACCGCAGCCAGAGCCGTAAGTGTTGCATCGAGTGGCTGGGCGTCTGTAATACCATACCCGCTTAAAGTGGTTGGGTTGGTTGCCGCAGTAACACGCCCATAAGTATCAACCGTAACAGATTTGTATGTTCCAGCAGAAATACCAGTCGTCGCAAGGTCAATATTGTCATCATTGACGACGATTCTTGTTGTGCTGGCGGTCCCAACATTGAAGGTGGTACCGCTAATCGTAAGACCAGCACCAGCGCTATATGCTGCACCACCAGAGAACTGAACCCAGGTTTGGCCAGTAAAATCAGTCAGATAGTGGGACGACTGAACCCAGCCGGTGCCAGCATACAGCGTTCCTTCTTTGATAAGGATCGAAGCGCCAATTAACTCTTGATATGTATCTGCGTCGGTGGACCTTACCAGAGTATATGTTCCGCTACTCTCGGTGTATTCGTAGATACCGTTCTGACTCGTGATAGTCTGACCGGTTAACAGGATTCGATATCCAACATCCGCCGAAGTCAGGGCATCATGACCATCGATTACAAGCGTACCATCGGTGCCGGTCAGCGCAATATTGCTTGCCGCTAGCAAGTGAGCCGATTCCTTCCAAGTTAGTCCCGAAACAGCGTTGTCGACATACGCCTTATTCGTTGCGTCGTTAGCACTTTGAGGCGTCGCCAGATTCGTGATTTTTTGATTATTGAGGTCAACAGACGCAATGGGTGCGGCAAGTTGATCAAGCCTGTTTTGTTGTACACCAGTATCGAAGTCAGAAACTTGTGTATGCAGAATATCGATTGTGGTGTTACTTGCTAATGTTACACGACCCTGGGCGTCAATTGTGAGACTGGGAACGCTACCAGCGAGACCATAGCTTCCGGCAGTAACTGCAGTATTATCGAGATTAATTGTTACAGTTTGATTGCTAGCAGTAGAGCTGAGTCCCGTGCCACCCGAAACAGTTAGCGTTTGAGTGAGTAGACTGATGCTACCAGTTCCAGTGTCACCAGCGGCACTAAGGGTTGTCGCAATATTTACATTGCTTGCTGCAGTGATCCTGCCCTGTGCATCAACCGTAAAAGATGCGACCTCTGAGGCGGAACCATAACTGCCAGCAGTTACAGCGGTATTATCAAGATTGATTGTTACATTATTGTCTGAGGCAACACTGGAAAGCCCAGTTCCACCATAGATGCCAAGAGTCTCTGTTGCATGACCAATGGAAATCGAGCCAGAATCTCCAGCAACTCCAAGATTAAGTCCACTTGTCGCCGCATCAACATACGCAGTGGTTGCTACTGATGTACTGTTGTTTCCAGGGGACTTTGTTGTTGCCGTAGCGGATGAACCGAGATCTACGGTACCACTAAATGTTTTATTCCCACTTACTGTCTGTGTCGTATCTACAGTTACATACGCCCCGGCACCACCAATAGCAACAACACTGGTTGCCGAGCCACCGGCACCTCCAGTTCCTACGCCAATAAATAACTTGGATGATACCTCAGAATATGCTAATTCAGCATTGGCCAGCGACGATGGTGCCTGAGTCGTCGTAGACCTTTTGATCCTTATGACGTTTGCCACTTTGAAATAGCTATTCCATCATAATTAGGTTTCCTGTGTTTCAAAAATTTCCACCATCGGTAAGTGTGATAAGTGTATTTATATCATTTGCAATAAATTTATCAACAGTTTGATCGTAGTATAAAACACTATTGTCTACTTTTGCTGTAACGTTAACATCGCTAAGTGCGGACAGCAACGATGTTCCAGGTGGACCCTGTATTCCCTGCGGTCCCTGCGGTCCCTGTGGTCCCTGTGGACCGATAACTCCAACCTCTACTACAGAAACAGCACCGGTATCGTCTACAGTTACCTGTGCAATTTGATTGTTTAGTTCAACTTGTGGCATGTCATACCTCGTCTGTGTATCCGAGATCTATCGTAACATTGCCTTCTAACCAGTACTGCTTTGTGCCATTTGGGTAAATAACCATCAAGTCCCATTCTCCCTGTTTTTTCATCTGAGAAGTAATGTCTGAATCTATTTCTAGTTCAATCTCTCCATTAACTGCATCAAGAACAGATACCGTCATATCAGCAAACTTTCGTCTGCGTTTATCGTCCCATACCTGAGCCAACACTTGGTGCCCAGTTAGATTAAACGGAAGAGTAACTCGCAACTGGTAGGTCGCTCGTTGATTGATCTCAATATCGTAGCGACCGGGCCTCATCGGCGAAATCCTGCAGTGCTTCTAGTATCAGGTTTCCTACGCAAGCAGTGCTGAAGGCAATGCTGAGTAATATCGCAGATCCTGAATACCAACCACAATCGCATTCATTGTATTCGTGTAATTTGCCGTTCTGTATGTAATTTTGTAAAGAAATCTAAATTCTTTAGACGGAAATCCTGTAAGATGTAAATCAGAAAAGCTTTCAGCCTTTGCGTCAGCCTGATTGGCATATTGATTTTGTCCCATCAACGAAATAACTGGTGCTCTTAGATTGTTGGTAGCAATGATATAGTAATTTACATATTTATTGCTATCCGCCTCAACAAGGCCCCACGAGCTACCAGACCATCCATTGTAGTACAAACGGTCTACTCCTTTCTTCACGGGATAGTTTGTTGCTGCGTCAAACTTCCATGTATTATTGTTAGCATAAACAACTGAAAGCATAGCGTAATTTTGCAAGTACTGTTGAAATGATTCTGTATCTGGCGTAGCATCGTGTATGATGTCAATCTGCAGATCTTCATCAAAAAACGTTCCGTTTAGAATACTGAATTGGGCGTCAGTATCGAGAGTTCCTGTTCCATTGATAGTATAATTCTCGATTTGAAACCCATTGGCAATAGATGATCCCCTGGTCCGATGCAGGTACTCATGTGTCTGCCAGTCAAGAACAATACCGTGTCGCTCTTCCGCAAAATATGGACAAACATTCGCCTCTGCATCCCAATAAACGTAAGCAGTTGGGGCCTCTGTATCCCAAATAAAGTAATCCTCTTGATAGTTCAAGTTGCCATTTTCATCAAAAAAAATAAAATAAAGTCCAGTCTCATCTGGAATTTGAACATTTAATTGCTCCTTTACGACGAATCTTTTACCTCTCACCCATACTCTAAAACTTTCATTGATCGGCTCTATTGTGAACGTCCTTGTCGAGTCATCAAACGTCATAACGCTTTCCGACCTGTCCGTGTGCCCCATTGGTTCGCCACGTTCAGCTATTCCAGTTATTCGATCTAGCTCAGACTGGCTTAAACCTCCACCTGCTGAGTATCTTTGCTCAAAAAACTTGGCAATCCATGTGTCTCCATCATAAACAAGTGCTTGCCCTTTTTTGGCATCGCCAACAGAAACGTCTCTCAAATCATCAAGATTGGTCTCTGTCGCGACAATGTCTTTTCCGTCTCTACCATTGACGCCATCCCTTCCCGGACTACCATCAGTACCATCTCGTCCCGGCCTACCAGAACTCACAAGCAGCATTCGATCATCGATTGACTCTCGAAGTTCCTCGAACCGTTCTTCAATCTTTTGCAGGTAAGGTTCGATAGAAATTTCTTTCGGTTGAGGTGGTGCGATCTCTGTCCTGGTTGTACGCACTTCTGTCAGTACACCACGAATAATTGGACCACTCTCCTCCAGGCTAAAACTAGGAAAAATCCTGAGTATCTGACTTACTAAGACATCAAGCGGTTCATTATCAAAATCAATCAGCCAAACGTACCAGGATGCTTCAAATTCGCTCGTTTGTGGATACTTAGAAATATAAATAATTACCCCATTTTCCGGAGTAAGAGACGGCAGGCCATCGATTATCCTGATCCTGGCAATAGCGGTTACAAGCGTGTCGCTAGCCAGTGCCCTGTAGATATCAGTGGATGAGGTAATCATGCCGTTAGTCTTCCCGATTGATCTGACTGCGTATCATTTTAACCATAAAAAATGGGGCCCGAAGGCCCCGTGTGTCAATCAACGACCTTGTCAGGCAGGATTGTCGGTTGCGTCAACATTGGTCAGGCGAGCAGCGGCTCGACCGTTAATAACAGCAAGACCGCAGTACCATTCAACACGGGTCACCAGGGTAGGGGACGCAGTGTCTTCGCCGAGGTCGCGCACCTGGGGCCCACCGTTCTGGATGCCAGTCAGGTGATCATTCCCAAACGAGACAACATAGATCGACTGGTTAGCGGGACTGCTGTCCAGGATGGCGACGTTCTTGTGGTCGCGATCGATCTCAAGAACAGGAAGTCCAGCATAAACAAGTTGCTGGCCGCCGAACTCGGAACGCTGAATGTCGATCTGACCGCTAGCGCGAGCAATTGCACTCAGATGACGGCGTGCGCTCTTGGAAGCAACCAGATACTTCTGGCCGCCTTGGGCATCAACAGCATCGATTGCTTCGTCAAGCTTATTCAGGTCAAGACGATCGGCAGTCGTTGCGTTCTTGATGATCTGGGAGTGGGTACCAGCCTGAGAAGAAGGAAGGCGAACACTCAGGCCATCAAATTCAGCAGCGGTGCCATTGGAATCACCATTGATGAACAGACCTTCAAAAGCAAGGCGCATGGCGCGAACCTTGGCCTGGACTTGATAAGCACGGGCCTGAGCGCCTTCAAGATCAACAATGGCGCGGTCAACACGAATGTCGCCACCGAACAGCTTCAGCGCTTCGCTGTACTGCCGCACTTCGGCATAGCCTTCGTCATAGCCATCGTTGAATGCGCGAAAGCCTACGTCACCAAGGCTTTCTTCACGCTTATAGAAAAAGCCAGAACCCTGAACTTCACGAAAAGGAAGTGTGCTAAGCAGGGGGCCAGCGGCAAGTTCGGTGATAACCGCAAGTTCCTGGGGGTTGCGGCTATGCTTTTTGGCCTCAGCAAGGCTCAATCCCATGATAAGTACCTCTATTAGGACAAAGAAAAGAATGGGTGATTTATCCTGTTGACATCTCGTCTCTCAGGATGTGACACCCTTCTAGTCCTTTGTCATCTCGACTAGGATATCAGGGTATCTCCTCGCTCTAGTGTACCTAATTCAACATAAAAGATAGCACCTGTTGCGGCATTGTCGGCAAACAACAGAAAAGCAATCAACCAAATGCTCGCTCAAAAAGTGAGTCAACACTGAGACTCTGAAGATCCTCTACTGGCATACCGCTAGCATCAGTACCTCCAAATCCAAGGCCAGCACCAGATCCCTTAGCGGACCTAAAGAATGTACCATAGATGGGGTGATTTTTAAATGTGCTCAGGTATTCTTCGGGTGCGATCCTCTTACCAGTGTCAGCATCAAGGACTGGATCACCATTGCTGTCAACAACAGTAATTGATCCATTTTGCTCTAGCCGAAAATTCGAACCAAGTCGATCCGCTAGCATGTCAAAAAACGAGACACCATCGGCAGCATCGGGTCGACCACCTGCTGCAAAAAATACCTTTTCAAGCGCATAACGCTTGCGAAATTCTTTAAGTTCAGTCTGATAGACCTCGGCTTTTTTGTTGGCCTCAGCAGCCTGGGCTCCATACTTCTCTTCCAGAAGTGAAGTCCGCTCCTCTGCCGCAAGTCGTTCTCGTTCGGCGATGGCAGCCTCTTCCTGAAGTCGTCGATATTCATTTGGATTGATTTCAGCAAACTTTTCAAGTTGTGCTGTTTTGTCACGAAGCTCTTTCTCATACGTCTTGCGTGACTCCCTCTCTGCTTTTAGTGCCTTAAGCAGATTATCTACTTCGGACTTTGGGATCAGATCGCTATTGACATCAAGATTATCGGCCTGAGAACCGTCAATCGATGCAGTTGTTTCCATCTCGGAAACATTTTGATTGTCTGACATGAACTTTGGGCGTCTCGCCCTGTTTGGTGCTAGTTAGGATGCCGAACTTTTGCGGATTACTTCTTGGATAATTTTCTTTTTATTGATTTGCCTTAGAAGCAAGTACCTACCAGCTTGTGTTTGCATCTTCGCTGTTTCAGATAAAGATTGCAGTCTTGAGTCTTCCATGGTAATTGTTGAATGAATATATTAGTATGGAGTGAATATATTGGCGTGGTTACCATAACTAAAGTTCACTTTTACTTTGCGGCCTGGCAGATTATATCTGTAATCAGCGAGTGCGATGTAAGAAAGACCAGGCTTGCATTTAAAGTACAATACAACTTTGTCTTGAGAGATTCTATTCATCCTAACGTATTGATAATTGCCTGGTTTATCGAGAGTATAACGGTCACTAGAAAAATCGGTTTGAATGCGGGGTTCCGAGAGGTGGGAGTTCGGATAAGCTAAAATCGTACCATCTACTCTTTCGGGCGTTGGGATCCCTGCGGTAGCAAAATTGTTGTCGTCATCGAAAAAATAAGTATAATTGTGTGAGATTCGCCCTTCAAAGACAAAGGGATAAATTCCTGGGTCTCCTGAACGTTTAAGGTGTGTCCCGAGACCGTGTGGAAAGCTAAAAGCTCCGTAGCCTTTCTTAATGTTACAGGATTCAAAATAAAGGTTGCCATCAGAGGGTGCATCTGGAGGGTATCTGCCTCCTGGTCCGAAGAAGTAAATTGGCACACCGACTTCGTACTCAATGACAGCTTTTACGTAATGAATCGATTTGCTGTATCCCCAAAGCTCAATACGATAGTAGTCAAGCCAGAACAATTCTCCTAGTTTTATTGGGTTATAATAACTAGAAGGATCTATAAATTCTATCGACTTTAAAGTTGATCCCGTTCTGCTTAAGCTGTTGGTTGATGGGCTTTGTTCACTACTGGACCAGACCGGTGCCCCCAGAAACTGGTCTATTCTTTCAGACAAGGTGTAATAATCTGTTCGAGGGTCAAACGATCTAATGTCTTCGGCTTTAGCGGCCAATAGCGGCGCTTTCAATTTAGGGGGAATTTCTGATCTCAAATGAAAGGGGTTAGGTACTGGTGCATTAAGAAGACTAGACGCATCCGGGTTGGGGTCTCGAATATTCCAGGCCCAAGATGCAGAAGAAGATTGTCTAAGTGAAGCTAATTTATCAAATTTTTGCTCAATAACTAGCGTATCCAGTATTCCCTTCTTTTCATTGGCTACAATATCTATTTCCTCTTTGACCTTGACGGCCTTTTCTCTTGTTTTAAGATAAAAATCTTTGTCAGCAAGATTCGCCTCGCGGTTCGCCAGTGATTGAATCTTGTTTAGGTTGACTATGTCTGAATTTTCACTACCAATGCCAATGTTTATTGTCATTTTTTAGTATTCAGTCGTCTGTTGCTAGAGTTATGCTATAACTCTGAGTTTGCCCAGGCGAAAGAACAATGTTTGGGTTCTCCGTTATTAGACTATGAATATAAGTTTCACCCGTAACGTAAATAATTACAGTGTCATAAGTCAGGGTAGCGGTTGTTGCTGAAAAAGTAGCCAATACAGACGGGACTTCATATCGATTGGTAGTTGAATTGTAGGAACCGGATCCCAATGCAACGGAAAACCTGGAATAACCAGTTGTTGTGATCTCTTGTGCCTGCCATTGAGCAACCGTCGACTCAGAATTGTAGCCAGTTGTGCTAACATTGCACAGCATAACGTTAATAGTCTTGCCTTCGTAACATAGACCAGCAACTCTTTCCAGTTCCCTCTGGCTAATAGTGGAAGAGATCGCCATATCATGTAACGGTAAATGTTACAATGCCAGCAGCATCCCATACGATCTTAAAAACGCTTCCATCGGTTGCAGTCTGTGCTCCATCGAAGTCAATAAATAAAACCGGTGGATCACCGCTGTCTGTATCATTATACAATACAGCGTAGCTTGCAGTAATCGAGCCGCCACTCGCCGTCCACTGTACATCATTTGCATCAAATGTGGCATCATTGGTGGTTACCGTCGAAACAGAGACACCACTCAGCACTGCACCACCAGCGGTATATCCATTTGCGGTCGAAAGCTCTGTTCCTGTAATTCCCGCAAGAGTAGTATCTGCCCCGTTAAAAGTAGCGGTACTATATAGACGCACTGCATACGTATCGGCAGAAGAGTTAGCACCAGACGCAAACCTCTGCGCAGTATGATCGTAAAGAGAAACTGTGGCGGGCATATCAAATGCCAAATGAATTCGACTTTAGTCTACCAAGGACGTTCAGAAATAATACTGGAATCAAAATGCGATAAATTTAGTCAAATTAACTGCTAATTACTTTAGGAGCCCTACGCCAGGCAGGAAGTACAGGCACGTATTCCCGGTAGAATGTTGGACTTTGGTTAACCACAAGAAAAACTGTCTTGTAATAGTTTATTTCAAGCGTTGGTGTTAGCGCATTTGTCCCGATACTCAAATCTACAGAAGGGAATAAGCGTGAGGTCTGATCAGAGGGCGATTGATTGAAGTCGGCCATTATCCTGTAATTCGTGCCGCAAATAGAGTCTGGGCGTCACCACTTTGTGCCTTATGCGCGGCAAGCACCTCGTACTCTTCCGTTCCTGTCGATACAATAAATTTATCTTGAACATTGACAGCAGTATTAGAATAAAAAGGTATAATGGCAAAATCGCTTGGTAGTGGTTGTAAGTATTGACTTACAGAGGGACCCGTGAATACTGGAGTATGGTCACTGGCTAGCGCTGTTTGTGAGTTCGTGGTGGCCACTGGCAGATTCATCCCAAGACCAGATGTCTCTAGGTTGGAGGGCGCATAACCCTGATTTGACCTTCCTGGTGTAAAATAAGAAAGCAGTCTAATGTCATGATTTGCATTAGAGGACGCCTGGCTCCCCGCGCTGGCGCCTCCAAGGTACGTCCTGCCTGTTGTCGGGCTGATATGCACAAATACAATGCGTGAGGGATAGCTCTGTGAACCCAATGCCCCCACTGCTTTACACATCGCAAAAAAGGCAAGTTTATTTTGATCTATAATACCTGTTGGCCCGAACCCTGGAATTGGAATTGCAAAACATGTAGAATTGGTAGAACTTCTGCACAAGAACCACGAACAAGCCGCGTTTACCGCGCTTGTATATCTTGTCAATGTGCAGCTTATTGAAAGATCAAGAGTCGCTAGCTGCCCGAAGTTTGTGATGTTATTTGTGCCAGTGCTCACATAGTCAAGGGCACTGGTACCTGTTGGAGTATTCGATCCACTATCCCAACCAGTTGCTATACTATGATAGACAATACTATCGCCGCTGTTAAATTTAAACCAATAAAACACAGTTCCATAGGTTTTTGTATTATCGTAAACAACTCTAAGTACACGATTTTCAACTGTTCCACTAAGGAAACTCGCATGCCAGTCAGTCATAAGCCCAGCATCGATAAATGCACTTCTGAATGCAGTGGCCTGGTCTAGCGCAGTTCTTCCAGGATCCAAAGTGTATGTTTGCTTTGTGACAGCCATGATCAAGAAATCTCTTCGTAGTTAATGATTAGTTCAATAATAGAGGAGGCATTAGCCTTTGCGTGCAATGCGTCACCTTCCTCAAGATAAATATACTCATTCCTATCTGTGACAACAAAAGAGCTATTTGGTGCAATACTTGTATTTTTTACAAAATATGTATCAGTCGAGCTTCTGCGAATACATACATCAACGCTGCCGGCATTTGACGTTATATTAGAAGCCCTGATTGTATTAACTTTTAAAACTTTATTACTACCAGATGAATTCGAGAGCGCCGAAGCCAGCGTTCCGGTACATGCATACGGTTGGGTTTTACCCGTAACTGTCGTAGGGCTCTTTAAATTTGGCGCAGCCATACGTTAAAGTCTACCTGATCTAGGATACCTGTATCTACGAGGCCCACCCATCAGGCCTTACACCATCAAGGAAATCATAAACCTGACTGCTCCAATCTCCGTAGTAGTCCGCCGAACCACCACTAGATGCAGGCATGCTAGAGCCAAAAGCAATATAGACATACTGCTCTCCGGATTGATTTGCATTCATATAAGTTCCAATCGTAAAGCTATCTACTCCAAGAGTCATTCCAGTGCCCGGGTCGCCCCAAAGTCTTCCATCATCTGCTTGCAGTGTAAGACCCTGTATCGACGGGTTAGTGGAGCCTAGATACCAAGCATCAGGTCCTCCTGTCCTTGTAACCAAGACAAATACAGGGTCAAATCCAAGGCCCGAAACTGTTAGCTGTCCGCTACCGGTACCAGTGTATGTTGAAATCTTGCTAAATCCTGGCCTGGAGACAAATGCATAACCAGCAAATGTCTGTCCAGGTCCGTTTACATTGGCAAGGTTTCCAATTGAAATATTTGTTTCAGCAATTTGGCTAATTGCAGTACATAGATTGAAGGGGCTGGGGGAAACCCCAAAACGCATATTCCTACAGGATCCAAGATTAAATATTTCCTCCGAGAATGCACAGAGGGTACTACGTGTGTTGGACGTAATCTCCAAATCTCTAAAGATAACGAATTCTGGTTTTGTGTCGAGACCGTGGCCAACCGTTGCCGTACTAGAAGAGTTACCAGTATATCTAAAAATTGAATATCCAGCATCTTGATTAACTGATACGATTGACTGAATGCTTCCATCATTATTTACTGTTGGAGCACCTCCTTCTTTCCATGCAAACGTAAGGTAGTTATATCCTGGTGCAAAATTTAACTGCGGAGCATCCCCCGGGCCACTACTGACTGGACCATCTGGTACCGTAAATCCATCAGATGTAATTGCTCCAAATGCAGTACTAGCGTCATCAACCGCATAGTTATCATTTTGACCAGTACTCCAAAGAGTGTGATATCCCTGTGAATTAGTATAAGCAAGGCTTAGCTTATCAATAATCGAACCGGGCTGGAAGCCACCATTTATATTATGAATCCAAATAAGTCCAGGCTTAAAGGGTAGTCCACTGACCTGCTTGATGCCGTCAACAGCTCCGTAAGTAATAGTAGTAAATAGTTCATTTGATATGGTTACTGTTGGGACTGGTGTTGAAATATAAAGCGCGGAAGCGCCTGGTACTTGAATGGTTAATTCGCTAGAAATGGCTGGAGCACTGGTTCCAATAGAAATATTAGAGCCAGGGTTATTGATAATAGTATCATTGAGGAATTTTACGTACTTATTGGCTGTGATGGTCCATGATGTACCAGACAGATTTCCTTCAAGAATATAACTTGTATTTGGAGCAAAGTTCGCCTGCGCATACCAAGTGTTGATATTTCCTATCGAGATTCCATTGATACCACTGGAGGGATTTATTCCATACAGAAGTTCAATATACTGCTTACCCGCTGCCGATTCAAATATCTTTATCTCTGTGATGGCTACAGAAGATCCAGGTGTTCCCGCAGTCCCTGAAGCGCCTTCCCATCTTATCGCAAAATACTTATATCCCTGTGATGTGCCAATTTTTGTGTAAACACGTTGGTAACTCCTGTCTCCAGGGTAGAAGAATATCTTCCTAAGGCTTGGAATAGCCTGACTAAGGTTGGAATAATTAGTTGCCCCACCCCCAAACGTCAGGTAGCCATTGCTTCCCACATAGCAAGTAGAGTATTGTGCGCTATCAATTGTAAATGTAAAGCCAAAGTTACCAGTTAAGATCCAGGTGTCGTCCCGGCTTCCGTCTATAATCCGTGACCATCCATCATAGGTAACAGTACTTGTCGCTCCAAGTTCTGGAACTCTGCTCCCAGTTACAAGCTCAAGGCCACTGTCAATTGATACACTAGGAGCCGGTGATGCGACATTAATATTTATACTATTTATTGCGACAACTGTGCTACCTAAAATAATTGGCAACAAAGGAGTTACAGTAATTGCAGCACTGTATGGATAAACAATTGCATCAATAGAAAGACTAGGTGATAGACTGCTCAAATTAATCGAGGCACTATATGGTGTAACCGTGAAAGATATATCAAGAGTTGGAGCCGGACTTCCAAGTGTAATCTGTGAATTAACGGCATTAATTACTAATGGATCTATTACTATTGAAGCACTAAGCGTCGAAACCAGAATCGACTTGCTTTCGGTCAATAACGTGACTGGCTGAATGGTGACATTGCCACCCTGAATCAGGATACTAGATACAGGAACTGCTAGTGTAACTTGCTGAGAAATATAACCAATGCGACCTTGCATGAAAATATTTACGCTAGCAACTTCTATTCTGGTTCCAGGCAGTATGGCCAGGGTTGGTGCAAGCGTGTTGACGCTCACTACAACATTGGAAGGCTTGAGAGTCCTGCCGAATTCAACAAACGTGGCAGGTTGTGCAGCTACCTCGATATTGCCAGACTGTACATTAAGTCGATTCTCACGAATTGCCGTTATCTTTGTTTTTATAGCGATGGCAATTGATGTACTTAAAGATAAAGCATACGGAAATGATTGAATTGAAATTTTTGTATAAATAGGTGATTCAATTCTTAACGTTTCATTCCAGGCTGGAATTACGTTTTGTACCGTTATAGTCGGGCCTGGGACTGGGCCGATGTTCTGCCATATTGACCCATTGAATTTCCAAAAATCATTTGTCAGCGAATCAACTACTGCATTATTAAGCGAAGCACCCGGAAATGCAGTATTTAAGATTGTCTGAGGAGATGGTTGTACTGTTGGAACAGAGCCAAGAATTAGACTTGGCGTCGTATCTTCTATCGGTGGGGTCTCTGGCAACACCGTGACACCCGGTGCGACTGGGAACCAGAAATCACCCGTACCACCAACTGCGCCCCAAAATATTAGATCACTACTTACGACAATCCCTTCTGAATCCATTGTCCAGGTTAATCCATTTATCCTATAAAGCGCACTAAGTCCATTTGCATTTAGTACAATGGGGGAAAAAGGACCATGTGGGATTCTTTCTGGTGCAGTTTGGATATTAACGCCACTCCTATTGCCAAGCAATAGACTGTTTTGCACTATTCCATAAGTCCTTGCCTTCTGTTGTGCATCACTGGGTGATGCGTAATAATTATTTCCTGATTTAGTAAAAATGTCATCCGGTGCGTATGGCATAGAAAACTCAATCCTTCTCTGCGCTTCTGCGCTGCCAATAGCAAGTTCAGACATTGTTAGCCTAGAAACTCCATATCCATAATTAGGGTCAATATTCCCAGCATTGATTATATCTTCTCTCTCAGGAGCCGACTGAGTTGGTCCCCTGGGAGAAAGATTAGTAACAACTCTATCTAGCACCAAGGTGCTAAGGTTAATCATATTCTCTATAAAATTTGCCACATCTTGAGCGGTTGAAAAGGTTTCCCTGGCCTCAGATATTGCATGCTGTCCTGGAATTGTAAGACTCCATGGTACGTAATACTCAGTAGTCGTTACCGAGGAAGACCTGCCACTGCTTATAATTGTTTCAGATCTTGTGACTTCTTTCCCTAGCACTATTTCTTCGTATCTACCAGGGCTGTAGGCTCCCTGCGACTGCCCATCCTCCGTTTCCAAAACCCATGGTATGCCAAATCCACCAATCAAAAACTCTTGACTTCCTATTTCTACTTTTTGTCTAAATGATTCATTACCATTGCTATCGTATTCATACGACTCAATTGTTCTTTTTGTTAAGGGAATATTGCTCCACGTAATGCCTGCACTTCTGTATTGTGTGGCGATATTACCTATCTCACTGATAGAAGAGACTACGTCATACGTGATCTTTTCGTCGACCACTCTTTTGTTTTGCCACTCCCCAGTGGGTTCAAGTACTGACTTGTTTTTATAATCAATAGTTGTGGTAGAGTCCTGAAAGGCTTGGTATTGTTCAACTAATTGCACCTCTTCTCCATTCGGGTTTGTTGTGGTATAGGAGATATAGGCAGTAGATCTATTGAATGTTTGAGTTCTTTCCCATCCAGGAAATTCCCCTCCCTCTACAGGTTCCTCTCCTTCCTTCTGCTTCAGTTTAAGACTGCTGTAAGATACAATCACAGCTTCTCCTGGCAAGTCTCCAACATTAATTGGTCCTAGATCTACCAAATCTTCTGAATTAATTACCGGACCAGTACCACCCTCTTGATTTAAGGAAAAAATTTGAAGTATTTCATCTTGATCCAAATAACCGCAGTAAGATTCTGAAACTAACAATTCAGACAAAATGCTAACATAGCCACCACTGAAGTCAAACCTGGCAATACTGAACTGATTTGTAAGCGGATTTGAAGACGCTGTGATTCCTAGCTCATTTAAGCATTTATTTGCAACCGAACTGGCATGAATTGGGACCGTGACGATTTCATCCTCGCTTCTCTGGCTGTTCTCGGGATCATCCATCGCAGACCAGTCGATCGGATCCCTCAAGTCTTCTAAATAGGTTAATTTGCAACCAAGTGAAACACTTGTTGTTCTTCGATACGGATCGGCAAAACTGCTTAAAACACGTAGCTTACGTGGAATTGTACGAGTTAAACCATTTTTTGTGTAAGAAAAATCAACAGTGGTTCCAACTGATGGAGTAATTACTCCATTGATCACACAAGAACCGGAGACAAAAACAAGTCCAGATCCCTGAATATAGCTATCGCTAATAGATCCACTAATTAGTGGCCCTAGACTACAGTTAATACCAGACCTTAGGTCAATTGCCATCTATCTAACAAGACCCAATTGAATGGACACGGTATAAACAGTTGTCTTTACTCCGCCAACAATCTTCTTTTCCGCTGTAGCCGTTGGACTCGTAATTGGAAAATAGCTTCCTACGGAGGGAACGGCGACAATCTGTGACTCATACCACGTCCTTATATCGTTCCATCCGTCTAGAGTGGTAGTTCCTTCTACATCTTTTATCTTATACACAACTAGCGGGCCAGAGATGAAATGACTTCCTGTTGGAGTTAACTGAAGAGTGGGGCCAGGACCGTAGGCATCTACAGGCTTCAGTAGTGTTAATACCGTTGTTCCAATGGTGATTGTGCCAAAATTAGGCGTTTCTTCTTCTTCTTGTGCCTTTTCTTCCTGTTTTAAGAGTACTTCTAGAGCTTGATCTGCGTCTACCAGTTCAATGGTAGTAGACAAATACGCTCCAACTTGTTCTGCTTCTGGCGCTTTTGTAAACCAACAATCTATATCGGTCCATACGATACCCCCCGGACCATTGCCGCTAAAAGCAACCGTAGTTCCTACTGTCTCACTGAGAAGAGAATCTGGGTCTTGAATTCTATTTGTCTTCCAAGTATTGTAAGTATTGACCAATGAGACATACTCACTTGGCGTCAGCAGACCAGTTAACTCCCATTTTCTAGCCGTCAGCCCGTTTCTCGTATCAGTCTCCTCATACCCAAAAGGTTGAGCCGTCAAATTTGGAAAGCTTGATGACTCAATCGTGATTGCCATTACATTCTGTGATTAATAGCTTCCAGATAGGCGGCATTACCCGTATTCCTGACCTTGACATTGACGTTCCAATCCTTGGAAGCAAGGTCACTTACTGCGCGGCCTAGTTTTCCAATCTCAATGGCCTGATGAGCCTGTACCGCAGCCAAATCGCTATTGGTTGACTTATTGTTAGATGCATTGATTACCGTGATCATTTGGCCAAGTGCCCTGTTTGCTGCACTGGGTCCAGAGAATGTTTTATCCAAGAGTTTGCCCCCCTCTCTGGAGATTTTTACCCCAGCTTTGGGTATATTTATGCCTGCGGCGACATGGGCTGGTATAACAGTGCCGCTACTGGGTGCCGTCCATGTACCCCATGGACGTGCTTTGATCTCAGAAAGTTTTCCAGCAGAGGAAAGAAACATTTCTTTGCCAAATTCATTGACGGTATATTGGCCGCCGGCAGTCACGTGACCACCAGCAAATCTATTGTTACCAACACTGGGAATTCGTATCGAAGCAGCAATTTTGGCGATTTCAAGCATTTTTGTTTTAATAGTATCAGCTACGCTAGATCCCTCCATTAGATGTCCCGTAAACTCCCCAGATGCATCCGCTGCCTGCCTGGTAGCGTCTTTTACTTGATTTTGTAAATCAAGAACTTTTTGATCAATTGCCTCTGTTTCAGAAGCCTTTTGTTTTTTTAGCTCCACAGTTTCTAATTCAATCGCTCTGATTTTTTCCTTGTGAGCCATTTCATTTTTTCTCTCTTCTTCTGCTAGTGCCCTCTTTTTGTCGGCCTCCTGTTTCTCTAGCTCGACAAGTTGAGCCTTATGTTGTATGTCTTTTTGCCGTTCTTGTTCCTGTATCGCAGCGATCTGTTGATCCGCCTGGATACGCTCAAGAGCTGCCCGGGCTTCAAGACCTTGTCTTCCTCCGCCTGCAGCCTGACTCTGAAGGCTTGCAATCCTTATTTGCTGTAATTGTTGCTCCGCTGGAGTTAATGCTTGTAAACGTCTGATACGATCATTGGCTGCAGCGGCTTCCGCATCGCGAACTTCTTGAATTTTTTGTTTTTGAGCATCATAATATGCATTGGTTCTTTCTAATGCAGAACTTATGCGTTCCTTCTCTGATTGATACCTTTCGTCTTCTTTTGTTTTTACTTGATCGATTTTTTCTATTTCATTGTCGTATCTATTTTCGATTTGCGCTTTTGTCGTATTCAGCCTATCGATTTCAACCTGAGCTGTCAACCTAATCTGATTAACTAGCTCGCCTAAAGCGCCAACCTGATCTCTTACTGCTTGTGTGGCAAAACCGCGAGCTTGTGCTTCAGCTAAAAGTCCATTTTTTTCGGCCTGTAATGTAGTAATCAATTGTTGCTTGGCTTCTCTTACTTCAACGCTAGACGCAGCAAGTGCTTTTTCTTTTGCAATCTGAGCATCTAATTGAGAAATTCTAGAAGCATATGCACCGCTGATTGCATCAAAGATACGCTTTTGTTCGGCTTGTGACTGCGCCGAGCTGTCACCAGCACTTTTAAGCGCACTGTATTTATTGGTTAACTTACTAATTGCTTTGTCAAAATCAACACTGGACTCATATGCAGCCACCGTAGCACGCTCATACCTTACCTGTTCATTTGTCGCAAGCTTGAACAATGGATTGACTGCATTAAGCCCCCTGATTACTCTATCAATTACGGCAGCACCAGAGCCAATGTTTTGTGTTGAAGCATCCCATGCATTACCCTGCTCCTGCACACCAATATTGCTTTTTTGTAGTTCATTGTTTAATTCTGTTAATGCTATTTTTGTTTGATTCGTGATCTCTTTTGCTCCAGACATTACCCCATTGTACTGATTCATTAGTTGATCAAACACTATGAATCCAGCCTGAACGCCAATCAAGGCCGCATCGAGTCCGCTAAGACTCGTGCTTAGGGTATTAATAGTTCCAGTTACTGCGCCTGCTGCAATACTTTTTATTCCATTAGCGGCCTGGATAGCCCTATTTTTTACACTTTCAAGTTGAGCGCTTGAATTAATAAAATTTGTCAACGATCCAACCGCAGCACTCAGTGATGTCTTGATTGTATTGCCAACACCCGAAATCGAATTAGACAATGATCCAAATGCCTTTGTCCCAGAATTGTTGATATTACTAAGGCTTGAGGCGGTTGAGTTATTGCTTTTTGTTAATTCATCATAGTCATCTCTTAGACCAAGAAGCCTGGCTCCAAATTCAGTAATTCCGGTTGCACTGGCAGAAAATATGCCAGCCAGAGTTGACTTCAGAGTGGTACCACTTGCTCCAATGCTTGAAAATTTTTCAATGATTGCCGTTGATCCATTGGCAATCGATGTTACTCCTGTTAAAGCGCCCTTCGCAACAGAGTCGAATGCTTTAACAGAAGCGCCAGAAACTCTCTCCAGTGCGCCTCCGCTTAGATTGCTAAGACCAGTCGAGAGCCTGGCAATAGCCTGACCCGCAGAATTTGCACCAGATCCAATCCCGGCGAACGCCTTCGAAAACGTTGGAAACAATCCATTGGCTTTTGCTTTGACCTGCTCTAACGCAAGCTCTAACTGCTTGGTTTCGCCTGAGGTTCCATACAAATTTCCAGCATTACCAAACAGCGAAAGCTGTCCCCTGCTCACTGTCGGTGCGCCCTGCGCTGCATTTATCATTGCCTGCGCCGCTGTAACTTCCCTGGCGGCAGTACCCGCCGCAGTGCCAAGCCCAAGATACTTAGATGTTGCCTGGCCAAGAACTCCAGAAAGGCCTGTAAATGAACCAAGACTCGAACTGATTGCTGCTGGAATACCCTTAAGTGCTGCAAGCAATTTAACGCCAAGCAGTATCGTGATTGCTGTAATACCAGGACCGGTATTCGCAATGGCGCCAATTAACTCTAAAAATGGACTAATTACTGTTGCAACTACACCTGCAGTCTTGGCAAGTGCATCAAGTAAATTCAGTACTGACTGGGAAATTGCTGCAATTGTGTTTCCAAGCCCTTTTGTCCCCTCAAGCTTGGTGATATAAGTAATGAAGTCAATAATGATTGCTTGTGCTTTCAGAAATGCGTTAATAACAGGCTGAAATGCAATCGCAAATCGTTCAAAGTTTAACTGTGATAATGTGTCAAGTTGATTTCTGACTTGTTCAGTTGTTACGCCTACCGTCCCAAGGGCTTTTCCTGATAGGTCAAGGGCATTTACTGCACTTGCTGCAGAAGTGCCAAGTTTCCCATACAAAAGGGCACTTTGGCCGATCTTCGGTAAAGTATCAAGCAGTACCTGAGTATTGATCTCCCCAGCCTTTACCAGTGATTCAAGTTGTTGAACCGTAACACCAAGTGCTCCAGCAAAATCAGTCTTAAATGCTGGATCAGCTTCAGAAATCTGTTGTGTAAGTTCCTCAGCCTGTAACTTACCTTTCGCAAATGCTTGGATAACACCATTCATCACTCGACGTGATGAGTCAGCGCTCAGGCCAAATGCAGCAAATCTCGAAGATAGTGCTTCAGCAATCTGTGAAACATTACCAATCGAACCGCCACTGTTTAGTACAACTGGCGTTAGCTTCTGGAATCCATCCCTTACAACATTGATATTAGAGCCAAGACCCAAGGCAATACGGGATGCTTCTTCTAATGCCCGTATGCCACCAGTACCTCCAGCACCCGCTGCAACAAAACTTAATTTAAATGACTCAATCTTTGCAACCGCTGTTACTAGATTATTGATCTGACTAATGAAGCCGCCAACAAGGATGGAAGCCGCTTGCAGGCCTTGTGTAATCTGGACGAGTCCATTGCTAAAGCTAATTAGTCCTTCGGCACGAAGGCCTACTTTAACTCGGTCCCAAAATGTAGATGCAGAAGCAATATCAAGCTCACGAGAAATCCTCGCAACACGCTGATTGGCTACTGCCCAATCATCGTTTAATTGCCTTACTTGTGTATTGCCGGCACCAGTACTGGTTACATACTTTGCAATCTGATCCCTTGCCTGTTTTGCTTCATTTACCTGTTGACGAAGACTCGTGAGACTGCCAGCCTGAGTTTTGTTTGCTTTTTCATAAGACTGAACTAATTTATCAACAATGTCAAGCCTTTGCTTCTCTACTACGGCTAGGTTCTTTGCCCCGGTTTCATCAGCTTCCATTCGTAACTGAATGGTCCTGACAATTGGTTTGCCACCAAGTTCCTTGTTTAATTTCTCGGCGGCGCCAGTGATTCCATTGAGTACATTAGTAAATTGAGCCTGGATGTCACTTGCATCCAGACCTGCAATAATTGGAATCTCAATCGCGCCGCCACCCTTGGCCACTCTATTAACGCTTGATCGCGCTTCTAGTTTTCCGTCTAATTCTTATCAATCAAATAATAAAAAAACCCCGCCGAAGCGGGGCTGTTCTTGGCTTGATAAATCAGGCGTTGAAGTCAGGGTCGATCCGATATGGACCATAGCCTTGCAGGGTTGCTTCCCAGGTTGAAATCGTCCCGGCTTCGATCGACTCGGTGTAGCCATTGATCGTGCCATACCCATACACTGCTTCGTCGGTACCAGTCGGTCCAACACGCAGGATCTTCACGCGAAGCGCATCAGCAACAGTATTCTGTTCGGTCAGTCGCAGCACGTGATACGCGGCATCCTTGAAGTCGGCAACACCAGCAAGAGACAAGCTCCACGTCTTCGAGGTCGGCAGGCTGATATTAAAGCCCTTAGTCTCGTCGTCGTAAGTAATCAGGTCTTCGGTATTCGTGTCAGTTTCAAGACTGGCATTCGTCAGGCCATACAGACGAAACGGATTGTCAGTTCCGTCCATGCCAAGAGCCGTGCCACCAACTGAAAATACTCCAGCGCTATACGAAATGACAGCAGTCCGAGCGACTGGGGTCGTTGTACTAATAAAGTCGCTAGCAGCGCTGACACCACTAAAGGACACATCCACCTCAGAAGCGATCAGTGGAACAATATAAAAACTGTATCCAAAGCTAGTAGAAAAATTTGCCATGGGTCTCAGGTAGGATCACAGAAAGGCAAGACAGGTACCTACCTGCCTATTTTTAGATTACCAATGCAATTGCTTTAATATTTTTATACGGTAATAATAGAATCCGAAGGAATCATTACCAGTACTTGCGCAATTACTCCAATACCCTCCGGTGCAGGTGCTGTCTCAATGGTTGTCGCACCACTGAACATTTCCATCATTCGCGTTGCTGCAGCACTTAATGTTCCACCATTCGCTGGTGGCCACGCCATCAAGTACACCTTCCATTTCATTACAGTGTCATCGTCACCAGTTAAATAAGATCTGCGCCCAAAATTTACAACATCATGAATCATAACCTCAAGACCACTTACCTTTTTTAATTCTGGTAACTTGTCTCCTGGTGTAATGATTGATATCGCATTCAGTGTTGTATTATTTACTTCAAACGTCCAGTCACCCACTAAATCCATGAAGCTATTGTCATTGATTAGTGCGTTATAAATTACTTCTGGACTATCGGCATGAGCCTGGGCCATTGGTCCATTTATCCTGTCAATCCTTAGTTTTCCATCCCATATCATGGCACTCTATTGCGAGTCGAAGATACATCATGTCAGCTAAATTGAATTCTAATCAATTCCACTGGCACGTATTATCCGATATTAGATACTGAATAACATGCTCGACCCATCGGTCGTCCCTTCTAATGGGGTTGCTTTGTCATATCATCAGTATCTATGGACAATGGACTGCCTCAAAAGTAGCGAAGCTAAACGTCGCTGGCGTAAAGCTATTAAAGATTCATGGAATAATCGCTGTTGCTTCTGCGGTCAGCCACCAATCAGTGATCAATCGCTTACAATTGATCACCTTAAACCTCGTAGCAAAGGTGGCGAAGATGTGATCACTAATTGCCTACCCGCCTGCCTTGAACACAACCAAAGCAAAGGCTCTAGTGATTGGAAACCATGGTTTCGTCAACAGTCTTTCTATGAACCAATCCGTGAAGCACGTATTGAATTCTGGCTTCAACACGGTCGCCTCCCTTCTCAACAAGAACTTGATGATTACTTAACAAATAACTCTTAATTCAACTTCCTCTGTTGCTTCAAATGTTCCCTTCACGCTTGGCATAATAACATCTATTGTCCTTCCGCAAGGTGATGTCATTTCCCTGTGTTTATTAGCTGCCGTATGGCCAATAATTAGCATCCCACTTACCGTGTCCCCATTCACGTCAGGTGCTAAAATTATCGCATCCTCACACTGATAACACAATACCTCTGGTGGTGATGAATTCTCTGCTCTCTTCTTTAACTCATTATAAACAAATAGTCCCCATGTTGGGAACATCTCCATCTCGATTAATGCCATCATCGCCGCCCCATATCGCGGTTCCGGCATATTGCTTAATTCATCCGTTGAATAGTAATAAAAATCACTTGGCTTGTATGGTGTATTCTTTTTCTTGCTGTCTCTATTCATCTCAGCATTCTGAAATGCTAAGTATGCAATAGGCCTCTCATGATTATGCAGCTCCTCCCTTGTTAACTTATTTAATTCCTTGATCGCCTCTATGATATAAACATACGGTAAATCCCAGTAACGATCTATCGTAAACTCAATATCACCAGGGAATCCCTTCTTTAATCTGTAGTAGTACTCTCTAAACGGGATCTGAAACCCTTGCTGTGCTTTTTTTCAGTTTCTTCAATCGTTGGTACTCCACCATCTTCATCAATCATCTCCTTGAATGCTTCAATACTCCTACGCTCTTCCTCTCGATACAATTTCGCAAGACCACTAATCAAATCAGGATGAATGCCTGAAATACTCTCAATGTCAAACTCTGGATCTACCCTATACTTCAATAAACAAGCAGCCATCACAAGCTCTTCCCTTACCTGTGTAGCAGACAGTCCCTTGATTACTCCATTCAATTCATCAGCAAATTCTAACTCAATCTCTTGAATCCTATTCGAATCTTCCTCATCACTTACACTGTCCCCGCTGATAATCGCTAACACCATCCCATATCCCCTATCCATTGTTAGCCCATACTTCCTCGCAATACGTCTACTTAATGTTACAATATCACTCGTTCCATTGTCATATTGCTGTACTTGTTGCACAAATGCTTTCTCCCCACTCGTTAAATATCCCTTCCTGATTACTTCAATTACACCAGAATCCTCACTGCCAATTCGCTCAGTGATCGGCTTTCGCTTTGGTTGTACAACAAACGGTAGGCTAACCATACTGTACTAAATAGCACAATATATTACCAATTATTTACTTACATTGAACTCTCTAGCAATCTCCTCATAGTAATATCTCCCAATATCAAACCTTGGTACAGGCCCATTCCCTAGCATTACAGCCTCAATCCATGGCCTCGGTGGTAAATATACTCTTGAATTTATCTCACCATATGGAACAACATATCCACCATAATGTATGATCGCAGCATACGGTGAATCATACGCAACCGTAATCCCATCACCATTTACAATTACATTCCCAGACTCCATTAACCTTCCCGTATCTACAATGTCACCACCTTCCCATCCATCACTCATCATCGCTTCATCTAATGCCTTACTTAAATCCATCGCAATCCTTATACTCGCTACATTAATCGCTTTCTGAAATCTACCTACAATCCTCCTTACTTGCATAGATCCCTTGTCTACCTTAAACGTAAATCCATACGTTCCCCTCGCTTTATCTCCAATTACTTCCTTGAAGCTTGGTGCTAAGTCCTTTATCTTAATCCCTTTCATCTCCTTAATTTAATACCTGCCCAGTCCTGATCCTTATCCTTATACCTCCAATCTCTTTATTGATAATCTTGTCAATCCCCTCATTCCCATACCTCCCACTCGCTACCTCAATCGTAAAAACTCCTGCCTTCTCCACTCCCTGTCTATGCTTACCACTTACTCCACTCCTTATCCACCTCGGAACAATACCCTCCCCTAACTCATTCCATACAATACCACTTAAATTTAATCCCTCAATCTCATAATTACTACTTACCCTCCCATACCTTAATGCATATCCTTCATAAAAATATATATTCCCTGATGCTCCGTCTAACGCAAATCTACTAGATCCACTCCTGCTCCCAATATACTCTCCTTCCCTTCTCTCCTCCCTCTTTAAATAACACTCAACTAAATACTTATCCCCACTCCCACTACTAATCCTTCCATCAATAATACTTGGTACCCCTCCACTATCAATCAATAAATAGCTATTCGCATACTCTGATAATACTGACCCCATCTCCCTATACCTCCACTAACCCCTTACTTCCCCTACACTCTCGACAACTCCCAATACCATCTACTACATACTTCGCATACTTTCGATTCATAATCGTCTCCCTCCCACAATTATTACACCTTACCCCTACAACCTCACTACTCATTACTTCCTCCATAAATCCTGCCTTGTCTACTTCCTCTCTCATGATCTCACCAACCTGATACTACCATTCCCTGAATTACTCCCAAATAATACACTAAATCCAAAGTATTGACTCAATAACTCCCTGATCCTTCCTAATTCCCTCTCTGGTCCATATACACTCCCAATCTCTCCTACCTCCCACTCTAATACATCCGCCTTCTTTAATACCCTTGACTCTGAATTACTATTTAATTCATTCATCCTTCCCTGTACTTCATCATATCCGTCAAGTAAATCCTGTACATTACATACTGCCTCAGGACTTATCTCCCCTAAATAATTCATGTCAACCCTGATCTGTCCTAAATTATACCCGCTTACACTAATCCCACTCGCTATTAATACCCTTAAATCATCCCCAGTAACCCATCCTAACGTACTGTCTAGTACCATCTCCCTTTTTAGATGTGTTACCACCTTATACTGCCAATCTCTAATTACTTTCATTAACCCACTTATGCCATACACTATACTATCCTCACTCCTCCTCCTATAATTAATGTCTACTACTACTACTACTACTACTACTACTACTACTACTACTACTACTAATTCCTTCCTCCTTGATCTTATTACACTCCTCCTTATCCTTAATGCCTCTAATCCTATCGCTGCTAAACAATTTCTCCTTTACCTCTCCTCCTTCCATGATGAATCCTATAGTCGCTCCATTTTCCTTAAATCTCTCCCACTCTCTAATTCTCCCGCTTCCCTTAAGTCCTGGCT
>Ga0129348_1000119_pt1 | contig 25522 bp, 22 predicted proteins | sample CPBDNA_4_FD_94424 | JGI IMG/M metagenome (GOLD analysis project Ga0129348, IMG submission 94424) | Freshwater to marine salinity gradient microbial communities from Chesapeake Bay, USA - CPBay_Sum_27_0.8_DNA | ecosystem: Environmental > Aquatic > Marine > Coastal | place: USA: Chesapeake Bay...
CCACGCGATGCTTTCGCTCTGGTTCGCGGTGGGGACCGAAATGAGCCGCACTCCGGCCAGCGAACACCGATAGATCTACCTGAAAGTATGTTGCCGGCTGTGGGGACACGCAACAGTTTTGACCGGGGAAACGGGCAAAACAGACCGTGGAACGCCCTTCCAAACGGCCCCAAACGCCTCCGAGACCGCCTATTCGGCACATTCGCCCCGACACAACCAAGCCTGCGTGAGGCGGTCTGGAGCCGGAACACCCCAACTCAACCACTCAACAGGCCCCTCGCTGCCCCGTTGCCAGGAGCACCGCTGCCGGGAGACCCGTTGGTCCACTACTGAGCCCCATCCTTCTTCTTGAAGAAGAGCAGGTGCTGCCAAGGCAAGCGGTCGAACTCACGTGCGACTTCGAAGCCGCAGGCGTCGAGTTCTTTCTTCGCCTGATCCTTCGTCATCTTGTGCAGCGGCTTGATCGGCACGGCTGGGTCTTCGGCCCGAAACTCCGCCAGCACCAGAAGCCCATCGTCAGCGAGGCTCTTGCGGATCGCGGCGAGCATCTCCGCCGGATAGGAAAACTCATGATAGACATCGACACAGAGCATGAGGTCGATAGCCCCGTCGGGGAGATTCGGGTTGGTCGCCCCTCCGAGCACAGGCTCAATGTTGCGAAAACCGATCTGGTTGCTGCGTTGCATCAGCATCTGCAGCATCTCTCGTTGGATGTCGACTGCATAGACCTTGCCCTTGGGGCCCACGAGTTTGGCAAGTTCGAGCGTGTAGAAGCCATTCCCACAGCCGAGGTCACAGACGGTTTCGCCTTGTTGGATCTGGAGGGCTTCGAGGAGCAGGCGGCAGTCTTCTTCACGCTGCCGGCTTTCACGCACCAGCCATGGAGCACCCGTGAAGTGCATCGTCTGCGCGATCTCGCGGCCCATGAAGTGAGTGGGCGGAGGCGTGTTTGGGGGCAGACCTTCTTGAGCGAGCGACGGCGATAGCGGAAGCAGCGAACTGCCAATGGCGAGACCTGCAAGGGTGAGCAGGATGCCGCGGCGGACAATCGCTGCAGGACTCATGCTGTGCGAAGACAGCGACGCAGGGCGGATGAAGATGTGTCTCATGGCCGCCAGTATAGAGCAGCCCACAGCAGGCTGCTCAGGCGGCCCACGACTGATCGGCAGAGAGCACGACCGCCCCCGCCTCGTCGTAGCAGCTCACGATCGTGATCCCGCTGCGGCCCGCAAACGCCATCAGCTCCGAACGGTCGACGAGAATCGTGCGTCCTGCCTCTATGGCGAGCACGGAAGCCCCCGCCGCTCGCAGGGACTGCAGGGTTCCGACACCGACTGTGGGCATGTCAAACCGCAGGTCCTGTTGCGGCTTCGCAACTTTGACGACGATGAGGCCGCCTGAGCCGCAGAGCCGGCCCGCCCGACGGATGCACTCGTCGGTGCCCTCGATTGCTTCCAGCGCGATCGGTGCCCGGTTCTTCACCACCACGGTCTGTCCGATGTCGTGTCGTCCAAGTGCTTTGGCAAGCTGCCAGCCAAAGGCGACATCGGCTCTCTCCGATGCTGAGAGCGGCCGTCCGGCGAGCACCCCACCGGTGGCGAGGAGTTCAGGAGCGAAGTCTGTTGCCGGACAAATCTGCACACCCGCATCGTCGAAGGCGGAGGCAATCGCCGCGAGCAGCGAGTCGTCACGGTTATCGCGACGACGACTGATGAAGTGCGGCCAGAAGGTCTTCAGGCCGGTCCAGTCTGGAATGTGATGAAGCCAGGCACCGTCGGCGAAGAGCTTGGTCTTATGGACCTTGCCGGCCATCGTGGCACGTGAGCAGCCGAAGCGGCGAAACGCGGCAATCGCTCCACCCAACTCAGCTACGCCCACCTCGTCATACTCATCCGCCAGATCGTGCAGCTGCTCGCTGGCATGATCACGAACCGCGAGCACGGCCGTACGGCCACCGTTGCGTCGAATCGCCTCGGCCACCGCCACGGGATAGCGTCCCCAGCCAGCAAGAATTCCGATCGTCTCACCGACTAGAGATGTTCCTGCGTCTCCAGACCCACACGTCCGTGGCGATGGGCTCGTGAGCAACTCAGCAGCAATCGTGGCAGTCGACATCACGACAACGCCTACGCGGCCTCCTGTCGATCACACGGCTCGCCTGCTTCCAGGGCAGCAATCCGCTCGAGAAGACCCTTCAGCTGCTTTCGCATCTGAGGCAGCTTCGTCATCGTGGCCAGCTGCAGTTTCCGCTCCCGCAGCTCGATCGCAGGCTCACCAAGCACGGTCGTCTTCGCCGGGATGTCATTCGAGACCCCTGAACGAGCCCCCAGGATCGCCCCGTCACCGATGTGCACATGGTCACGCACACCCACCTGGCCTGCCATCACGACCCAGTCACCCGTCGAGGTACTGCCGGCCACGCCGACCTGTGAACAGATCATGTTGTGTCGGCCGATCCGGCAGTTGTGGGCAATCATCACCATGTTGTCGATCTTGGTGCCCTCGCCGATGGTTGTCGGTCCGTAGGTGCCACGATCAATGGTGGTTCCAGCCCCCACCTCAACATCGTCGCCGAGCTCAACCCAGCCGAGCTGTGCCGAGAGTTCATAGCGGCCATCGACAACCTTGTAGCCGAAGCCGTTGGCACCGAGCACCGCATTGGCATGCACGATCACCCGTTCTCCAACGATCGTGTCTTCGTAGAGCGAAGCACCGGCATGCAGCACGGTGTCACGACCGATGCGACAGCCTGCCGACACGTGACAGCCCGAGTGGACCGTCACGTTTTCACCGAGCACCACGTCTGCTCCGATCGTGGCAAATGGGTGAATCTCACAGCCGGCTCCCAACTGAGCCGAGGGATCGACGGCCGCCTGCAGACTGATGCCAACGGGGGTAGCCATCCGCTGGGGACGGAAGTGCCGCACGATCGTAGCGAACGCGGCATGCACATCGTCCACCTCAATCGTCGTTCGATCGAGTTCACCCGTTCCTCGCGGTACGACGGCCGCCGCCGCGCGGCTCTTGGCGAGCAGATGCATTCGCTCGGCCGTGTCGACGAGCGTGATCGACTGCGGACCGGCAGTCTCCAGCGTGGCCGCTGAGTCACACAGCAGTGATGCGTTGCCACGGATCTCCCCACCAACACACGCTGCCAGAACTTCCAAACTGGTGGTGGGGTGTGAATGTGCGTCCATCGAAAGCAGCCTCCCTTTCTGCCAGACCGACACACCGCGAGGAGCGGCCCTGGCCTTTTGCTTCGTTGGTCGCGGGAAGGTAGGGAGACTGGTCTCGCAGAGCAAGATGAGTTGTCTACCGCCCAAGGCTCACCAGAAGTCAAACTAGGCAGACAGCGAAGGCTGGTGAGAGGCCAGCACAGCCTGCCTGAGCATGGCGACCGCCAGCAGGCCGCGGGCCGACCAGAGCACTGTCCGCAGCCAGTTGCTCTGCACAAGCGCGGTATGGGCGACCGTATCCCAGCCGGTCGCCAGTTTCTCATGCAGTGGGACCTGAATCCCAAAGGTGCTGCCCCAGATCGCCAGCAGCAGAAGGGCACCAGTCCAGACCATCCAGACTGGCACACCCGCCGGACGCTTTCCGAGCAAGGCCATCACCGCCAGTCCCTCCGCAAGCATCGCCGGCACCACCACGAAGCCTGTCTGCTGCCGGTGGGCCGCCTCCCAGCGTGGGAAGTCGTCATGTGGCCAGCCAGCCATCAGCGGGTAGTGCACCAGCTGCACATACCAAATCACCCCGACCATGAAGATCGAAGCGAACAGCTGAAGGAGCAGCACAGCAGGCAGCTGAGCTTGGGGATCTGATGCTTTCACAGCGAACTCCTGCTGCGTCGTGCACACATGCAGCTGCAGTCATCCGCTACGAGTCTTAAGGTCGGCGAGGCCACCATCAACCCCAAGCATCTGCCCGGTCACCCAATCGTTGACTGGATCCAGAAGGAACAGAATGCCACGAGCGACATCTTCTGGCCTGCCGAGCCGACCGAGCGGATGCATGGCGATAGATGCCTTGGTCGCAAGATCGTTGCTCGTGATCCCACGTGCAAGTGGCGTGTCGACAAGCCCAGGGGCCACGGCGTTGACGCGGATCCTCGCACGGGCATACGTCGCGGCAGCCGACAGGACCAGCCCAGCAACTCCAGCCTTGGCCGCAGCGATCGCTTCATGATTGGCCAGTCCGATTCGAGCTGCGGCACTCGACACAAGCACCACCGACCCACCGTCTTGTTTCAACAGTCTTCCGGCGACACGCACTGTCGCAAACGCGGTGGTGAGGTTGGCAGCAAGCGTCGCCTGCCACTCGTCAGCTGACGTCAGGTGTGCCGGCTTGAGAAGCAATGAACCAGCACAGCAGACAACTCCCGTCAATCCGCCAAGCGATGCGGACGCCTGATCTGCGAGGGCGTCAACCGCCGCGAAGTCTGTGGCATCGACCGAAGCGGTCTGGGCCCCGAGTTCTTCAGCAACCTGAGCCAATCGGCCAGCATCACGTCCAGCAAGGAACACACGGTTCCCCGCGGCAACGAGACCCCTGGCAACAGCAGAACCGATACCGCCACCGCCACCGATCACCAGCACCCGTTGGGATGACACTACAGCCAGTCTCCCACCGTCTGAGCAAGCCGGGCGTCTTCAGCCATCAGCCGCAGTTTGTCCATCGCACGGCCTTGGATCTGACGAATCCGTTCCTTGCAGACACCCATCTGGCTGCCGAGCTCACGAAAAGTCCGAGGAGCCTCACCATCGAAGCCGAAGCGGGCCACAACAATCTGCTTTTCGCGGGGCTCGAGTTCTTCCAAGAAGCGGCCGAATGTCTGCTTCAGTGCCTGCACCTGCGAGGCCGTGCAGAGGTCGGTGTCCCGCTCACTCGCCGACAGGGCATGCAAGGCGTTGTCGTCGGAGACAAAGCGGTTCCACTGCTTTCTCGATCGTTGCGAGAGCCGATAGAAATGCCGCTGAATCGCATAGGTCGCATAGGTGCTGAAGCGATTGCCGAGGGCAAAGTTGAACTTCTCCACGCTCCGCATCAGGGCCAGATTTCCCTCACTGACAAGATCTTCAAACAGCAGCTCTGCCGAGACAAACTTCTTGGCAATCGAGACCACCAAGCGGAGGTTGGCAGTGATGATCAACGACTTCACCGTGTCGGCCTCATCGAGCAGGGCCTCTACCTTCTGCATCTGCTTGCGGGTGGCACGCCGGGCATCAAGGGCCTTGCGAAGCTTTGCAGCGTGGTATTTCAGCCAGTTCATCCGGCGGAAATAAAACTGCTCCTCCTCTTTCGACAGCAGCCGGGCGTCGTAGAGACGAGCGATGTACGGCGAGATCGGGCCATCCGCGACGCTCTTGTCACCAAGCTTCTCCAGCGGCACTTCCGCATCGGCTGGCGGCGTGCTCGCGAGCTTCTCCGCATTTTTCTTCGAGAACTCTCGACAGGGGATGAAGTCGATTGGCCTGGCAAAGAACGCCTCGCGAGCCGCCATCAGCGGTGTCTTCCGAACCCGCGGCTTTGCCGCGACCGCCATGGCCTTGCTGGAAGACTTTGCTGTGCGGACCGTTTTTCCACGGGAAGCTGCAGGAGGCGTCGTCCGCAGGCTCACTCGGGAAAGAGATCGCTTGGGGGCCTTCGCTTGGGGGGCAATCGCAATCATGGCAGTCCTCACAGATGTGGCTCAATGAAACGCCTCTGTGAAGAAAACCGCAGTCACGGCCGCCGCGTAACCGGCATTTTCGTTTTGGCCAGTGCCGGCCGAGATTTACTGCGGCTGAGCGAAATCGAAGCCGCGGGCCACCCAGTCAACGATGGCCTCTTCCTGCACCAACGCGACGTGCCCGTCGGCGTAGGCGAAATGGCTCCCGGTGCCGTGCCGAGCGAGCTGGATGTCGCTGGCGATTTCTTCCAGCACGGTCTGCTGCTCTGGATAGTCGTGAAACCAGTGCGGTGAGTGGGTGTGTTCAAAATGCTCATCAAGGAGTTCCTCCTCCTGCAGATGCACATCGGTCAGCACCCGCAGGTCAGAAAACTTCTCAAAGAGCATGATCGTCTTCGAGCGGGCTCGCAGCTGCTCCAGTGAACGAATCCCGGTCTTTCCTGGCTCATCGCTGAATGCAAAGTAGCCATTCGCGACGTAACTCGTGCGGGGCGTGAACCTCTCATCTTCGTCGGGATAGAAAGGATCGACGTAGGCGATTCCCGAGCCAGGAAGCCCCTGCATCCGCAGGTCGCCAAGCGGATCGTCGGGGCAGATACGGATCGAGTCGACCCGCTCCACAAACGGGCCGATGGCCCCGATCCAGTGCAGATGATGCTCCTCGGCGTCGTGGTCATGGTCGTCGTGGTCATGGTCGTCGTCGGCCGAGGCGGCAGCGTGGTCGTCGTCATGATGCTCGTGCCCCGGGTGCTCACCGCTGGGGAACAGCCCCCGATGGGCATCGGCATACATCAGCACACCGAGGGTGACCTGCCGAATCTTGTTGCTGCACTGCGTGCGACGAGCGGCTGCCCGCGCCGACTGCACTGCCGGCAGCAGCAGGCCCATCAGCGTGCCGATGATGGCAATCACCACCAGCAGTTCGACCAGCGTGAATCCCGAACGACGTGGCCGCAGATGCTGCATGATGGAAGTCATCAGAGAGCTCCAGTTAAAAACTGCCCGAGGTTGCCGCCAAAACTCTAAATGCAAACAACTTGCATGATGATAGGGGTACGTTGACTCAGGGTCAAGTGATCGGTCTGTCGATTTGACAGTTTCTCTGGCAAGCCACCAAACTCACGGAGTGTTCATTTGTGCACTTTTCGCCCGAAGCGGTTTCGCGACCTTCTGCAGGAGCAGCTCGCGATACTGATCCACATGCTGCGGGGTATGAGAAAGGCTGCTGGAGATGAGAAAGATCGTGTCGTTTTCCCCTGGTGCCTGCCGTGCCTGAGCTTCCTGCCAATCAGCCGCCGCGAATCTTTCGGCTCGCCGCCGTTACCCGACGGATCCGCGATCTTCTGCTGGAGGTCTCGACCAAGCAGTTCTGGCTCAAAGCGCAGCTGGTCGCTCGCTCGGCAGCACGCTCTGGCCATTTCTATGGCGAACTGCTCGATGTGGAAGATGACGGGCAAGCCGTCGCCAAGATGAATGCCGTGATCTGGCGGTCCAACCTGCTGGCGATTCGCCGCAAACTGGAGGCCGCTGGTGCGAGCGAACTGCTCGAGGGAAACCGCGAGATCTGCGTTCTCTGTTCCGTTACCTACCACGAAGTTCACGGCCTCTCGCTGCAGATTCATGATGTGGATCCGACCTTTGGCGAGGCCCACATCGACCGCAACCGCCGGCTGATTCTCGAACGGCTTGCCGCTGATGGACTGCTTGAAGCCAACGCCAGCCGCCCGCTCCCGGCAGCTCCATTGGTGATCGGACTGATCACCGCCGCCGGGTCCGCCGCTGCCAACGATTTCCTCCGAACGATCAGTGAGAGCGGCTACGCCTTTCGCGTCATCCTGGCCTCAGCCGCGATGCAGGGAGAGGCACTTGAAGGGGATGTGGTCGCGGCCCTCAAGCACCTCGCCGAACTGCCGATTGACCTTGTCGCCATCGTCCGTGGCGGCGGGTCCCAGGTCGACCTCGCCTGGTTTGACAATGAACCAGTTGCCCGGGCCATCGCCGCGATGCCTGTGCCCGTCTGGGTTGGAATCGGGCATGAGATCGATACGGGTGTGCCCGACCATGTGGCCCATACCTCGTTTAAGACGCCTACTGCTGTTGCTGAGGCACTCGTGCATCAGCTGGCAGGCCTTGAAGACCGGCTGCTTGCGGCTGTCGATCGTCTCGACATGCTGACCCAGCGGCCGATCGACCTCGCCGAACGAACGCTTGAGCGGAGTGGCATTGGACTCACGCAGGGCACCCGCAAACTGCTGACCCTCGCAGACTCGCAGCTCGCCACGCATCTGGCACGGCTGCGTGCAGCTGCCTTCGAGGCGACCTTCACACGCGACAGCCGGCTTTCGGAAGCGGTCGCCTCACTGCGGTCAGGCAGCACACATCGGGTGAAAGATGCTCACGACACCATCAACGATGCCGCCGAGGTGGCCAATCGTGTCACCAGCCGCAGCCTCGAACAGCGACACACCCAACTCGCAAACCAGCAGCAGCGGCTGCGGCTGCCTCGATACACCCACACCCTGGCTGCTGCTGCAGGCCGGCTGAAGAGTCTCGAAGACCGACTCGAGGCACTGCGGCCCGAACGGGTGCTTCGCCGCGGCTATGCTCTTGTTCGCGATCACGACGGCCGCCTGATCACCACCACCGCAGCCGTGGAGCCTGGACAACAGCTCCTCACAAGCCTCGCCGATGGTGTCGTTCATAGCCGGGTTGAAGCAACGTCGACCCGGCAGCCATAACCAGCCGCTCATTCCGACCTTGCCAGACCGCATATGGTCGAGACCACCGCTTTCCAGAGGAATCATCGACATGGCTAAGAAAACTGCCGCCACGGCCTCGCCCGCGGTCACTGCGGAGCCGGGTGACCCGCAGCATGCGGAGTTGAGTTATGAAGAGAAGGAGTCTCGGCTCGATGAGATCCTGGTTCGTCTCGACAACTCAGAAACTCCGATGGACGAACTTGCCAGTGAGGCACGCGAAGCGGCCTCCCTGATCATGGCCATGCACGCAACGCTCAAGGCGACCCGCCAAGAAATCACCACCGTCTTCGAAGAACTTGAGAGACACAAGGAAGCCATTGCCGACGCAGTGGATGCCGACGACGAACGGAGTGCCTCCGGTCGCTCACCTGCGTGACCACCACAGCCGTTCCAACAGCGAACGCGTCCTCGCAGCCGTGCCCTGCGGCGGCATAATGCAGCTGTCTCGATCCCGTTGCCCCATATCCCCTCACCACTGCGACGACATGCTTGAAGACATCGGGGGACGCCCCCGTACCGACGACCTCCGTATCAAGAAGCTGCGGCCCCTGATTCCACCCGCAATCCTGCTCGAAGAGATGCCCGTCACCGACAGTGTCGCGGCCTCCATCAGTCGGCATCGTGAGGAAATCCAAGAGATCCTGCGGGGCAATGATCCCCGCCTGCTCGTGGTCGTCGGCCCCTGCTCAATCCATGACGTAGCGGCGGCGCGGGAATACGCAGCCCGCCTCGCACCGCTGGCGAAACAGCTTGCGGGCTCGCTGAAGATTGTGATGCGTGTCTACTTCGAAAAGCCGCGTACTACTGTCGGCTGGAAGGGGCTGATCAACGACCCCGACCTCGATGCGAGCTTCAACATCAATCGCGGCCTGCATGCCGCCCGCAGCCTGCTCGTCGACATCGCCGAACTCGACCTCGCGGTCGGCTGTGAGTTCCTCGATACAATCACGCCGCAGTTCATTGCAGACCTTGTCAGCTGGGGGGCGATCGGGGCCCGCACGACCGAGAGTCAGGTCCATCGCGAACTTGCCAGTGGTCTGTCCTGTGCCGTTGGCTTCAAGAATGGAACTGACGGTCGAGTTGCCATTGCGATCGATGCCATCCGTGCCGCCTCCAACAGCCACCACTTTCTTTCCGTCACCAAGCAGGGGATGGTGGCGATCGTGGAAACCACCGGTAATCCTGACTGTCATCTGATCCTCCGCGGCTCCGACCGCGGCCGCAACGACGATCCGGCATCGGTCGCTGCTGCTGTCGCTGCATTACGCACAGCAGGTGTCAACGAGCGAGTGATGGTCGACTGCTCGCACGGCAACAGTGGCAAAGACCATCGCCGACAGCGTGACGTGGTGCAGAGCATCCTTCAGCAGCGGGCTGCAGAATCCTCGCCGATCGCAGGCGTGATGCTGGAGAGCCATCTCGTTGCAGGGCGGCAAGACTGCAGCGATCCTTCATCTCTGGTCTACGGCCAGTCGATCACTGATGCCTGTATCGGATGGGACGAGACCGACGAACTGCTTCGCCTGCTCACAACTCCGCCTCAGGTGTAGGATCTGCCAGCCATGCCGCGTCATCTCGTGCTCGTGCTCGGTGATCAGCTCGATGACACAGCCGCCGCGTTCGATGGCTTTGATCCGGCCACCGATCAGGTCTGGATGGCTGAGGTCGCCGAAGAGTCGGAGCATGTCTGGAGCCATAAGGCGAGGATCGCCCTGTTTCTCTCCGGAATGCGGCACTTCCGCCAACGGCTCGAAAGCCGTGGCTTCACGGTGAACTACCGTGAGCTGACTGCAAGAAAGCAGGCCCGTGAGCCCGCGAGCTTGGCTGCCGCCTTAATCGCGAGCGTGAGAGCATTCCGTAAGACCAAGCAGGAGCCTGAGCGACTGATTGTGGTCGAGCCTGGCGAATGGCGTCTCCGTGAGAGCCTGCGTGAAACGGCGGAGTCGCTCGGCATTCCGCTGGAGATCCGTGAGGACCGTCACTTCTTCTCAACGCCGGCTGAGTTTGCCGAGCATGCCTCCGCAAGGAAACAGCTGCGGCTGGAATACTTCTACCGCCCTCTGCGGAAAAAGTTTGACGTGCTGATGGACGAGGGAGAGCCCGCCGGTGGGGCGTGGAACTACGACGCTGCCAACCGAGGAGCCTTTCCGAAGAGTGGCCCTGGAACGCTCCCCGAGCCGATCAGCTTTTCAGCTGACGCGATCACCCGTGAAGTGATTGAGCTGGTCAACGGTCGCTTTGCAAACCATCCCGGCAGCCTCGACGCCTTCGACTGGCCGGTCACTCCCGACGACGCTCGTCGAGCGCTCACCGACTTCCTCACCCACCGCCTGCCGAGTTTTGGAACCTATCAAGACGCGATCTGGACCGGTGAACCTTGGCTCTATCACTCTCGGCTTTCTGCCGCGATGAATCTCAAACTGCTCGATCCACGGGATGTGGTCCAGGCCGCTGAAGACGCCTGGCGGCAGGGCGCAGCTGACATCGAGTCCACCGAGGGTTTCATTCGTCAGGTGCTTGGCTGGCGGGAATACGTGCGAGGCATCTACTGGAAGTTCATGCCGGAGTACGAACGACGCAACCATCTCAGCGCCACACTGCCACTGCCGAGTCTCTACTGGACGGGTGAGACAGAGATGGCATGTCTTCGGGATGCGGTCGAACAGACCATGCACTACGGCTACGCCCACCACATCCAGCGGCTGATGGTCACCGGCCTATTTGCGATGCTGTTTGGTGTCGATCCTGCTGAGGTGCACCGCTGGTATCTCGCGGTCTATGTCGATGCGGTCGAGTGGGTCGAACTGCCCAACACCCTCGGCATGAGCCAGTATGGCGACGGGGGCGTGATGGCCTCGAAGCCCTACTGCGCCAGTGGGGCCTACATCAATCGCATGAGCAATGCCTGCAAGCAGTGCCGCTACGATCCAAAGCTGGCCAGTGGCCCCAACGCCTGCCCCTTTACCACGCTCTACTGGGACTTCCTCGCCCGTCACCGCACGCTTCTCGCCAGCAATCCCCGCATGACGATGCAGCTGAAGAACGTCGACCGCAAGGAGCCTGCCGAGCTGCGAGCCATCCGCCGTCAGGCTGACGATTTGCGGACCGCGTTCTCCTGAGAGCCTCGTCTGAAAGAACTCCACGATGACCAGTCCAAGCCACCATCCTGCTGCCCGCATTGGCATCCTGACGGTCTCTGACCGGGCCAGCCGCGGTGAGTATGTCGACGAGGGTGGACCAGCAATCCGTGACTACCTCACTGAGGTGCTGACGTCTTCCTGGGAGCCGAGGGAGCAGATCGTGCCCGATGAGCTCGAAGCGATCACCACTGCGCTCCGTTCAATGGTGGAGGACGGATGCTGCCTGGTGGTCACCACCGGTGGAACAGGCCCCGCCCCGCGAGATGTGACGCCAGAGGCCACAGAGCAGGTCTGTTCAAAGCTCTTGCCTGGCTTTGGCGAACTCATGCGACAGGTATCGCTGCAGTATGTGCCGACCGCGATCCTCTCGCGGCAGACCGCTGGCATCTGTGGGCGGGCTCTGGTGGTCAACCTGCCCGGTCGACCGAAGAGCATCCGCGAATGTCTCGATGCGGTCTTTCCGGCGATCCCCTACGGCGTCGACCTGGCCCACACCGGCCATCCATCGCCGCCGCGGCTGGAGACCGACCCCCAGCGGCTGGCCTCATTTCGCCCCAAAGGGGTGTAGCAGACGGGAGAGCCAGCTGGTTTTCGGTGTCGAGCACTGCGGATTACAGCCGCAGCATCGCTCCTGCACCTGCCACTCAAAGCCGGGCACTTTGCGAGTGACTTCGGTCTTCACAGGCACCCGCCTGGTGATCATGTGGGCACAGGTCGGCTTCCACCACTGCTTCCACCACGGACCGCACTCGTCACACTCGCAGGTCTCGCCACAGAAGATGCTCGGGCCTGGGATGCAGATCTGCTCGCAGCGGTAGCTCCAGCAGATCTTGGTCTTCTCGCGTTCCACCGGCACCGCCACGCATACGCTGCGGACGCTCTGGCAGCTGCCGCAGCGGTCGCAGTGGCCATCGGGTTTTGGCGGCTCGTCTTGCCCCGCCTTCGGATCGCTGGTGGCGGCCGGCTCTGGCGCCACAGGAGTGACAGGAGTCTCATCCGCCCACGTACCGACGGCGACACACGCCACGAGCACAGCGAGCATCACCCCAAGTCGCCTTTGCATCCTTGCATCCTTTCCTGATTCGTATGGTCGCCCTCTTCCCTGTTCAGCCTCCCGGCCCAGCCGCCTCAGAACTCGACCTGAAAGCGGGTGCCGAAGATGTCAAACGGTGCCAGGCCGTAGCCGAGCAGGTTGGGCATGCTGTGAATCCAGTTGAACTGCAGCCGCGTGTAGCGATTCCACCACCAGTTGATGCCCACCGTCGACTCATTGAGTACGCCATAGTTGGGGAAGGGCGGTGGGCCTAAGACGTTTTTCTGGAGCTGGTTGTCTGGATTGACGTTCACCAGCGACATATCGACGTAGGTCCAGCGGCAGGCCAGCTCCCAGGCTCCCCAGCCACGCACGTGTCCATGACGCCCGGTGCCGAAGAAGGGCGTGTGCGGCACGACGTTGTAGTCAAACACGCCCGCCTGCTTGAGGTAGCCGGGCTTCTCACCGGTGAGAAACACGCCGCCCTGCATGTAGGCTGTCGGCAGGAGCATCGTCGGCCCACCCTGCTGATTGATCGTTTCAAGCATCGCTTCTGACTGAAAATGCACCGGCCCATAGTTCCCGGCAAGCTCGAGGTGATAGAGGCAGAAGTTGTTGGCCAGAATGCGGCCGGCATCCAGCACAAACGGGGTACCTGCTGCAGTCAGGCCACCACCGTTGGGGTCTCCGACAAAAAACTCGGGAAAGGCAGACGAGTTGTAGGCCTTGCCCGTGGAGAGACTATCGCCCTCTCCACCGAGCTGGCTAAACACGAAGCCCGTCCCCACATGCAGCAGGTAACGACCCTCAGTAGGCTCGTCGTAATAGAGGAGATGAGAGATGCGGCTCCCAAAGGAAACGCCTCCGTTATCACTAAGCTGGGCTCCGAAGCGGTTGTCACCAAACGTGCGGTAAATCTGCTGACCGTCCCAGAATGTAAAACCAGTGGCATAGACACTCGCCGCCCACTGAGTCCGTTCGCTGTCGCTCATCGCGTAGGCCATGATGCCCACGCGGCGAAAGGGATCGACTGCCTGAAAGGCAGCGGACCGCTCCATGAAGTCGAGATGTCGCACACTCGTCCAGGAGTCCATCAGCCCCGGCTGGCGAAACTGGCCAATCCGGATCGTACCGAGCCAGGGGATCTCGTCGATCTCACCCCACACGTCGAGCAGGCTCGGACGTCCACCTTGCGCAAAGTCGAGTTCGATCGTGTAGGCCATGAACTCGGTGAGTTCGCCAATCGCCTGCAGACGGGCCCGGCGAAAACTGACGCCGTTCTGCATGTCGCCGTAGCGGCCAATGCTCGCTGCCGACTGGCTGTAGAGGCCATCATCAAGCTGGAAGAACCCACTGAGCCGAATGAGCGGATACTCGCCCATGCGTCCTTCGAGCTCGCGGAGCCGCTGGCGAATGTTGCCGACTTGATTGGGGTCGAGCACTGGGCCTTGGTTCGCTCCGGGCCCAGCTTCAAAGGTCTCCCCGGATCCTGCGCGGATGTTGCCAGGCTGATCAGGCGCGAGGATCGGCACCTCTTCCGGCTCCGCCCCTGCTTGAGCGGCCGGCGGAGGAAGCTCGCCGCCGGTGGCCGCATTCACCTGAAAGGCGAGCCGATCAAAGCGGGCTGCATCGACCACGCTCTCTGGCAGCCGGCCATCGTCTTCCGCGGCAGCGAGTCCAGCGGCCACCACCACGCAAACCGCTGCAGCCAACGCCCACGTGGCCAACTGCCCACACCGCCTTGGAGCCACCACACGAACACACATCTGCCCGAAACCTCTTCTCGGAGCCGCAAGGCTGGCAGCACGAACCACCCAGCCTTCCACACCCCTAGAATCGGCACAGCCGGCAGACTTCTCCCGAATCGTTTCCTGACAACTGCGTTACCCGCCCGCTTTCCGCTGCTCACAGGCTGCGAGCAACAACCGGGGCAAAATAGGTAAGCACGGCATCCGCTCCAGCCCGGCGAATGCAGAGCAGGCTCTCGAGCATGGCGGCCTCGAGGTCGAGCATGCCCGCGGCGGCGGCGGCATGGATCATCGCGTATTCGCCGCTGACCTGATACGCGAAAGTGGGCATCCCGAAGCCGCTCTTCACGCGATGGATCATGTCGAGGGCGGTCATCGCTGGCTTGACCATCACCATGTCGGCGCCTTCGGCAATGTCGAGGGCCACTTCACGAAGGCCCTCGTCGCTGTTGGCCGGATGCATCTGATAGGTCTTCTTATCGCCGGTGCCGAGGTTGGCGGCGCTGCCGACGGCGCTTCGGAAGGGGCCGTAGAACGCCGAGGCAAACTTAGCGGCATAGGAAAGGATCGCCACGCTCTCATGGCCATGCGTGTCGAGCGCGGCCCGAATCGCCCCCACGCGGCCGTCCATCATGTCTGACGGGGCGACCACTGGGCAGCCAGCCTCAGCGAGCACCACCGCCTGCCGGGCCAGCACCTCAACGGTCGCGTCATTGAGAATCTGCCCGTCCTCGAGCAGCCCATCGTGGCCGTGGCTCGTGTAGGGATCGAGGGCCACGTCGCAGATGATCCCGATCGCATCGCCGTGGGCCGCGCGGATCGCCCGCACGCAGCGGCAGACGAGGTTGTCGGGATCGACGGCGTGGGCTCCGTCGTCGGTCTTCAGGCTCGGGTCGATCACGGGAAACAGGGCGATCGCCGGGATTCCGAGACTGACCGCCTCACCCGCTGCGGCAACGATGCCCTCAATCGAGAGCCGCGACACGCCAGGCATCGCCGGCACCGCCTCCGCCTCAGGCAGGTCATGCACAAACAGCGGCCAGATCAGGTTCTCCACAGAGAGCCGCGTCTCGGTGACCAGCGACCGCAGCCAGGGATGCCGTCGGGTGCGGCGGAGCCGCGTGGTGGGAAACCTGCCGGGAAATGCCTCGCCGCCTGCTGCCTGGGTCATTCGCTGTCATCCCTTGCGTGTGGTCTGGGTGTGGTCTGGGTGTGGTCTGTACGCGTGCTGCAGAGCCGCTGGGCTCACGAACGGCTGTCGACGCAGACGGCTTCGGCCAGCTGCGGAGCCGCAGCGAGGTCACCGCCGCGGATCGCCACCGCGCAGGCCTCATCGGTCTCCCAGACGGCCACCCGCCGGGCCACCACCCCGAGATCGCCAAGCACGTTGGGCGCGACAACCTCTAAGAGATAGCGGGCCATGTTTTCCGCGGTCGGGTTCCAGGGCATCACGAAATACTTCGTGGGCTCCACCATCTGCACGGCGGCCAAGGCGTTCGCGTCTTCTTCAAACACCAGAAACGCATGATCCCAGTTGGCATCGAGCCAGCCGAGCATCCGACGCTTGATCATCGAGAAGTCGATCACGCGGCCGACCACATCGACCTCGTGGCCGCCGGCCGCTGGCACCACCTCGATGTCCACCCGGTAGTTGTGGCCATGGAAGAAGGCGCACTTACTCTCATGGCGGTAGAGCCGGTGGCCCGCGCAAAACTTCAGCTGCCGCACCAGGGCCAGCTGCGTGGACTCGTCGCTGCTCTCGGGCATGTCAAACATCCGCTGTCTCCATCTTCAAGCGTCGAGGAGGATGCGAGCAATTCTCAAGCAGTCGCCTCACGAAGCCACCGCCGATCCAACCGCTCATGCAACCATCACAGCTGCGTAGGATTCGGGGCATCGCCGTAGACCGCCTTGGGGTCAAACGTCTTCTCGCTCTCAAGAAACTCAAGCGCCTGCCCGGCAGTCCGCTGCTCGCCCACCGGCACCTTACGGTAGAAGCAGGAGCGGTAGCCCACATGGCAGCTCGCCCCGCCGGCCACATCAACCCGCAGCCAGACGCAGTCTTGGTCGTCGTCGATCCGCATCTCGACCACCTTCTGTACGAGGCCGCTGGTCGCGCCCTTGTGCCAGAGGCACTGCCGGCTGCGGCTGAAGTAGTGGGCCTCGCCCGTCTCGATCGTCTTGGCGAAGGCCTCGCGGTTCATCACCGCCACCATCAGCACCTCGCCCGACGTGAAGTCGGTCGTCACGCAAGGGATAAAGCCGGCGGCATCGAACTTGGGAGCCAGTTCATGCCCCTCTTCCACCTGCTCAACCGACACCCGCTGACCAAACAGCGAACCAGACTCTTCAGACACTGCCGCTCACTTTCATTACGCTAAGGAAGGGGTTTCTTGCTCTCTGTAGTGTAGCCCGCCAAAAAACCGGGGTCTTTTCTGGGGTTTCCGCAGCCGATGACCAACACCCCCACCATCTCGCGAACGTTGCCGGTGCCAGTTTTTGCCGCTACGAAGGCTGCCTGCAGCCGCTGGGTGGTCTGTGGACTCGCCTCGCTCGCCACCGCGGTTCTGTGCCTACCGACAGTGTGCCTTCTGACAGTGTGCCCACCGGCAGCCGCCGCAGGCCCCCGCGAGATGCCACCAAAGCCGCTGGTGCTCGTCGAGACCGTCGTTCCTCCGAACCGCTCCGCTGGGCAGAGTCGGTTCGGCCTCACCATCGACGACTACCACGCACTCGTGCAGACGCTTCCGACGCTGGTGCGAGCAGTGCCAACTCGCACGCTCCAGCAGGACCTGCGGGTGGGCGAGCGGCTGCAGACCGGCCAGCTGATCGGCACGACCCCTGAGTATGCCGACCTGCATCGATGCACAGTTGAAACCGGCCGCTTCCTCACGCAGACAGACCTCGACCGACTGCGAAACGTGGCGGTGCTCGGCAGCGGTGTCACACAGCGGCTGTTTCCCTCCGGGGATGCTGTGGGCCAGTGCGTGCGAATCGGCAGACACTACGTTGTGGTGATCGGCACGCTCACCGCTGACGATCCGACGAGTCGGCTGAACGTGTACCTGCCGCTTTCCACGATGCGATCACGGCTCGGCGATCGCGTTGTCACACGAACCGCCGGTGCATTTGAACTGCAGGAGTTCGAACTCAGCGGCATTGAACTGGAGCTGGCCGCCTGGACAGAAGTGTCACCAGCCGCGGTGATCGTTCGCAAGCTGCTCGAGGCTCGCCATCAGGACCAGTCGTACCGAGTGATCGATACCCTGAAAACCCTGCGTGCTCTGGAAGCCGACCGCCCTCGCACAGGATCCACTCCATGACTCCTCAACGGTTCCGCACATTGACGATCCGTCGCGTTCGCTGTTGCACATGCCTCAGCCTCCTGGTGACGGCCCTGACTGCCTGCCCAGCCGCCGCCGAGGAGACCGGCGAGACGCCGATCTTTCGTGGTCTCTCTGCCGAGGCGTCAGCCGCGCTTGCCGCGAGGCTCGACCGCACCATTGTGGAGCAAGGCGTGGTCGAAAGCAGTGATGTCATCGAGTTTCGCAGTGATGTCCGCGGTGAGACAACTCTCCGCTTTATTGCTCCGGATCGTTCCACGGTCGCAACAGGCGATCTGCTCTTCGCCTTTGATGACCGGCAGCTCAAGGCCGCACGCAACACGCACCAGCAACAGCATGCCGAGGCCACAGCAGCTGTCGCGACCGCAGAAGCCGCCCTCGCGGCGGTAAAACAGCGGGCAGAGGCGGGCATCCCTCTCGCCCATCAGCGGTTAAAGGCGGCACAGCTTTCCCGTGCGGCGGTGCTTGGTGAGAACGGAGAACTCGCCTTGGAGGGCCGTCGGCTCGCGCGGCAGATCCACATCGCCCAGAACCGGGTCGACCTGTTGCAGCAGGAACCAGATTCCGCGGCACGAGCCAATCGCATGCGGGCGCTGGCGATTGAAGAAGCCAAAGCAGAACTGACAGAACTTGAGGAGGCACAGCAGCTGCTCGCTGATCACATTCGTCCTCAGGCAGAAGCGGAGCGGGAGCTGGCCGTTCGGGAGGCGGAGCTCGAACTGAGCCTGGCAGAGACTGAAGCGGCCGCTGAAACTCGCCAGAGTCAGGCTGAACTCGATGCCGCCAGGGCCCGGTTGTCTGTCTGCCGGGCGGAACTGGAAGCCATTGAAACCCAGCTCGCGGCCTGCGAAGTCCGCGCTCCACACGATGGCCTCGTCCTGCACGCCCAGCCACGGCCGGCCCGAGGACAGGCGGCGACGCTCACGGCCGGTAGTGTCATCCGCGAACGGCAGGTCCTGCTCACGATGCCGAACCTTGCAGAGCTGCAGGTCCGCGTCCGCGTTCACGAGTCTCAGATCGCGCGGGTCGCCACTGGGCAGGAGGTCACGCTGGTCTGTGACGCACTACCGCAGCAGTCATTTGCCGGACGGGTTGTCGACATCGGCACGACACCCGAACCCACCACCTGGCTCAACGACAACGTGGTGGAGTATCCGGTGCTCGTGAAACCCACAACTCCTCCGGCCGCACTCCGCATCGGTATGACCACAAAGGCTGAAATCATGACGGGGGCGACCGACAGCCGCTGAATGGAGCCGCTTCAATCGGCCCGAGCATTGACCTGCAGAAACTGCAGCCACTGGGTTTCGTCATTGAGACGAATCACGCCGAGGTTGTTCGGCGCTTCCATGCCGATCGCAAGCCCGACCACCATCAGCCCCTCGGGTCGCTTGAGTTTGCCAACGAGCAGACACCAGGGAGTGTCGGTGAGATCACGCCCGGGCACCATCAAGTGCCGAGCAAGCGTGTTGGCAAAGCCGGTCACGCTGACCTGATTGGACCAGGTCTGCACAATCGGGTTGTCTCGACGGGCCATCTTTCCCAGCCCCGGTACCACCGTGTTGAGCACAGCGAAGGTCTCGTCGGCGGCTGGCGGCTTGATCTTGCCAAGCGGTGCAAAGACCACCACGCCCAGCTTTCCGGGAAGGTTCTGCACCCGCAGACCGTAGGGGCCATCCTCTGGCAGTGGGATCTCAGAGAGATCGACAAGGTGTTTCGTCTCAATCAGCGGATCGACATTTTTCTTTCTGCCGAACACAACCCGAAACAAGAACATCAACACGACAAGGCCGCCAACAGCAGCCGCGATCAGACCAAGTGCATTTGGTCCAAGAAGAGAGTCCAAGACGTCTGGCATGGTGAGTGGCCCTCCGCAACCTTCGGGAACTCATAGCGAGAAGGGCGGACACATCCGAACCCTTCGTTCCAACCCCACAGACAGGGATGATTGTTAAGCAGAGACACTCGATTTACCAGCCAAAACTTCAAAAAAATCAGCCACCGCCTCCTCCAAAGGGGTACGCTGCAAACACGTTTTTCCCCGCCGAGAATCGCGAGTGTGCTCCGCCATGCCGACGCTGTTTCCTCCATTTTCGCAACCACGACGCCCATGTCTCCTGGCAATCTGCTGGCTGGGGGCTGTGAGTCTGTTCCTGCTCGGCTGCGGCCGGCCGCCGCCGACGCTTGCAGAACTCCCGCCGCCAGAAGTCAGCGTCACCCGCCCCACCCGCCAGGAAGTCGTCGATACCGTTGAGTTCACCGGCAACATCGAAGCGGTCCAGGAAGTTGAGATCAAGGCCCGGGTCTCCGGCTTTGTGACCGCCATTCACTTCATCGACGGGCAGGACGTCAGCGAGGGAGATCTGCTGTTCACGATCGACCAGCGGCCCTACGCGATTGCCCGCGACTCCGCTGCTGCCGAAATGGCCAAGCAGCAGGCGATCCTCGCCGAGCAGAAGAATGAGGTGGTCCGTAAGGAGAAGCTGCTACCTAAGGGGGCGGTGACCCAAGAGGAGTACGAGATTGCCGTCGCTCAACGGGACGCCACCGCAGCCATGCTCGCCGCCGCCACCGCACAGCGGGAACAGGCAGACCTCGATCTTGAGTTCTGCCAGGTCACCTCGCCGGTCACAGGCCGCGTCAGCCGCCGCTTCGTGGAGGTGGGCGATCTGGTCGCGGGCACAGATGCCACGGCCACAACACTGACTGCTGTGGCGAGCATTGATCCTGTCTACGTGACCTTCGACACCGACGAGCGGTCACTGATTCTGGCGCGACAGCGGGCCCTGGAAAAGATCGGCGACACCGGCGAGGCCGCACCGGAATGGCGAGACATACGAGAACTTGAGATCCCCGTCGATGTGCAGCTCGTCACCGACGAGGGCTTCCCGCATCAGGGCCTGCTCGACTTCGTCGACATTGCCGTCCTTGAAGGCACTGGTACGGTTCGCTGCCGGGCGGTGCTCCCGAACCCCGATCGACTGATGATGAGCGGCATGTTCGCTCGCGTGCGGCTGCCCTTCGGTGACCCACGGTCAGCGTTGCTGATTCCTGAACGGGCCATTGGCAGCGACCAAGGCAACAAGTTTGTCTTCGTCGTTGATGGGCAGGACCTGGTCGAACAGCGGGAGGTCTCGCTCGGGTTTCTCCGTGACGGCATGCGGGTTCTCGAGGCGGGTCTTGAGGATGACGACCGGGTGATCACCAGCGGGCTCAACCGGGTTCGGCCTGGAATCACCGTACGTCCACACGAAGCTGAGTCTGACGAAACCGCTGCTGCTCCCACCGCTCCCACCGCGGCTGCCGACTGACATGTTTGCTTCCATTCTCGACCGGCCTGTGTTTGCCAGCGTGCTCTCGATCGTGATCGTGATCGTGGGTCTGGTTGCGCTGAGTGGTCTCCCGGTGGGCCAGTATCCCGAGATTGCTCCACCGACGATTTCGATAACGGCGGTCTACCCAGGAGCCAGTGCCCAGGTCGTGGCCGACACAGTGACCACGCCGATTGAGCAGGAGGTCAACGGTGTGGAGAACATGCTCTACATCTCCAGTAAGAGCAGCGGTGATGGCACGTCTACCATCGAGGTCACCTTCACCCTCGGCACCGACATCGATCAGGCTCAGGTACTCACCCAGAATCGGGTTGCGATCGCTGAAGCAAAGCTGCCTGAGGAAGTGCTCCGGCAAGGCGTGACGGTCAAAAAGAAGTCCCCGAGCATTCTGCTCTGTGTGAACCTCACCTCACCGGATGGCCGCTACGACCAGCTCTACCTCAGCAACTACGCAACCCTGCAGATCAAGGATGCTCTGGCTCGTATTTCCGGTGTCGGTGACGTCAGCTTTCTCGGTGGCCGTGACTATGCGATGCGGGTCTGGCTCGATCCCGACAAACTCGCAGCGCGAAGCCTCTCCGCCGGCGACGTTGTGCAGGCGCTCCGCGAACAGAACGCTCAGGTCGCCGCCGGCCGGCTCGGCAGTGAACCGACCTCCGGGGTGATTCACTTCCAGCTGCCGATCAACACCACCGGCCGACTGCCAACTGCGGATGAGTTTGCCGATGTGATCGTGAAGGCTGGCCCAGACCCGCTCGGTGGCCGTACGTCAGCTGCGGGGCCCGCCCGCTCCTCAGGCATCGTTCGGCTTCGTGATCTCGGTCGTGTGGAACTGGGAGCGAAAGATGAGGAGATGGGCAGCCGGCTCGATGGTGATCCGACAGTCACGATCGCCATCTTCCAGCTGCCCGGCTCCAACGCCCTTGAAACGGCCGATGCGATTCACCAGGAGATGGCCTCCCTCGCCCGCGACTTTCCCGCAGGCCTCGACTATGCGATCCACTACGACACCACGGTGTTTGTTGAGGAGAGCATCCAAGAGGTGGTCAAGACGCTCTTTGAAGCGGTGGTGCTGGTCTTCCTCGTGGTGCTGATCTTCCTCCAGGACTGGCGGGCAACGCTGATCCCGATGCTCGCCGTGCCGGTTTCCCTGATCGGAACCTTTGCGGTGATGGCTGGCCTCGGCTTCACGCTGAACAATCTCTCGCTGTTTGGGCTCGTGCTGGCGATCGGCGTCGTTGTCGATGATGCCATCGTGGTCGTGGAGAACGTCGAACGCTGGCTCGCTCAGGGCCTCTCGTCTCGGGAGGCCACACGACGGACGATGAGCGAGGTCTCCGGCGCCTTGATCGCCACCTCGTTGGCGCTCGTGAGCGTGTTTGTGCCGACAGCGTTTATTGCGGGCATCAGCGGCGAGTTCTACAAGCAGTTCGCCCTCACGATCGCCGCGAGCACGGTGATCTCCACGTTCAACTCACTGACGCTCTCACCAGCAATGGCGGTCGTCCTCTTTCGTGGCCATGAGGCTGAGTCGGCCAGCAACACCCAGGCGGCTGCCGCGAAGCGAGCCCTGCCAGCCACTGGCGTAGCCCTGCTTGGTGGGCTACTGGTGATGTGGCTGTCGGAAGCCCAGGTGCTGGCCGCTGTGGGTGGGATGCTGCCTGGAGGCCTGCCGGCAGCCGGCGCCGGATCGAGCGATGGCTGGCTGTCGCTCGGTGTGCTGACATGGCTCGTGCGACTCGCCGTCTTTGCCATTGGTGGGCTTCTCGGCTGGCTGGCCACACCGCTGGTCAACCGAGTGTTGGCTGCGTTCTTCCATGTGTTCAATCTCTTCTTTGAGATCACCACCGACGCCTACGGAAAAACTGTCGGCCGGTTGGTGCGAGTGGCGATTCTCGTGATGGGGATCTACGCCGGCCTGATGGGTCTGACCTACGTCGGCTTCACCAACGTCCCAACTGGCTTTATCCCTGAGCAGGATAAGGGCTATCTCGTTGTGGACTGCACCCTGCCGGAAGGCGCGAGCCTGCAGCGGACCGATCCGGTCGTCCGTGAACTTGAGACGATCGCCTTGGAAACCCCTGGAGTAGCCCATGTGATCTCCGTCACCGGCTACTCGCTGATCTCAAGCGTCAACCAGTCCAATGCCGGCGGCATGTTTGTGCTCCTGGAGCCGTTCGCTGAGCGGCAGGTCGACCCAGCCAAATCCGCGACGAACCTCCTGCGAACGCTGCGACAGAAGTTCGCCACAATCCGCGAGGCCACCGTCGTCGCGTTTGGTGCTCCACCGGTCGACGGCCTTGGCCGCACCGGTGGCTTCAAGCTGGAGATTCGTGACCGTACCAATCAGGGGCCGCTCGCTCTGGACGCTGCCGCCGAATCTCTGGTCGAAGCCGCTGCCGCCCAGCCAGGCATCGCAGGTGTCTTCACCAGCTTCCGGGCTGACCAGCCGCAGCTGTTTATTGACATCGACCGCACGAAGGTGAAAGCCCAGGGGATCCCACTCGATGAGGTCACCCGCACGCTGCAGGTCTATCTCGGTGGCGCCTACGTCAACGACTTCACTGCCTTCGGTCGCAACTGGCAGGTGAACGTGCAGGCCGACGCCCCCTTCCGCATGAGCGAAGAGGCCATCCGCCAGCTGAAGGTCCGCAACTCCGCCGGAGCCATGGTGCCTCTGGCCACACTGGCCACCGTTCGCGATACCACCGGCCCAGCCATCATCACACGCTACAACCTCTATCCCGCCGCCGACGTCTCCGGCGGCACACTGCCAGGCACGAGCTCCGGCGAGTCGATTGCGATCCTTGAGGCCCTCGCCGCACCACCCCCCGTCGGTCGAGGCGTGCTCCCGCCAGGCATGGATATTGAGTGGACCGAGCTCGCTTTGCAGCAGATCCTCGCTGGTGACACTGCCACCTTTGTCTTTCTTCTCGGCACGGTGTTCGTGTTCCTTGTTCTCGCCGCCCAGTACGAGAGCTGGTCGATGCCACTGGCGGTGATCCTGATCGTGCCGATGTGCCTCCTTGCCGCGATCACCGGCGTCTGGCTCACTGGCATGGCCAACACGATCTTCACCCAGATCGGCCTCGTGGTGCTCGTCGGCCTCTCGGCGAAGAACGCAATTCTGATCGTGGAGTTCGCCAAGCAACGCGAAGCCGCCGGCGTGCCGCTCTATGACGCTGTCCTTGAGGCCGCCACCTCACGGCTACGGCCGATCCTGATGACGGCGTTCTCCTTTATTCTCGGCGTGGTGCCGCTGCTGATTGGCCGTGGGGCCGGAGCCGAAATGCGGATCTCTCTCGGCACCGCTGTGTTCTCAGGAATGCTGGGCGTCACCCTCTTCGGCATCTTCTTCACCCCCGTCTTCTACTGGGTCGTGATGCGACTTGCCGGCCGCAGCCGCTGAGCAGCGGAACCGCCGCACACAAGCGAGGGAGAGCCCACCACGGAGCGGGTACCGGCTGCGGGGCGGCAGATGTCTCGTCGCTGGACTTTTTCGCCGTGGACTGTTGCGGCGGTTCAGGGCTCACCGAAGTGGCGAAAAACTCGAACGCTCCTCAAGCACCCGCCGTCCCCTCCGCCTCATCGGTTGATGCTGCGAAGGCATGACGCCTGCCAGACTCGCCAGGGATCCTTCCTTCTCTTTTAGCGAGGGGGAGCCCGATGCGGATCCGCCGGCGTGGTTCTGCGAGTGAAGCCTGGAAGGCGAGAGCGAGCAGAACCTCGAGAGAGCGAAGGCCCATGGAGGGGCCGCAGCGAACGTCCGGCGGAGACGCATCGGGCTTCCCCGAGCCCACCACCAGGCGGGCCAAACACACCCCAGTTCCCCCAGCTTCCCCTGCCGGAAAAACCTGCAGGTTTCTCCCAGTTCCGCCCGATGCCTTAACGGAAAAGTGATGCAGTTCTTCACACACCAGCACGGCTGCCGCCGCCTTCGACGCTCGCTGGTCATGCCGCTGTTCGCGGGATGGCTGTTGGTGCAGTGCAGCCCGACGGCAATGCGGTCTGCCAACGCTCAGTTGCCGACCGAGCTGCCAGCGGCGGCTGCACCGGCGGCCACGAGCCTGGAACCGACGACGGTTTTGCAGGACCCTCAGGATTCGCTAGACGCAGGTGAGCTTGTCTCTCGAGGGCTTCTGCCAGCTGAGCATGATCCGCTGACCCGTGCCGAGATCGAAACGCTGATTGAGAGCGAAGTGAACAGGCGGCTCGCCGGAATCCCGCGGCCACAGTATCTCCCTGCCACAGACTTTGTGCCTCCGAAGGGGGTGCTGCTGGTGAACACCAGCCCGAGTCATGGGCAGTTCCCGTTTGCGATGACGCTTGGCGGCTTCATGCAGTTGCGATGGTTTGAGTTTGCCCGCAGTAAGGATTCGTGGATCGACTCAGCAGGCAACGTGCGACCCGTCGAGAACATCAACACCTTCAACATCAACAGGTTTCTTCTGGCGCTCAATGGGCATGTTGCAGACGAGCGACTCTTCTACAACTTCGC
>Ga0129348_1000126_pt1 | contig 25113 bp, 13 predicted proteins | sample CPBDNA_4_FD_94424 | JGI IMG/M metagenome (GOLD analysis project Ga0129348, IMG submission 94424) | Freshwater to marine salinity gradient microbial communities from Chesapeake Bay, USA - CPBay_Sum_27_0.8_DNA | ecosystem: Environmental > Aquatic > Marine > Coastal | place: USA: Chesapeake Bay...
ACCGCCGCTGCGGCCATGGCGATCCGTTCGAGTCACAAGCCATTGAGCTGCGGGAACGTACACTCAAGCAAGGTCTTAGGGTGGAGAACCACCCTGCAGGCTTCGGCTACTCATACTGGAGAACTGAGTATCGCGATGGCCCGTTTCATGTCGCTCGGAGTGATTATCGGCCTGGTGGTGGTCTTTGGACTGCTCTCCATCCAGGTGATGGCCAGTTTTTTCCTGCCGCTGCTGCTGGCCGCGATGCTGGTGGTGATCTTTGGCCCGTTGCACCGCTGGCTGCGGGAGCGGCTGTCTGGTCCTGAATGGCTCGCCGCAGGGCTGACAACGCTGTTTGTGCTTGTGCTTGTGCTCGCACCAGTGGGGCTGATTGCCGCCCGAGCGATCGGCGATGCCATTGAGATGTTTCGTGGTCCGAGCGACCCGCGTCTCGATCCGATGGTGCTTGACCGGTTGGTGGGGTCGGTGAACGAGGCTACGGGACTCGCGTTGACGGCTGATGCGGTCAACGAGCAGCTTCGCGAGTTGGCGGAGAAGTTTGTGGGGCCAGTTGCGACCGGGGCTCCAGCGGTGCTCGCCAAGGCGGTGATCGGCCTGGTGGTCATGACGGTGAGCTTCTTCTACTTCCTGCTTGATGGTCGTCACATGATGGCCGCGGTGACCCAGTTCATACCGCTCGACCGGCGGTATCAGTGGCAGCTGCTGGCGGAGTTTGAAGAGGTGAGCCGAGCCGTTGTCAGTTCGACGCTGCTGGCGGCCGTGGTGCAGGCTGCCCTGGCTGGCATTGGCTACGCGGTCGCCGGGCTCAACGGTGTGTTCCTGCTGACCATGCTGACCTTTTTTGGAGCGATGGTGCCCTTTGTCGGGGCGGCGATCGTGTGGGGCGTGGCTGCAGCCTATCTGCTGTTCTTTGCGGAGCAGACCTGGGCGGCAATCGGCTTGGCTGCGTGGGGCGGACTGGTGGTCTCCACGATCGACAACGTCGTCAAGCCGGTCGTGCTGCAAGGCCAGTCGAAGCTACATCCACTGCTGGCGTTGCTCAGCGTGCTGGGAGGGGTGGGGACGCTCGGCCCGATCGGTGTCTTTGTCGGCCCCATCGTGGTGGCCTTTCTGCAGGCGGCCTTGACGATGCTGCAGACCGAACTCGACAGCATGTCGGAGGGCTCAGCGAGCCCTCCAGACGTAGGGGATGGAGCCTCTGTGGCGTTCGCTGAGAACTCGCCAAAAAACGGAGAGGTTGCATCCCGGGCCAACTCGACGTGAAATCGTGGGGGCTGTCTGTGGTGCGGATGGCAGGTATTCAGAGAGAGGTGTCGAGATGCTGCTTGAATCGCTGATGATCATCGCTACGGTGCTGGCCACCGGCATTGAGGCTGCGTGTGTGCCAGCAGAGGAAGGCGGCTACGACTATCTCCTCCGCGTGGAGCCGGATCTGGCGCTCGCTGGAACGCAGCATGCGTTGACGAGCGATGTTCCTGCGGATGTCCGCGATGTGCGACGCGTGCGGGTGTATCTCGCAGATCGCTGGCCCACTGCTGTGGAACGCACTGTTGCGGAAGCTGCGAGCCGTCCACGGCCGCCAGCGGTCATTCAGGCAGTGGCCACAGAGCCGGCATCTGTCGAGGGAGCCAGCGCGGAAACACCGAAGCCCTGGGGGCTGTTTATCGGTTCGCTCGTGGCGTTGTTTCTCTCACTCGGCGCCAACGCCTATCTCGGCATGCTGCTCACGCAGCTCCGTACCCGGTATCTCAATGACGTGCAGCAGGCAGCCGTGACTGCTGGCTGATCGTGACTGGGAACGCGGTTACGTGCGGCGACGACGTCCATGCCGGCGCGACTTACGACGGCTTCCCTTGGGACGGTGCTCTGTCGGCTCACCGGAGTGCTCTCTGGACGTGGTCTCGAGAGAGCCCGGCTCGCTAGATGGCTGCTCTTCGTGACCGACATCGGTGATAGGGTTCTCTTCGTCATCTTCAGGATGGTCGACGTCGGCTGTCGTTGCGACATGGTCTGTGACCACGACCGGTTCAGCCGCGGTGGCCCGTTCCACGGTGGCCCGTTCCACGGTGGCCCGTTCCACGGTGGCAGACGCCGCAACGACCGTCGGCTCGCCGTGAGCTTGGGGAGGCAGTACCCAGTCAACGGGGAGTTCCGGGATGCCGTCGCCGGGGCCCGCGAACTCAAACACCTGGGCTGTCTCGGCAGATGACCAGCTGGGGACGGCAGGCGAGGCGACGACACGTTCGGCTGCGGAAGCGGGATGCTCCGCAGGCATAGCGGCCGCCTGAGCAGCATGGGGAACGGGGGACAGCCGGCGTGCGTGCTCTGGGCTGGGGGCCAGCCGCCGGCCATCGAGGCCTCGGATGTGACCGCCAGCCTGCGTAAAGAGCTCCACCACATGGGCATGACAGGAGAGCACGAGCATCTGTCGACCACGTTCGTTGGCGAAACTCACCAAGGTCTCGGCGGCATACCGGGCACGCTCATCATCAAAGTTGACCAGGGCGTCGTCCATGATCAGTGGCAGCCGAATGCCAGCGCGTTCGAGGTCTGCAACAAGGGCAAGCCGAAGCGCCAGGAAGACCTGCTCTCGGGTGCCGCGACTGAGCCGCTCCGGCGACCAGCGGATGCCGTCGACATCCTCGATCATCAACACCGCATCGTCGGCGACGGCGGTGATCTGGCGGTAGCGACCACCTGTAAGCCGCTCGAGCCAGATGGAGGCTTCCAGCAGCACTGGTGGCTGATGCTCTTCGAGGAACCTTCGGCGGGTTTCGGTAAGGAGTTCGAGCGCCGTCTGCAGGGCAACTCGTCGGCGACGGTGGAAAGCGAGCTCTTCCTCAATCTCGGCACGTTCCGACTGCAGTGGCTCGAGGTTGCGGTCATTTCGCGAGGCTTCGACCAGAGCTGCGATGCCGGCGAGGCGTTCGCGAAGATTTGCGAGCGTAGCCTTGAGGCGATCGCACTCAGCGTCGACGGCATCCGCCCGCTCCTTCAGCGGATGTTCGAGCGCTTCGGAAAGCCAGCGATCGATCGACTCAAGGCTTTCGCCTGGCAGCTGACGGCGGGCCTCGTTCACGGTCTTCTTGGCGAGATCCGAGCGGTCCACCGCTGCTGCGTAGGCCTTACGGCAGTCGATCTGCTCCAAGAGTGCCTCTTCGCTCTCAACATCCCAGCGGCGGAGGAGCTCATCGATCCGGCTCTTGATCGCCTTCACCCGACCCGCCGCCAGCCGATGGCCACTACGGGCTCGCACGAAGGCCCGCCGGACCCGCTTCCGCCGACGAACCAGCACGCCATCGGCGGTGAGCCGTTCGCGAAGCATCGTCAGCTGCTCCACCGGCGTGAGCCCATCACAGTCGAGATCAAGGGCGGCAACCGCCTGTTCAATCGGGAGCGAGACCGTGGTCAGATCTTCTCGCATGCCACGAGCATCTTCGACGGCCCGCCGACGGTCCTCGTCGAGCGTTTCAAGATGGCGACGATGACGGGCAAGCTCACGGAGTGTCCGGGGCGTGAGGGTGCCCGGAAACCCTCGTGACTCGAGGGCTCGCTTCCAGCGGCCGCGAACCTGGTCGCTGGCCTGGCGGGCATGGGCGAGTCGGGCTTCCGCCGCCGGAAGGCGGTCGCGTGGGTCACTCATGGCAGCCAGTCGAGCGGCTTCAGACTCCAGGCGGGTGACTTCGGCGTGGGCGGTGACCAGACGCGACTCGAGGGGCTCGTTCGTATCTGCTTCCAGTCGAGCGTCGAGATCGGTCACGGTTTCCAGCATCGACTGCCGCTGACGGTGGGCGGTGCTGAGCTGGCTTCGGGAGGAGGTGAGCCGGGCCGCGGCCGAACGATCGAGTGACCAGGTGGTGGCCCCAGCGATTCCGGCCCCTGCAAGGCCCACCGCCGACATCGCATACGCCAGCGAGCCGGTGACGTCGCTGGGAAGCAGCAGACCGGAGAACAGCAGGCCGATGCCGACGCTGAAAGCGGCACCGAGAGAGGCCAGGGTCCCCGGCGGGAGCACCTGGCCTTCGAGTTTCTGGCGAACATCCTGCTCCATGCGTTCGATAGAGCGGTGCACGTCGTCGAGCTGGCTGCCGACGTTGATCCGCTTGCGAATCAGTGACTCCAACGCAGAGGCATGCTCCAGCTGCTCTGCGAGCTGCTGACTGGTGGCAATCCGATCGGCAGAAGGCCCAGACTCGGCCGCTGCGATTTCCAGTTGAAGCGTTTCCACCTCAGCGGCTGCAGCCCGCATCTCGCGGGTGGCTGCCGTGCAGGCAGCCGACTTGGAACGCAATGAACGGAAGGCGGAGCGAAAACCCTTTGGCAAAAGCGATCCGCGATGCGACGCGGCGGTGTCATCGTCAACGAGCCTGGCGAGACCAAGGCTGCCCAACTCTTCGCCAAATCGGCGGGCGGCAAGCAGTGCTGCGGTCTCGGCGCGGGCTGCTTCGGCGGTGAGTCGCTCGAGCCTCGGCTCGTCATCCAGCAGCGGACGGATCAGCCTTCGCTTCTGCCAGACCGCTGATGGCTTGGCGAGTTTTCGCCCTTCCGCTGCGAGACGACGGCGAGCCTCGTGGCGGGTCTCCAGCACCCGCTGCATACGCCTTCGCCGTTTATCGAGCCGTCGCCAGCGACGGTAGTCCGGATGCACAAGGTCTTCCGGATCGAACTGTTCGACCGCTTCTTTCGCCTCGGCGAGCTCCTGCACCAGAGGCTCAAGCTCAATCGCTTCGAGGAGCTGTGTGTGCTGGAGGCTGGCTGCGGCCAGCTGCGGTTCCACGCTGCTGATTTCCGCCCGCACACGACGGGCATCGATGACCTGCTGGCCGCGGGTGAGGGCGGGACTGCTCGCTGCCTCGATCCGCTCGCAGACTGCGTCATGTCGTCGTTGAAGAGCCGCCAGCGGCGAGGTGGTTGGGTCACCGCTGTCAGCCCGCTCAATCGCGCTGCGAAGACTCTCCATCACGCGGAACACATGACCACGATCGAGGCCGCCTGCGAGTTCATAGAGTCGCCCACCGCAGCCCGCTGCTTGCAATGACGAGAACTCGTGAAGTTCATCGAGCCCAAACGCCATCACCGACACGTAAGAGGCTTCGTCGAGCCCGCCGGTCCACTCCTCGAGCGACGTCCGCACATGCTCCCTGGCGGCATCATCGATGACGAGGAGCTCATCGTGCGCGTTCTTGCCGGTGATCGGCGTGTCTGCAGTCCGTCGACGGACGACCGACCAGAGACGACCGTCGGTCACCGGCCGCACCACGAGCCGCCCCAGGTTCTCAACGTTGGCATCAATCACGCCGCGGCGGATCAGTGAGCCGAAGCCGAAGAGCATGCCGCGGACAAACTCCAGCAGCGTGGTCTTGCCCGTCTCGTTGGTGCCGTGAAAGACATGCACGCCCGGGCCGAGGTCGTCCATCGCAACATCGCGAAGACAGCCGAACCGGGTGATCTCGAGCTTTTCGATATCCATTGTGTCTTGTTGCTCCTGTCGCCTCTGCAGGGTGGCTGCGGTGGCTGCTCAGTCGTCTTCGAGGAGTTCCAGCGTCATCCAGGCCGCTTCACGCACCACGGCGGCAGGCTCCACCCGTTCATCACCGGCTGAGGCGAGCGGCCAGTTGATCGCCTCTTCGGCGAGCATGGCGGGGAAGCGTCGACTGCTGCCGATCTCGTCAGCAGCAGCAACCGCCTCGAGCGATTCGTCGGGGTCGGCCTCCACATGCTCGCACCAGGCCAGGGGGCGTGTGGGGTCGGCAGGAAGCGACTCCAGCATCTGTCGCATCTCCGCGAGCACTGCGGGTGCCATGCGAGAGACCCGGCTGCGGCGATCGGCGTCGCCTTCGCAGTCCACAAGCAGCCGCACTACGGAAAACGGGGTGTCGCAGGTAGCGACTGCCTGTTCGACCTCTGCGGCCGCAGTGGCTGAGAGCTCCTCTTCCTGCTCGTGCGCAGAGCAGACCGTCCGCACGATCTGCCAGCTCACTGCCGCAGTGGCAAACACCTCCCAGCGGTGAAGACGGCCCTCGCTGGAAATCGTCAGGCAGGCAGCCGCTCCCGGACCGTGTTCGTAATGATTGCGAGGCTGAAGCGAGGGCAGCGTCCACACGGTGTGGGCAGCAGTGATGTCGGTCAGTGCTGGACGTGGACGGTCGCGTTGGCCGCGAACCGTGGCGTGGGCAACGGTCTGCTCGTGGGGCTGCGTGGCGGTGTCGAAGGCCTCGTCGGCAGCGTGCTCCCGATCACCGTCGAGCGTGGCCGCGTGCGGTTCCGGGGCGGCCACATGTGTGGCGACGAGCCGTGTGGTGATATGCACATCACGCGGGTCTTCACAGGTGAACTCAATCGACAGCGGGCCCATCTGCACAATCACCGGCGCGTCGGGCGTGAGCAGGTGCAAGCCGGGCGGCTCACCGAGAGCCGTGGCCACTGCGGCTGCCGCCTCTGCATCGGCAGCGGTCACCACAACGAGGCGACTGCCGCCGGCGAAGGTGTCGATCTGATCGGCGATGTCGGCCGCCTGGGCAGGACTGGTGCAGCTGGGATCGAACAGATCACCAAACAGCACGACGCCCCGAGCCTTGCGGGAGATCGCTTGAGAGAAGACGCCCTCGAGGGCAGCCATAGCGGCTTTGGCAAACCGTTTTTGGCGGTCGCCTGGCATGTCCACCGGACAGACCGGCTGGTCAATCCGGGTGTCAAACGCAAACAGAAAATCGGCTTCAGCCACGGGTGGAAGGCTCCTCGCGGTGGCGTGTGTTCAGCGGCGATCCGTCGACCGCTGACGCGAAAGCGTATCCGCATGCCCGCGGAGGCACCAAGGTGAAAATCGGCAAGGTGGGCAGAGTTTGCGGCCTATAGTGAGGCCGAATCCCGCGTCAGGTTGCAAGAATCGGCTCAGAGCCGGCGAATGCCTGCAGCAGCTCCGCTGTCCAGCTCTCCGTCCCGCCGCTGGCGGTGTCATTCGGCCCGACAGCCATCAGCACACGACTGCGAAGGAGGACGCCTTTCTCGACGTTGCTTGGAAACAGTCGGCAGCGAATGCGGCAGGTGCCGGCGCTGTCGCGGTCGACCTCGATCACGCCGGCATCATCAGGATGAATCGCCAGCTGCAGGCAGGCTGCAGCCTGGGCAGCGCCGGCGAGTGTGAGCCGCAGGCACCGCGTGGTGTCTGAAGGAGCGGACTGCCATGCCAACCCCTCGGCTGTCCACTCGCCAGCTGCGAGGGCGGATGCTCCGCTGGCAGTCGCCAGTACGGTCAGTTCCGCATCGCTGGAGAGCAGGGAAGTCTGAGCGGAGAGCACCAGCTCAGAGGAGCGAATGCCATGCTCGCTGCCTGCATCGCCGAGCCGCCACATCGCCGTGACCCGCAGCCGGCGGTCATCACTCGGCTCGTAGACGGCCGTGAGGTCAGGGCCACGAGCCCACAGGTCGACCGGCTGTTGGCCGGCTGGCATCGCAAGCCCCAACGCCTGCACGCTGCCCGAGACGCAGATGCCTGCAGCGACGTCTGCGAGATTGAGTGTGGGACCCGTGCCGTCGGCAGTTGCCATGAGGCTGGAGAGCGTCCAACGTGGCAGTTCGCCGCTGGCAATCGCTTGGGAGGATGTCGTCATCATGCGAGGTCTCTCAGACGGGAGGCGGGGGCTGGTGGCAGCGAGCGGCTCACGGAAAACACCGCCAAGGATAGAGGATCACCGCGACGGTGTAATCGCCGATGCCGGTTTCCGTTGCAGCCGGTATCCTGGACGGGGTCTTGTCACGGCGGAGTTTCCGCATTCCACATACGGGCTGGCCTGAGGAGTTTGCGTGTCGTCGATTGAGCCGAGTGAAGAGCATCTGCGGGTCTGTGAACAGGCAGCCCGCGCAGGAGCCGCCGTCCTCCAGTCGTGGCGAGGCCGGTTTGGGGTGTCCTCAAAGGGTCCGCGCGATCTGGTCACAGAGGCGGACCTCGCCAGCCAGACCGAAATCCGTCGGCTCGTTGCGGAGGCCTATCCCGACTACGGCTTCGAAGGCGAAGAGAGCCTGCCCGAAGCGGTGTCTACTGCTGACCAGACCCACCCGCTGCGTTGGGTTGTTGATCCACTCGACGGCACAACGAACTACGTGCATGGCTACCCTGCCTACTGCGTGTCGGTGGCACTGGCAGAGGGTGACCGGCTGTTGGTGGGGGCGATTTACGATCCTCTCAGCGATGAGTGCTACACCGCGCGAGCCGGGCATGGGGCCTGGCTCAATGGTGAGCGACTGCGGGCGACCAGCACACGCGAGCCGAGTGAATCGTTGGTCGCGGTCAGTTTTCCCGCTCAGTCGGCGAGCGAGTCGCTGGCCGTTCGCGATTTCTTGGCCGTGCTGCCAGCGGTTCGAGCGATTCGCCGCAGCGGTTCATCGGCTCTCAACCTGGCCTATCTGGCCGCAGGGCGTCTTGATGGCTTTTGGGCCCGCCGGATTGCCAGCTGGGACGTTGCTGCGGGGCTGCTGTTGGTGCAGGAGGCGGGTGGGGTCACGGCGCCACTGCGGAAGCCCGGAGAGCCGGCTGGTGAGCCGGGAGAGACCATCCCGCTCGCCGATCCGGCATTTCTTGCTGCCAGTACGCCGGAAATGCTGACGAGCCTCCGTGACCTGATGACGGCAGGCTAACGGTGGCCGTCTGGCCGGGCGCTGGTCGCAGCGGTTTCAGCGATTGGGGAGATGGGGGAGGCGGTGCGGCTGCAAACGCATCCCGGATCGTGGTGCGTCGTTCAGGAGGGCAGGGTAGGCTCAAACTGCATGAGAACAGACGTGGATCGATCTCCGGCCGTGGGAATCCCGGGCCTGCGGAGGGCTTGGGCAGGGAGAGCGTCCGCGCGGTGCGGGCTGCGGATTCTGCTGGCGGCCTTTGTGCTGGCGGTCGCCGTTCATGGTGGTGCGGCCTCTGCGCAGCGTACAGGTCTCGGCGAGCCTGGTGACGCCCTGCGAAGCGGTGCTGCTCCTGCCACGACTGCTCCCGTGAGCGGCCAGGCTGTTACGAGCCCCGCCGCAGCAGGTCCAGCGGCAGTGAGCCCGACCGTGACGACGCCCCTCGGGAGCAGCCCTCAGGTGAGTGGTGGCGAGGCAGCCACGGCTGAGGAAGACGCCGCCGCATCCGCTGCCGAGGGAGTCGGAGAGGTGGCTGCTGAGCCGTCTGTAGTCAAAGGTCCCCTGTCGACGTCTGCTGTCCCTGAGCCTGCAGTTCGCGAGGTCGAGCCAGAACTCTATTACCTCGAAAATGAGGCCGGCCGGCTCGTGCCAGTGCCGGGCTTTCAGTACCGCGACTTTGTCGAACTGCTTCGGCTCCGCGAAGGCATGCCCAAGCTTCCCACCGCGCCTGAGGCTGTGCTGGAACGACTTGTGATGCAGGTCGATGTGCGGCCAGGCCAGGTGAATCGTGATCCGCAGACGGACGACATGGTCGCAGGGGCCACGGCTGCAGACGTGGCTGAAGAGGTGGCTGCAGAAGCGGCACCGGACGCCGCTGCTGTTGCGCCCGCGAAGCCTGAGGCCGGCGTTGCCGAAGGACCGGGGAGCCTGCGGATTGAACTCACCGTCATGCAGGCCGCGACGGGCTGGGTGGGCCTGCCCCTCGATCTCTCGGAAGCCCTGTTTACCGAACCACCCGTGCATGAGACCGTCGCTGGCAGCGAGGGCAGGTTTCTTCTTGATGCCAGTCCTGACGGCAGCGGCTACCGAGGCTGGTTTCAAGGGGAACCAGGCACCCGTCACCGCGTGATTCTGTCAGGCAAACTCCCTGTCGAGCGAGCTGGTGGCACCGTCCAGCTGGGTCTCGACGTGCCGCGGGCCAACGCCTCGCAGCTGACGGTCCGGTCTGCTGTTGCTGAGCCTGCCATTGCGGTCGAGCCTGCTGGCTTGCCGCCGCAGCTGAGTGCGGATGCGACTGGGGGCAGCCAGGTGTCGTTGGTTGGACTCGTTGGGCCAACGCGAATACGCCTCTCATCGGAGCAGGCGTTGCTCGAGCCGATGACCGCGGCCCCACATGCCTCGTCAGAACTTGTGGTCACGATCAATGGTCGCCAGGCGAAGACGGAGGCCGTGATCGAGCTGGAGCGTCTGCCTCCTGGGCGTCGGACGTTGACGCTGCAGCTGCCCGCGTTTGCCAAACTTGAAACCCTCGCGGCGCCCGCCGCCCTCGTCTCAATGCAGGGCAGTACCGAGGCGCCGCAGGTGGTGGTTTCGGTCGATCCCGACGCCGCTGGCCGCGCGGTGATCGAGCTGACATGCGAGTCGCCTGTCGAGCCGGATGGTGCGTCGCTGGAAGTTCTCGGCTTCCGGATCACTGAGATTCCGGAATGGAGGCAGTGGGGGCAGGTCAGCGTGCTGGTTGAGGGCGCGTGGCAGCTTGACTGGAATCCGGAAGGACCGTTGCGTCGGGTTGATCCTTCGCTCCCGCTGCGACGTCGCGGATGTGTGGCCGCTTTCGCCTACGACGCCCAGCCGGCGAGTCTGCCCCTGCAGGTACGGCCTCTTCGCAGCCGAGTGGTCGTCGAGCCGGAATACCGTGTTCGCGTGGGGGCCACGCGAGTGGAACTGCAGGCGAGGCTGCGGGTGGCTGTCCGTGGTGCGGCGATCTCACAGCTGCGTGTGGGACTCGACGGCTGGGAACTGGAGGACGTCGGACCTGCCGGGCTCGTCGACAGCAGCGCGATTGTGGAGAGCGGCAACACTATTGAGATCCCTTTCGTGCAAGGGCTCAGCGGTGATGCAGTGATCGAAGTGCGTGCTGCTCGCACCGTTGACCGTGATGCGTCACGGGTCGCGTGGACCTTTCCGAGGCCGGTGGCCGACCTTGTCGGTCCTGCGACGGTGGTTATTCTCCCCGAGAGCGACATTGAACTCACGCCCGACAGTGAGGCGATCGACGGGCTTGTTCGCCAGGTCGCATCGCCCGCGTCAACACGAGCCAGTGAGACATTGCCTCCGCTGCTGCGGAGCGAGGCTGCTAACGGCGGTCGTCCTGAAAACGCGGCGATCGCGTATCGGCTCGATGGACCGACCGGCCAGTTTGCAGCTACACGTCGGTTCCTCCCGCGAAGGGTCGCTGCGTCGGTCGCCACCAGGCTTGATGTGCGGCAGACCGAGATCAGTGTTGAAGAGACGCTGCGGTTCGATGTGGCCTACGTGCCTCTTGAGGTGGTGGAGCTGCTCGTACCTGACGCGATCGTGGCCACCGGCACGCTGGAAGTACGGCAGGGAGATCGCCTGCTTGCCTCACAGCCGGCAGTCGATCTGGAGATCGCACCAGCCCCAGACGATCTGACCGACCTCGCGGAAGAAGATCCAGAGTCGGCTTCCAGTCGTGACGACGAACTGGCCTCCGACCCCTTGCTCGTGCCGAGCAGTCGCACACGTGTGATGCTGCCCGTGCCTCTGCTGGGAGCGGGTGAACTCAGCGTGCGATACCGGCTTCCGGCGACGCCTCCACCAGAAGAGACCACGCTTGCCGAAGACATCCCACTGGTGATGCCTGTGGGAGCTCGCTTCGGCAAACAGAGTGTGTCGCTTGAGGCTGCCCGCGGGCTCTCGGTGGACGTGCGGGGCGATCCTTGGAAACGCGAAATGGCTGTCCAGGGAACCACCCTGCCACGGAGCTGGGCCGCCAGCAGGCCGCAAGAGACCATTCGGCTGGCGATTGCGGCTGAGCCACAGAGCTTTGGGGAGACTGTGGTCGATGCTGCCTGGTTGCAAAGTCGGTTGCTGGACGACCAGCGTCACGACATCTACCGCTATCGTGTGGCGACATCGGTTGAGCGGCTTGATCTGCAGCTGCCCCCTGGACCGCTCGGTGAGCCCGCTGACCCTGCCGGTGTGCAGGTCTTGCTCGATGGGCGTCCGCTCAGCGATGCCGTGCGGACGGATGGCCGCTTGGTGATCGATCTGTTTGCAGGCGGCACTGTTCGTCAGTACGACATCGAGGTGGTCGTCCGCAGCGACCGACAGTCAGGCTGGCAGCCGCTGCTGCTCGCGGCACCTCTGTTTCCCGAGGGAACAATGGAGCGGCGGTTCTACTGGGAGCTGCAGCTGTCGGCTGACTCGCACCTCCTCTCGACCCCGCGAGGCTGGACCGCTCAGCAGGAGTGGGCCTGGGGCACGATCGGTTTCCTGCCGCGAGCGATTGTCTCCCCAGAGATGCTGAAGAGCTGGATCACACCGACCCACGAGCTTGCCGGAGATCGAGAGCAGACGATGCCTCATGCTGACCGCCGGCTCGTGTTTTCGGGCGTTGGCCATCCCGAAGCCAATCAGCTGTGGGTGCTGCCAACCTGGGTGCTGGTGCTTGTCTGTTCGGGGCCCGTGCTCCTGGTCGGCCTGGTGCTCGTTCAGTGGCCGTTGGTGCGGAAGCCGACGGTGGTGATGACGCTGGGGATCCTCGCGACGGCGGCAGCTGCGGTCTTTCCTTGGCGAGCGTTGCTGGTGGTGCAGGCGGCTCTTCCTGGTGTGATGCTGACGGTGCTCGCGGCCGGCTTGCGGATTGCGTTGCGGTCGACAGGAACCGTACAGACGAGGGCTGAGACACCTATGATCGTGTCGCAGTCGTCCACGCGAACAGCCCTTTCCGCGTACATGCCGGAATCGAGTCGTGGTCGTCGTGTCGCGACGGAGCGGTCGGCCTCGTGAGAGGACATCTGCCATGACCCGAACAGACGTCCGATCGTCGCTCTCCTTTTTTCTGAGAAGTCTCGCGGTGTTGCTGGCCTGCGGCGTTCTGACGCTGGTGCGAGCCGACGAGCCGACTCCGCTGGGCTTCCTCCGGGTTCATGTGCCCCCAGATCGGCTCTCAGAAATACCGCTCGGCTCGGGCCGGTATGTGCCGATGACGCTGGCTGAGTTTCGCGCAGCACTGGTCGATCGGACGTCGCCTGCAGACGTGGAGAGCAGCAGTCTGGGGAGTTCCCCAGCTCGAACCGTGATCGCCGATGAGGTGAGCTACCGACTGATCTGGAATGCAGTGGACGGCTTTCGTGGCACGGCCGAGGTGACGTTGGGGCCAGATATCGTTGGCCTGCGAAGGGCGATTCCCCTGACTGGGCAGGCAATCACGCAGGCGACCTACTCCAGCGAGGCGGGCACCGGTGCTGCGGAAGTCTGTGGGCTTCCTGATGGCACGATGGCAGTGATCGCTGAAGCCGAGGGGACCTATGCCTGGCAGTTTGCGCTGCCGACGAATCCTGGAGGCCAGCTCGGGCCGATCTTCCATCTGCCGCTGGTGCCCGCGGTGTTTACGTCGGTGGAACTGCTGCTTCCGCCGGGCGTTGTGCCGGTGGTCAATGCGGCTGAGGCGAAACGCGTGCCACTGCCTGCGGATGTCGATCTGCGACCGACGCTGCGTGATGACGATGCGGTGCTCGTGGCCTGGAGGTTGGAGCTCGGCCCGACGGAGCAGCTCGATGGCAGCCTGGCTGCCCAACCGCTGCCTGAGGTGCCGCTCTCCTGCTGGAGTCGACTGACTCTCCAGCGGCGGTCGTCAACGCTCTCCACGACGCTCGTGCCGACGGTGCCCTGGACGACCACGACCGTCAGGCTGCGTGTCGATGCAGGCATCACAGTCGTGGCAGCCCATCTCGACGGCATGCAGACAACGAACCCGCTGACGCAGGAGCAGAAGCGAGCAGAGGGTGTGCTCCTGTCATGGCGAATGCTGCCGGACGATGCATCTCAGCAGACTCCCGACGAGCCCATCGTGACGACGATGCTCCTGCAGCTCCCGACCCGGGCGATCGGCACACGACAGCCACTGACACTTGAGTCGATCGCGGCGTTTGAGACCGGCTTTTCGTTTGAGGGCGGCACTGCAACTGAGAGCAGCACCGCGACACGGCTCCCCACGATCGGGCCACCGGAGGAGCTCTGGGCTGGTGGCGGCCTGGTGACCCATCTCGATCCACGGTTTGTCGTGACCGGAGTAACGCCCACGGGATACCTGCCGGTCGATGATGCGGTTGTCGATGCCTGGCCGAACGCTATGGCTGCGACAGACGTCGAGGGGCCGACGCTGGCGTTTGAGGCGCAGGCTGCCAACGCCACGCTCTCCATCAGCGTGGCTCCACGGCAGCCGGATGTTGAGGTCAGCCGTGTCACGACAGTCGATATTTCCGCCGGCTCGGTGATTGGCCAGACTGCCAGCGACGTCACTGTTACCCGTGGTGAGATCTTTGAACTGGTCGGCCAGGTGGCCGCTGGCTGGCTCATCGACTCCGTTGAGATTCCCAGTCGGTCAGAGCCACCGGAGTGGCGTGTGGAGCCCACGGCCCGCGGCAGTCTGCTGCGGATTGGCCTGGTGAATGGTGTGGCCGATGGCACGACTGTGCAGGTCAACGTGATGGGCCATCGTGGGCCCCTGCGGGAAGGAGAGCCCTTTGCAAGGCCGTCGCTGGAGATGCTCACCCTCGATGACGAACAGGTCGCTGCATTGGAGATCCGCACCAATGCCGAGATGACGATCGATGGTGCAGGCGGAGAGGTGGAGTCAGTACCACTGGAGAAGCTGCCTGCAGGCCTCCGTCGTCTTGCGAGTGACAGTGGTGTTCGCTTGCGTCTGTTGGCCACGCCATCGGCTCAGGATCAGAGACTCCGACTCCTGCGACGAAGGCCTCCGATCGATGTGCAGGCGCAGGTGCGGCTGACGGTGCGTGATGATCGATTGACGGAATCATTCACGCTGGAGTGTGCGCCACGCGATGCAGAGATCGACTCGGTGGTGGTGCACTTCTCGGAGCCGACGGGTGATGGAATGGAGTGGTCACTGCTTCCGCCCACCACAGGACAGCTTCTTGCCCGACGCCTGCAGCCGCAGGAACCACGTGATCCCACCCGCGGCATGGAATCGTGGCTGCTGGAGTTGGTGCCACCCGCTCGAGGGGCGGTCACGCTGCGGGGCGTGCAGACAGTTCCGTTTGATGGACCAGCCAATGTGCCGCTGACATGGGTCGAAGGAGCGGCAAGCCCGGTCGGGGAACTGCAGATCCGTGATGCCGGTCGGCAACGACCGCTCGTGGTGAACCGCACGCTTTCGGAAATCCCAGGTGTGGCCGGTGATACCGAGCGGTATGCCACGTCGGTCTCACGGTTCTTGTTTGACCCTCGCCGCGACTTAGCAGGAGGCCTTGCTGCAGCACGGATCGTGCCTGGTGGTGACGATGGTGTCGCTCCGCGAGCATGGGCTTGGAATGAGACGACCACATGCTGGTGTCATACGTCGGGCGTTGTGGAGTATGAGACGGTGTTTGACATCGAGAACCACGGTCGCTCGCAGGTGGTCCTCAGTCATCCTCCGGATAAGCAGATTCAGGAAATCCTCGTCGATGGCACCCAGCTTGTTGCGGGTGTGCGGCAGACCTTGGGTGGTGAGACGGTGATCGAACTGCCGGCCGGACGCCGCATGGTTCGTCTTGAAATCCACGCGCTGGCCTCCGCGCGACCGCTGATTCCGGGCTGGCAGCATGCCTGGACTGTCGACCCGGTTGCCGGCGTGATTGACTTACCGGTGCTGGAGCGTCTTTGGCAGGTGGGGATCCCGCCTGGCCTGCGGATCGCCCACGTTCCCTCGGCTCATCATCGACTGGAGGCCACTCAGGTTGGCTGGGCCGAACGGCTGCTCGCCTCCACCATCCGGCGAGCGGATGCCACACCCGGCGTGGCAGCACGGAGGCCGTCAGAGGCGGCTCTCGTCGGAGGCTTTCGGCTGCATGCGTTTGCTCCGACATCAGGCCGCAGCACATCCGTCGGCATGCTGCTCGTCTCGCGACAGGTGGTGGTTTCTGCAGGAATCGTGATCGCGTTGGTTGCTGGACTGGCAACCTGGTTCTTCAGTCGTCGGGCTCCGGCGGTGGCGGTGGCTCTCTGCGGGATCACTGCAGTTCTGGCCCTGTGGGTGCCACCAAACGCATTGGAAGTTGCCCGGGCTGCCTGGTGGGGAGGAACCACTGGCCTCGTACTGACGATGCTGGGGGGACGAAAGACCGGGCCGCTGTGCGTGTTGCTGCTGGCGTGCGTTGCAGGTGAGTCCATCGCGGCAGCGCCTGCTGTCGGTGAGCCGCCGTTGAAGGTATTTGTCACCGGTGACACCGAGGAATCGACCGTGCTGGTGCCAGACCGGCTGTTCCGTGAACTCGGCCGCGGGGTTGATGCGGTTGAGAGCCTGGGCGTGCGAGTCGAGCGTGTGACGGTGGTGGCCGCGGTTCCGGCTGCGGATCCCTCGGTGGCGGCCGAACAGGACAGCGAATGGCTTCTCACGATCGATCTCTCTTCTGACTCCAACACCGTCTGCACACTGCGTCAGCCTGCCAGTGGAGGACAGTTTGTGGCCGGTTCGCTGCAGCTTGATGGCAGTGACGCTGGGGATCTGCTCAACGAGTCGATCTCGGCCGACGGCCGCATCCTGCGGGTGCCACTGGCGGCGCCCGGTCGTCATCGACTCAGCGTGCGAGTGCGGCCGCAGGTGATCTCTGCGGGAAGCGTGGGCACCGCCACGATCGGTCTTCCGGTGGCACCGCAGGCGGGCCTGCGGATCGCTGAAACGGCCGAAGACATCGATGTCGCGTCGTTGCTTGTGGAGCGTGAACGCAACGGCCTGCCAGTTGTGGAGACGAATGAGGCGACAGCTGAACTTCCCGGCGGCCTACTCGATATCGCACGGAGTGACCTGCTGCGTCTCTGCTGGTCGCTGGAAGCAGGAGGCAAGCTCACGGCGGAGCCTCGTGTGCTGGCGGCCCGCAACGACATCACCTGGGAGACTGAACGCTGCCGCGTGGTGGCGAGCTTTCAGTTCGATCCTGGTGACGCGGTGTTTCGCTCATTTGTGATGTCGGCAGATCCTCGCTTGGAGCCAGCGAATGAGGCCCTCTCGGAGGAGGCTGAGTCGGTGACGATTCGTCGCATCGGTGATGGCGCGTGGCTTGTGGAGCGGCTGCAGCCACTCCGTGGTCCGACCACGGTGAGCGTGCCGTTTGTGATGCCGTTGGCCGATCCCGTCGGCGTGTTTCGCGTGCCCGAGGTGCGGATTGTCACGCCCAACACGGCGAGCGCGACACGACTCGTGCAGTTCATCCCTGAGGGGAGTTACGACGCGACCGTTCGTCTACCGACTGGGGTCACGGCGGTGACGCCGAGCGAAGCGGTGAGGGACAGCGGGTGGCTGGCCTGGCGACGAGAGCCGAGTCGGTTGGCGGAGGAACCGGAGCCGGTCAGCATCGCGGTGACGAGGACTGCGACCGCTCTCCGGGGCACCCAACGGATGCGACTCGACACCGAGGGGGACCGGCTCCGCCTGCGGTTCGATGCATCGATCGATTCCGTGGACGCCGCCTTGGGAGCGTTTCGCGTGAGCCTGCCGCCGACCTGGGAGATTCAGCGAGTCGGCCTGGCTCGTGTGACCACGCCACGCAGCGGTGCCCTGCAAGCCACACCACAAGACATCCATTGGGGCCGTGCAGCCGACGGCTCCGTGCAGATCATCCCGCAGCATCCTCGAGCGGGCCGGTTTCGCTTCGACCTCGAAGCCTCCGAGCCGTCGATGACATCCGGCGAGGGGGATCTCGTGATTCCAGGCATCATTGGCCTTGGAGACATCCCGGTCATCGTGGAATGGCCGACGGACGGCGGTCTCCAGGTAGCAACCGGCGCCGGTGGTGTCGCGCTGTCTGCCTCGGAATGGCAGTCGCTTGAGCAGCTCCCCGCGGCCACCCTCCGCTACAGCCGTGTCCCCTCGGCCGCCGAACGTGCCGCGATAGCGGCGGCGACCGCAGCCGGAGAGACATCTAGCGAAGGAGGGCCTGGCAGCGAGCTCAACTCGGCGATCGCGGAGTCGGGTGATGGCTCGCCACGCGTTGAACAGCTGGAAGTGCGGTTTGCGACCGATGAACGAGGGAAAGCCTGGGGCGTTGCTCGGATCGATCTGGTGCCGGCCCAACGGCTCGTGCGGCTCCAGCTGCCGCCTGGCATGCGACTGTTTGAAGTGTTTGTCGATGAGCATCCGTTGCGAGCGCGTCCAGTTGGTGATGCTGCCTGGGAACTCGAACTGCTCGACGTCAGTCGGCCACGCACGATTCAGGTGATCTTTGCTGGTGATATTCGTGAGTCGTTGGTCTCAGGTGTTCCGCTGAAGCTCGAGCCTCCAAAGCTTCCAGGCATTGAAACCCGTGAAGTGCTCTGGATGATTCGCGGGCCACGAGGACTCGATCTGCGGCTGCTCACTCCCTCTGTTCAGCTTACGCCTGACGGCTTTGAAAGTCGCAGAGAGCAGGCCTCGGCTCGGCTGCAGGCGGCGCTGCGACGGGCACTCGAGGGCCGAGACACGCAGGAACGTCGCCGTATTGAAGAGCAGGTCTCATCGATCTTTGAACGCACCGAACTGAGTACGGCGGAGGTCGCCTGGAACCGCACATCCCTGGCGCTCTCAGAAGATGTGTTTGCGACTACCTCGGATCCGAGTGGCGGAATCATTCTGCGGGCGGCAGCCACGCCCACTCCAACCGACTCGTCCCGAGCCGTGGCGACGGCCGTGGCGATTCTGATCGCCGGCGCGACCTGGAGCCTTTCGGTTCGCAGTCCTCTGCGGATGACTAGCCTGCTGATCCAGTTTGGACCTCTGCTGGCGATGGTGACCGGCGTTGCCTGGGCGGTCCTGCTGTCCCCGGCATGGCCAGGTCTGCTGCTCACGGGCGGTGCGATGTCTGTGGTCGTCCGGCGTCTGCTACCGCTGCTGCAGGGACCGCTCGAGGCTCGTGGCGGGCTGGTGATCCGTGATTCTGTCCGGCACCGCGTCGACTGAGAAATCGTGGTTTTTCTCGCGATGCAAGACCGTTTCGCAGGGTGAAAACGGTCTGGCTCCCGCTGGCGACGCTTCGCTAGGGTTCGCCCCCACGCGTGGCGAGGAGGCCGTCGGCCGCTCGCACAGCCGTCGCGGTGTGGCACGGAAGCCACGCTGCCCGAGCGATCACGCAGCGGTGACGGAGAACAGCGGGCATGGAAGCCAAGCGAAGTGGCCTCAACAGCAGCCGTCTGCGGTGGCTTATGACGATGGTGGTTCCGCTGGCAGCCGTTGCGGCAGTGTGGGGCGAGTGGGCTGAGGCCGCGAGCTACAGAACCCCCAACTTCGTGATTGAGGCTCCGACTCCTGATCTCGCTCGCAAGATCGGAGACGCCGCCGAGCAGTATCGTCACGACCTGGCTGTGGAGTGGACCGGTCGACCGCTGCCGCGATGGGCGAGTCCGTGTCCGATCACCGCGGAAGTGGCCGAAACGCTGGGGGCGGGCGGAGCGACCAGTTTTGTCTTCGACCGTGGAGAGGTCTTTGGCTGGCAGATGACGATTCAGGGCAGCGAGCAGAGGATTCTCGACTCCGTGCTGCCTCACGAGGTCACCCACACGATCTTTGCCAGTCACTTCCGGCAGCCGTTGCCCCGCTGGGCCGATGAAGGTGCCTGCACGACGGTCGAACATCCTGCAGAGCGGGCTCGTCAGCACCGCATGCTGATTGAGTTTCTCACCACCGGGCGAGGCATCGCTTTCCCGCAGATGTTTGCTATGCGGGAGTATCCACCGGATGTGCTGCCACTGTATGCCCAGGGCTATTCGTTAGCTCGGTATCTGATCGAGCGAGGAGGCCGCCGCAAGTATGTGGACTTCGTTGGCCAAGGCTTGGCAACGGGCAACTGGTCGGCTGCCCTGACCGGTTTTTACGGCATCTCGGATGCCTCCCAGATGCAGATGGTCTGGCTCGACTGGGTGCGTCAGGGATGTCCTGCTCCGCCAGCCACGCTTGCTGCGGTCACGCCGCCCCCCGCCGCGGTCGCTCGTGGCCAGAGTCCTGACCCGGTGGCATCTGCTCGGTCGCCGATGCAGCTCGCTTCAGTGCCTCAGCGGCAGTCGATCTATCAACGTGTTGGTGGAAACCCACCCCCCGCGGCGACGCGGGTGATGACGCCTGCTGTGGTGTCTCCTCTGGGGAATCAGCAGCCGGCTCAGCGGACTGCCACGTCGGCCACCAGCAAGGTGATGTGGTAGAAGACCGGGGCGGCAAAGCAGGTGGAGTCGATGCGATCGAGCACGCCTCCATGTCCGGTCACAAGCGTGCCGTAATCGGTGACACCTCGGTCGCGCTTAATCGCTGACATCGTCATGCCGCCGGCAAAGCCCATCAGCGAGATCACAAAGCCAGCGAGTGCTGCCTGCCAAGGTTGATAAGGCGGTGCGGCCCACCACAGCGCTGAGGCGAGCAGTGAGGTGCTCACGGCACTCCCGAGCAGACCTTCCCAGGTGCGGTTGGAACTGACCGATGCGGCCACCAGTCGGCGGCCGATCATGCGGCTCCAGACGTACTGCATGCAGTCGGCAAACTGCACCAGCAGGATCAGGAAGAACAGCAGGCGGAAGTTGGCAGGTGTTGTGGCTGAGGTCACAGGCTCTGCAGCAGCCGCTGCGGCCTCCGTTGCTGCTGCCGTCGGCACGGGCAGCTGCAGCAGAGCGGCGGCAAACGAGAGGCAGTAGACGCAGACCATCAGGCCTGCCTGGATCTTTGCCGTGCGTTCCAGGAAGCGTTTGGAATCTCCTGCGATCGCCACGCGAGCCAATACAAACAGCGTGCCGTAGAGCGGGAGAAACACGCTGAAAACGTCGTAGCGGTCGTAGCCCACCAGCACGTAGTGGGCGGGGGTAAACGCAAAGAACACCCAGAACAGGGCGCGGTGGTCGCCCAGACGCGTAGGCGTCAGGGTGATGAACTCCCGCAGGGCCCAGAATGAAACCAGGCCAAACAGCACCACCGTGGCGGTGGTTCCCAGCCAGAAGGCGGCCGCGAGCACCGTGCACATGATCCACCAGCCACGGATGCGGCTGTTGAATGAACGGATGGCTGCCGGGTCGAGCCCCCGGTCTGGGTGTCTGCGGAGAAACTGCCCAACCGCAGTGACGATGGCGAGCAGGGCGAGCACGCCAACGATGAGGGCGAGCGTTCTAGGATCGTTCATGGTGTCGTCGGGCAGGGCCCATCATCAAAGTCGCTCAGGCGTGCATGGTGCTGGGTGAGCAGTTGGTGTCGGGTGCGCAGGTGGTGCCGGGTGAGCGGAGCGTGGGCTTCAGGATTCCTTCAGGGCCATCACGGCCCGACGGGCACGGGCGAGAAAGTCGAGCTTCGGCTCTCCCTGCTCAAGCCAGAGCGGAGGGCCAAACGTGATGCAGGAGAGCATCGGTACGGGGAGGAACTCACCTCGCGGGAGCACGCGATTGAGATTGTCGACGTGCACCGGTACGAGTTCGAGTTCCGGGCGTTTCTTGGAGAGGTAGTAGAGACCGCTTTTGAACTCGCCGATCTCACCGGTGGCGCTGCGGCTTCCCTCAGGGAACACGATCAGCGATTTGGTGTCTCCGATTTCACGAAGCATCAGGTCGACGGGGCTCTGGTGCACCTTGATGTCGGTGCGGTCGATCAGCAGGGCATCAAAGACCTTTTCGGCGAGCCAGCGTCGCACGGCGCCGCGGGACCAGTAGTCCTTGGCGGCCACAGGACGTGTCCGCTCGCGAACACTTCTCGGCAGTGACGACCAGATCAGCAGGGCATCGAGGTGGCTGGTGTGGTTGGAAAAGTAGACCCGCTGGCAGGTGTCAGGCTGGCTGGAGATCCAGCGGACGCTTGCGCCAGAAAGAACCCGCGCGATCGCAGCGAGCGTCAGGCCGGCCGCATGACAGACCGGTGATCGGCCCGCTCCCTGTGCGGAAGTGGGTGGACGTGTGGTCAGGTGGGGATCAGCCGGGGAGAGCATGGCGAGGCGTGAGGGAGGATGACTCGAGAGGCCGTCACCTTCATTATGCGTCCCGATTCTTCCGGCCGAAGGGGTATAAGGTCAATTCGGCCCGAAAAATCGGCAGGTCGCGTTGGCACAATCCGTCGCCGACACCACCTTAGCCAGGCGGCTAGTTTAGATCCGCAGGCCCGTCGTCGTTGGCGGTGACGTATGGGTTGGTCATCCGTTCGTGACCGATAGTGGTGGGCTCTCCGTGGCCTGGCAGCACAAGGCTTGCTTCGGGCAGCGGATAGAGCCGCTCGCGAATACCTGAGGCGAGCATCGGAAAACTCCCGTCCGGAAAATCCGTACGACCGATACTGCCGCGAAAAAGGATATCACCCGCAAAAACCATCGGTGGCCCGTCGGTCGCCTCTTCCGGCCAGACGAGAAAGGCAACATGGCCTGAGGAGTGGCCGGGAATCTCATGCACTTCAAACACGAAGCCCGCGAGTTCAAACCGCTCCCGGTCGCTGAGGGTGCGATCTGCCGGTGGACTGACGAGTTCGAGCCCGAAGCCTCGTGAGAGGTTTTGCTCAGGGTCGATCAGCTTCACGGCCTCCGACTCCCCGACGAGAATCGGCAGGTCAGGCCACTTCGCCTTTAGGGCTGCGTTGCCGGCGATGTGATCGGAATGGCCGTGCGTCAGCAGGATCGCCTGCGGCTCAAGCCCGCCCTGTTCGATCACCTCGATGATTGCATCGGGCTCGAACCCCGGGTCAAACACCAGGCAGGTGCCGCGATCCGTACGGGCCAAGACGTAGCTGTTCTCGGCGAAAGGAGACGACTCGATGCACGTCAGGCTTAACGGCGGCCGACCGGGAAATGAAGGCATGTCGATCTGTTGAAGGTGTGCCATCTGGGGGGCTAGCTCGCGGAGACAGTCCTAGCAGCATGGGGGGGAACGGGAGATTCGGCAAGATTTGGCTCGTCTTCGACGGGTTTCACGCCCGATTACTGATATGGCCGGGTTTTCGGGGCCTGGCTAGACTCCGCCCCGCTGCAGGTTCACTGCAGCTGCCTACGGCTCCGCAACCAAGTTTCGCCGCGGTGGCCCAACTTGTCATGGAGGAACCCAACGGATGACGGCTGCTCAAGCGATGCTTCGGTTTTTGCGTGGAACGTTGACGGCGGCTGCGGTGCTCGCCACCGTGTCGGCTCCGCTTTCGATGGCTTTGGCCCAAGATGCGGCGACTGGCGACACCGTTCCAGGCCTGCAGCCTCAGGGTGGCGGTGCCGTGGGGAATCAGGGAGCCGGTGACGCTGCCGCTGCGGTGGCCGCGGAGCACCCCCTCGAGCCCGCGTTGAAGATCGCCCAGGAGGGATTGGCGAGCATCAAAGCCAACATCTCCGACTACTCCGCCACGATGGTGAAGCGGGAGCGAATCGACGGCGAGCTCGGCGAGCATCAGTACATGTTTTGCAAGGTTCGTCACGAGCCGTTCAGCGTGTATCTCTCCTTCTTGGCTCCGGAAGACGTGAAGGGGCAGGAAGTGATCTACGTCGCCGGGCAGAACGAAGACAACATTCTGGCGCACGCCGGCAGTGGCGTACGTGCGATGGTCGGCATGGTGTCGCTGAAGCCATCGAGCATGCTGGCGATGCAGGGCAATCGGTATCCGATCACTGAACTTGGTGTTGAGAACCTGACGCGACGGCTGGTGGAGGTGGCGGAGCACGACAAGCAGTTCGGCGAGTGCGATGTGAACTTCTACCCTGGTGCCAAGGTGAATGGCCGGGTCTGCACCTGCATCCAGGTGAGCCATCCTGTGCCGCGTCGCAACTTCCGTTTCCACCTCGCCCGAGTGTTCATCGATGACGAGCTGAAGATTCCGGTTCGCTACGAGGCCTATGACTGGCCGCAGGAGGTTGGTGGTCAGCCGGTGCTCATGGAGGAATACACCTACATGAACGTCAAGGTGAATGAAGGCTTTACCGACCTCGATTTCGATCCGCGGAACAAGGCCTACAAGTTCGGCGTCAAGGAGTGATCTGCCGCGTCCTCGCTCATTCGACAGCCTGCCGGGCTCGTCGCCACGTACACTCTGACATGGTGACGCGGAACGGCTGACGAGGTGAGCGGATGGACCAGAAGACATGTCACACGAGCGTGCTCCCCAGGGAGACACTCGACTTTCTCTCGCCACAGCCCGGGGCGACGGTGGTCGATGGCACGCTCGGCGGTGGCGGTCATACTCGGCTGCTCGCCGAGGCGGTGGGCCCCGAGGGACTCGTGATTGCGATCGACCGCGATGCCACCGCGATCGACCGAGCCTGTCGCGAGCTGGCTGGCCTGCCGATTCGCTTTGCTCAGGCGAACTTCTGCGATATCCCTGAGGTCCTCGAGGCGGTGGGGGTTGAGCAGGTCGACGCGGTTCTGCTCGACATCGGACTCTCCAGTGACCAGCTCGCCGATCGGGAGCGAGGCTTCTCCTTCGAGGCGGACGGGCCTCTCGATCTGCGGTTTGACCCGACAGAAGGCGAGCCAGCGTTCCGGCTGGTCAACCGCCTGAAGCCTGAGCATCTCGCAGACCTGATCTATCAGTATGGCGAGGAGCGGTTTAGCCGCAGGATCGCTCGGCGGATTGCCAAGGTTCGGGAGAGCGAGCCGATCCACATCGCACGTGAGTTCGCCAGGCTCGTAGCCTCTGCTGTCCCGCGGCAGACTCCGCCACCGCGGATTCATCCTGCCACGCGAACGTTTCAGGCTCTGCGGATCGCGGTCAATGAAGAGCTGAAGAGCCTCCGCCTGGTGTTGGAGCGGGTGCCTGAGCGGTTGAAGCCGGGTGGGCGGCTGGCGGTGATCTCCTTCCATTCGCTGGAAGACCGGCTCGTGAAAGAGGCCTTCCGCAATCGCCAGCAGTGGGTCTCGCTCACCCGCACGCCCGTCACGGCGGGTGAGGAAGAGTTGGCAAGCAACTCACGGAGCCGCTCTGCCAAACTGCGGGTTGCAGAGAAGGTTGGCTGAGTGCCGAGCGGAGAACTGCCGTTGTCGAAGACGCAGCGGTTTCTCAAACTCCCGCCCATCATGCTTGGCCGCGAAACGAAGATCCTGTTGGCGCTGTTGGGAACCCTGAGTTCAGGGTTTGTGGGCGTGCTCGGTTCGAAACTGTTCGTGCCACGGCCGCCCAATGGTGCCGGGCCTGATGTGCATCTGCCAGCTCGTGATCATGACGAAGGGCCGATCGTCGATCCGCCGTCGTTTGCCAAGCTGGGGCGATCGATGTTTTCCGCGACTGATTCCGCGAGCGAGTCAGCTGCGGATGGCACCGAGTCTGCCGATGACGGCGGGCCAGCGAGCGGTGAC
>Ga0129348_1000128_pt1 | contig 24897 bp, 15 predicted proteins | sample CPBDNA_4_FD_94424 | JGI IMG/M metagenome (GOLD analysis project Ga0129348, IMG submission 94424) | Freshwater to marine salinity gradient microbial communities from Chesapeake Bay, USA - CPBay_Sum_27_0.8_DNA | ecosystem: Environmental > Aquatic > Marine > Coastal | place: USA: Chesapeake Bay...
CGGAGCCATCAGCACGGCCACTCTCAAATGGCCGAAACGCCGACACCGCCCCAGCACTTCCGGAGACCGCAGGCGGCTTCAATGCAGTGGACAAGTCTGAGTCGAGCAGGGCGGTGCGGGCGGCGGCGAGCAGAAGTCGATAGACCCGAGACGGGTCACGAAACCGCACTTCACTCTTTGCCGGATGCACATTCACATCCACCTGATCAGCTGGCAGATCGATGCGGAGAAAGACCATCGGGTGCCGTCCAGTCAGCATCGTGCCCCGGTAGGCTTCCTGGATTGCGTGGGAGAGGGAGCGATCTCGAATCGGTCGACCACGCACCAACAGGTGTTGCAGTCGCGGACTGGCCATGTCTGCCTCAGGTCTCCCGATGTAGCCAGAGACACGGAGATCACCGTCGTCAGCCTCGACTGTGATCAGCCGCTGACCAACCGAGCGGCCGAATATGCCCTCGATACGGTCTGCCCAGGACTCCACCGCCGGCAGGTCATGCGCCCGTCGGCTGCCATGAACGAGAGAGAACGCTACCTGCGGGTTGGCAAGCGCCGCACGAGTAAACACATCCGACGCATGCGACCATTCGGTCGATGCTGTTCTCAGAAAAGAACGGCGAGCAGGCACCTTCGCAAACAGCTGGTGGACCTCCACGGTCGTGCCGACCGCACAGCCCTCCGGCTGCACCTCTCCCGCCTCCCCACCATCAACCTCAAGCATGCTTCCGCCCGCATCCTCTGGACGACGGGAACGAATCACCATCCGCGACACCTCCGCAATAGAAGCCAGCGCCTCTCCGCGAAAGCCAAAGGTGTCAATCCGCTCAAGGTCATCAGCCGTGGAGAGTTTGCTCGTGGCATGAGCAGCCACCGCCAAGGGAAGCTCTTCGGCGGCAATCCCACCTCCGTTATCGACGACTCTCACCAGCCCGATGCCGCCCTGCTCGAGCGTGACATCAATCCGCTGGGCACCAGAATCGAGAGCATTGTCGAGGAGTTCACGCAGCACACTCGCAGGCCGCTCCACCACTTCACCAGCAGCGATGCGATTGACAACGGACTGCGAGAGACGATGAATCTGGCCCATAACATGCTCAGCAGCCAAGGCCCGCGTTCCCCCTCAGGGCTCACGGGGCTCAGGAAAGCTGAAACTCCTTGATCTTGCGATAGAGCGTCCGCTCACCGATTCCGAGCAGTTCGGCCGCCTGCTCTCGATTTCCCCCGGTGAGTTTGAGCGTTTCAGCGATGAAGATGCGTTCAATCTCTTCGAGCGATTTACCAACGAGCGTGGCGAGCCCCGCGTGCATATCGACATTCTCCGGGACGTGCGGCTCCTCCCCAGCCTGCGGCTCCAGTTCGAGGGGCAGGTCGTCCATGTCGAGGGTGCCATCGATGTCGACCACGACCATGCTCTCGATCACGTTGCGAAGCTGACGCACGTTGCCAGGCCAGTCGTAGGCAAGTAGTCGCATCCGTGCCGCTGGCGACACACCACGAATCTTCTTCGCATGTCGCTTGGCAAACTGCTTGAGGAAGTGCTCTATCAGCAACGGGATGTCTGCCGAACGCTCTTTCAGCCGTGGAATCGCGATCGTGACGACCTTCAGCCGATGGTAGAGATCGCTGCGGAATGTGCCGGCTGAAATCGCCTCTTCCAGGTTGCGGTTGGTCGCCGAAAGGATGCGAACATTCACCCGCACCGGCGTGTTACTGCCTACGCGAGTGATTTCCGATGACTCCAAAACCCGCAGCAGCTTGATCTGGGTTGCCATCGGCATGTCGCCCACCTCATCGAGGAAGAGCGTGCCGCCATTGGCATATTCGAACTTGCCGATCCGATCACTCGATGCATCCGTGAAGGCGCCTTTGATATGGCCGAAGAGTTCACTCTCAAGGATGTTTTCCGAAAGCGCCGCACAGTTCAGCGCGACAAATGGCTTGGACTTACGCGGGCTGTTCTGATGAATCGCCTGCGCAACGAGTTCTTTCCCAGTCCCGGTCTCACCCTGCACGAGCACCGTGGCATCCGTGGGGGCGATTCGCTTCAGCCGATCGATTAACGTCAGCATCTGTGGGCTGCTGCCAACCACTCCCTCGAACCCGAACTTCTCATCGAGTCGCCGGTTGAGTTCGAGATTCTGCCGTCGGAGGAGCACCCCCTCTGCCGCCTTCTCGACTGCTGACCGAAGCTGAGAAAGATCCAGCGGCTTCTGCAGGTAGGAGTACGCTCCCTGCTGCATTGCGGAGACCGCTGAGGGGATCGTGCCATGCCCTGTCACCAGGATCACCTGGGTGTCGGCTGAGACCTGCTTCGCTGCAGCAAGAATGTCGAGCCCACCGATGTCGTTCATCATCAAGTCGGTCACGACGACATCGAAAACCTCCTCGGTGATCCGCTGGGCCCCCTCCTTGCCCCCGCCGGCCACGACACACCGATAACCTTGCCTCTCGAGAACCTCCGCCATCGTTCGAGCATGCGCGAGGTCGTTATCGACCACTAGCACACTCACCAACGATGTGGGAAGTTCTTCCTCAGCTCCAACGGCGTTTTCAGTTTTTGCTGCAGACATGACGTGTGTTGTAAGAGGGAGGGCGAGGTGTCGTCCAGGTTCTGCATAGAGTGAACATGCCTTGCGTGACGATTGGCAGAAAGCCTGAACACGCCAGCTCGCCACACTCGTTGGGGTGCATCAATCCACTTCTTCCCTGGCTCTACTCCTCGTCTTGGGTCGCCAACTCGTCTTGGGTCGCCAAGCGGGGCGGGGCAGGGAGCCAGATCGCCACCTTGGTGCCACGGCCGGGAGCGCTCTCGACGTCAATACTTCCACCATGCGACTCGATCATTTTACGGGCGGTGGGCAGACCTAAGCCGGAGCCTCCCTGCTTGGTGGAGTAGAAGGCTCGAAATGCCTTCGCCAGCGTCTCGGCATCCATGCCCGGGCCGGTGTCAATCAGCTCCAGGAGCACACCCAAGCCTGAAGCCCGGGTTCGAACGACCAGCTGTCCGCCCTCCTTCATCGCCTGCACGGCGTTGATCAAGAGGTTCAGAACTGCCGATCGGAACGTCTCGCGATCAAAGCGAACTTTCGGCAGGGCCGGATCGAGGTAGCGGATCACCTCCACGCCAGCCTCAGCAGCCCGGGCCGCAAAGAAGTCGAGCGTCTGCTCAATCTCCTCATTGAGATTCCCAAGCTCGAGGGTGAGCGTTTCCTGCCGAGCAAAGTCGAGAAAGTCCCCCAGGAGGCGTTGCAGTCGCTCGCACTCCTGGCGGACTAACTCAATTTTTGCCCGTGCACGCCGGTCCCGCTGACGCTGTGGACCGGTGGAACTGTCATCCGAGAAATCCTCGGCGAGCAGTTCCATGTTTAACTGGATCGTGGAGAGCGGGTTGCGAATCTCGTGGGCCAATCCGCCCACGAGAGCGGAGAGCTCTGAGTAGACATCGGCTACCGATCGCCCCGCATCGTCACCCGCCGCCATCGATCACCCGTCAGAGGACTCGGTCTCGTTCGCCTCAGCAGCCGCCTCACCGCCCTCGTCGCCAGCGAGTTCACGCATCGCAGCCCGACGGCTGAGCTTGACTCGATCCTGGTCGTCAACGGCGATCACCTTGACTCGCATCGTGTCGCCAACCTGGCAGACATCACCGACGCTCGAGACATACTCGTCAGACAGCTCGCTGATGTGGCAAAGGCCATCCTTGCCTGGCACCAGTTCCACGAACGCACCGAAGTCCTTCACGCTGGTGACGCGACCTTCGTAGATGCGGCCAATCTGGATCGACGCGGTGAGTGCCTCAACCTTGGCCATCGCAGCCATGGCGCTCTCTCCGTCGTGAGCCGCCACCGTGACGGTGCCGTCATCCTCGACTTCGATGTTGGCGCCAGTGGTTTCCTGAATCGAGCGAATCGTCTTGCCACCAGGACCGATGAGCAAGCCGATCTTCTCTGGGTTAATCTGCGTGCGGAGCAGACGTGGAGCATGGCCCGAAATCTCACCACGTGGACGACGGATCGCCCCGATCATGTTCCGCAGGATCTCCATGCGGGCATCACGCGACTGAGAGAGTGTCGCCTGGATGATCTCACGAGAGATACCCGCGATCTTCAGGTCGAGCTGAATGCCCGTGATGCCTGCCTGTGAGCCGGCAATCTTGAAGTCCATATCACCGAAGTGATCTTCATCACCGATGATGTCAGTCAGCAGCGTCCAGCGGTCGTCGGTCTCCTTGACGAGACCAACCGAAATGCCTGCAACCGGGTTGGTGATCGGCACACCTGCAGCCATCAGGCCGAGCGTGGCACCACACACAGACGCCATCGAGCTCGAGCCGTTCGACTCGAGGATGTCGGAGATGACACGGATGGTGTAGGGGAAGGTGTCTGGATCCGGCACCACGGGCTTCACGCTTCGCTCGGCGAGAGCACCGTGACCGATCTCGCGGCGACCTGGGCCACGAATCGGACGCACTTCGCCGACCGAGAAGGAGGGGAAGTAGTAGTCGAGCATGAACTTCTTCGAGTATTCGTCGAAGAGGCCGTCGACTCGCTGCTCATCCTTGCCGGTGCCGAGTGTGATCGTCACCAAAGCCTGGGTCTCGCCACGCTGGAAGAGAGCTGAGCCATGCACGCGGGGCAGCAGGTCAACTTCGCAGCTGATCGGCCGCAGCGTCTTTGAGTCACGCCCGTCAGGACGACGGCCTTCGAGGATCAGCTCGCGAACAGCCTTTTCCTCAAGGTCGTGCCAGACATGGGAGAAGTGTGCATCGCACACGGCACCCTCAGCATTGGGATCAGGAATGATCTCAGCCTTGGCCTTTTCCTTGAGCTGCTTGCTCACTTCGTTTCGCTCGAGCTTGCCCTCGATCGCCTTGGCCTGCTTCATCTCAGCGAGATAGCTGCCATAGATGCGATCCTGGAGTGGCTTATAGTCCGGAATGTCATATTCCTTCTTCGCCTTGCCACCCTTCTCCATGAGTTCCTTCTGCATCAGGCAGAGCTCACGGATGATCCGCTGACACTCGTCGATCGCCTCGAGCATCCGGTCTTCTGGCATTTCGCGGGCAAAGCCCTCGATCATCAGCACCGAGTCTTCGCTGCCTGAAACAATCAGGTCGAGGTCGCTCTCCTCGAGCTGATCCTGCGAGGGAAACGGCACAAACGCGCCATCAATCTGAGCCAGCCGAACGCTACCAATCGGCCCCTGGAAGGGAAGTTCGGAGATACAGAGGGCCGCCGAGGCACCATTCATGGCGAGCACGTCGCCATCGGTCTGCCGGTCGCTGGCGAGGACATTGGCCTGCACCTGAACTTCATCGTAGAAGCCCACAGGGAAGAGCGGACGAATCGGCCGGTCGATCAGTCGACTGGTGAGCGTCTCCTTCATCGTTGGACGGCCTTCTCGCTTGAGAAAGCCTCCAGGGAACTTGCCGGCAGCGGCAGCCCGCTCACGGTAGTCGCACGTCAGCGGGAAGAAATCGATTCCCGCTCGAGGAGCGCCAGTCGCAGCGGCCACCAGGACCACAGTCTCGCCATACTGAACAAGCACACTCCCGGCAGCCTGCTTGGCCAGTAGCCCGGTTTCCATGCTTAAAACACGATCGCCAATAGTGCGTTCAACTCGAACTTTCACAGCCATTCCATCCTTCCAGACATTTGCTTCCTGCTCAGCACGTCGCGAATCGCAGTCACAGCGTTTTGTGTGACCGACTCACGTGCAACTATCGAGCAGGTGTGGACGGCACTGACGTCAGACCCATTCCGACCCAGATGCTCCGCCCGAATCCAATTCCTAACCCAAAACCTTGGTTTGTTGCGGCTCCCATTGGAGCCCTGAAAAGCCAGTCACTGGCGAGGGAACATAGCGACGAACACCGCCTGCTGTTCGCTGCTGAAAATCCCGTGCACTCCTCAACTGATGCGGTTCTGATTCACCGGTGCACTGCCTTAGGCTCGCTGCCGCAAATAAACTGCCGGACGCCACCATTCCTCGCGTCACTTCGCAGCTCACGCATCGGCGTTGGTACCCGGCGAAACCGAAGCCCGCGGCACCCAGCCCATCAGGACCGCACAACTGCAATCCCCGATGAGAAGCCACCCTATGAAAAACTGCCCGACGGCAACAACCGCCGGAACCATCCCCCCAGCAACCGCCTTCTGTGCGTCTGCCTTCTTGCAGAAAGCAGACAGACAAAAACTCGATCACTTCCGGATGTTCAGCCGCTGGATGACATCGAGGTAGCGATTGGGCGCGACCCGCTTGAGGTAGTCAAGCAGACGTCGACGACGGCTAACCATCATGAGCAGCCCGCGACGGCTCGCGTGATCTTTCGCGTGTTTCTTGAAGTGTTGCGTGAGCTGCGTGATGCGGTCAGAGAGCAGCGCGATCTGCACCTCGGCCGACCCCGTGTCGGCGTTGCCCCTTTTGAACTCACCGATCAGTTCCGACTTACGATCTTTTGTCAACGACATGGAGACCCAAACAGTTTCTGCAAGTTGTGTGCTTCAATTCTGTCAAAATGTGATCCGAAGTCTACCGGGAGCCTCGGGGAATGCAATAACAGCAGCCCCCGCTGCAGAAGCAGATCGGACATGCCAGGCAGCTTCAGCCCTCATCGGCATTTCTGGCCACCCAGTCTGCGGGAACCGCTCCGACCCCGCACGAACACCACCCCCCATAGTGGGAAGGCCGCTCTCAGGACGCCTCGGCGGTGACTCGGGCTTTGGTCGCCGAAGACGAACGGGGAATGGTGTGCACCACATCCCAGGCAAGCCCCAGTTTCTCCATCACCAGAATCGCCCAGTATGTCACATCAAGCTCCCACCAGCGGTGACCATGACGGGCCATTCGCTGATAGGCGTGGTGATTGTTGTGCCAGCCTTCACCGAAAGCCAGCAACCCCACCCACCAGAGATTGGTGGAGTCGTCTGTGGTTTCATAGTTGCGGTAGCCCCACATGTGCGTGGCAGAGTTGACGAACCAGGTGACGTGGAAGACGTAGACCATCCGCACAGCCATCCCCCATACAAGCCACGAAACGCCGACATACTGGCCACCGTATGCCCATCCGGCAGCCAACAGCCCCACCCCCAGCGCGATGTGCCACAGCAAAAAAGTGCTGTGCAGGAACCGCAACCCGGCGTCTCGCTGCAGGTCTGGTGCCCAGCGTTTGATGTGTGCGTCGACCTCAGCCGAGGGATGCCGCGGAAAGAGCCAGAGCATGTGAGCCCAGAGTCCACCTTCTCGGGGTGAATGCGGGTCGCCTTCCTGATCGCTGAACACATGGTGCTTGCGATGGTTGGCCACCCAGATCAGCGAAGACCCTTCACCCGAAATTCCCCCAAGCAAAGCGAACAGCCAACGCACCGGCCGGTAGGTCCCGAAACTTCCGTGCGTCAGGAGTCGGTGGTAGCCCAGACAGACGCCCAGACCTCCCGTGATCCACGCCAGCAAGGCGAAGACCGCCAGGCCGGACCACGTGAAATAGAAGGGAGCAGCGAGGGCGGCGATATGAATACCGCCAATCCAGCCGAGCACGACCCAATCAAGGTCACGCCAACTGCCTTTGAGCAGTTCTTTTGCACCATCGCGACGGACTTCGTCGTCATCTTCCTGCACGATGACCGCACCAAGATGTCCACCCGGACGGTCATCGGCGACCACTGCAGTCACCACTGCGTCGCCGGCCTCAGCCATATCCGACACGCCACCGATCGCTTCGATCTCAACGTCGTCGTGTTTCGGTGCTCCGGTCTGGCGGGTGACTGGCTCGAGTGTGCTGTTGGGTGTCATGCAATCGTCCTCGGAAGGCATCCTCGAAAGGCGTTTCTTCATGCCGCGCGACATGTCAATCGCCGCAGCCACATCAATACTGTGCGCGATCGTGCGGGATTTGCCATCCACATCCCGTCATATCCGCGTTGCGTGAATGTCAAAAACCGGTCAAAACCGCCCCGCAGGGGCCTCGGGAACCTCCGGCAGGTGAGAAAGCACCTCAACTGCACGCGGCGAGGCCGGAATGGTCGCGGGGATCGCCCCGGGGATCATAGGGGCAAACAGCCACGCAAACCGGTCGTAGCCGATCTTGGTCGTCTTGGTTTCAAGCAGACCCCGACCACCGAGCACCGCCAACGTGTCGCCAGCAGCCCCCACACCACGCAGCGTGACTCCGGAGCGGTCGAGGCTGACCGCAAATGACGCCTCATCAAACGCCAGTGGTGGACCAGCCATCCAGGCTTCTCCTGTCACAAGCGTTGCTGCGGCAGGGCCGAGACGACAGCCAAAGACGGTGATCAGCCGCTCGACAAGGCCGCGGCCGAGTTCACCTTCCGTCGCCGATAGCGTCATTCGTGCTGCGGCAATACGGCTGTCTTCAACCGCCAGGTCTTCAATCTGCAGCACCGCTTCACCGTTTGCCTGCTGCCCGGCGGCCTCCGCCAACTCGCTCAGCGCAACGTCCGTCACTACGCCTTGCCCACCGCCACTCCACCGCCAGCCACCTCCGTCCTTAGTCTTGGGCGTGGCGGTCGCCTGCAGGCTGCCACGGATGACCGCGGCGTCTCCGAAGTTCGGCAGCCAACCAGCCACCGCTGCCGCGAGATCGGCTGGGAGCCCCTGTTCAGCGATCAGCTCAGCCTCGAGCCGCAGACCGGCAGACGAGGCAACAGCCCGCAGCCGCAGTTCATCACTGTCTGCCGGCTCTCGACGGATGCGAATCGCTCGACCGGTGTCGGCCACCACAAATTCCATCCGGAAGCCGCCCTGCGGCTGCGGAAGGCCAGCAGCTCCCCAGGTGAGCGAGTCAACTTCGATCACGCCTCCCTCGGGAAACCGAACGGCCTCGGTGAGCCATGCCAGCGAAAGCCGTGCGAGCGTCGTCACCCCAGTCTGATCGATCGCGAGTGAGGGGAGGCGGACCAGGCTTCCCTGATCCCGCGTCTCAACCTCCACAACCTCAACGCCCAAGAGAAAACGATTGGTGGCTGTGGTGAGGGCGACATTTCGCAACCGCATCACAGCCGGGCGGATGTTTTCCACCGAGTCTGCAGTGACCGCGACCCCGAGCGTTCGCGACCAGGCCGATAGCAGGGAATCTCGGGAGAGACTGCTGCGTCGATACGCCGCCCAGCCGACGAGGCCAACCGTCGGCAGCAGACAGACAAGCACGAAGAGTATTCGCACCAGCCGAATTCTGGCAGCAGATCGCTCGACGAACATCCCTGTTCTCCCGGCGAGGCCTGCGCGAGCCGCGGTTCCGCAGACATCACGCCACCACCACACACGTTCGCATCACGCCTTGTGCTATCGCTGACGGGCGAGGGCGTGAAACTGCTCATACCGCGCCTGCATCTCCTCGATGCTGTCGCCGCCAAACTTCTCCACAAACGCGGCCGCCACCTCGAATGCCACCACGTTCTCCACGATCACGCTACAGGCCGAGACCGCACAGACATCACTGCGTTCATAGGCCGCCGACTCCGGCTGCTTGGTAGACAGGTTGACCGAACCAAGCGGCTTCCGAAGCGTTGCGATCGGCTTCATTGCAGCCCGCAACACCAAAGGCTGGCCGTTCGTCATGCCCGCTTCAAGTCCACCGGCATTATTCGTTGGCCGCACAAAGCCGAGCTGCGGCGTTTCACGAAGCGACTCGTCGTAGGCAATTTCGTCGTGGACTTCCGAGCCGCGCCGTCGGGCTGTTTCAAAGCCCATGCCGATTTCCACACCCTTGATCGCCTGAATACTCATCACAGCCTGAGCGAGGCGGCCATCAAGTTTGCGATCCCACTGGATGTGGCTGCCGAGCCCAACCGGCAGCCCGGTTACGCGAGCCTCCACGACACCACCAACCGTGTCGCCCTCCTTGCCGATCCGGTCGATCATGTCCTTGATTTCGTGGTCTCGCTCCGGATGCAGCGAGTAGACAGCACTCTGATCGCGGAGGCTCCGAAGCTCGGTCAATGTGCCATCGCGGTCGCCAAGTTCCACATCGCCCAGCGACACAACCCAGCCGGCAACATCGATGCCAAACACGGCGAGCATCTGTCGCGCGAGCGCACCGGCAGCAACACGGGCCGCGGTTTCACGGGCGCTGGCACGCTCCAGCACGCTGCGAACCCCACCCAGGTGCTTCACGGCTCCAGCCAGATCGGCGTGACCTGGACGTGGCCGGTCGACATCCTCCAGCCGCTCCAGCTTCGCATCGCGGTTGACCACCTCGAGCGCCAAGGGGCTGCCCAGAGTGACACCCCGCCAGAGCCCAGAGAGAAACGTTGCGGAGTCGGTTTCGATCCGTTGTCGGCCACCACGCCCATACCCACCCTGACGCCGCACCAGTTCGTGATCGAGGGCCGCCGTGTCGACGGTGAGCCCAGCAGGAAAACCATCGATCAAGGCCACAAGGGCGGGGCCGTGAGATTCGCCAGCGGTGAGATAACGGAGCATGAAACTCTAGTGCAGCAACGGGGAAGCCGGGGCCGTCCCACACGAATGGGGACGCATCCCAGAGTCTAGTTGGCCTGAGGCAGCCCCCCTAGAGCAGGTCTCCCAGCCGCCAGCACGGGCAGTTCCTGCGGCTACACAGGCAGTTCTTGGCCTGTCAGACGCCGGTAGGCCTCGAGGTATTTCCGCCTCGTTTCTGCGACGATTTCCTCGGGGAGGGGCGGTGGCGGGCTGGACTTGTCCCAGTCGGTTCCTTCCAGCCAGTCGCGAACAAACTGCTTGTCGAACGAAGTGGGCACCTGCCCGTGCCCAGCCTCTTCCTGCGGCCAAAACCGAGAACTGTCCGGGGTGAGCACCTCATCCACAAGAATGAGCTGACCGTTGTCGGCCTGCCCAAACTCGAACTTGGTGTCAGCCAGCACAATACCACGCTCAGCGGCATACTCGGCCGCGCGGCAGTAGATGTCGAGGCTCTGCGCACGGAGTGTGTCGGCAATCGGGCCCACCGCCTCGTGCATCACCTCGTACGACACATTTTCATCATGACCGCTGGTGGCTTTGGTGGCCGGTGTGAAGATCGGCTCAGGCAACCGATCACCAGGCCGCAGACCAGCAGGCAGCTGGATGCCACAGACCGTACCAGCTTCGCGATATTCCTTGAGCCCGCTGCCTGCGAGCCACCCGCGGACCACACACTCAAAGGGCACGACACGAGCTTTGCGGACCAACATCGAGCGGCCAGCGAGCGGCTCCAGGTTGGTGGCAGCAGGCAGGTCCATCGACTCGACATCGGTCGTGATCAGATGATGCTCCACACCGAGCCAGGAAAACCAGAATGACGAGATCGCCGTGAGCACACGCCCCTTGTCTGGAATGGGCGTAGGCAAAATCCAGTCGAAAGCACTGATCCGATCAGTGCTCACGATGAGCATGCGGTCGCCGAGGTCATAGCAATCGCGGACTTTTCCGCGATGGACGGGACCAAGGCCAAGGTCTGTGTGGAGGAGTGTCATGAAGGAGTTTTAGCAGAACGTGTTAGCAAAAATCCCGCGACTGCCGGGGGAGGGCAGGGGACATTCCCCGCTCACCACGGAGCCGTGTCGCGAGAATATGTACGACCGTTCCCCGCCGCTGGATCCGGCCTTCCACCAGGACGACCGCCCCCCGCCTGGCCTGCACATCGGCTGCCTGCCAAACGGGAGGACGCACCACCACGTTGGCACTGCCCGTCTCATCTTCCACGGTCAGAAAAACGATGCCTTTGGCTGTCGAGGGACGCTGTCGAGAGAGCACCAATCCTGCCACCTGAACCCGCCGTCCCTCTGGCAATCTGGCCGTCTCGGCAGTGGTCACAACGCCACGGCCAGCCAGCTCCCTGCGGAGAAAATGCACGGGATGGGCCTCCAGCGAGAGCCCCGAGGTGCGGTAGTCCGCCAACACACGCTCGCAGCGTGTCATCGGCTCAAGGCCCTCGCCATCCGTTTCCACGAGCCCCACTTCAGCTGCGGCGTGGCCATCGCGGGCCTGCTCAAACAACGGCAGGCTGCCGGGTCGATCGAGGCCATCCATCGCCTCCCAGACAGCCCGGCGACGGTCCGTCTCCAGTGAGCAGAGAGCTCCAGCACGGGCAAGCTGCAGCAGACTCCCTCGATCGAGTGCAGCCCGCTGGGCGAGTTCTTCGATACTCGTAAACCGCCCTCGCTGCCGAGCCTGCTCAACACGTCGCCCTGCGGCCTCACCGAGGCCGTGCACCATCTCAAGCCCGAGCCTCAATGCAGGGGGCCCCACGATGTCGGCATCACTGCCTCTCTGCCCGCCACTGGTGGGCTGCTCCTCCAGCCTTGCATGCCAGCCACTGACCTGCACGTCTGCCGGTAGCACCTTCACTCCATGCGCCCGTGCATCCCGCACAAGCTGAGCGGGAGCATAGAACCCCATCGGCTGGCTGGAGAGGAGTGCGGCGGTGAACGCGGCTGGATGATGATGCTTGAGCCACGCCGAGACGTAGACCAGCAATGCAAAGCTCGCTGCATGCGACTCCGGAAATCCATACTCACCGAAGCCGCGAATCTGCCCGAACACCTGTTCTGCGAATCGCTCCGAGAGCCCTCGAGCGAGCATCCCGGCAATCAGCTTCTGTCGAAAGGCTTCGATCACCCCTGGCCGCCGCCAGGCGCCCATCGCTCGACGCAGCTGATCTGCCTCGCCTGGCGTGAACCCAGCCGCCACGACAGCCAGCCGCATCGCTTGCTCCTGAAACAAAGGCACTCCGAGCGTTTTCTCCAGCACCTCACGAATCGCTTCGCTGGGATACTCCACCTGCTCGTCGCCATTTCGTCGCCGTAGATAGGGATGCACCATATCACCCTGAATCGGCCCTGGTCGCACGATCGCCACTTCAATCACGAGGTCGTAGAAACAGGCAGGCCGCAGCCTTGGCAGCATGCTCATCTGGGCACGGCTCTCGATCTGAAACACCCCCACGGTGTCGGCCTGCGAAATCATCTCGTACACCGCCGGGTCTTCTGCCGGAACACTCGCCAGCGTGAGTTTTGTTCCTCGGCTGCGTTCGATGAGATCAAAGGCTCGGCGAATCGCCGTCAGCATGCCCAGGGCCAGGCAGTCGACCTTAAGAATGCCGAGTTCATCGAGATCGTCTTTATCCCACTGCACAATCGTGCGGCCGGGCATGGTGGCAGGCTGAATGGGCACGAGGTCGCGAAGATCCCCTCGTGTGATCACCATCCCTCCCACATGCTGACCGAGGTGTCGAGGAAAGCCGATCAGCTCGTTCACGAGCCAGAGCAGACGGCGGCCCGTCTCTCCCTCAGGATCGAGTCCCGCCTCACGCAGCCGGCCGGGCAGAGCTTCGCTGCTATCCGCCACATCAAGACACTCCGCCAGCGACGCGAGTCGATCAAGTGAAAGCCCAACCGCCTTCCCCATGTCGCGAACAGCAGAGCGGAGCCGGTAGCGAATAACCTCCGCCGTCATCCCGGCTCGTTCACGTCCATAAGTCGCGTAGATGTACTGCAGCACCTCTTCGCGACGCTGGTGCTCAAAATCGACATCGATGTCGGGAGCCTCCTGCCGCTCTCGGCTGACAAACCGCTCAAACAAGAGGTTGGCCCGGGCCGGATCGACAGAGGTCACACCCAGGCAGTAGCAGATGGCGGAGTTGGCCGCTGAGCCGCGGCCTTGGCAGAGGATGCCCTGCCGACGAGCGAATCGCACGATGTCAAACACGGTCAGAAAGTAGGCCTCGTAGCCGAGTTCTGCGACCAGACTCAGCTCATGTTCAAGAAGCCCTCGCACCTTTTCCGGCACACCTGCGGGGTAGCGTTTGTGGGCTCCTTTCCAGGCCAGATGCGCCAGATGCTCACTCGGCGTGCGGTCGGGAGGCACGGTTGCGTCAGGATATTCGTACCGCAGTTCATCGAGTGAAAAGGAGCACCGAGCCGCGACCTCTGCCGTACGTTCAACGGCCCCAGGAAGTCTGGCGAAACGTTCCCTGACTGCTTCGAGTGGGTGCAGATGGCGTTCGGCATTGGAAAGCAGCTGGCCACGTGCCTCCTCGATCGTGCAGCCATGCCGCACCGCACAGAGGGCATCGAACAGCGGCATCCGACTCCGCACGTGGTAGCGAACATCACCCGCAGCCAGCAGGGGCACATCTGCTTTGCGTCCAACCTTCTCATACCAGCCCAGCAGGGCCTCGTCGTGCCCCTCGCGTGCAACCTCCGCAAGGGCATAGAGGCGATCGCCAAAAACCTCCTGCCAGCAGACGAGCGTGGCGAGCGCAGCACCACGCGTAGACGACACAGAGAGCCCTTCCTGCTTGTGCGCTGCCTCAGCAAGCGGCCGCAACGCCACTCCTGCCAGCAGACCTTCGGCATGGTCAGCCACCTGCTCATACTCAAGCACGCCTTCCGCAGCATGACCTGCCGTCAGCAGGCGACAGAGGTTCGCATAGCCACCCCGATCCTGCACCCACACCACGAGTTCGTCACAGGCGTCGTCGTCAGTACTGCCTACCCGAGGCTGCTTTTCCAGCCGCGATGATGTTCCAGCAGTACTCACAACAGGAGGCTTCATCCGCAGAACCGCTGGCCCTGCGCAGCCACGCCGAACCGTCAGCACCGCACCCACAATCAGCGGAAAGCCTGCAGACTTTGCTGCACCGTGCGCTCGCACCATCCCCGCAAGGCTCATCCGATCAGTGATCGCCAAAGCGGTATAGCCAAGTTCAGCAGCCCGCAGCACAAGCTCATCTGGATGAGAACCACCGCGGAGAAACGAGAAGTTGCTCGTGCAGTGCAGCTCGGCATACAGGCATTGCGAGACCGTTTTCATCATTCACCACGTCGAAGCCATCAGGCTGGAGAGAGTGTTCTTCATCAGCACACAGGGCGTCACGCAAACTGCCCGTGCACAAACCAGGCCCCACGATCGCGGCTGACATCACTCCCCTCTCGAGCTGCTCGACTCGCTTGCGGAAGACGATCTGCGTGCACGCTGTGGCCAGAACGCTGGGACCGGCCAGCCAAACGCCTGGGGCCTCGCAGGGCCGAGCCGACACGACCACGGCTCTCACCAAGATGCCGAAACAGCCACCAGCGTTCGCCCGACTCTGTCTCCACGACGTAGTAATCACGACGAATCGAACACCCTCGCCACCAGGCAGTTTCGATCCGCTCGGGCCCCCAGGCGTCGGCGACACGATGCCGAACACCACTGATGCAAAACCACAACGGCGGCCCATCTGGCACCACCGACGCTGTTTCCACGCGAATAGGCCGTGGCGTCATCCACAGAGGCCTCAGCCTGGCAGCCACCACCGCTGCAGCTGTGGCTGATGCCTGCCTGCCTGGCTCAGGTGGAGACGCTACCCACGCATGCTCAGGCTGTGCGTCGACAACAGGCCGTGGCTCAAAGACAGCCATACGACCGAGACGGCCCGCCAAACGATCGAGCAGACCACCAAGCTGCACCGCCTGCTCACCCGCCTTGAGTGACGACGACAACGCCACGCCATCGAAGAGCACCCGCTGCCTCGCTGCGAGGGCCCCTGCCGACACCACCTCCACGGCAATCGACTCCACCTCGCGTGGCAGCCGCATCCTCGCCAGCCGCAGCTGCACAAGATCGACCACATGCCGGGCAGACACACTCGGCCGAAAGAGGCCGATATCAACCACGCTCGGCGTCGGTCTTGCTGAAACAGACACAGCCTCCGACAGTCGTACCTGGAGAACCGTTACTCCAAACCCTCGAGATGCCAGAGCAGCCAGGCACTGTTCCACGAGCGGCTCAAGAACACACGCGACCGCCTCACGTGTGGAGGCCGGTGAAGAGAGATGACACTCCGACTGTGGAAACGTGTCGTCGGCCACGGCAAGCAAAGGTTCGGCGCGACGCCCTTCAAACTCCGCGATCCTCCGCGCAGTAAGCGGCCCGAGACGGCTTGCGACACTCTTCCTCGGCAGCTGTAGCAGCTGCCCGATCGTGAGCACGCCCAGCTCCGCCAGAACAGCGATCGCCTCTGCAGGCACACGCATGGCGGCGACGGGCAGCTCGGCAAGCCACTGCGTCTGCATTCCCGGCGGCACAACCGCCCATCGGCGACCACTGTATTTCCGGGAAGCACTGTATTTCCGGGAAGCACTCAGGGGAGGGCAGAGAGCAGTGGGGTGATGGGCCGCCGCCCAGGCAGCGGCTGGCGTATCAGCAACGGCAGCACGGGCGTAGAGGCCGCGTGAGGCAAGCGTCCAAACGGCGGTTCGCACAACGGTCTGCTCACCCCCGAGCAGTTCGGCCGTGCCGGCAAGATCGACATGAATACACTCCGGATGCTCGGCGTCCTCGAGCGCTGTTGTTGGTGAAAACCGCCGACACCAACGAGCAATCCCTTCCAGCACGAGCCTGTCGGCCTGCGGATCGTCCTGATCCACCTCGGCCATCTGGCCGACCTCTGCTCCAAATGCCAGCGTGAAAGCTGCCAGGGTCTCAGCCAGCGTCTTCCCAGTTGGAATCTGCCTGGGCTTCACACGTGCCGCAGCCCAGGACCAGCCAACAACCCGCTGCACCCCTCGTGGCTCTGTGCGACACACGATCAAGGGAGCCTGCCGTCGCTCAGGCCGCTCAACAAACCGTCGCTGCACCGGCCACCTTGGCAACCAGATCGTCATGATGCGCGACATGCCACACCATCCTTTCCCTTTCTGAGAACCTGTTCAAAACAGACGCTCGCTGAGTCATCACGGCTTCCAACAACACGGCCTCCAGCAACACTGCCTAGAGCGGCAATGCCTCCAGCAACACTGCCCAGAGCGGCATTGCCTTCAACAACACTGCCCAGAGCGGCATTGCCTTCAACAACACTGCCAAGAGCGGCATTGCCCTTAACAACACTTCCCAGAGCGGCACGCACCGAAACAGCACCGCCTGCAGAGAGATCTCCCGGGGTTGCACTCACTCTCACGACACCGCCGACAGCCTCGCCGCTCGCACCTTCCTGCCCCAGCGATCCTGGCGTTTGCAGTACCACAACCTCGTTGCCCGCTGTGCGACAGGCAGACTCTCGACGGCTGCGTTCTCCCCCAAGGCTCTGCTGGCGAGGCGGCAGCCAGCGTGCGGCAGGCAGGCCCTCCACACCACGCTCAAGATCGAGCGACAGCTCACAGCTACGTCCTTCGCCGTAGAGCACGCTGGAGAGCCGTTCGATCTGCCAGCGTCTCAGTGACACTTCTGCGTGATGACTCGCCCCCCTCAAGGGACTCGTAACCAGCCGAACCTCAGCCCATGACGGATCTCGCCAACACTGCCAAGGCCGTACGAACATGCCAACAGCACCACTGCCACGAGCTGCCAGCTGCCACCGCCGCATCACCTTGGAACACACCACTGCTTGCGACGGGCATGCCACAACAGCACCAACTCCAGCACACCGCAGCGCCTGATCAATTGCCCAGATCTCGTCATCATCTCGTGACGGACGTGCCACGATGAGCTGCACCTGGCCTCGAGCCACCTGCCAGCGATCTGCTCCCAGCCACCGCATGACAGCCGGCGGGTAAAACCAGCCTGAACGATCCACCACCAGCACCGTGGCAGCAGCCCCCATCTCACTCGCAGCGGTTCGCGTCACCTGCACGGCCGTCGCCATCGCCAGCGTCACAACGCCACTGCCAAGGCTGCCACCTTCTGACGCATTCCAGTTCGAACGCCCCCGAGCCCTCTGATCTCCCGGAGCTTTCTGCTCGCTGCGGTCTGCTTGAGCTGCTTGATGCGTTTGACCTTCACGAACGCCCTGAAGTGCTTGAGCACGGGCAGCAGAGGGAGCCCGGGCAGTCCGAATATTCGGTTGGCTCGTCAAGCATTTCGACGGCGTCCATTCCGGTGGCGTCTCGTGTACGGCCACAGCTGCCGGAAGCCACTCAAGCAGGCTGCCACGCCGCACCCCTCCCGCAGGCAGCAGCTTGTCGAGTTCCCGAAAACCACTGGAAACACACGCCCCCGGCAACAGACCACCCTTTTCCGCAGGCAGACCGGTTTCCGCAGACAGACCTGCTGCAGCAAACGACACCCCCAACTGCTCAGCCATGCCGGAAGGCAGCGTGCTTCGGGTAGGTACCGCTCTGCTGGAAGACGCACGTATCTCAGAAGAAACACCTCTCTCAGGAGCTGCACCAACAGCAGAAACGTCTTTCATCGAAAGCACCGGCTTCTCTGAAAAATCCAGCTCCTGCGATTCCACAACTCCCTCCCGCATGCTGCCTGTAACAGCTCCTGAAAGCGTCACCGGCCGCACACAACACCGGCCGCAAACGACATCGGCACAACGCACCCAAAAAATGAACGTGCGTACACTGCACTGCGAATACTGTACAGAAGTACCCAATCGAGTCAAGCAAACACCTCAAACGCTGCCTCACCCCCACCTGCCAACACTGCGAGAGGACTGCTGTGCGCGGATCTCTCAGCGTGGGCCTTTGGCGTGGGCATCTGGGGGTGGCGGGGGCGTCGAACGCCACCTGAGCGAGGCCTCGAGGAGGGCTCACGCAACAGACGCGGCCGAACAAAACGGCCAGAAGAGAGGCAATCAACAGCCTCGAGCAGCCACACCAACCGGCTCACACGGCACCCGTGCCACCAGCGTTAAGCCGTCCAGGTCCGGGCCGTCGAGCAACAGTACCCCAAGCGCCAGCACCCCAAGCACCTGTGCAGCACATACCTCGACAGCAGATGCGTCGCTCCGCAGTTCAACAAAGCGACCGGGGCCGCGAGAGCAGTTTGACCACCCGCCGGCCCTTCGCCTGATCACCTGCCGCTGCAGCAATGCCTACGACGTGTAGCGGTCGCTGGTGGTATCTGGAGCAATACCTTCTGGCGTCTCATCGCTATCGATATCGAACCAGGAGTCCTGGAACTCGATTCGCGGTGTCGTCCCTGGATTCGCGATCGCCTGATTACTCACCAACGCAATGACCGCATCCGCAAGAGCAACCGAAGGCTTGCACCGCGGCTGGTTTTCCGGGGCTGGGTTGCGGATGCACCAGGCCCAGTGCTCCATCTCTTCGGTGTAGCCACGGGAAGGTGGTGCCGCCGAGCCCTCGGTAGCCGCCGCGACCACACCACCGCCACCACCACTCTCCGTCGTGTCGAGGGTAGGCGTGCCGTCCTTCGCCTTACCGACAGTCACTCGCGTGTCACGGGCCGAGTCCTTGTAGAGCATGACATCCTGCTCCTGCTCCAGGATCAGGGTGCCCTTGGTTCCCATGACGACTTCGCCATAGCCACCGAACCCATTGCCGTTAATCGACGAGTAGGTGACCACGATCTTCTTGTTGGGATCTGTCACCTCACCAGCCTCGTCGAAGTAGCCGGGAGCTGGATACTCATACATGCAGTAGACGTGGTCATCGACTTCCCGGTCTGCAGGGAAGATACTGCGATTACCCATCGCCATGACCGTCAGTGGCTTCACCTTCTTGCCACCTTCGTGCATCGCTGACACGAAGATGCCAGAGGCATCCAGCTGATGGCTTCCCAGTTCGGCCATCAGGCCACCACCGGTGCGGTTCCAGAGCCGCCAGCGAATCAGCTCTTCCAGAGGCGTTCGCACGCTTCCATCAGCGAGCATCTTCTCCTGATAGCCATAGGCGGCGGCATCCACATCCGTGTCGAGCAGCTGGGCCTCAAGCTGGGCCACCTTCTTCTCCCAGGCTTCGATCTCCGCCGGCTTGGCGTTGTCGCGAGCTCGACGCCAGCTGACAAGCTTCTTCGCCAGGGCTTCGTCACCAGGAAGCGGTGGCTGCCAGCTGTCTTTGCCGGGCAGATTGCCGCGGTGCCACTGAGCTCGGATCGAGTGCACATCACCGATTAGCTTAGCCTTACCGAGCGTGTAGACGGCGTCGTCGTAGAGCACGCTGTAGTGCCGCTGATGACCTGTCGCCAGCAGACGATCGGTCTCAGCCGCCACACGGCCCATCTCTTTGCACTCATGAATGCTGTGCCCCATCAGCTTCTCGGTGAGCACATGCTTGCCAGCACGCATCGCCTTCACCGCAGCCACCGAATGCAGATGCAACGGCAGGGCAATCACCACAGCCTCGATCTCCTCGTCGGCGAGCAGATCCTCGTAAGCCTGGTAGACCTTCACGTTCTTCCGAGCTTCGTCTTCGGTCGCCCAGCCATACTTCTGCATCAGGCCAGGTCGCACGCGATACGCGTTGGGGCTCGACATGTCGCCGTGGAAGGCACGGAACACGTTGTAGGGACGGATATCGGCGATCGCCTTCACCTGCATGTACTCAGGGTTGTGCGCCCCGATCAGCACGCTGCCTTCGTCACCTGTGCCGATCACGCCAATGCGGACCGGATCCCCCACCTTCGCCCCGTAGCCAAAGTAGAGCGAACCGAGGCCCACGCCACTGGCGATGCCAGCTGCGACCGTCCCAGTGAGGAAATCACGCCGAGTCACCGAAACCGCGTCGGTAAAGTTGGCCTTTCCGATTGCCTTCTGCTCTTCCGTCAGGTTCATCGTGAATCCTTGCTCAGGGGACAGCACCGCCGCGTGAGCGGCGAGAGTAAATAGTCGAGGCCCATCCAGCCACCGCACGGCATTGATGCCAGCACTAGCAGGCCAGCCATCTCCACCCATTGGTCATACGTTGCCTGGGCGCCTGGCACCCAGAATGGCTGCGTCGCCACCACAGACGCCAGAAACAGCACGCCACCCATCGCGTTGAACTTCGTCAGGAAGCCCACCACCAGGCAGCCACCAATCGTCACCAGCGACCAGCTGACAAACTGATCGGCTTTCCAGAGGTCGGTGCGATCAGCAACAGCGGAGACCGCCGCCCGAGATGCCGGCGAAACCGCGTCGGCCAATCGGCCTACAACACGATCACCAAAGGCCTCGGCGTCTGACTTCCAGCCAGCAGCCTGGCCTCCGAGTTCCCGCTGCTTGTCGCGAATCCGCTCGATCACGTACGGAATTTCCTCCGCACCGCCCGACCTCCGCATCGCCGCCAAGCGAGCAAGTTCGCCTCGGTAGGCTTCGATGTCGGGCGTGATCTCTTCAAGATATGCCTTCCACTCTGCGGTGGTTGACTCGATCGCCTGCTGTCCCGCCTCAGTGGCGGCAGCCGCGTCGTCAGCCGCCACGACTGCGAGCCGTGCTGCGACCCGCTTCTGCCAGTCGGCGACCACGTTTGCTTCCCAGGTCGCCAGCACCTCTTCCGTGCTGCGATCGTCGAGCGCCGCGACCGTGGCTGAGAAGTTACCCGGTTCGGGCAGCGATTGCTTGTAGAAGTCGCTTAGGGGCCCCACAGCCGCCCTGCGAAAGCCAGCACTCGACCACTGGGGATCGAGCAGATGGCTTGAGCCTTCGAGGAAGAAATGCAGGCCGATCACCACCCGTAGAGCGATCAGTGCGAGGGTTGCTAAGAGCGTCAGCCGCATGAGCACTGCCAGCCGCGCTTGCAGGCTGGCCCACGGAGGATCACGATTGCGCGAACGCAAGGAACGAGAGCCCCAGGACGTCCCCACGGCTTCTCCCCGAAACCCCGAGTATGCCATCCGTGCCTTCGCCAGACAACGACACATCCCGCGACCCGCAAGCCTCCTCCCTGGAAGCAACGCCCCGCGTCGAACCGAAACGAATCGTGCTCTGCTATCCAGTCGAACCGCATCACATCAAGGCGATTCAGGCAGCCGCCCCAACCGCCGAGATTGTCAACGCTGGCCAGGAAAGGGTCGCGGAGGAACTCCCGACTGCAGACATCTTCTGCGGACATGCCAAGGTGCCCGTGCCCTGGGAAAAAGTCGTTGAGACAGGCCGGCTCCGCTGGATCCAGTCCTCAGCAGCGGGTCTCGACCACTGTCTCGTGCCGGCTGTGATTGACTCATCGATCACCGTCACGAGCGCCTCTGGCGTGCTCGCCGACCAGGTGGCAGAGCATGCCCTAGGGCTTGCGATCGCCTGCACTCGCCGGCTACCGCTGTTCCTCCAGCAGCAACAGGCACGCGAGTTTGTTCGACGCCCCACCCGCGACCTGACCGGGGCCACCGTGGGCATCATCGGCCTCGGTGGCGTTGGCCGCCGGCTCGTTGAGGTGCTCGAGCCGTTTCGCTGCCGGATTCTCGCCACTGATTATTTCCCGGTCGAAAAGCCGCCGCAGGTGGAACTCCTCCTCCCACCTGACGAGATCCAGACCGTCCTCTCCCAGGTGGACGTGCTGTTCCTGACAGCACCGCTGACCACAGCGACTGACCGCATGATCGATGCCACTGCACTCGCCACGCTGCGGCCATCCAGCATCCTGATTAATGCTGCCCGCGGCAGACTCGTTGTCACCGACGCGCTTGTGGACGCGCTCGAAAGCGGGCATCTCGATTCGGCTGCCGTCGATGTCACCGCCGAAGAACCTCCTGCGGCCGACAGCCCGCTCTGGACGGCTCCGCGGCTGCTGATCACCCCCCACGTCGCAGGACAGTCCAAACACCGGATTGATGCGATGACAACGTTTTTCTGCGACAATCTCCACCGCTATCTCACCGGGGAGCCATTAGCCAACCTCGTCGACAAACACCTCGGATTTCCTGAGCGGCTCTGATCTCCCGAGGCGTCCATGCGATGTCGGTAGCCACACCGGGATCGCTACCGAAAAAGGTTGGGGGAGACGGGATGCACGAATCATCCGACACTGACGCAGGAGTTCACAAGGCGTCGGGCAACCAGCCGCCTCGCAGCAGGCCGCCACGAACTGAGTCCTCGGACAGTCGCCAGCTCGACGAGCAGCCTGGGAATGAGCTTGAAGATGACAACGTCGCAGCACGCCAGCGAGTGACGCAGGATCACACAGTAAGGATGCGGGCGGAAGCCCTCAGTCAGGAGCCGATGACAACGACGATCTACCAAGAGGGCCGGCCGACCATCTCGGTTGACGGAACGGCCATCTCACGGTGCCCCGAGGAGCTGTTCAACCGCTACTCCGACCTGATTTCCGTCGGCCGGATGAACTGGACCGACTACCACCATCTCAGCAAACGGCTCGGGGCTGGCGGCCAAGGCGTCGTCTTCCTCTCCACTCGCCGCGGCGCTGACGGCTTCACCCTTCCGGTTGCCATCAAGATTTTTTCTCCCGAACGGTATGACAGCGAACGGCTCTACGAAGAGGGCATGACGCGAATTGCTGCGGTCTCCGCCCGCGTGGCACAGATTCAGCAAGACAACCTGCTCGACGTCCACAACTTTGTCGAACAACGCCGCATCCGTCTGATGGAAATGGAGTGGATCGATGGCTACGACCTCTCGCGGCTGCTTGCTCCAGAGATGCTCGAACGCACGAGAAAGCTCGTGTCGCCCGAACGGTGGAACTACCTTAACAACGTGATCGTGACCGCGGGGCCTCGGCAGTCACGGCTGAAGCCGGGCATTGCCATTGCGATCGTCCGCGAGTGCCTCGCAGCGCTCGCAGCACTCCATCGACAGCAGATCGTCCACAGCGACATCAAAACGTCGAACATCATGCTCAAGCGGACCGGCAACGCGAAGATTATCGACATCGGTTCCGCAATCGATCTCCAGGACACGCCCACTCAGCGGACCTGCACCCCGGCCTACGCAGCACCGGAAGTGCTGGAAGGCCGTGAGTGTTCACCACGCTCCGACCTCGCCAGCCTGGGCTACGTGCTCGTTGAGATGCTTTCGGGGCAGCCACCTTTTGCGGGCCTCACCACGTTTCGTGATCTTCTCGAAGCGAAGCGGACGCTCGTCCAACGGCTACCAGAACTCCTACCGCCAGAGGTGGCCTCGAGCGAGCTGCTACTCAACTTCTGCACCGGCCTTGTCGCCGCCGATCCGACTCGCAGGTTCCCGAGTGCCGAAGCCGCAGACCTCGTTCCGGAAGGGGCCGCAAGCTTCCATCGGCAGCTCATTCTTGGCGGACTTGCGAGCGAGTACGAAAACGAGATCCGCCTCTGGCTCGAAGACCTGGAATAGGCGTCAGAAGCCCCGATTTCGACAGCGAGACCGCCTCGAGTCTTCGTGCTCGATCTCACTGGAGGCGGGTGTCATCGGGTACCCATCGCTGGAGAAACACCGCGGAGGAAAGAACATCTCCGCGAGAAGCAAGCGAGGGTGACGGGACTCGAACCCGCGGCCTCCAACGTGACAGGCTGGCGCTCTAACCAACTGAGCTACACCCCCGACGTCAGGCCATGGCTCCTGCCCAACCGTTCAGAATGCTCGCTGCCTCGGGGCAGGGAAGCATCCTGCGGAAAAGATGAACCGAGCATGTGGGCTCTCGCTCCGCCACCTCCTGTTCATCAACAGGATCAAGCCTGAGACAGGTGACTGCCTCGCTCGAACGCTGGAAGTATAGCAGCGAATTCGCCGCAAAGAAGACGTCTCTCTCGACAGCGAAAAGAGTGCCATTTTTGCCTTTCTTGAAGGCTTTTCAGCAGACCACTGCGTTAGAGGATGCCACGCTCTGGAGCAAATCCTTTCTGCCGAGCCGCATCGAAGTCTGCCTGCGCCTGCTCCGACTGCCCCAGGGCCTCCAGCACGAGCCCGCGATGATGGCACATCACCGCTAAGGCATGGTCCAGCGAACGCATTCCCTGCAGGAGTTCGATGCCATCCATGTGACCGCGAAGACGCATCATCTGCCGACGCTGCAGGTGCGTCTGCTCGATCGCTGCGTCCAGATCAGCGAGCGCTCCCTCCTGCCGCCCGGCGAGGTGACGGAGGAACCCACGGGTGTCGAGATACTCCGGTGGGGGCTCCGGCATTCCCATCATCAGCCGCTCAATTTCATCAAGACCCTGGTCAATCTCGCGGCCGACAAGCCCCCTTACGTACGCCCGCAGATTGATCGCTTCGGCGTTTCCGTCGCCGGCAAGATCGACTACCCGTGCCACATCTGCCAACGCAGCCTCAGGACGCCCCGTGCAGAC
>Ga0129348_1000129_pt1 | contig 24844 bp, 34 predicted proteins | sample CPBDNA_4_FD_94424 | JGI IMG/M metagenome (GOLD analysis project Ga0129348, IMG submission 94424) | Freshwater to marine salinity gradient microbial communities from Chesapeake Bay, USA - CPBay_Sum_27_0.8_DNA | ecosystem: Environmental > Aquatic > Marine > Coastal | place: USA: Chesapeake Bay...
CGGCGGACGCGTGGTTTATCTTCCCGGAAATGTACAATTTAGCCGCTCCACCGGCAGAAAACGAAACAGAGGACAGAGACGGGATTCCGGTTCCAACTGGTGAGGAAATTAAACAGCCTATCACTTGGGAGCATTCAAAAGAAGATGCAAACCCGGCGTTAAAAGCGTCTTACGATTCGTTAAAATGTAACGAAATCGGCGTTATCTTTGCGACATACTCGGGACAACTTGAGGGATTAAACGACGGAAACGGAAATTTAGTACCAATGAAGTTGCAAGGGGAAACGTTGTCGGCTCAATACGGTGCGCCAGTAAAAGGAACATTGAACAAAATCATGGTTTCAATGCTTATGGACGAATTGGAAAACGAGGCGAACAGAGATTACATTGATTCGAGCGCGATTTCTTACCCGGTTAAAAACTGGTTTTCGTTGGGTGCGCTTGAGGTTATCAACTACGAGGTGTCAAATTCGGCTCAAACTACTATCGTTTTTAGAGCGAACGCGCTTTACGGAGGTGTTGATTTCAAAAAGCCAATTACGGGACTTGTAACGGCGGATTTATCACCGGATTTAGGAGTAACAACCGGCGAGGTTTACAACAACACAACCGCGGCAAACGTGGCGGCAACGTTGGCAGAATCGGGAACAACTCCGGGGCTTTACACGTTAACATTGGGCGTTGCACAAACGGCGGCGGATCAAATTTGGATTCAGATTTTCAAATCTGGGTACACAATGAGAACGTTCAAAGTTACTTTATCTTAGTAATCAATAAAACGTAACATGGCAGACGAAAGAAAAAAAACCGTTAAAAAGGCCGCGCCAAAAAAGGCAATGCCGAAAATCTACACCGACGCAAAGAATGCAAAAATTCAAATGCCGTCGAGTATGATTACAACGGTTGAAAATTTCAAAAAGATTTGGCAAGGTAACGCCAGGGCGACCGATTTGGACGCCGCATGGGACCGCGCTAAAGATTGGCGAGACAGTTACAAATAACAAAATAAAGCCCTCGCAATTGTGCGGGGGTTTTTTTATACAATGAATTTTGAAACGACCGACATTGGCAGAATCTTAAAAAACATCAAGTTGTTGAGCGCAACGGATATTTTTATTTCTGTAATGAAACAAAGCGAGGTCCAAAAGTATATTGTAAAATTGAACACCGATCAATTGAGGTACGAATTTATCAATTCGGAGGGCAAATTATTGTCCGATATTGGCGGCGGTTATTCGAATTTTACGCTATCACTTGGACAAAAACAAGGCCGTTTGAAAGTGGATTTGTACGACACCGGAGAATTTCACGAATCGTTTAGAATTGAGAATATAAGCGCAACCGGGTTCGATATTAATTCCGATTCCGTAAAAGACGGCGTTGATTTAAAGGACAGATGGGGAAAAGAAATTGAAGGATTAACTTTTGAAAGTGTGCAAAAAGCCGCTCAATTTTTGGTAAATTTATATTTTGACGAAATATTAATGAAAATCGCGGTATGAAAATATTCAATTCCATTTATGAAATTTGGCTCCATAACTGGGAACAATTAAATATTTCGGGCGATTTGCGTTGGTTGATTGTGGACGAAAAGGAGCAAAACAAAAAACAAGATTTGGAGTTGTTGGAAAACGCGTATTTTGATATTCAGGACCAATACCTCGAGGAGACAAAAGGAAACAAAGAATTGATTTCTAAATGGCGCACGTTGATAATTAAAAGAATGACCGCCCGCGTTTTATACGCTCAAGGCGACAAAGCCCAATTGAATTGGATTGAATTTTACACGGCCAAAATTGACAATTTAATGAATACGAGCCAGGACGTTGATATTATCAAAACGCGAATGTTAATTCAACAAAGATATGGCCAACCGATAAAACCAAAAGAGACGACATTGGCGGAATTTATAAAAATATCCGAAATAGTAAGCGAACAAAAACCGACCGAAAATGGCAAGACAAAATAGCGCGGAATTAATAGCGCGATTAAATAGCGAAATGGCTAAATTGAAAGATTTGGCAAACATGACCGAAAAGGAATTGAATGAATTGTCCAAGGCGTTTACAAAGGATTTAAACGTTACGGTTAAAATGGCCCAAGCGACAAAAGAAACGGCGCGGGGTGTTCGTGAGTTAACTCAATTGGAAAAACAGTCGGTTAAAATCCTAAAGGAAAAAGAAAAAATTGATAAGCAAATTATCACCCAACGAAAAAAATTAACGCAAGTTAACAAGGAACAACGCGCCACAATCCAAGCGTTAAAAGTTGAGGAGCAAAGACGAAACAAAATCGCCCGAGAGGAGGCGAAATTAACAAATCAAAACATTGGAGCGTTTGAGCGTTTGAATGTCAAAATAAAATCGTTGTCCGATCAATACCGAAATTTGGTAATTGCAGAGGGCAAAGAATCGAAACAAGCGAAAGTCTTAAAACGTCAAATTTTAGAACTAAACAAAGCCAGAAACAAGGCCAACGAGGCGTTGGGAATGCACCAACACAAAGTTGGACAATATACACGCGCACTCGGAAAACTTCGCGGAATGTTGGCGCAAGTCGGTTTGGCATTCGGGGCGTTTATGGCTATTCGTGATTCGTTCCGAATTATACGAGATTTTGAACAAGCCCAAGCGGATTTGGCGTCCGTTTTAGGTGTGAACGTTGAGGAAATGGGAAAACTAACCGAGCAATCAAAACAACTCGGGGCAACCACAATTTTTACGGCGTCGCAAGTTAGTGAATTGCAGAAAGAATACGCAAAACTCGGATTTACAATGGATGAAATCGAGGGCGTAACGGAGGCAACGTTACAACTCGCCGCGGCAACCGGGACCGACTTGGGACAATCCGCAACCGTTGTTGGTTCCACTTTGCGAGCGTTTGGAATGGACGTGAGCGAAACGCAAAGGGTCGTTGATGTCATGGCGAAATCGTTTAGCGCGAGTTCGTTGGATATGGAAAAATTTACGGTTGCAATGCGAGCCGTTGCACCGGTAGCGAAAAACGCCGGATTTAATATCGAGCAAACAACCGCATTAATTGGAACGTTGACGGATTCGGGTGTGGATGCAAGTTCGGCCGGTACTGGATTGAGAAATATATTTTTGGAACTTGCTAAAAGCGGAATGACGTTTGAGGAGGCAATGGCCCAAATAAACAACTCAACAAACAAAAACGCAACCGCATTGGAGTTGTTCGGGAAAAAGACAGCAACCGCCGCGACCATATTAGCCGAGTCCGGAGTAAGTGCGGACGCATTGACCGACAAACTAAACCAAGCGGGCGGAGCCGCTCAAGAAATGGCGGACAAACAACTCGACACGTTGGGCGGGGCGGTTAAATTGTTGTCGTCTGCCTGGGAGGGTTGGATTCTAAAAATGAACGAATCGAGCGGTGCGGGTAATTTCCTAAAAAATGTTATTAAATTTTTAGCGGAAAACCTCGAGTTGATTTTGGATTTATTATTGAAAACCGTTTCGGCCTTTGTCGTTTACAAAACAGCCGTTAAAGGTGCGGCGGTTGCTCAAAAGCTATTGAATCAAGAAACAATTGCGAGCATAAAAAACACAAAACTATTCGGACAACAAATTTTTAAAAGTACAAAATCTTTCGGTTTGTGGGCGGCGGCGATTTCGTTTGTTGTTATGGCTTTGATTGATATTGTTAGCGGTTTATTGAACGCAAAATCCGCCACGGATTTATTCAACGAAACAATGGACAAAGCCAACGAAAAATTACAGGAGGAAAAAGACAAATTGGCGTTGGTTGGTGAGGAATTATTTAATACAAAGGTTGCAAGCGAAGAACGTCAAAAGGTTTTGGATAAAATAAACGCGGAATACGGGACAACGTTAAAAAACTTGGAAGATGAGGCCGCATTTGCCGCTCAAGTTGCGGCGGCATACGAAAAAATTGTCGAACAATTAGACAAAAAAATAACCGCGCAAGTTATCGAAGAAGAAATATTGGCCGCAAAAAAGCGATTGAGAGAATTAGAGCGTGAAGTTGAGGACGCGGGATTTTTTGACGTATTAGGTGAAGCGAGCGGAATAATAATTGGAGAAGGTACGGACAAAGAAATTCAAAAACAAGTGGATTTGATCGCCAAGCTAAAAAACGAACTTGCATTGTTGCAAATGGAATCCAAAGACATTGCGGATGAAATAACCGAGGAAGATGATGAAGAAACAACCGGAGGAACTGGAGGAAAAGGCGCAAAATCAATTGAAGATAGAAAAAAAGAAGAATTAGCCGCATTCATAAAAGGAAATGAGGAAATTTTGCGACAACTAGAAATTCAATTAAGAAAACAAGGCGCGGACGAGGAACAAATACGAATGTTGTTGGCGGATAAAAAAATCGAATTAGCAAGAAAAACGGGAGAAAAAATAATCGAATTAGACTTTAAAGATAAGTCTATTCTAAGTCAACAAGAATTAGAATATTACAGATTAGCGGATCAAAACGCGACAAAATTCCAAAAAACAAAAGTTGAAAAGATTAAAAAAACAGAGGAAGAAATTGCGGCGGAAGTAAAAGCGGGAGTTGACAAATTAAAACAATACAACAAAGAACAATTCGAAGACACTAAAAAAACGGCGGAAGAAATTGCCATGGTTTTAGGCGACATTTTCAACGCTTTACGGGACGAAATCGCACAATCTTTGCAATTAATCGCGTCAATTCAAGAAAGCAAAATCTCCGCAATTGAAAGCGCAATCGAACGACAACAGCAAGTTATTGAGGATTCAAAAGACGCGGAAAACAGATTAATCGAGCAAGCGAAACAAACCGGTTTGCAAGCGGACGAGTCAATCAATTTGGAGCGTGAACGACAAAAGAAAGCATTAGCCGAACAACAACGACTCGAAAAGGAAAAACAACGAATTGAGGCGACAATTGCGGCGTTGCAATTACTCGCGGCAAATGTACAAAGCGGACAAGGAAACCCGGTCCAAAATGTTAAAACCGACATTTTGAATTTGAAATCCTTTATTAATTCGCAATATTACAAGGGGGGGTACACCGGAGACGGTGGCAAATATGAAACCGCCGGGATTGTCCACAAAGGGGAATTTGTAATTGACAAAGAAACAACCGCACAACTCGGATTGAAAGGAAAAAATATGGGCGAGTTCAAAACATGGTACAAAAATTCGATCATTGAAAGCGGCGTAAAAAAATCAATGGACACGGATTTTATTTTGCCAGAACAAAACGCCGCATTGGCTCAAAGTAGTATTTTAGAGGCAAAATTAACCGAATTAATAAACGTATCAAAGGCCAAACAAATCGACCAAGGACGCGCGGCATTTGACGCAATGGTGGGAGCGTTACAATACCAAAAAGGAAAAACGCGTTATTATTTCCCAGTTAGCAAAAAATAAAATATGGCTCAAAAACATTTATACGGAATAAATTATGCCCAATTAAACCCGCCCGAGGAATGGCAAGATTTGAAAGTTTCCGCGACAATTGTGGACAATTTTTTTAGTGCGGACATACAAAACCAAACGTTGACATTCACCGGAGACGCGGCGACATTCATAAAATTATGGGTTCAAAATTACGGCGTTTTTAACGGGTTGCCGTATCGAATTTTAATAGATGATTCGGAGATTGTTTTTGATGGGTTTTTGGTGTTGTCCGAACTTGTAATAAATTCAAAATTGGGTCCAACAATTTACAAAATACCGATTCGAGACTTGACGGACAATTTAACAACGTTGGACCGTGTTTCCGTTTTTACGCAAGGTTTATTGTTCGATCAAGGTTTTTTGAATAACTCGAATAAATATTGGCTCCCGGTCGTCCAAGTTGGAAAAACCACGTTTAAGGACAGATATTTACAATTACTTTCGTTGGGTTATAACGTATTGAACACAATTTTACAAATTATTCAAGACGTTTTATCGGCCATTTCCGACATGATTGGTTTATCCCTTCCGGTTGGTGTTGTTGAATTTTCTACATTAATGTTAAATATTTTTATCCAAATAACACAATTGCAGGATTTGATTTTGGCACACAAAGATTTGATTTTGGCGTCACAAACTTATTACCCGGTTTTGAAATTAAAGGACGTAATCGAGGCCGCATTCGAAAAACTGGGAAAAACTGTTGAGTGGGGAATAATTGAAAACGACATTAACCGCAAATTTGTTAAAAGTTCAGAAAATGGATTTCCGGGCGTTATCGCTCCGGGTATTCAGTCGGCCGGAGACGGTACATTAAAACCTCAAGATTGGGGGTATTTGATTTCCGAGGCAATGCAAGAAATCGAAAAAATCTACAATACCCGAATCCATGACGAAGGCGACATTGTACACATAAAAACACAATCGGACCCTTTTTGGGTTGACAATCCAAGTTTTGCGGCGGAATCGGTTTTGGTATCAACGACAAAACAATATCAAAACGGAATTTACCGAAACAAAACGGAGGAGGTTTTCGCAACGACTCGGGTTACTTACGAATATGACCCGGCAGACGCGCACACGTTGGTAACGGAAAACGGCGACGCCTATGAAATTCACCGCGATTTAATAAACGAATTAGACCCGAGAATGAACACAATGAAGGGACTCCAAGACATCAAAATAAATTGGGCGTTGGCGTCGCGATACGATCCAATTGAGGACATTTTATTCCCTTTATTTGACGAAATTTTAGGCGATTCAAATAATTTATTGAACAGTTTAAAAAACCAAATTACTCAATTCGCGCAATATATCGACCCGGGGTCGAATAGTGAGCAATCGACCGCGGACTTTTTGGCGATTAATCCGCTTGACTTTATTTTGGCATTGTCTCCAGGTGGTTTGAAAGTTGAGGACGATACATGGGGCATTCCAAAATTTATAGATGCGGACGCAAACGAATTGAATAAAACGTTAACGATTCCGGCGGATTTCAAATCGCGTTGTTCGGCCGAATTTATTTACAAAGAACGCTATTTACCAGAATCGCCCGCAATTCAAAACAATTTCGCGGGTCAAAATATATCAATCGAGCAATTGCGAATCCCGTTTAGTTTATCGAATTATCAAAACACAAAACAAAACCCTTATTTTAATTTTGACGGTTTGGCAAAATTCAACGACATTGAATGGAACGAAAACCAAAGGAGTGCAGAGGTGACAGTTGAGAAAAAAGAAATATTTGACGATAATATAACCGAAACAGAAATATGATAACGACACCTAAATATTTGGTTGACAAGGCCAAAAAGACAATTAAAGAAATCCAAAAAATCAACCCGACCGAGGTTCTAAAATCGAAATACAAAGACGCGACACCAGAAGAAAGGAAAAAAGTTGACGAAATTAATAAAAAACTTTGTACTTTTATAAAAAATAAAGACATTGACGGAGCCAAAAGATATTTGGCACATTTGAAAAAGCAAAACAGATGAACGAAATAGTAATAACGGACCGGAAATGGCTTTGTCAGCATAGAAACGGCGACACGTTCGCAACGAATCCAACGACGGATTTTGTTAGCTATTTTCAAATATTAGTAGCCGAAAAAACCAAATTAGTGCAAACAATTGAAGTTTCAACAGTTGTTGAGGCGTCCTTTGACGTATTAATAACCGTCGAAGATATAGGCGGACAAATAAAAGTTACACACCCGTTCGACACTTGGGCGTCCATGGGTGTTTCAGTTGGCGATTCGCTTTACATTGAGGCGAACGGACTAAACACAACGGAGACAGTTAACGCGATCCAATTAAACGTTATGTACATAACCGACACGGCATTTTTGAACGCTTTGAGCGTTTCGAGTGGTGTTGCGCGGGACGATTATATTTTCAGAGTTACAACCGTACCGACGGCGGTAAATTTTCAATTTGGTATTATTCCAAACAGTCAAACCGCGAACAATTTTAACAGTTTGTTAAATGGTGAGGCACAACTTTACACCGTTTCGGGGCTTGTTTTATCGACTCCCAAGCCCATGACCTACCAAAGTAGCCCGGCCAGTAATTTAGGGAGCGTTCAAGTCGAATACACGGGTGCGAGCGGTACGGGGTCGAGCGTGTTTAGTTACACAATCGAACATATTTTCAGAATGCCGCCATTCATTGAGAATTGGCTATCGAATTACCAAGCCGGAACGATTCCAACAGATTTCGCCGGAGTCAATTCATTCCGTTACGCGTCCAAAATTAACTTTTTGACAAATCCAAACAATCCGAACAATAAAAAATTCTTTGAAGATTCCTTCCAATTGGGGTCGGTTGGTTTTGTCGGTCAGAATTTCAACAACGGCGTTGCGGATTATTCTTTGGATTCAATATCAACAACGAATTTTGAAGTAACACAAACGAACAGTTTAACCGCATCAATCAGTCGAGCGTCGGGAAATTTTGCCGCCGGTGTTAAAGTTTATTTGTACGTTTACAAGTTACCGAGCGCGGCGGAATATTCAACACAAACAAATGATTTTGAAACAAATTTTGTTTTCGATCAATTGGACGTATTGGAAGGAGCCGGAGCGAGTTCGTCGAGTATTATTCTAAATTTGGACGCCAATATAAACGGGGGCGACCCGACTTTGTTGGATTTGTCTTTTGATTTGGATTGGAACGCGGCCGGGGTTGCTATCAATTTAGTTGATGGCGACAACATAGCAATAACCGCAATAGTTGAGGACGGAACATTAACCGCCGAACTTTCGGACCGTATGCCGGTTTTATTATATGCCGGTCCCGTGTCGAAGGATTCCGATAATTTAGGGATAACAAACAACCAAATTGATTTTTACGGTTCGTCTATGAATATTCCCTTAGCGTTGCCAGTTTCCAACGTGGACACTTGGAACAATCGTGCGTATATTTTGAGCGGTTCTTTTAGATTGATAAAGGAGGCGAACGCAAACGACCATTTATTAAAATCGTTGGAATATAGAATTGTCGGACGTATTCCAGGAACACAAACGTTTTTCGATATTGACACCTATAAATTCCCGTTTCCGGGAAAAATTGCACTTTTAAACGTTGGCGGAACGGGTTATCAAGCGTTAAACATAGACACGACCCGACCGGTTGGAAACGTTCCAATTGATGACGATTTAAGATCGGTAAAATTGAGTTCAACAATCCCGGGGAGTTTCCAAAACTATCAGGATTTCAATTGGCAGTTAGGAATCGAAATACCGCACCGGACATGGATTGAAAATTTAGCCGTTCAACAAGTGGCTCCGGAATTTTACGATTCTGCGGAAGAAAACAATAATTTTAATCAACGGACTTCGAATTATTCGGATGCGTTGACATACGACATTTTTATTTTTGCAACCGCCGTGACACTTTTCAACGGTATTGAAACAACTCACCAAATGAGTTCGGACGAATCGTTGGTGGCGGATTTTGATGTTGACGCAATCGGGACGGGATGGAGCGCGACAACCGAACTTTTTGACACGGATGGAAACACAATTAATACCGTTTACGAAGGTGAGGACGTGGATGTCAAAATAACATTTAACAGACCGCCGGGATTGTCAAGCGAGCAAGCCGAAATCGTTTTCGAATACGTCGGAGAAGTTGGACAAACGAGCCGGTTGAGTTCTTACCATGAATGGGACGGACCAGAAAACGCGCTCAAGCCTTTAGAGGGTGAAACGTTGGTAAAAATCACAACGCCAACACTCACCTCGACGGTCATTGAATGCACAATAAAAGGGGAATTTTTATTGGACGGAAAACCGTTCAACGTTTACGGACATTTAGTTAACGGACGATAAAATGATAATATTAAACCAAACCACAACCCAACCAGATTCGCCGCAATATTTTGCGACAAAGCGAACGGAAATTCCAGTAATAAAAAAACAAGGTTTACCACAATCAAAGGATTTTTGCACTTGTTTGATCCAATGCGTTCCGGCTTTGAAAGTATTCACGGACGGGATTGGAACCGACCCACTAAAAAACGATTTTCGGTCGTTATTTATTCCAACGGTTAATTCAACCGCCGCGACAAATTCAACGATAGTCGGAACAATTACAAACATACAGACCGGAATTGTAACGACTTTAGCAGATACAACGCACGGGACGTTAAACGAAGGGGACAACTATTGGTGGTTCAAATTGGAATGGTTTAAAATATACAATGCAATCGGACTCGGAAAATATCAAATCCACGTTGTCGAAACGGCAATTTCTGGAGGACAAACAATAAACGAATTGAAAACGCCCGTTTTTAATTTATTGCCTTATTCAGATGAAGCCGCAAACGGAACGGTTCGATTATACTCAAGACAAACCGGAAAATTAAACCACGGGAACAACTACTCAAATTTAAAGCCAACCGGCGTCGCCGTGTCAAAAGTTAAAATATTTGAACAACAAACACGTCTACCGGGTCGATTGTTTATCAAATCGGAAGAAATTGAAAACGATCATTTAGTTTTGAACAACTCGAATTTGTCAACGTATCAAATAAAAGACCAATTGCGGCCAACGTATCAACTCGACTTACATTTATTGAGTTCGGCTCAAGTTATGCCGGTCGTTTTCGACGATATGTTCGGAAATCAATTGTTTGTTACGGATTACAATGTATATAATCACGTCGTTGACCCGCGAGATTATCAAGCGGTCCAATATATTGATTTACCCGTAAGACGTGAAAGCGTGAACATACCGAACCCGAGCGCAACGGCAAAACGTAAAACTTATTCGTTCGATATGATTTACGAATACGACAATATTTTTAAAACGAATAATTGATGGCTAAACAAGACGCAAAAATATTTTTAGACGGCGCGACAGCCTCGCCAATTGTTAATTTTTCCGGTGCGAGTGATTTAGTAACGGAATCAATCGACCTTTCAGATTGGGACGGTTCGTGGATTCTTTATTTTTGGGGCGATTTGTCGCCAACAAAACAAAACTTGACAATCCAAGTTTCAGACGACGAATTGAAATGGTTTGATTATAAAGACGAGGCCAAAAATGTAAAATTCGACGACTATTTTTTCGACGATAAAATGGTACATAAATACATTAGAATCCAATATTTTTCAAATGGTTACTCTGGAAATATTACGTTTAAATTTGTACAAATATGATTGACTTATCAAAACGAAATTTAAAAAACAATGTCGGTTTGGATTTGTCAAAAAATCCGGATACGGATCACCATAGCACAATTTTTGAAATCGGAGACAAAAAAACCGTTTTTGTTGATGCGTGCAAACAATCGACAGTCAGAAACAAATTGAAAAATTTTGGACGTTTAATTATCAACGGTCAATTAATACTTTTATAAAATGGCACTAATTCAAATGCGAACCGCCGACGGTTCAACAATAGGAAACCCGCCAACGGGAGATTTCTTCATATTTATCGACTCAAATAATGCAAATAAATACACCCTGAGAGATTCAAGCGGAACCGACACAATTCTCGGGGGTGGTGGAGGAACTGGAACTTTGTTTGGACTTTTCAATCAAACAAGCCCAGGCCCAACAATCAACACAGCTCCGGAACAATCAATAGTTGGAACGGGTGTTGGAAGTTTAACAGTTCCAGCGAACAGCTTTGTTGTCGGTGACGGGTATCACGCAAAAATTGGAGGACGTTTGAATGCAACGGGAGGAGGTGGACGGTCTGAAATCATAATCAGAGTAAAAAACGGTACAACCGTACTCGCATCAACTGGAATTTTCGATTTAGATACAGCAACAAATCAAGGATGGGAATGCGAGTTGGATTTTACAGTTGCGGCAATCGGAACAACGGGGTCAATCGTTACGAATGGGAATTTTGCCTATACAAAGGATGGAAACCGACAAGTTTTTGGATATATTTTCCAAGACTCGCAAACAATAGACACAACAGTATCCAACACCTTAGATATCACAGTTGAATGGAATGTTATTAATGCCGGCGACGACATTTTTTCCGCAAATTTTGTACTTTACAAAACATACTAAAATCAATGATTTTACGCGAAATTACGAGAAACTCACACGTTCTTGACTTATCCAAAAAAGTCGGAGCGAAAGCAAACTATCAACAAAAAATTGCGACACTTTCGGACCTACATTGGGACAATCCAAAATGCGACCGCGATTTGTTAAAAAAACATTTGGATTTGTGTTTGAAAAATGACTATCGAATCCACTTAAACGGAGACACGTTTTGTTTGATGCAGGGCAAATATGACCCGAGGAAATCAAAATCCAGTATTCGACCGGAACACAACGTTAACAATTATTTGGATGCCGTTGTTGAGGACGCGGCGAATTGGTTTAAACCATACGCACATCTAATTGATGTCGTTGGATATGGAAACCACGAAACGAACATAATAAAACGAATGGAAACGGACCCTTTACAACGGTTCGTTGATGCGTTAAACGGTGTAAGCGAAACAGATCACAAAGTTTTTACCGGTGGTTATGGCGGTTGGTATATTTTAGGATTTGGCCGCGCCTCATATAAAATAAAATATTTCCACGGCTCCGGCGGTGGTGGTGTTGTAACGCGTGGAGAAATCAATTTAACGCGTGCGTTGTCTTATTTCCACGGGTGCGATTGTTTTATGATGGGACACGTTCACGAAAACAAGGAATCGAACGTCGTTGTTGAGACATTGGATGCACACAACAAACAAATTGACAAAGAAATTTTATTGATGATAACCGGAACATATAAAGAGGAATACGACGGCGGATTCATGGGGTTTCATGTCGAACGGGGCGCACCTCCAAAACCGGTCGGAGGTCGTTTGTTAACGTTGGACTATAACAGAAAAAAAACCGGAAGGATAACGATAAAAGCAAAAAGCGAAAAATTATGAAAATAAGGGGGACAATTTACCGAACTTTTAAAGACGCCTTGCAAACGCTCGGAGAATTTCAATGCGGAGAATTTAAATGTTACACGCTCGAATTACCAGATTTGAACAATGACGGAATCGAAGGAAACGAGATTCGAAAATCTTGTATTCCGGAAGGAATTTATCCCGTAACGATCGAAAACCACCGGAAATTTGGTTGGTGTTATCGCGTCCACAACGTTCCGGGTCGGTCTGGAATTTTAATCCATGCCGGGACGCATTACAAACACACTTTAGGTTGTATTTTGCCAGGAACAGACCAATACGATATTACAAAAGACGGTTTAGCGGATAACATATCGAGTAAAAAAGCGTTGGCCGGAATGGTGTCGTGTGAAATGGAGGAACTGGAAATTGTAACGATATGACCCGAGCCGTTGGATTTATAATTGTGGCGGTTGTTTGTTTGTGTTTGGGATGGTTCGCAAAACCCGAACCGATTGAAACGGACAACGGGGCGCGATACAGACAAGAAATTTATCGTTTACGGGATGAAATAAAAGACTTAAAAAAACAATATGCAAAACAAATTGAAAAACTCGACACGGTTAGCACTAACCACGGCGTTTCTGTTTACATCAATGATTTTAAAAGCCGCGCCGGTGGACGTATGCCAACCGGCCGACTCGGTACAAATCGACATTGAAGATTTTAAATATATCCAAACTTGGGCGGAATTTGGTTTAACTTGCGAGAAAACGACGGCAAAACTAACCGATCAAATCGAGCGGGACAGAATAACAATTGAAACACTCGACAAAGAACTAATCGACCAACGCGAGAAAAACAACCGTTTGCGGACGTTTTGCGGCGTTTTGGGTAGTTCGTTAGGGGTTTGTGTCGTTTGGCTTTTTTTATCGCCTTAAAACCCATATAACAGAAAATAAAGCGGATAGGCGCGAACGCCTACCAAAAACGCTTTATTTGGGTGTTATACGTTCTCACATATAATTTACTTAATAACTCGAAAATCATACGTGAAAACATATAAAACCGCTTTATTTGGGCGTGATGTTCACTAATTAGTGAACTTTTTTGATCGTTACAAATTGCGTAAAATTTCATAAATAAAACCACGCGACGCAATTACGCGCTCGTTTAGTTCTTCGATTTTCTCCGCGTCAAATTCAAACTCAAACGGTTTGATTCGCATTTCCGGCCCTAAATGTTCAAACGTCAATTGTTTCCTTGTATCGTTCCAAAGTTCGTCCGTAACGTCTGGAAATCCAAGTTTTCGCGCTCTATTTTGCGCCTCGCGTTCGATCAAATGGTCCGGAGTTGACATTAACACATAATAAACGATATGCTTCTCACGTCCAACCAAATTCATGTAAACTTGACCTTGCCAAAAATAATCCTTTGTTTTTAGTTTTCCCCCAAAAAACGGAAACGTTGACGCGGACCAACTCGCTTTATTGTCGGCTATGTGGTCCGGTTGGATTATATCGGGCGTCCCGGTCATAAAGTCGTCGGAAAAATTCCGAGTATTTGGAACCAAAAACGCGTCCGAATAAACGTGTTCGGATAAATAATTAAGCGCGTCGGCCTCTACAAAATTACCTTTTTCGGTGTATTTGTTTGAGAAATCATTAACACGAACACCCAACAATTCGGGTTGCTCCAATATCCAATTTTTTAAATACGTTTTGCACGTTTCACCCATTGAGCCAGACGCACGGCCGTTTGTCATTAATTGACCGGCCGCGCTTGCTCTAATTTTAAATCGATTAGCTATTTTTTCAGCGTTTTTCATGCTAATAAAAGTTTTTCGTTTGCTTTGCTTAATGTGTAAGATTTACGAATCGACTCGACGTCCGTTGATCCGTTTTTGATTGCGTTCTTTGCCGCCTCCCATTTTGCATGGTCCGGAGTAAATTCCGGAAGTTTTGGCAATGAGTCTTTGACCCGTAACGCGTCAACCGTTTCACCAAATGCGCGAACTTTTGCAACGTACAAAGTAATTCTCAAACCGTTCCAGTCCTCAATAAATGGAGAATCCGCGAGTTTTTCGATTGTCTTTGCGTTCGTAGCGTTCAAAATAAAGGGTTTGTGTCCTTTTAATTTAGCCACAATACATTCGTCCTTGCGGTTGTTTGGTCCCGTTACAATTTCGTTCGATACGGTTTTGATTGTTACGTCTAATTCAATTGGACCGTCTCCGGTCATTAATTCATAGGCCCCAATATAGTCGGGGTTGTTTAACTTTTTCCAATGTGTTTTCATTTGTTTAATTTTTGATTCACGAAACAAATATATAAATAAATTTTTGTTTGTTTATAAAAAAGTCTTAAATTTGTTTAAAATTAAATTTGTAATATGCCGAAAATGATAGCGGTCACGCTTAAAAATGAAACAGAGGGCAAACTAAAAAAAGCACTCGAAAAGGGAAACGAAATGGTTGACATTGAAAAATTGAGTAAGTTTAAACCGCTTTTAACCAAATCGCGTTTGTGTTCCGCAATATTGGACAAATACGTCGAGGACCCAGAATCAACATTAGAATTTTTAAACCTTAAAAAATAGATCGAAATGATAAAATTAGGAATTAATTTGAGCGAATTAAAACACGTAATTACAAGCCGAAAAGGAAAAAGCGGCGAAGTCAAAGGTATTTTCATTCCGTTGGAAGTGAATCACCTGGAGCAAAACCAAAAGAACGGAAACGTGTATTTAAATATGGTTGCGTTTGAGATGCGCGAGCCGAAAGAATGGGCGGACCATATTATAAAACAATCGTTACCGTTGGAAGTACGCGAGGCAATGACGGACGAGGACAAGAAAAACGAACCTATTTTGGGTAATTTACAAACGGGAGCCGGGAGCGTTTCAAGTGGTCCGGTATCGGTTGAGGTTGACGAGGACGACGATTTGCCTTTCTAACTAACTGAAAATTAGCGGTATTAAAAAAATATCGCTTTTTTTTGTCTTTTTTTATTGCTAGTTTATAAATATGTCTTATCTTTACATCAGAAACAAAAACGAAACGATTATGAAACATTTTGAAACAAAGCAACAAGCTAAAAAATTTGTAGCAAATTCAAGCACCCTAAAAATTTTCAAAAAGAAAAAAGGAATGCCAAATTGGAAGAAAAAACCATTTTGTGTGGGAACTGAGTTTGAGTGGTTAAATTGGTTTTAATTATGAAAAGAGATTTATCAATAGAAGAAATAATAAATATTTTCAATGTTCCTGAATCAAAAAAAACTAAACACATTAGGTTTGACATATACAAACAAGAGATAAAATTAAGACAATTAAAATCTGATTTGCAAAAGGAAATAGATTTAACTGATAAAAAAGTTGACAAGGCAGTTAATCATTTGGATTCATTAGATGATAATTGGCGTCGAAAATTAGTCAAACATTGGAGGGAAGAAGCTTTAAAAAAACAAAATAATAAATTATGAAAACAGAAATTTTAAACCGGATAATTTATCGACTTTTAGAGTCAATAAATATCGACAACAACGACAAAACTAATTGTGCCACTTTCAATTCGGTTTCGGATTGTGAAAAACTGAAACAATGACAAGAATCAACGTTGGAGTAAAACCCGCCGAATTGCACAATAAACATTTGATCGCGGAACATAGAGAAATCAAACGCATTCCGAACCAAATAAAAAAAGGGCGTTACAGTCTCGACGGTATGCCCGAACAATTTAAACTCGGAACGGGACACGTAAAATTTTTTTATGACAAATTGAAATATTTACATTTGAGATATTCAAGCATTTACGCCGAATGTATAAAACGCGGTTTTAACGTGACAAACTTCTCCGAATGTTTTGAAAATTTGCCAGTCGAATTGTACAATGATTACCAACCGACCGCAACGGATAGGGAGTTGATTTTGGAGCGAATTAAGGAACGTTTAGGATAACGGTTTGGCTATGATGCGTTTTAATGCACTTTATACCTTGTTGTGCATAGTACGGATTATTAACGAAGAAACTAAATGGAAGTAAAAGAAATAACATATAAACAAGCTATGAAATGGTGCTTAGAAAAACACTACGCTAAAAGAAAACCTATGTATCAATTTGCTTATGGGTTAATTATTAAAGGCAAAATAGAAGGTGTTGTTGTTTATGGCAGACCACCAGTACAAATAGAGAAGAATGTTTTTTTAGAGCCTGTAAAAAGTGATTACAAAGTATATGAACTAACAAGGTTAGTAATACAAACAAAACAAAAAAATGCAGCATCTTTTTTAGTTGGAAACAGTTTGAAAATGCTACCTAAAAATAACATTGTAGTTAGTTATGCTGATAGCGGAATGAATCATTGTGGTATAGTTTATCAAAGCACAAATTGGATATACACGGGAGGAAATAAAGCACACGACTGCGAATATATTGTTGATGGTAAAAAAATGCACCCAAAAACTATAACAGAAAGATTAGGAATAACAGCAATAGCTAAATGGGCAAAAGAAAATAATATAGAAAGGGTAAAACCAAAAATAAAATACAGATACTTTTTTATAAATGCCGACAAAAGAACTAAAAAAGATATGATTAAAAAACTTAGATACCCTATAATAAAAGAATATCCTAAATGTGATAAGCAAATGTATGATGATGGTAAAAGTATATTAATGAATTTTCAAGAAATGAACGTCCAACAATCACTATTTTAGCATTATGCACAACACTATGATAAAGCTTTTTCGTCAGCTTTGCTGATGTGCTTTATCTAAAGTTATGTTTAACCAAATAAGATAGACATGAAAACAACACTTTTATTTTTCTTCATTCTGTTAATGGCTACATTTCGCGCCATTATAACCAGAGAACACAAAACCGTTCACGTTCGACCAATTGGCCGTTTTTCTTGTATTGATCGCTCAACGCCAAATATAATCGAACCGCAACCAACCAAAACCGCTCGATTATTTAAAGACGAGAAAACAAATAAAACGGTTTGGATTCTCGAAAATATTGACTAATTTAGTCACCCATTTTTTACGCGACAAAATGACAAAAAACATTCTTTTAACGCCGGTGAGAAAAACACAAACCAACCTAGTCGCGTGGGTTCGGTCTAATTTTTCCGCCGGCTTTTTTATCTAATATGAATAAAATTTCAATCTTTGGAAGTTTCCCCAAAAAGGGCGAAAAGCATAAACCGACCGAGGCAATGGAAATGGACGATTTTCTGAATGCTATAAAATACGGTAAATGGAAAAACCAAGTCGAACCAATACGACAAGAAAAAAACAAACAAAAACGCGATCAATTAAAACGGTCATTGCCTGGGGTTACCATTTCGGGAACATTTAGCGCACGCGAGGAACAATCGTTGGTTGAACATTCCGGTTTTCTTTGCGTGGACATTGATAATTTTAACGACAAAACCGCACTAATCGAGGACAAATACACCTATTGCGTTTTTCGTTCGGTGTCGGGAAATGGAATCGCGGTTATTGTAAAAGTCAATCCGGAGAAACATAAAGAGTCCTATCGTTGGTTGAGTCATTATTATTTTGCAACCTATGGAATAAGCGTGGACCAAGCCCCGAAAAACCCGGCTTCGTTTCGGTTCGTATCTTATGACCCGGAATTGGTTATAAATCACAAATCGTTAAAATCCAAAACGAAATCGACCAAACCAAAAAAGGTCCATTCGTTGCCAATTATTTTAGGTACGGAACAAATTGATGAGTTGATTTCTAACATTCATAACTCGGGCAAAGACATAACAAACAGCGATTACGAAACGTATTTAAAAATTGGTTTCGCGCTTGCGTCTGGATTTGGTGAGCAAGGCCGGGAATATTTTCACGCGGTTTGTGCCAATTCGGAAAAATACGACTCCCAACAATGCGACAAACAATTTGATCGGTGCGTAAAAGGTACGAAATCCGGCGTTTCTGTTGGGTCGTTTTATTGGATTGCAAAAGAAAACGGTTTCGACATTCCGAAAACAGACCAACGCGCCGTCCAAGTTGCGGCAATGGGGAAAAAATCCGGACGGACTCCAGAGGGCGTTAAAATGCAATTGGTCCAGGTGAACGGAATGGACCCGGAATTGGCCGAAAAAATTACAAACGAGGTTTACCAACGAGACGATATAGATTTGGCACGCGTCGCAAAAGACCCGGACCAACTTATCAACTCGCTAATTGAGTGGATGAATCAAAACTTTCCGGTTCGTGTTAATGCAATTACTCGGATGATCGAGGAGCGCGGAAACGAATTAAAAAAGGAGCGAATGAACACGATTTATTTGCAAGCGCGGATATGTTTTAATTCAAAAGAAGTGACAAAGGATTTGATTGAGTCGATTATTTTTTCAGATAACACGCCAGAGTTCAACCCAATTACGGAATACATTGACAAAAACCGCCACCGAAACTCCACCGGAAACATTGACAATATTATAAAGTCGATTAAAACCGATACGGAAATGGCGGACGTTTTTATAAAAAAATGGTTGGTTTCTATTGTGGCGGCCTATGATGGAAACCCGGTTCGTTCCGTTCTTGCATTGGTCGGAGGTCAAACCACGGGGAAAACGGAATGGTTCCGGCGATTGCTCCCGGCAAAGATTAAAAAGTACTATTCGGAATCGAAATTGGACGCGGGAAAGGATGACGAAATGTTGATGTGTCAAAAGTTGATTGTAATGGATGACGAAATGGGCGGCAAAAGTAAACAAGATGAACGACGTTTCAAAGAATTAACGTCAAAAAATATTTTTTCGCTCCGCGCACCTTACGCCCGTTATAATGAAGATTTTAAACGACTCGCGGTCCTTTGTGGTACGTCAAACGATAAAAACGTCATAAACGACCCGACGGGAAACACGCGTATTTTACCGGTTAACGTGTTGTCAATAGATCACGAACTTTATAATTCAGTCGATAAGGACGAACTATTTTTGGAACTTTTGCGCCTTTATGAGTCGGGATTTGAATGGCAATTGAGCCGCGAAGATTTGGCCGGGTTAAAGGACGTTTCCGAAAATTACGAGGTTATGCCGTTCGAACGGGAATTAATCCAAAAGTTTTTTAAATCCGGTTCGTCTGGGGGAGGTTATGCGGAATATTTAACGAGTACAGAAATCAAAGATTATATCGAAACGAATACAAGACAGAAAATTCATTCAATGCGGAGATTTTCGATTGAACTCACAAAAGTTTTAGGTGAGTCTAAAATAAAACGTGTAAATGGATTGACAAAACGCGTTTATTGGGTAATTCGTGACAATGTTACAGAAAGTCGTGTAAACTCCGAAACGCCCGAAAATACTGACTTACCGTTCTAAAAATGGAAAATGTAACGGAACGAAACGCAAATTTTGTACTGAATTGCTTCACGCGAAAAAAATTTAATTGTTCACGATTAAAAATTTTTGTGGGCGAAAGTTTGCGGAGGTGTTGTGTTACAATATATATATATTTAATAAAAGTATAGTATTAACAGGGGTTAAGCAGTTTACACGACTGGAAAAAAATTGAACTGTTACAGTTGTGTTACAAAAGAAAAGTTATGTTACAATTAAGACCATACCAAAACGAAACAATCCAAAACCTTCGACAAGGATTTGGAAACGATCACAAAAGGCAAATTTTATGCCTCCCGACTGGAGCTGGCAAAACTGTTGTATTTTCCGAAATGGTTCGACTTGCTACCGAACGCGGGACCGTCTCCCTAATTTTAACCGACCGAATCGAACTATTCAAACAAACGTTTAAAGCCTTGGACCGTCACGGGCTAAAATTGCAAGAAGTGAACGCCAAAATGAAATCACACCAATTCGACCAAAAAGCAAAAACGACGGTTGGGATGGTTGAGACAATCAAACGGCGCGACCTGGGACAATACGAACCGGATTTGATAATAATAGACGAGGCGCACAAAGGAAATTTCACCAAAGTATTAGACAAGTTTCCGAACGCTAAAGTAATAGGAGCCACCGCGACACCGGTTGGAAAACACGTTCCGAAATATTATTCGAATATTGTTCACCCTATCGACATACCGCAATTGATCGCGGAAGGTTATTTGTCACCGTGTCGAGCGTTTCAGATGGTTGACGATTTCAGCGATTTAGAAACGAGCCGGGGCGAATATACCGAGCAAAGCCAATGGAACCATTTCAACGAGCGTAAATTGTACGACGGCGTTGTGGACAAATGGCGCGAAAAAGCCAACGGAAAAAAAACGATTGTGTTTAATGTGAATATCGAACACGCCGAAAAAACAAACGAGGCTTTTAATGAGGCCGGTATTTTGTCGGAGGTCATAACGTCGAAAACAACCAAAGAGGAACGGACGCGAATTTTACGCGCTTTTTCGGATGGTTTGTTTCCGGTCCTAAACAATTGTGGAATACTTACGACGGGATATGATGAGCCGTCGATTGAGTGCGTAATAATGAACCGCAAAACAAAATCGTTGCCGTTGTGGTTGCAATGTTGCGGACGTGGTTCTCGAATATATCCAGGAAAAACGGAATTTATTGTTTTAGATTTCGGAATGAATCACGACGAGCATGGACTATGGGAGGAGCCTCGCAAATGGTCACTCGAGGCAAAAAAGAAAAAATCGAAACAAGGCGAGGCGGCGGTAAAAACGTGTCCAGAATGTGAGGCAATGGTTTTCGCGTCCGCGCGTGAGTGTAATTTTTGCGGCCATGAGTTTAAGATAAAAACGAACGCACCCGAAACGGGCGGAAAATTAGTGGAAGTCAAATCGACCGCACCGCCGGAATTGGTCGGGCGGAAAATATCGGATTTGAATTTGGACGAACTTATTGAAATACAAAAGGCGAAACATTTTAAAAGTTCGTACGTTTGGCGGATTGTAAGATCAAAAGGAAAAAACGCCGTTTTGGAATATGCAAAAAAAATGAATTACAAATCGGGTTGGATTTCTCGACAATTGGGAGATTTGACAAATTCAAGGTTTAACGATTATTTAATAAGATGAAAAAAACAGAGTCACGAATACAGCAGGAAATTGTTATGTGGTTTCGGAATACACATTGCAGAAAAACAAACAACCCACAATGTCAAATTTTTTCGGTACCCAACGAACGGTCCAACACAAAAGAACAAATGAGAATGATTTCGACCGGTTTACTTTCTGGCGTGTCGGATTTAATCGTTATGTTACCAGGTAAAGTGCTATTCGTTGAGGTAAAAGACGAAAAAGGCCGACAAAGTAAAAAACAATTTGATTTTCAACAACGCGCGGAAACATTAGGGTTTGAGTACTTTTTGGTCCGCTCGCTTGAAGATTTTCAAAAAATAATTCAAAAAAAATTTGGTTAGATTATAAATAAGCCTTAGATTTGTTCCAACGATAACAATTAAAACAAGATTATGAAAGATAGAATATTAAAAGGAGAAATGATTGAGTTAACAAATGGATTTGACTCAGTCGCTATTTGGTTTCAAGAAAAGACAAATAACTTTTGTTTAGAGTTGAACGCCAAAGTAATTAAGTCAACAAAAACATGGAATCCAATTCAAGACAAGTTGAATAAATTAGGAACATTTAAAGAGTGCGATTAAAACCCCAGGGGCTTCGGCCCCGCTTTTTTTTTAAGTTATGACAACACCACTAACAAAAACAGTTTTTACCGTGAACGGCGCAACGTTCAAAATTGTAGGAACTAAAAACGAAAACGGGCGAACAATCGACACCGTGCAAAATATTACAAAACCAAGTTATTCGAATCGGTTCGCAGAGATCGAACGGAGTAGGCTATTGAAATTGATGAAGGGATGAAAGCAAAACCGCCAAAACCGTTCAAACCGTGCAACCTTACAACGTACCCGATCCGAGTGCTAAAGGACAAAAAACAAGACATTTTGAACCAATACGAACGACTGTTAAAAATGAGAATGAGCGAAAAGCCAGGACGAGAGGTTCAGGCAAAATACGCCATTGAGTTCAACAAAGGTTTGGACAAGGATAAACGCAAAATGAAGCAAATTTTGGAACAGTTAACCCAGTCAATTGATATGCTCGAGGCGATTAATAACAATAAATTTTGATATATTTGCATTTATGGAAAATAAACGAATCACACTTTTAAACCTTGTTTGGGTCATGTTCCTATTCTTGACCTTTACCGAATTTAATTGGTTTTTTTTGACTATGTCCGTTATTATTGCGCCGCTCTGGTCCGAAATTTACAACGTGGCAAAGATCAACCAAAACGCAAAGAAACAAAACGAACCGATTATTGAACAATTCGAAGAAGATTTGAAAAATGGGAATTATTGACAAACTATTCAAGAACAAAAAACAACTTGAAACAACGGCGAAAAGCTTCGATTTAAGCCACTTTAATCGTTATCAACGTCGAAAGGGTCTGTTCGTTATTAAAAACAACGTGAACGGCTTGTATTGTCGCCAAACGAATACGGACGGAGGAAAAAACATACTATTCGAGGACGTACCGTTAAAAAAATGTTCGTTCTATATGTTCGAAAACGTCAAAAATGTATTATATTTGATGCAAACGAACAAATCCGGTTTAGATTTATCGGTTCAATGTTATGACCCAAAATTGAAACGGATTATAGAATAATCAACAAATTTCAAAGGATGCCAAGAGGAGGAGCCAGAATCGGAGCGGGAAGAAAACCGAAATTGCACGAAAAAGAGGCGCGGCAAATTCTACTCAATGCCCTGGAATTAAAGTACAAAAACCAAGACGATCAAAAAAACGTTGTCGAGTTTATGGCTGATTTTGTCGAAACAAAAGAGGGCATGAAATTTTTTGCGGAACACTTAATCGGCAAAGCCCCGGACCGAATCGACCACACAAGCGGAGACGAACCGTTGGACATTACGCCGTTCCAAATCACAATCAAAAAACCCGAGGAGTAAAAAAAAAATAAAAAAAAGTTGCAAAAAGTTTTGGAGGTTATAAATAAATTCGTATATTTGAACTGTTAAACAATTAAAACAAAACAAAATGACACTTTACGCGACACTAAAAAACGGAAACCAAACTCAAATCAAGGTTTACGGAAACCAAAAAGAAATTTTAAACTATATTGAAAGATACGAAGGAAACGACCTTGGAAACGATATTATCTTAGAGGACTTTGTTACAGATTTCGAAGAAACCGGAGTAATAATTGAAAAATAAGCCTCCCAAGGCTAAAAAAAAAGAGTCGGACTTGGACGGGTTCGGCTTTTTTTGTTTATCTTAGCGAACTGATTCATAACTTTTGGATTTAATTGTTTAACGTTTAGTCCCGGATTTCCATAGGTCCGGGATTTTTTGTTTATTTTTGTTTATATGGTCGATTTAAAATGTACGATTGTTTGGGAACAAAATTGGCACGCGATAAACAAAGATTGTGAGACGTGCGGAGGAACTGGAAAAACAACCGCGACCGGTTCGGATTGTTCGTGGTGTCATGGTTCGGGTAAATATTATAAGTACATAATCAACAAAGGGTCCTCCAGGTCGTCCAAAACGATTTCGTTGATTGACTGTTGCGATCTTTACGCACGCCAACACAAATCGAAACGTATCACAATTTGGAGGGACACAAAACGAATTTGCGTTGATACGATATTAAACGACCTCAAAAAACATTTTAAGCGGACCGGCCGTTGGTTACTCAATCACGAATTTAACAAAACAAACAAGGCGTTAACGTATCGCACGGACTCGACGTTGGAATTTTACGGAGCGGACGACGAAGAAACGGTCCACGGATTAGAACAAGACGTCTCATGGCTCAACGAACCCTATAAAATCGCGCGGGAGGTATTTAACCAAATCGACCAAAGAACGTCGGACTTTATGTTTATTGATTACAACCCGAAAAAAGGGCATTGGGTTGAGGACGTGGCAAAAGATGATCGCGCAATTGTATTAGAATCGACATTCAAAGACAATCCGTTTTGTCCTCCAGAGCAACGCCGCAAAATCTTATCATATCAACCCGTAAAATTGTCGCATTTGGTCGAGTCGGGCGAAATGACAGAAAGCGACGCGATACAATA
>Ga0129348_1000130_pt1 | contig 24766 bp, 39 predicted proteins | sample CPBDNA_4_FD_94424 | JGI IMG/M metagenome (GOLD analysis project Ga0129348, IMG submission 94424) | Freshwater to marine salinity gradient microbial communities from Chesapeake Bay, USA - CPBay_Sum_27_0.8_DNA | ecosystem: Environmental > Aquatic > Marine > Coastal | place: USA: Chesapeake Bay...
ATGTTGAATACCTGCGAAGCCTTCTGCGCAGAATGACGACCTTCTCATCCAACAATGCGCACAACCTCACGGGCGACACCACCTATTCGTCCTTTGACACCGATAGCCCATTCCCGCTCGGACACCGCAAATATGCGCACTATCATTCAACGACGACCACGACTGCGGCGAATAACGCAGACCGAACCGCCTATTATGCGCCACGCATTTCAATCGTTGATGATTTGGCCTATATCCCGGCCACGACCGTTTCATACACGGATGCGAACATTGACTTGAGCGCAGAAACGATGGTGATTAGCGGCGTATCGTGGTCGCAAAAGGAACAGGATGTTGAGGAAGTCATTCTCAACCTTGAGCGCACGGAGAAGGACTTCACTTATGCGCTCGCTCGCGTGTTCAAGAACAACGGCGGAAGCAACCAACCACCACGACCCGAATCACCACCTCCCGCACCCTCTCCCCAACCCATCACGCCCGGAGGCGGCTACGGTGATGTTGCTAAACCAAACCCCGTATTCCCTCGCCAATCAATCGGCGGAGGCACTTCTCAAGACTTCGCAAGCAAAATCCCCACGAATGCGCTAACCAATGGCTTCACACGCACGCTGAAAGGCCGTGGTTCGTTCTCAAGCGACACCCTGCTATCCACGGGCGACTTCGGGATTCTCGGCGCAAAGAAGCCAGCCATCGCGATTTCAGCCGACCGGGACATTGACGGCATCGAGAGCAGTCCAGCGCCCGTTGAGGGTTCAGCGATTATGACCTCGGACGGATTCGTTCTCGCAGGCATCAACGACCCCGAAGTGGGCGCACAAGGCGAAACGCACAAGCATTCAACGAATGTGCGTGTGCCGAATGATGTTTCAACGGGCTTCATCAATGTGGATGCTATCATCACCCTTGAGTCAATCACGGGAGGCGGTTCAGCCGTCATCACGACGACCGTATCGTGCAAGGAAACGGGCGCAAGTGTTGCGCAGACGACGACCATCGCTCAAGGCGCAGACCGTTCAAATATCACCATCCTGAACAACCGCTTCCTTGACGGCGCAGGCACACCGGGGAACACAATCAACATTGAAGTCAGTCGCAAACCAGCGCAAGGCTCGGACACCGCAGGCTATCAATCCTTGACCGTCCACACGGTTTCACTGCGTCTGCGCAGAAACAGTGTTGCGGGGCAGGCTCAGTCCTTGAACCTCGCGCCCTTTTGAGAATAAAGGTGAGCGAGCCACACAGGGGAAGGAGGAATGCCGAAACCAAGAAGGACAGGAGGGGCGTGCGACTCGCTCATTTAGGTCTTACACCCGTTGTCTTATTAAACCCACCGCTTAGACAACGCCTTGATTCGCCGTGCCGTGATTCTCCCGATGCCCTTAATTTTCATCAAGTCCTTCTGCTTCACTTTGGTCTTGAGCAATTCCCCAAGCGAGCCGTATTTTTCAAGCAGGGCGACGGCAATATCCTCGGTGATTCCCTGCACACCCATGAGCGCACGCAGTCTTGGGTCGGACGGTGGCTCTTTCTGCTTCGCAACGGGATTCAGGGTTTTGCGCATTTCACTGTTCATGTTGAGGATGGCGAGCCATTCAATAAACTCGTCCATATCAACAAACTCAATCATGCGCACTTTTGGGAATTGTGAATAGAGCGTCATTTTGAACGACTTGATGATGCGCTTTTGGCGCAGGATTTCATTCGCCGTTTCCTGTCGAGTCGGTTTGCGCCCCTTGAAGAACGGCTTTAACTGCGTGTTATAGACGGCGAGAATCGGGTATTCAAACATCTCGCACAATTCCTGCAATTGGTGCTTGATTGTGCGCCCGTTGCGCCCAATGCCGAGGATTGAGCGATACAGGTCGTTAATCTCCTTCGCCTCGATTCCGTATTCACCGATGATGTAGTCGCCCACGCTCAAACGCTTGACGATGCACTGCCCTTTGTTGTCGTGCTTCCGGTCGCCAACCTTTGCGTAAAGACGATGGAGAAGCCTCTCGTTCTCCCTGTCGTCGGCATATATCATCATGCCTTTGTGCGCAGGCACGCCTTATAATGAATTGCGCTCAGTGAAGCGGGGAAACCGCTAAAGGATGGCGCAAAGCCCAATGAAGGGTTTTGATGACTCCACGCAAAGCATTGTAATTGCGAATGGCTTCGACCATTTCACTGTTGTCTTTGTATGCCTTATCCGTCAAGACTTGAAGCCACGAATCGCGCAACGCCGATGCTTCTTTCAGCATATCCCTCAATTCATCCTCACTGCGCACAGAACCAACACCCTTCTCCGTTGCATAGATTGTGTTTGCGATACCAAAATGGCGACGGCGCATGAGCGTATTTGCGCACTGCGCCGTGAACATATTTGCGTGTGATGCCTTCGTTGTAGTCAGTCCACCCCAATGTTTCTATGAATGAGCAGATGCCGTTTGTTATTTCATCGTTTTCCTCATCCGTTAAGTCCTTCGGGTGCGCATAGAACGCCAATTGTCTGCGCATCTCCTGAACGAGCGCAACCCGAACATGGTGCGGGGGATTGCTCACCTGAATTGCTCGCTCAAGACAATTCGGAAGTGCGCATTCTCCGCCGAGGAATCCAACAGAAACAGTGGACTCCCGTTGCGTCGTGTGGCGCTTGGGTGGCGGATTGTCATGCACCCATTTCACCAAATCAAAGCATTCGCTTTCCGCAAAGCGACCAAAGAAGGGGTCTATGTTGTCGGAAACAGGAAGTGGTTTGTCGGGAATCGGGAAATTGAAGGGGTCTTGCGCAAAGTCGTGCGCAGGAATCGAAACCGCCCACCTCCTGCGCTTGACATTGAATGTTCCCGATATGCGGGTCATCTTTTCGGGGTAGCCCACACCGTCAAGGCTGGCGAGGCCATCGGCCATTCTGCGCTGATAGCGGTCAAGGTGTTGCGACCAATCTCGGCCACGCACAGGGCGCTTGAAGTGCTGGTGGACATGAAACCCTCTCCCGGTGGCGACGAGGCGCACATCACCCTCAAGTCGCTGAATCAAGGCCGCTACATCGTGCTTGACTTCATCCATCGTGTAGTCGTCGTTCATGTCAAAGTCCCACCATGCCCTGTCCATGACGACCGAATCATAGTCCCGCTCGACATCAAAGGAATAGAGCGAGGTGTAAAGGCATGAGCGACCGTTGAGCCTGCGCACATACGCATCAAAGTCCTCACGCGAGCGGCAAATCGCACGCTTGAGGCCGACCTGTCGGGGGAATCGTATCATCAGACCAACCCAAAGGTTCAGTCCTTAATAACCTGCCGATGGCCGCAGATTTTGCAGATGGCGAGCCTTTGGCTCTCCGTTTCGGAATCTCCCGTGATGAGCATAACAGGCTTCGCTTCTTCGTCGCCAACGACCATTTCACCATCACATTCTGCGCAGATAATCACCATTCATCACCAACCCCTGTCAATTCGCTCTCGCACTGCGCAGAAAACTCGCACCACTGAGGGCAAAAATAGTCCGACCACTTCATCGGATTCTCATGCGCTTTTAGACCCTCAACGGCCTTATCGAGAGCCTTGAGGAAGGCGTTATGACTGCGCTGACTGACCTTCTCAACGATGAGAACGCCCTTCTCTTCACCGAGCATCACCTGTCGCTTGGAGTCGTTGAGCATATCCATCACGAAGTCCATGTTGTCTGCGTCGGGCGCAAGGTATGCGAAGTGCGTGATTGGTCGGGTTTCACCCATTAGGCGCAGAACATGGGAATAGAAACACAATTCCCGGCGTGTGCGGGACAATTTGCCTTTGTTCATGTTGCCCGTTTTCAATTCATAGATGCAAAGACCGCCATCGGGATGCACCAGCACGCCGTCAATTTTCCCGACGAGAACAACCTCCCGCTCGGCATCCCAAACGGCACGGTATTCTTCATATTCGTCGGGCGCAAAGGACTCAATGCCCCATTCCTTGAGCCGTTGTTCCTCAAGCGCAACCAATTCCTGCACGCCATCCTCAACCTGTTCTGCGGGGATGAGGGGCGCAAGAATGCTTTGACCCTCCCAATTGTCATAGATGGTTTCGAGAGCCGTGTGAATGCGTGTCCCTCTCTCCATTTCAGGCGTAGCAGGGACTCTCAAATCCTTGAGGATGACCTTCTGCATCCAAAATTGCCGAGGGCATTTTGAATAGGTCATAAAGGTGGACTTGCTGATTTTGAGCAATTTCCCATCGGTCGGGTCATAGGTGGCGGCTTTCGCCAATTCCTCAACCGTCATTTGCGCAGGGTCGCTCATTCTCATTCCTCTTCTTCTTCGGGAAGCGTGGTCTGCTTGGTTTCGTCAAGCGGCTTTTGACAGGCAGGGCATTCTTCGGGGATAGGAATGTCGTCAAACATCGGTGTGTTCACATTGAAACCGCAGTGTGGGCAGGTCTTTTGGTGAAGCAAACCACCATTCTCAAGAAGTCGAATGAGAACCATGTTGCACTTATCCATTTCAGCGAAGAGGACATTCAAGAATTGCATGGACTGCTGAATGTCGTTCTTCATACCCTCCAATTCTTTTTGCACTTCTCGCATCGTCAATTTTCGGCTTTCTCGCACCATGTTATCGCCTCGCTTCGTGTTCATATAAACCTGCCGTCAAAGCCAACCCATGCCCGAAAGACCGTTGAGCGCATTCTCTATGCGCACAATGTCCCACTGCATGACTTCAAAATAAGGACGCACCTTTTCAACGATGAACCGTTCTGCGAGGTGGCGATAACCGACCTGCGCAATACCCTCAATTTCACATGGGTCGTCAAAGGCGATGTAGTCGCCGTTATCGTTGAGCGTCGAGAGGAAATAGTCGTCTTTGCGATAGCCCTTCCCCAAATGCACATTCGCCCAATGCGCACCAGCACGCACTTCTCCGAGCGTCGTGTATTCGCTCAAGTCCTTGCTTAACTTGGCCTTGATGCACAGGTCGGCAACGGGAATCTCCCTTGCGACAATTCTGCGCACCAAATCCTCCAACGGCGCAACAACCTGTTCCTCGGTTTGCGCAGATAGAATCCCGCCGATGACGGTTTGCATCGCGTTCTTCATCGCATTGGGGAGTCGGGACTGCTTCATCTCGATTCCCTTCACATAGATTTGCGCATCGTGGTGTTCTCCATCAGTCCAGCGCACTTCGCCTGCGTAGCGATTCTTCGCCATCAAGAGGAAGGACTCGCACCACTTCTCAAACTCGGTTTCAATGGGACTCATGTTCTCATTGATTGTGCGCAGTGCTTCAACGCCCTTCTCAGGTGTGTCGCACTGCACGAACACCGAGTCGGTGTGTCCGTAAATAGCAGGCATACCCAAAGCCTCGCATTCATCACGCAGACGATAGAGCGTTTGGCGGGAGGTGTAAGTGATGGAGGCGGCAATATCGGGGTGATAGAAACCACACTTGCTATCGCCAGCAACGCCATACATGGAGGCAACGAGGGACTTCGTGGCGTATTGCAGACCGTCATACATTCTGCGCTCGCCATCGCTCGACGCATTCTTCATGCGCTCTTTGTATTCGTTGCGCAGTGAGGTCATTTTGTCCATCTGCCGACCGAGCAGACCCTTCTTCTGCGCAAACCGCACACCATTCCCGCAGTCCTTGCCCTGTTCGTCAAGGTTCGTCCAGCAAATGTTGTGAAGGTTGATGTTGCTATGATACATGGCTTTGATGTCCATGATGGCGACATTCCGATAAACGCCAGCATCAGCCGTTTGAATGTCTGCGCCGGGATAGTCCACCTTCTCAAATTGTGGTTTGGACGGTATGCGCCGTTTAAACTCGGAGTCGCGCAGGGCGAGGATGGGGAAGAGTCTTGAAACCCACGGAGTCGTGCGTATATCGCATCCCGTGATGTGCTGAACGGCGGTGAAATAATTGAGAGCGCCCACCATATCGTCAAGGCGAGGCAACAGGCGCACATCCTGTCGTGCGTAGTCAAGGTATGTCCCGAAGTCGCTGAAATAGGTGTTGTGTCCGTCAGCCAATTCAACCTTCGTTTCTCCGAGGCAGTGCGCAGAAACCGCACCAAGTCCCATTGAAGGCAATTGACCGTTCTTGAGCGTCCATAACTTCTTGAAAGCCACCATCAAGTCAATGACATTCGTTCCCACGATGGGTTGCCCCCAATCCTTGAAATCATACCGTATGCGCTTCATGGGAGAGAGCAGGTTCGGTTGAATGTCGTTAGCCTTGAATCGCTTGAACAATTGCTGAATGTCGGCATTGACTACATTCCAGCCCGTGATAATGTCATAGTCCCGTTTGCGCAGAAGGAGAGCAAAGTCGAGAAGCATAGACCGTTCATCTGCGAAGCACTTCATTTTGCGCTCGCCAGCGTGAATCTCGGTCAATCCATCGGGGTGATTTGCGCACTGAATGGTGTCATAATACCCCTGCGCATAGTCGGGATGGGTGAAGAACACATATTCCCCTTCCTCCGAATCGTGGACGACAATGATAGTGATTTGACCCGACTCCATCATCCATTCCATGTCAAAATAGCAGACCCGATGCTCATACATCGGCAGGGTGAAATCGTTCTCAACGAGAACACGGTTCTCATGTGCGATGTTCGCTTCCCATGTGCGCACACCCTTGATTCCTTCCCGCATATCCTCGGTGGTCGAGAATTGAACCTTCAACAATTCCTCGCCGTAAAGACCACGGTATTCTCCGCTTTGTTTGATGAACGCACGATTGATTTTGAACAGGCCGTCCTTCTGCACGAAGCAGAACGGTTCTGCGCTTAACTTCTGCTCTTTGCGCAAACCTGCCTCATCACGATAGCGCACGATAACTTCGTTGCCCCGGCCACGCTCGACAATCAAAGGGACTTCCCCCAAAATTGGAGGCGACTGCGGCGAATCTGCATACGCACGGTGATAGACACACCCATTTTGCGCAAATCAGACCACTTCAAACGGCGATAGCCGAGCGAAGAAACGACCTTCTGCAATTGCTCAAGACTTGCACCCTCCTGCGGATTCAGAAGCGTGATAATGTCGGTTGCGCCGAAGGTTTCCTTGAGAACACCGTTGCGCCATTGAAGCATTTCAGCGTGGATTCCCTGCCCCCTGTAATCCTCATCAACCCAAGTGTTGCCGACCAAATAGACGGATTCTGCGACTTCGACCGCCGTTGTGTATGCTTCAATGTGGTTATGACAATCCACATCCATAAACTTGCAGAAATACATGGCTTGGTTCATCACCTTCGGATAACCCTTCTCGCTCGCATTTTTGAGGCCGAAAGGCCATCCCTCCACATATTCAACCATCAAAGCACGCTGACTCGCGTGAAACACTTTTGTCAAAGGTCTGCTTCCCATGAAGAGAACACACCCCTATGTTGATATAAACCCAACGGTCAAAGCCCTGTCTGCCCTCGGCGGCGAGTCGGGATGCCGTGAACATTCAGCCATCGGTTAATCGTCATCGGGGAAACGGCGCACTGTTCAGCGATGTTCGCCATCGAGCGACGGTTCTCTTCATATTCTTTGCGCAACCATGCCTCGTCGGTGTAGTGCGCCTGCTTTTGCGCAGGGGAAATGGTGATTTCAACCGACAAACCGCCGCCGCAATAAGGGCATTCGGTGGTGTGGTTCTCATCGGTGTTGATGTTCAAGGCTTCTGCGCAGATGGGGCAATTTGTTTTCATTTATTTCAATCTCCTGTATCTCTTCAATGGACTTCTCTTTCCTTCTTCGTCGCGTGTTCTATTCGGGCATCGTGCGGATTCAACAATCCCCCACTTCTCGAAGAGGATGAGCAGGTTCGCCGTTGTGCTTGCGCTGACTCGCGTGTAAGCACGCAGATAATTTTCGTTCACAATGTCGGTCATTTGCGGCGCATAGAACCATTCCCCGACCTCCTTATGATACATCAAGCCAGCCATCAGCGCAATTTTGCGATTCATTTTTCTGTCGGATAGCGCCTCGCCCATCAAGGCGAGCATATCCACGATTTGCGTTTTGTTCAGGTTGCACACACTTGCGTTTGCGCTATGAACATATTGTGCATCGTGTCGCTTCTCCGACAAATCAACCATTGTTGGCCTCCCGTTGAAAGACGACTGCCTCGTTTGTGCGCAGAACAACGGCAACGCCAGCGTCATACGCCGAGAAGTCGAAGAAAACCAAGTCGCAATTCTCGGACTCGGTGTGCGCAAGAATGTTCTCAAAGCCACCGCCGATGGAGGTTGTGAGCGTCGTTCCTTCGGGAGAGCCACTATCAAGAACAGTGCGTGTAGCGCCCTTCATTTCATCACCTGCGACCACCTCAAGCGTGCAGTCGGGATTCAGGTTCAGTCGGGTCGCTTCAATCATCTGCCCGTTGATTGAACCACTGCGCATAGCGTCGAGCAAGTCCTTCGTGGGAACGGTGGCGACCACGCCATCAAGAGAAGTGCCGTCCTGCATGGTGTATTGATTCAATTCAATGTCGCACAGGGACTTCGTGAACCGTGCCTCGGAATCGGCAGACCATTCGCCAACGGTCTTATTCGTGTGCGGGAATGCCTTCGCTCTCCCGTCGCTTGCGAGGGTCGTGCGCTTGCTTCCCGATTTGAGCGTGATTTTGCCGTCTGCGTATGAAATGTCAATGTCCGAGCCGTGCGCAGAAAGTGCGCCGATGAGCAGGTCAATGTTCGCAACGGTGATGTTCTCAAGAGCAGGTTCGTCGTCGGTCGTGGGAACAGTGAATCGGCCAATGCTCGAAACGCCATCACGCACGATTGAAGTCGTGGTGATGTAGTCGCCATTCGCTTGCAGAACCGTCGAGGAAACCTGCGATAACTTCTTCCCACCGACAACGGCTTCCCGCTTCGTCATTTTCAGCAAGGCCAACAAATCAGACTTCTTCATCTTTGTCATGTTTTTCACCACCCACTGTTGTCAATATAAACCTGTCGCCCTGCAATCGAAGCATCTTCTCAAGCGTCTTTGCGCACTGTTTGCATTCCCGTCCGACTTCGCTTTCGGGGATGCGCTGATGTGCGCCGATTGACGGGAAGCCACGGCACAGAACATAGGACAAACGCCCGTTCTGCGCACATTCGACTGCGTAGTGCGCACGCTCACTGCGATTGCTCGCAAGGACGACGCGCTTAACGACTTTGCGCATATCACCACTTCAAGAAAGGCAGTCCCGTCCAATTCACTTCGCCATCCTTGACGGAGAGAACATCGTGCGTCGTGCCGAGGTGTTCTTGATTGAAGCCCTTCATCTCTTCGATAGAGCAACGGATGACCCATTCGTTGTCGGAGAGCGTTTTGTCTGCCTTCACACCTGCGGCGATGTCGCCTTTCTTGGTGTATCGGGTAAGCCACAATTGCTGGCTGAACAGGCGCATAGTGCCTTTTTCCCATTCAGGGACTTCACCAACCTTCATCAAGCCCTTCTGCCCGTTGCCGATGTCTGCGAATTGCTTCACATCCTTGAGGTGGAAGGTGTAAAAGACGGCATCAACGGGCAATTGGTGCGCACGGTTCATCACATCACGGAACAATTGGTTGCGAATGCGCCATTCTTGCTGATTGAATCGGTCGCCGTCCTCGACATTGATTGGATTCTTGCTTCGGTTCATCAGCACATCAGTCATGGCGTGTTCACACCACTTGAGGAAGGTTGAGCAACCGTCCATGATGACTGCACCGACTTCACCATCCCTGCACTTCTGCGCAACGAGGCTGATGAAGTGTCCCATTTTGTCAATGAGCGCAGTGTAATTGGTGCTGTTGTCGTCGTTGAAAATGGTGTCGTCCAATTCGTCATAGAGCGGGATGATGTGAATGTTCTCATCGTCGCCATAATTGGCGGCAACCGTCTGCACTGCGGAGTTATCCACATCAAAAATGATGATGGCCTTTTCTGCGCCGATGTGTTGGCGAGCAATCGAAATCGCCGTGCCTGTCTTGGCGGTGTTCTCCTTGCCGACGAGAGCCATGCGGATAGACTGCGTGCGGGAACGCTTGCGCTCAAACAATTGAGCGTAGTGAGCCTTCAAGTCCTTCTCAGGAGGTTTGTCGGTCTGCGCATTGTCCTGCGCAGAAGTGGCCTTCGCCTTTGCGTTTGCCCAAGCGTTAGCCATGTTCACCAACCACCTTCTTCTGCGCCTTCTTCAAGCACGACTTCCTCAACGGCGACGGCTTCAATGGACTCCATGACCCACCATCCGTTCACACCGAGGCGTGGGAGGTCAGTCGTTTTGTCAATCCATGCGCCACCAACGGCAAGCACGATTGAGCCAACGGAGAAGTCCACCTTTGCGTCCTCTTCACGGGAAACCCACAAATCCATAGGGGGAATCGGGGAGGTGATGTCGAGGTCTGCGAGGGTGATGACATAACCACCGCCTTCACGGGGGTCAATGTGCGCAACCTCAAGAGGCACTGCGCATTGAGCATCCCACTTCTCTTTGTCCGAGAGAGCGCCGAGCCATGTTTCAAGGTCGCCCATGCCCGTGAGCAAGGCAACATCGGTCAGGTCTGCGAGCAAGCCCTTGCCGTCCGAGTCGAGAGGGGGCGCAGGGAAAATGTTCACCACTTCCGGGTCTGCCGTGAAAACGGAAACGCCCGACTTTGCGTATGCGGTATCACCGTTGCGTCCCAATTTTGCAGGGATGCGACCGGGGATGAAGGTCGGGTGCTGGATTTCTGCGTCCTCGCCCGTGAAACGGATGCGGATTGTGCGCAGGTTTTTGTTGTCCTTTGAGCGACCCAAAAAGACGCAATCACGCATTGGTTCGGACTGCGCTTTGTAGCGACCGTAGCGGAAGTTAGCGCCGCCCGAAGGCCAAGTGGGTGCGGATTTGTCGGCAATCAAAACGAAGTGTCCCGTGCCGTCCTCCAAGTCCATAGCCGCTTTCGGCAGGTCGGTCATGTGCTTCTCGTCGGAAACCACTTCAAAGGGGCGTTTGTTCTCAAGCGAGGAATTGTGAATGTAGCGGAAACCGCCGTTCACATCGTCATTCAGGAACAGTGCGCACACGCCTTGCGCAACCATCGCAGTGCGTGCTTCTTCATCGAGGCCACGAAGGGTATTCTTCATGTTGGCGTATTGCCGTGCGCTGATGTCCTTCGTGCGAGGCACGCTGATGAACATTCCTTCAAGGTTCTCGCAACCGCTTCGTGCAAGTCGTTGTGCAACCACACGCAATTCAGCCGCCGCCATGCGCAAAGCCTTCATCTCAATGTCGTTCTGCTCAAGACCCATCGCCTTGAAATTGGCTTCGTTTGCCGCAAGGACTTCTTCGTGCTTGGCCTGCAATTGAGGCACTTCGCATCCGACATTCTTTGCGACTCTTTCCATAATTGTGTTATCAACCATCATTTCACTTCCGTTGTATTCTGCCCTATGCCTGTTGTTCATATAAACCCAACGGAGAGCATTCGGGCGTAGTCCCAACGGACTATGCTTTCGTCCACCCCGTTCACCAAATCCCGTTCACTGATGATGGATGCTTCGACTACACGCTGAATCATGGCTGGCGTTGCTTCGCTCTCAACGGCGAAGTCAAACACCTCTCGCACGATACGGCGCATATTCTGCGCACCCGTCATCTTCACGGCTTCGGCAACGGCCTTTTCCTTTGTTGTCAAGGTCAAGAACCGCCGAGCATTGAACCCTTCGTTCAAGCGCAAAAGAAAACGCTCGGCTTCCGCAGGCTCAAGGCAGGATATTGATTGAAGCGCACCCAATGCGTTGCGCAGGTCGCCACGATGGGCGATGGCGATAGTGGATAACTCCGTCCTGTCAAACGCAAGCCCCTCGGCTTCTGCGATTTGCTCAAGTCGGTTCACCATGTCGTCTTGACTGTGCGCAGAAAATGTGCGCACTTGACAACGGGACTGCAACCACGGCGACACTTTGCTCAGGTCGTTGCAGGTGAGAATGAAATAGCAGGTGGCGTTCTCAATCACGCCTTTGAGCGCATCCTGCGCTTGAATGGTGAGGCGGTCTGCTTCGTCAAGAAGGATGATGATTTCATCGTTGCCGCAATTGGCGAGGAACACAATGTCCTCTTCAATAAACTCGATTCCCCGTGTGCGCTTGGACGACGCATTGAATGTGTGCATGGTGTAGCCCCGTGCCTGTGCAATAATGTTTGCGAGGGTTGTCTTGCCTGTTCCCGCTTCGGGGGAATAGAAAATGAAGTGTTGCATTGGCGCACCACCTTCGCAGATGGCTCGCATTTCATCAATGATATGCTCTTGCCCGATGAAATCACCGAGGGTTTGCGGCCTGTGCTTCTCCCACCAAATCAATACAATTCCCTCCCCGAATCAAAGTCCTTCCATGTGAACATCTCCTTTGCGCAGGCTCGGCATAGATAGCGAGAGCCGAAGTCGCACCCAAGCAATTCAACGCTAACCGTAGCAACGATTTTTCGGCGGTTCTTGCAGGACATACAGACTCCGATGCCTCCACGACTCATTCTTCAACCCCCATAATCAATTCGGTTATGAATCTGCGCAGACCCTTGAATGTCCCTTGAACGGAAAGTCCCGAAGTGTTGATGCGCAAACATCGGTGTGCGTATTCTCGCTCGGTGTCCGTGATTCGGTTCATGGCCGTTTCGGAGAAGTGCGCAAGTCGTTCTTCGGTTGCGCCACGCTCGATAAGCGTTTCACGGGATGCGTCAAGACGGATGAATACGCCGCCATTCTCAAGAATCCAGCGCGCTTCGTTCTCATGGCGCACATCATCAATGATGAGAACCGTTGAATTGTTCCCGTAGTCGGGGTTGTCCTGCGCCAATGCGTGAACCCAATAGTCGGTGTTGATGAGCATACGCTTTGCCTGACCCACCGCTTGAAGCACGGGACGCATAGACTCTTTGTAAGAGTCCTCGTATTCGTCCCAAATGCGGCGAGCGCCTTCCTTTCCGTGAAGCGGGAACATCATTTCTGCGCATTCTTGGCGGAGTCGGTTCGCAAAGGAAGCGATGCGCACATGAGAAAAGTCGCTTTCATAGTGGGCTTTGATGAGCCGAGCCAATTCGCTCTTTCCTGTGCGCATTCGACCGTGTATTCCGATAATCATAGGTTTCCCTCCATTCTTACATCAACGCACTTCAAGCCCCTCAAGCAATCAGTGCATCCGAGAGCGCCGTGCGAATGACAATAGCAAACGCACCGTGAACCATAGAGGCAGGTCGGGGAGTCCGATGTGCGCATAGCGGTCGTTTTCTTGAAAGTCATTTAGTCCCTCTCCCAACGCATTCTGCGCATTTCAGCGACGAGGAAAGCGACTTCCTCCTGACAGTCCGTGCAACACAAAGCCAAATCATCACTGCTCTCGCAGTCTTTGCCCTGCTCGCAGATGAGGCATTCAGTGCCGTCGCTCATTTTGCTCAAGCCTTCACCCCCACTGCAAACGGGATTTGTCGTGCGCACATAGCGCAGGTGATGATGAGTCGGTTGCCCGACGCTCGACTTTCAAAGCCGACATTGAATTGCATACCGCCGCACGAAGGGCAAGGAATGGTTTTCATCGTTCTTCCTCCTTTGTGAAATTGAGAGCGCAGTCAAAGCAATAGAGAACCTTTTGGTTGAAGTTATGCGGCGATTGCGCCACCTTCGTCTTGCACAAATAACAGACAACAGGGAACAACATCAAACATCACCCCACATGGCTTCGTGCGTGCAACGGGAACACGCCCTCTCATGGCGCACCACGATAATGTTCTCTTCGCACAACGGGCAAAGGGTCAAACCACGCTGGCGCAGTCCGATTTTGGCGAGGATGATGCCGATGCGACGAATCATTCGCAGTCCTCCCTCTCCCAACAATCCACGCACATAGAGCCGAGCATCAATTTGCCCGACCAAAGACAGACTTCGCAGTGCTTCAAAACAACACACCTCGCTCGACTTGCTTCTTGGTGATACCTGCGACCTTTGCCGCCGAGAACCCATTCGGGAAGCATTCGGGGCAGGTCTTGAGAGCCATAGCCTGTTCATCGGTCATGTTCGGGTGGTTTTCCTTCGGCGCACCGCACGCATAGGTGGGGTTTGCGAAGTCATAGACCAACGCCGATTTGTGGAGAAGTGGTTTCGCCATGACACGACTTAATCGTGGTGTCCTCTTAAACCCCACGGCGGGAACATGGGAGGCATATAGACCATCCCTCCTTCATCAGCCGCATTTGCTTGCACTGCTCGCACCGCACGCTCTTTGCCTTATCGCCGTTGCTCATGCTTGAATAGGGAAGGGTGTAGCGCAAATCCTCTTCGCTTTGAATCAATTCCCTGTCAATGTCGAACACCATGTTCTTCACGACACTTCCGTTGGATAACTCAACCTTCTCATGGCCGCACGATACAATCTGCGCATTTTTGCTGATGATGGCGGCGAGGCTGGATTCCGAAGGGACTTCACGGAACAAACCCATTTCATGCAGTCGCTCGGCAACCGCCGCACGGGTCATTTTGCCTTCGTGAAAGAGAATCTCGGCAACGGTTCTGCGCAACCTGCCGTTGTTGCGAGCCATTGGTTGATGTGCGCATAGGAAGGTATATCAATTATCGCCCATCGCCGCCCACACCTGCGGAGGCATTTCGTCTTGACGCAGAAAAACCGCAGTGTTTTCTTGAGGTTGAGGGCTGAACATCAGAAGGCGCAGAAAGAGGACGATGTGAAGAAAGCACATCTGATAGCAGAACAATTCATAGAGGTTCAAAGCCACCCGTCCTCGTTCTTCTGCACACGCTTCTTCACGCCCTTCGGCAGTGCATCCTTCGCGTTTATGCGCACATCGTTTGCGGTTTCGGTATCGGTGCGCACAATCCGTTCCCAATAGAGGTCTGTATCGCGAACACCGAAGGGCAATTCGACTTCATCGGTGTTCTTCTTCTTCGGCCAAGTCATGCGGTGAACGGGTTTGTGCGCATAAGCAATCATGGCCTGCTGAAACACTTCGGGCGTGTGGGTGAAAGCCTGCGCAAGTCTGCGCCATAGGCGAATGTCTTTGTTGTTCTCTCGGAGGAACGCCAGCATCAACGGAACGGGAACGGTTGCGCATTCAGTGAAGGCGAGACTCCTGTTGCGCAAACGCATGGTCGTTTCAATCGCCCGTTTGTGGTCGTTCTTCTTGAACACACCATCAATGATAACTGCGTCGTTCTTCTTCATCGTCGGAGGTTGCTCGCACACCCAAACCATGCGGTATGCGATGTGAGGCAACCAAGCGAGGCATTCCTTCGCAGTCGGTTTGCGCTTATGAACAATGACAGTCAAGCCTTCGACATTCGGCGCACACAAAACCGATGAACCTTCAACATATTCACCGACTCGGTATTTTTGCGCATCATGCGTGAAAATGAGAACGCCCATCGTCCCATTCCCCCTGAACGCGACTGTATTCCTTAACGCCGTTGCGCTTTCGCTCAAGCAGTGCGCCACGGCCAGCGAGAACCTTCAACGCTTTCGCCACCGCATAAACATTCATGCTCATGTGGGATTGAGGAAGTGCCTCGGTTGCTTTGGGAAGGATTGAATCTGCGCAGAACCATTCATGCTCGTCAAATCCAGCGACGGCCTTCTCGACGGCGACTTTGCGGTATGCTTTGCTCATTCAGTCCATCCTCCGAATGCAAAGAAGCGCATAGCCTGCGCTCATGTAGCCCTGCGCAAAGAACAGTGTTTCGGCAGGCGAACCCGTGAAGAAGAAGGTGTGCATGGTCGGGTCGGCACTTAGCCGATTCTCAAAATCCAATTCCCACCTCATTGAACATCCCCCTGTTGTTGGAGGATGTAATCGGAAAGACGCATTAGGCGCTCGGTATCAAGCGACCAATAAAAATGCAGGGGGTTATCACGAAATAACTCCCACTTGGGCATCCAATAGGATTCGAGAGCATCGGGGAAGAACAATTCCACGAAGTCAAGCATTGAAAGTCGGTTTGCGTATTTCAAGGATTGGATAGTCCCGTTAAGGGCTGACTTGAAAGCGGCGCTCATTCAACCGCCTCCCAATCACCGATATAGAGGATGATGTTCTCGTTCTCATGCGTGAAAGCACGGATATACCCACGCCCAATGATTTCATCGGTTGGCGAAAAGCGCAGTGTAGCGCCCTCTAACAAATGCTCGACATAATTCGGTGAATTGTCCTCATCGCAGAAAACAACGCTTGTCATGTTGGCCTTCACTGCCCATCGTTTAATCGTCATCGGGGTTTTCCTCCTTGTGCATTGACATAAACGGGTCGTTCATATAAACCCAACGGTGAAACCTCTTAAATTGGTGTTCTGATAGACCCCACATTCGGCGCACCACAACGCCTTGAACCTGATAACGCCCACTGAACCAGCGCAGACCCTCCACGGTGTCAATAGTCGCAATCAACCCGTCATCGAACATACGCCGAGCCATTTCAGGAAACTCGGTTTCGGGAATCGGGCGAGCAATCAATTGGTTGAAGTGCGCACGCCACTGCACAGGCTCGCCTGCGCTCATTCAATGTCCTCCCATTCTGCGTCAATCACGGTCGTCGGTGCTTTCAGTGCGGATAGGCGCATTTCAACCTGTCCGAGAAGTCGTGGTTCGTTGCGCAGAACATCAACGAGGATGCCCATAACCGCATTCACATTCTGTTGCGCAAGAAGGATTTGGGAATCAACGCCAATCTCTTTCTTGAGCGTGCCTATCAATTTGATGTTCGTGTTCGCCTGCGCAACGAGTCGTGTAGCAGTGCCGAGCCATTCTGCGTCAATCCCGCTAATGTCCTTCTCGCTCTCCCATTCGTCAAGCCAACGCTGGATGCGTGCGAAAACCTGATTCGCCATGTCAAGCGTCGTGATGGCCTCGCTTCGTGCCTGTTCAACGGCCTCCGCTTCTTCGGGGTCATAGTCCATGTGGTCGCTCATGTGTTCCTCAACAATCCCCGCTTCCCAATTGTGCTTTGCCTCAAGGTATGCGGGGCTAATGTTCCCACAGTGGATTTGAACCTCCAAGTCTTTGCGCCCTCGGTGGTTGCACATGGGGCATTCGGGTGATTCAAGAACCCATCGCAGTGCTTCGACTACGGTTGGGTCGTTTTCGTGCGCAAGCCTTTGTTCAATCAACCATTTGCTTTTCATATTCAACACCCCATGCGTGCGCTTTGTATGCTTGCCCGTCCCGACCGTAAGAGACACCCTCCATATCAAAGCATCGGAAACGGCCATCGCGGGACAATTTTTGCGCCGCACTTCCAACATTCGGCGGAAGTGTGTTCTTCATGCGCTCTCCGCTTACAGTGTAGCCGATGTTTTCAAACAACCACTGCGCAGTGCGCACATCACCCGTGTCCCGCAGATATTCATAGCATTTGTCGAGCCAGCGTTTGTATCGGTATCTTCTCTTTGGGTTGGGCATCATTCATCACCTCTCTTGCGCAGACGGAAGCAGGTTATGCGTCCACCGTATTCAATGCGTTCAAATCGAGGGTCGCCCGTCAAGCGCACCTTTGCGCTTTTTCGTTCAGGGAATTGGCGACTGTTCATCCGTGTTCCTTTCGTGGTCGTCAAGCCGTTGAGAATGTCGTCAATGTTGGCTTCGCCCTTCTGCGCAAGGTATCGTGCGCAAGCGTCAAGGAATCGTGTGTGCTTCACCATGCTCACACCTCTTCAAATCCGAATCTGCACATAACGCCCCGGCGACCCCGACCATCACGCTTAGGGATGTATTCGGTGAACCACGGCTGATTGAGCAGGTAGTCCTCCATCCATCGCTTCGCTGATTGATAGTCGTTGTTGCAGACTAAGCGTGCTATGTCTTTGAGCAGTGTTGAGCGCGGCACATCCTTCTCCCAAAAGGTCGTGCGAATCAAGCGAATGTCCTCATCCATGACATTTCTGCGCATTTTGAGCGACGATTCGAGGATTGAGCGCAGTCGGTCGTCCAAATTAACCATGAGCAATTCCTTATCCTCCCAATCGCCGTTCATCATCGCATAGCCGATGGCGAGCCTTCGGAACAGGTCGCTCTCAAATGAGCGCACAGACTCTTGAAGCGTCCATTCCTCAAAGTCCTCGCCAAAGACAACACCTTGAGGCCGCTTCTCCATGACTTTGCGCTGGCGGTCAATGAACCAATGGCGCAGTGCGATGGCTTCCTCGGCCAATTCAACCCGTTCTTGGGGCGTGAGGCTGGCCTGCGCATTCTGCGCTTTCTTATAGAGCAATTCCTTTTCGGGACTCATTTCAATGTCAATGATGAAGAAGCGACGGTCAAGACCCGACTCCAATTCAAAGCGAGCAGGTTGCGTTCCCGCCCACATCGTTAGGCGTGTGTTGTAGCGCACCCACCCACTGCGCATGGCTTTGTTCACACGCCCACTGTCGAGCGAGGTGAGCATTTGATTCTTCATGTCAATGCTATGGTCTTTCTTGCCTGCGTCGGACATGGCGCTAAACTCTTCAAAGCATAGGAAGCCGCCGCACAAATCGCGTGCGAGGGGGCGACCCATCACTTGCCCTTCTTCGTTCACCGAGCCGAACATACCTGCTTCGGTGATGGAGTTAGCGCCAATCATCGTGCGGAAACCAACACCCTCAAACGCTTCGTTGTTCCATAGCAGACCCGTATTTTCTGCGCAGAACAAATCAATGAGAACATTCTTCCCCGAACCCTTTGCGCCACGCATCAGGATGTTAATGCGTGTGTCGGCAAGGCGGGATGCTGGCGTGTAAATCGGGATTGAGTCATGGCGCAGTGGGCAGTCCTCAATCACAAACGAACCTTCGGGCGCAGTCATTGGGTCGAAGTCGCACATTGAGCATTTGTTCACGGCGTTGAACAGGTGTGCGCCAATCGAGCAGATGAAAATAGGCACTTTGTCCTCCACATCAACCAAGTGGTTTTTGTCGCAGAAGGTTTGCAGTCGTGTGAATATGTCCGTCATTTGACACACCTCCGCACGGGATAGGGCATTGTCTCCTTCTTCACGCCACCACAAAGCAAGCACCTGAAAGTGATTTCAGCACGCTGAGTCTTGAATCCGAAACGGTCTTGATGTGTCGTGTTGCATACGCTCACTGCTTGAAACTTGCATCCTTGCTCGGTAATCATTGATACATCCCTCCGCTTCCTCGGTCAATCGTCTTTTCATGCGCGCCCATCAATTCCTTGACTCGCTCTATGGCTTCCGATGAAATCCCGTTATATGAATCCTCCGCCATTTTCGCGGTTTCTTTGGGGATTGAGAAGCCGCTCTCCCTGAGCAGGTCGCACATCGTTTCAAAGTCGGCGGGGTCAATGGTGATTGCTTCCCTTGAGGTGGCCGTCGCCGTTTCGCTCGGCATGATGAAAATGCTTGAAGGCTCATCGGACATGAGCGTGAACAGATGCGCAGGCAACCAACCCCATATTGACTGCAAGGACTGCGGTGCTTCATCCGTTCCCATTTTGCGTGCGTCCACACGCATGGCGGGGAAGTCAGGCGGCGTTGTGTCGAACAAGCGGTTGAGCGCATAGGTCGTGAGGATGCCGAAGTGCGCCGCCCATTTGAAATAAGCCGCTATGTCCCGTGCTGGTGGATAATTGAACAACCATTCGTTGCGTTGCGCACTATGCGCATGGGATATGACGGGCAGTGCGTTCACGCACACGAACAAAGTCAGACCCTTCCGAAAAATCGGCCACATCGTCGTCGTTTCATCAAGGGTTCGGTGCGGTTCAACGAGCGCGTGTTTTGAGGTGATGTAGCCCACGGGTTCTTCGCCCATGACTGCGCTCGCAACGAGCATTTGGGGAAGCGATGATGCGCCCTCCGTATTGACGAGAAGCACATGGGTTATCTCGGACAGGATGCTCTCATCAACATAGAAGTCCGTTTCGTTGAGAGTCGTTAAGCCCCACGCCATGATAACCCCTACACCCTTCGTCCATATCAACCCTTTCTTTCCGTAGCGTTGAAAGAATTGAGAAAAAATAAAACAAAGCACTGCGGCGCATTAGCGTGAAATCTTTTTTCTTTCATAGGATGCTGAAAAAGAAAGAGGCTCTTAATTTCAAAATCCCTTTAACGCAATAAACAATAAACGAAAGTGGCGAGCAGTGCGCTGATTTTTTCTTTCACAAATCTTTCAGACCCGTTGAAAGAATGGGGGTATCAAGGTCGCAAAACGCCTGAATCGCCCGTTGCCGTTCTATCATGTCCCGTTCCTTGAAGGTCATCCCTCCGCCCGTGCGGTCGTCGCCAAGAAACGGTTCAGGCACAAAACCGCTTTCGTGCATATCCGCGATGCGTCTTTCGATTTCATCAATAATTCTGTGGGGGTCATCGCGCTTAACCGTAGCGTGTGGGCGCAGGTCAAGCCCACCACCCACTGCGCAGACCACACTTGAAATGAGCGTCGGCTCTTTGAACGAGAAGGAAGGCGTGTCATTGAGGTTCATGGCGACGACGATGTGCGGATAATCCCCGAACACCAGCGCAGGCGCGAGAACCTCGCCGTTTTTGCCCCTGTAAGGCGCTCTAATCGCCCATGTTGCGCCGAGGTGGGCGGGTGTAGCGGGAGGGGATTTCATGGCCGTGTGAGCGACGACAGTGCGCATTTTCAAACCGACGAACATCGCGTCCGAATTGGGTTCTCTCATGCGCACGGAATCGCAAGAGAAAATGAGGAAGTCAAACGCGCTTTCGCGAAGGAAGGCTTGGAGGTCGTGCGCAAACGGCGGTTCGCCTTCGAGCATGAAGCCGCCCTTCATCCCCTCCTTGAGCGCGTTGCGTGGGAGTCCCGGCTGAATCGCGTCAATGAGCGCAAAGACTTCGGCCAGCCCATCAACGATGATTTGATGCTCGCCAGCCTTGAGGACTGCGCACGGCTGAAACATTCGGCGCTTTGCGCCCCTGCGCCAACCGAAGAAACGCTCAACGGTGATTTGGTCGGTCGGTGCGATTATCCATTCTGCGCAGTGCCGAAACGCCTGCCTGTGCATGGCGTAGCAAGTGCGCGATGTTCATTTAAACCGTGGGTCTGCGCTCTCAACGATGCGCCGATATTTCACGATGTCCTCTTCCGTAGTCCATCCGACTGCGCCCTTAGCGATTGTCTCCCTAAGCGAATCAATCCAAAAGCGCACGCCTTTCATGCGTTGCAGACTCAAGCATTCTGCGACCTGTTCGTGCGTGTTGTGCGCAGTCAGGGGCAGATAGCAAACCGAGCATTTGCCTTCGTTGTTCAAGTCCTTGATTCTCTCTTGCGCATAATCGGGGTTGGTTTCGCATCGCTCAAGGTAATGACATTTCACGCAAAGCCATACCGTGTCGCCTGCGTATTTGTCGCTCGACCACTGCCTGATGCCGTTTTCCATCGGCGGGAGGGGGTCGTCGCAATAGCCGCACAATTCATAGTCCTCGTCTTTGGGCATGGGTTTCGCCATGACCCTAAGAGGGGTTGCCCGTATTTATCCTCTTCGGCGGTAAGCGTAGCGGTGGCCGCACTTCGAGCAGTGCGCTCGCACGCTGGCGTTATGCTTTTTGCGCACGATATTCATAGGCACGGAATCCATTCGCTCGGCGCACTTGGGACAGAACATCCTCAAATCGGTTCGCCTCCGCAATACGCAAAGCATGAAGCGCAAATGCGCTCTTTCTTGAATCGCTTCGGCGCATTGACGATTTCAGCATAGGGCAATTCGTCCTCGCACCATGCGCACGAAGGCACGAACCACGCAGGCGGTCTGCGCTTCGTCCATTCTGCGAAGCGTGCTTTGTCCCGATTGTAAAACGCACGGTATGCTTGAACGCTGGTGAGGTTGTCGCTCAACAGGTCAAGGTTGCGCCCCTGTGATTGGTTGAGCGCACGGGGGAACGGTGTTTGGCTTCCTCTCGGTATGAAGTCAGACCAAGCGACCTTTTGGTGAAGGTGCGTGATTTGCTTTGCGCTGGCGTGTTCTTTGCCGAAGGTTTCTTCGTATATCTCGCAGATTGCCCGTGCGTGGCTGATTGCCCAAATGAAATTGCTGAGGGTTTCCTGCGTCCAAAGAACAACGGGATGGTGTGGATAGCCTCCCTTATGCGGCGTTCCGTTGGCGGTTAGCGGCATTTTGTCGGCTGGTGCGCCTCGATTGAGCAACGCTTGAACGATGATTTGAACCTGCTCTTTTGCTTGACTGCGCAGGTGCTTATCGCAAAGGTTGCGAGCGCACACGATGGCGCAGTCGTCGGTGAAGAAGGTGTTCACCATGCGCTCACCACGGCCTGCTCGCCATGTGCGATGCGAGCGCCTGCAATTCGTTGTCTCGCCACCATTGGCGGTAGCGGATTTCATCAGCGAGGGATGCGAGGGCTTGGTCGTCTGCGCTATGCGCAGGGATTGGGATGTGAGCGTCGTTGAGCATCTGAACGAATTGTCGTTGCAGGCCGTCGCCAATCGCGCACGATTGCAGGAATAACTCGGAGAGCGTTTCGACTTCTGCGAACCATTCGGGGAACATCTTTCTGCGCTTCCTCCCTGCTGGCGTGTAGTCGTCGGCAAGTGCGCCCTGCGCAAGTGCGAGGACTTTGCTCAACATCATTTGGTTGGCGAGCATCGCTTTCGGTGCGCTCGGCATTTTGTGCTTCTCTTCTGCGGTTCTTGGTCTGCGTTCCATGACAACCCCACCTCATGCGTCCGTGCAGGTGTCGCAGTCGCAATCATCTGCGCTTGCGTCGTGGTCGCAGTCCGTGCAAATGTCAAAGTCGGCCAATGCGCCGCAGGCTTCGCAGGCTCGGCAGTCGCAATCCTCTTCCTTCTCGTCGCATTCGTTGCAGATTTCTGCGCAGTCAATCCAGCGCAGAATGATAACCAAGCCGTTAGTGGCTTGTGCGCCTTCGACTTCGCCGCCGCAGGTGGCGCATTCGCCTGATACCTCAAAGGTTTGACCGTCCCACCAAAGGGACGGGTCTGCACCGTCATGGTTGCAGGCTTTGCCTTCAAATGCTCGCTTGGGGTTCTCTCCGTCTGTCATGGTTCTCTCTCCTGTGGTCGTGCTACGGGGCTTCATCCCTTAAACCCATCGGGGGTTGAAGGTCGTCATAGAGCATTCCTCGTTCACGCAGGCATAGTGGCGCGGTGCGTCGTAGCGCGTGAACGGCGAGCGCCCAAAGGAAACATCAACCCTCTTTGCGCATTTGTTGCATCGAGGGCATCGGGTGCGTGCGCCTTTGCGCATACCCCACTTCACCTTCACCACTTCCCCTGCATCGCATCGCAGGCACAGCGCAGACAGGCGTGCATTCCCATCTCGGCACGGAAAAAGGTCGGACAGTGCGCTTTCTTGCCGCAGTGTGCGCATTCTGCATACACGGACGGGACTGTTCCTCTGCTCATTCGCTCGCCTCCGTGTCGAAAGCGGCACGCTCGGCCTTGCCGAGAATGCGCAGGGCAGTGAGTCCGTCCGGCAGGGAATACCCGAAGCGCACGGCGAGAACGATAGGATGACAGGCATCGCAGACCCGACCCTCAAGGGGTCGTGCGTTGTGGCCTCTCGTCCAACACACCTCCCCCGTTGCGGGGTGGTGGTGGGGATGCACGGGCAGGTCGCACAGGATGCAGTCGGGAACGGCGCTCATTCGCTCGCCTCCCAAACAACCCTAACGGGGATGTGAATGCCCCACTTCCCTGCCGCCCCCGGTTCGTCCGAGCATCGGGATGAGGGCGTTCCGCAAGATAGGTGCTTATCAATGAAAGAGCGAATGGCTTCGTCGGCAACGGTGAGAGCCGCCGCCACGCCTGCGCCACAGTCGGGGCAGGTCATGCGCAGGTGTGCGTGAGGTATCACTTTGGGAATGAGGTTCATTCGCTCAACCTCCCAAGACAACAAACGCCGACGAAAATGCGCCGATTGTGGTCGAAGTCGTGCGCAATTTTGTCTCCACTGCTTGACTGCTTCGTGAAGGCGACATAGGCGGGATATTCACGCTTGCGCCCGAAGGGGGCGTTGAGGGGCTTCCCGCACAGTGCGCACGGGTTGGCCTCAATCCATTCCTCGGAATGAATCCTCAAGCGCCCACCTCGCTGAACGGGTCGTCGTCGTTGTCGTCGCCGTCAATGTCGAAATCAACGGCGGGGGCGTGCCTGTCCACCAAGTCTTGAAACACCTCTTCCATATTGCCCTGAGCGGTTTCGGTGTGGCCTTCAAGGGTTTCCACGAAGCCGTCAATCCATTCATCCCAACACGGGGGGAGAAGGTGGGCGTTGAGAAGCGTGCCTTGCGCCTCGCCGCCGAGCGGTGAATGCGTCGTGAAGTCGTGCGTCCGTGCGGCCATGCGCTCATGCAGTGTTTGCAGAACGAAGTTAGCGCGTGCCTTGCGCAGATTGTCGGGGTCGTCCGTCCACGCTGAAATCGCGATGCCCTCCATGTCAGCCATCCCGTTCACCCACTGAATCGCATGGCGCAATTCGTCGCCGCAACGCTGACTCAATTCGTCCATGTTGCCTTGAATGTGCGCAGACAATTCGCAGACCATAGCAAAGCCTGCGCAGACCGACCACGCATCATGGCCTTCCTCCTTGAGTCGCTCGACGGCTTCGGCGTTCAGGCGGTTGAGCGTGTGCGCCGCCTCATGCGTGAGGTGCTTGAACACGGTCATGCCCTGCGCATTCGTTGCGCCTTTGTCGGGGTTCAGGTTGATGCGCCAGCCGAAGAACAGGGCGTGATAGAAGCGCACTGCTTCGTTCATATCATCAACGGTCAAGTCGGCCAATGACTCAAGCGTTTCCTCGCCCTCTTCGCCGTCTGCGTCGTAGTCGGGGAGGTGCGAATGATTCGTGTGCGTCGTCGG
>Ga0129348_1000132_pt1 | contig 24659 bp, 15 predicted proteins | sample CPBDNA_4_FD_94424 | JGI IMG/M metagenome (GOLD analysis project Ga0129348, IMG submission 94424) | Freshwater to marine salinity gradient microbial communities from Chesapeake Bay, USA - CPBay_Sum_27_0.8_DNA | ecosystem: Environmental > Aquatic > Marine > Coastal | place: USA: Chesapeake Bay...
ACAAATCAGCTTTAAATTATATGGAATTAGAATATCAAATATTATTTAAAGTCTTAACAGCAGTTGATGAGCAAGGTGAAAAGCTTTACTACAATAAAACTCTCGGCAGCGAGAAATGGATGTTAACCAAAGCATTTATTGAGGAGTACAATGCGAAATCCAATGTACAATAAAATACCGTCACAGCAAATAATCAATGGTGAAAAACCAGAACCCGATGTAAGTGATTGGGATGAAGATTTGCTAGATCTTTTTAACAACAAGCGACAAAAGGCTGAGCGAGTAGCAAGGTCTGATAGAGCTAGAAGCCGTAGAAAGGTGGCACGGAATGCCAAAGAAAACAGACTATACGGAGAGTAAAGAGATAGGTAAAACCCATTGTCCTGCTTGTCCTAGCAGTGATGGTTTTACTCTGTATGATGATGGACATGGTTACTGTTTTGTATGTAACCATTATGAACGTAATGTAAATGAAAAGGAAAGTGAGATGGCTGTTCCAGCACCTCAAGTTACAAGTTTAGAACTATTTGAGTCACAACTAGGAGATCATCGTGGTTGTAAAGAGCGTGGTATTACAAAGACTATTGCAGAACATTACGGTGTTCGTGCAAGCTATGACAGTGAGCGTAACATTACTGCTTACAACTATCCTTATTACAGGGATAATGAGCTTATTGCTTACAAGGTGAGGACATTACCTAAACAATTTAAAACTGTAGGAGACTTTAAAGATGTCTGGCCTTTTGGTTGTCAAAGCTTTGGAGCAGGCGGCAAACGCCTCGTCATCACGGAAGGTGAATTCGATGCGATGTCCGTTGCACAAGCCTCGTTGGATCATTATAATAAAATCTATCCTGTCATTTCTGTTGCGTCAGCAAGCAACCTCAAAAGTTTGTTGCATGCAAGAGAATGGATTCGATCCTTTGAAGAAGTCGTCTTGTTCTTTGACAATGACGTAGCAGGAAAGAAAGCAATTAAAGATGCTGCTAATATTATTGGTATTGATAAAGTAAAAGTAGTTAGTACTAGTGCCAAAGATCCATGTGAGCTTTACACTGCTGCAGGTCATCATGGAGTAATGCGTGTTATATGGGATGCACAACCGTTTAGCCCTGCTGGTATTATAGTAGGTCATGAGCCTGTGTGGGAGCAATACCTTGCTAGACGTTCTACTGAGTCTGTTGCTTACCCCAATTGTCTTAGCGGTATTAATGATAAGACCAAAGGTATGCGCTTCGGTGAGATTACTTTATTTACTAGCGGTACAGGTAGCGGTAAGTCTACAGTTATTAAAGAAATTGTTTTAGACTTATTAAATAAATCAGACGATAAAGTAGGCATGATCTCGCTAGAAGAAAGTGTAGGTGATACTGCAGAAAAGTTTATTCAAATGAAACTTGAACGCAACTTACAAGAGTACGATGTGTCTCTTGAAGAACAAGAGGAGGCAAGTCGTGCTGTATTTGGTTCAGAAAAACTTGTGTTACTTGACCATCAAGGTTCTGTTGGTGATGAATCTCTTATTGATAAGATTGAGTACATGGCTCTCATGGGATGCAAATATCTTATCCTTGACCACATTACAATTGCAGTCTCTGAGGGGGCTGAAGGTTATACTGGTAACGAAGCCATTGATAAGGTTATGTCTGACCTTCTCAAGCTTACTAAGAAGCATAACATCTGGCTCGGCGTTATTAGCCACCTTAGAAAAGTTCAAGGTGGTGGAACTACCTTTGAGCAAGGTAAGTTGCCTAGCATGGATGATATCAAAGGATCAGGCAGTATTAAACAAATATCTTTTGACATCATTGGATTCGCTAGGGACATGGCAAACGATGATGATCAAGTCAGAAACACAATTAACTTTATCGTCCTTAAAAGTCGATTTACTGGTAAGACAGGTCCAGCTGGACAAGCAAGATACAACAGCGATACTACACGACTTACTTACCACAATGAAAACGAAATAGACTTCGAGGTATTGTCATGAGTGAAACAGCTTTGTATGAACAAATAGGTTTATTACAACAACAACTAGCTCATGCTAGACAGCTAATTGAAGAGGTTACTAAAGATCGTAACAAGTATCGTAGTCAGGCGCTTATGCGTCAGGCTGCTAAAGATACTCTTCAAGATGAAGTGAGGAACTTAGAAATAAAAGTACAACACTTAGAGCAACAGTTAGAGAGAGCTTATGAATAAACAAGAACGCTATGACGCTATGTATATGGACATTGCACAACGAGTAGGTGAAATGTCTTATGACAGTGACACTAAAGTAGGAGCAGTAATTGTTAAGGACGGTAATATTATTTCAATGGGTTGGAATGGCACTCCAGCTGGGTTTCCTAATGACTGTAAGCACCCTGAAACAGGGGTTACATTACCTTATGTTATTCACGCTGAAGCTAATGCTATCTGCAAGCTGGCTCGTGATGGAGGCAACGGATCTCATGCCATACTCTATACTACGGTCGCGCCTTGTATGGAGTGTACTAAACTTATCTTGCAATCTGGCATCACTGAAGTTGTCATTACTAAAGCAGATGAGCGATACTTGGATGGATATAAGATCCTTAATGAGAAAGGCATGATACGCTTATGCAAATCTATTACCAAAGATTAGAGTCAGATCCAGAGCATATTGCATGGGTCAAATGTAAACCAGAAGATTTAAACACGGTAAAAGAAATATTCCCTGTCAAAAATTATGAAATTTTAGTCGGAATTAAACCAAACTTCGACCCTATAACATGTGATGTTCACACCTTAAACAATCCACCAGCCCCAACTTGGGGTGTAGATATCAGAAAGAGGACCAATGGAAGATCTGAAGGACTATCTCTTAGAGAGAATAAGGAGTGATGATCTTGGCGTTAAGCCTAGACGTAATCTACAACTAATGCGCATGATCGATACCGATGGTGTTGATATGCTTGATTTTCTTATTGAAGATATGATTATCTTTGCTAGAAAAACTATTCAACGTTGCTTTAAACGTAGTAAAGTTGAAGGCGAAACAGCTATTACACAAGTAAGTATGGCTGTTGGTAAATATATAGTTGAAGGTTGGGACAGTAATAACGTTAACTTTAGAGACCATGTTAGAGTTGGTGATCTTATTGTCGAAGCCTTTGTAATGTGTGGCTATCTTACTATTAGTGTAGGCCACATGAAGAGCCGTAAGCCAGTAACTATTCATGCCACTAAAAAGTGGGGTGAGATGGAGGCATTAGCTGGTCGCAGTGTATGCATTAGTTCTGAACCTATTCCTGTTATTACCTCGCTTATACAAAATAATGGGCGCAGTGTAATTAAAACTTGGGATAAATCTAAAGAATACAAGTTTATTAAATACAAGAATGAGCCTTTTGTAAAAGCTATTGATAAGCTGCAAGCTACTCGTTGGTGTGTTAATAAAGATGTACACCAAGCTATTTTAGATAATTGGGAAGACTTTATTAACAATGAAGTATTCAACGGTGAGGACGAAAAAGAAAATGAAAAGCTATATCAACGTCAAGCTTCTAAGAATAGAGAAGTTAAAGAAGTTATGGCTATCGCAAACAAATGGTTGGGTAAAGACTTTAGCTTTTATCTTGACGCTGACTATCGTGGTAGGCTGTACTATTCCGAACCTTTCTTTAACTTTCAAGGTTCCGATATCGCACGAGGACAACTAGTCTTTGCCAAAGGTAAACTCTTTAATGAGTCTGCTAGCTTTTGGTTAGGCGTACATACTGCTTGTTGTTTCAATCAGTCATATCTTGTTGATGAAATACCTGAGTGGGTCACTACTGATTATCGTCAAGTACTCTTAGATGAAGGCCTAGACACTATCTCAGTAGACAAGATGACACTTGAAGATAGAGCAATGTGGACTCAACAAAACATTGATGTCATTGTTGAGTTAGGTGAGATGAAATTCTTTGCAGACGAAGCTGAGAAACCTATTTCATTCCTTGCTTGCTGTATCGAGTGGTATAAGTACGCTACTACTGATGGTGACTTTTATACTCGCTTACCTATCCCTATCGATGGTGCTAATAATGGGTGGCAACACCTAGGAGCTATGTCTAAGGACGAACATACAGGTAGGTTAGTAGGGCTTGTTCCTACAGCTATTCAAAATGATTTCTATGTGCAGATAGCTAAGCGTCTTACAGAACGTATGCCAGATTGGTTTGAAGAAAGACAAATACCTATGAAGCATATTCGTAAAGGCATTGCTAAACGTGCTGCTATGACTCGCGCTTATAGCTGTGGTCAAAAGAAAATGTCAGAGTCTATGTACAGCGATTGTTATCAGTATGGCTATACTGAGGAATACAATATTAATACATGGGACTGTGACGAGTTAAGTAACCAAGTAATACGATCCATCCAAGAGGTTTGTCCAGGACCGCTGGAAACTATGCGCTACTTACAGCGTTTAGCCGAACAAGAAATAATTAATTGGGCTGCTACCTATGGCACTGATCGTGGTCAAGGTATCGAGTGGACAACACCATCAGGCTTCCCCGTTGTGTATGAGTGTTATCGTACTCGACCAGTTAAAGTAGACTGTTATGGCTTTAATACACCAGAAGGTGAGATACGCTTTAAACATGTTATCAGAGAGAAAACAGACATCCCTGATAGGCGTGGCTTTATGTGTGGCATTAGCCCTAACTTTGTGCATAGCATGGATGCTTCTCACATGGCTCTTGTAGTAGCTAACTGGGAGGATGACTTTGGTGCAGTGCATGATTCATTTAGTACTCATGCTTCTGATGTAGAAAGTTTAATGTCAACAACTAGAGAACAATTTGTTGATATGTATGATAAAGAAAACTTTTACGATGTTATTCCATTCGGTAAAGGTTATAACGGAGAAGTACCAACAATCGGTACTTTAAATATTCAGGAAGTAAACGATTCAAACTACTTCTTTTGTTAGGAGACTACTATGGAAAATAAAAATTGGTTATCACAAAAAGGAAATGATCTTAATGACAGTGAATTTTCTGAGTATGTGAGTGAAGCTGAAGTTGCAAATGGTAACTTTAATAGAGTTATGTTAGATAAAGTTCATGCTGAAAATGTAGCTGGTTATATGGCGCAAGGTATGAGTGAAGTTGAAGCTAAAAAGATGGCTGATAAACGAAGAATGCAAGCAGTAAAAGCCGCAAAAGAAAATGGTTTAACTATGTAAATAAAAATACCCCACAAGGTTTCCATATAGGATTCCCTGTGGGGTTTTTTTTAGCTGTATTGTCTTATCGCTTCTTTCTTTATTTGAGCAAAGATTTTATTTCTTCGAGCATTAGTTTCTCGAATCATTTTATCTAGGTCTGCTTCAACATTTAGCATACTTAAAATATTATTAAACATCTCTAAATAAGTATCTGCATCAATTAAAACTTCTTCTTTTTTAGCATCCCATCCTTGTGTTCGTGCAAAGGTTGCAATCCCTCTGCCAGATTTTCTGCTCTTATTATCAGTTAAAGCTTTATATCTTGCCATTCCTTCAGGCATATCACGCATAATAACAGAGCCTCTGCCAATAGCACGAGCAATAAAATTACCCATGCCTTTAAATTCGCCTTCAGTTCCAATATCAAACTTTTCACCTGAAGCTTTACGCCTAGCTACTTCTGCCTTAACGTTTGACTTTAGTTTGCGTAATGCATCTCTTTCTTTTTCAAGCATATTATAATTAGTATTAACTTCATAAAACTCTTGATTAGAAATATCCATAAGATCCATAAATGAGTTAGCATCACCCATAAATGCATCATAAACTTGCATTACCAACGCACCAGGTTGTTTCTTTACAGCACGAGTAACAGTATTTTGAGCAATTGTTGCATCAATATTTTGAGTTGCATTAACTGCTAACTGATTACGAAGTTTACTACCCATATCAGGTTCGCTATATTTTGCTGCACCTACTTTTTTACGACTAGCTTGTGCCAATGCAGAAACTTCTCTACGTTTAGTAGTAACTAAAAGAGATTTTCGACCTTCAACGTCAACTCCATCTTTTGTAGTAGGTTGTTGAGCGCCTTTTCCTAGTGGAACGCTTACTTCACTTGCAGTTACATACTCAAACCCACCTGCTTGAATCATAAAACCATTAGCGCCTTCTGCTTCAAAGTGTTGGTTATGAATATTAAATATCCGACCAATACGCTTAGCCATAATAGCATGTTCAAGCGCACCACCAAGACCATTTGTTAAAGCAAATTCTAAACGCTCTCTTAGCTTTTCAATAATTAATTCTCTATTTTTATTTTCATCTGGATCAAGAAAAACATCTTTAAATAAATTAGAGTTATCATCAAAAAACTTTTTAGCAGTGTCTCTATGGAATGCAGGTTCTTTACCATAGATAGATGTCATAATAGGTATCTTTAAGAATTCTTTTACTTTTCCTGGAATACCTAACATTTCGTTAAACACAGAGCTTAACTCAGGTTCTTTAACTAATTCTTCTTCTGTAGTAAGGTAGCTAAATACATCATCTCTAATATCAGATTCAATTTCAGTTGCTTCTGCATAAAGAACACCACCCTTTTGGAGAATATTATCTACACCCATTTGCATAGCTTGAATAGTAGCACCGTTAGAGTTGCCATCTATTTCTGCTTTAACACGAGTCTTAAACGTACCACCATCCTCTGCCTGCTCATACCTAGCTAGCTCATGCAAGGCATCTAAGGCAAAGTAAAATTCGTCTTTGCCCATACCTTCAAGGAAGCCTTCTAAGTCTTCGCTAAATTGAAGCGGAGGTAAGTCTTGAAGATTAGTTTCTTTAGCAGTTTCTAAACGACCTTCATTCTGCCTAGTATAAGCAAGCACTTCTGCTCCATATCGTTTAAACTTAGGCAGTTCGTTTAACAAAGCGTCTAGCTGCATATTAGGCGGCATACGATCTGCCCCTTCAACTAACGATCTAGCTAAAATTTGAAAGAAACCTTTTTCTGCTTTACTATCACCACCTTTTTTAAAGCTAACAGGCAATGCACCATCAACTACAAATCGAGCTACCTTATCTGCTTGATAGTTAAGCTCTGTTTGTGTAATCATAAGTCTTTCAGAGTTATTAATTGCGGTATAACCGTAAAAGAAAGACACACCCATACGTGCAATAGCGTCTTCAACTGTTTGATTACGGATTCTCATATGATCTTCAGTAATCCTTACAGCTTCTGCCATAGCAGCTTCTTCAAAAGTTTGATAACCAGTAGATTCTGGAGTAAAGTTTCTGTCTTGTTTAGCTTGTGCTTCGTAATTTCGCAATATTTCTTTATACTTCTTATCAGTATAATTAGCACTTTGTTTAGCGAACTTACCAAACACACTGTTACCGTCAACAACAGCGCGATTAAACATGCCCCTTGCAAGTAATACTTTGTGTGGGCTAGCGGTATGTGCTACACTACCTAAAGCTTTAATTGCAGCCTTAGCATTATCGGTTACTTTATTAGGCGCAACTGCTGCAGTTAATTCTTTTTGAGTATAAGCACCCTCACCACGGAGTCTGCCTTGCGAAGTCTGTACAAGAGAAACAGGTCTATCATGGTCTTTAAACCCAAGCGCAAGCCTAGCTTGACGTCTAATTTGATTAAGCTTTGTTTCACCTTCACGAGTAGTTCTAAAGGTAGACTTTGTTTTACCATCAATATCTTTAATAGTGTATGGAATAAGCCAATCAAAAGCAGGACTATGAGCAAAGCCTTGAATTACAGACTGCCCTAATACAGATTGTTCTTCAGGAGTTAGCCTATAATTATAACCAAATTCAGAAGTCTCACCTGTAAATTCTGCTGCTGGATTATCAGTATTAGTAGGATAAAGCAGTCTTTCAATACGTTGACCAATTGCTTTACCAATATTAATACGATCTAATGCCCCATCAAAACGTCTTTGAGTTTCCTCTTTGTCTGTTTCTTTTGCTTGTGCATCTAACCTATTACCAACTTCAAGTATAGTAGCTAGTATAGCTGCTCTTCCCATTTCAGGTCTTATTTCTGAATTAGGATTAGCAGGTTCTTCTAGCATATTAAGTTTATCTTCGCCCTTAATTGCATAGCTAAAAGTACCTGAATACCGCTTAAGAAAACCATGCGGATCAGTAATAGAATCTTCTGACTTAGGTATTGTATCTAACTCAATTTGTTGACCAAATAAGTTCATATTACCTGCACTAACTTGAAAACTCCTAGCACCTGCTTCAAGAGCATTTGAAAGAAGAAGTCTGCCACTGTCTTCTGCCTTAGAATCACCTTCGGCATAATCTTTAATAAGCCGTTCATCAACAAACCTACCAAATTGAGCAGCAGTTTCTTCATTAAATGTTCCTGGACGAACAACACCTTCATCTTCAAGCTGTTCTACAAGTGCAGCCCCAGATTCTTCTGGTGATAGCATACCTCTTGTTTCAGGCTCAATGCCAACTGGTCCTAACTTAGGAATTGATTGGCGCTGAACTTCTTCTATTGATTCTTGAGAGGGTTGCATCTCAGTAAGCGGTGTAAGATCTGCTCGTTGAAGATTTTCAGGTCGTGGTCCTTGATAATCTGCAAAGCGAGGATCTAATTCGCCCACAGGAGTAGGCGGTTCTATAGGCATTGTTTGCGGCACCGCCTCTCTAAGCTGCTCCGTAGGGAGACTTAGGCTAGCTGCTTGAGACTGTTGATCAGCAATCTCAGCAACTCTTTGTTGTGCTGTTTGTGCATCTGCCATACCTTGTCGGCGTAGCATTTGAGTAAACGCACCACTACTTCTTTTTCCCATTATTCTTTCTCCCTAAAAGGCCATGGATTAGGTGTTCGTCCATGCAATAAGTCGTTAATTGTATTTCTAGCAGGTGTAATTGGTCCTATACCTGGAATAAGTTTAGTTGCCTGTTTAACTGCACGATTAGTATCACCCTCTCCGAGAGCTTCTACCCCTTTAACTGCAGTTACAACATTTCTAATCCCTGGAGAACTACCTACTGTTTCACCAAAGAATCTATCTACTAAGCTTTGGTCTCTACTTTTATATAATGGAAGACCCATTTGAACAATGCGTTCACCTGTACCTAATAAACCAGAAGCTTGTAATGCACGTTGCAATAGCTGTGGCTCAGAAAGATAGGGTGTACTTTGACCAAACTTAATATAGTCTTTAAGCCATTGAGAGGCTCCTGCAAATGCCATCATAGTTACCATCATAGCAAAGGTATTATATTTCATACGAGGGCTACCATTCTTAAGGTAGTCATTATAAAGTTTTGGTACTACATTTGCAGTGAAAGTAGAAATAAAACCATTAAACTGAACAAATAATTGATAGTGTGGATCTTGAAAAAACAATGGACGGTTGTATGATTGTGGATTTTGAATTCGATCGTTAACAAAATACCAAGTTACAGTGTCCATTTGATCATTGATAAACTCATTGTCTGCAGCTGTTGCTGGATCACTATCCATTAAACTATCAAACATAGCTTGATCATTATACTTATTGTATAACGCAATCATCTTGTCTACATCCATACCCAAGTCTCTTAACTGAGTATAAACTTCGAGTTGATCCTGATTGTATTCTACATCATCAGGTTTAGCTGCAAGTATTTTAATACGATCACTTACAAATCCAGCTACAGCAGATGCTGCAATTGCTCTTTGTAGTTGCGTAATACCTGCAATCCCTGAAAATTTATAGAATTGTTTTTGCCACCATGCTTTACTTACATCAGTTTCACCAAGCCCTAATCGAGTTGCTATTGAAGCATCATCATTAAACAAGCCAGCATTAGTAAGGCGTTGTTGTGCAGAGCTGTCTACTTCTGCATTAGGTAGTTGTGATAATACTTTAAGTTCTTTTAATTTTGTTACACGTTTAATTGATTCAATTAATGTTTTTGTACCAGAACTAATTCCATTCTGAACATCTTTACCGCCTCTACCTTGATACAGTATCATAGCAAATTCTGGAAAAGAACTAATAGCAGACAAAGGAAGTCCTACCATAGCCGAATAAAATGCAGCAGTATTTTGAAGCCTTGATAATGCTTTATTTTGGATTGGATTAAAATTACCTGTACCAGCGTCAATAATTGATTTAGTATGATAAGCTACTTCAGCAATTTCTTCTTCTGTTAAGCCTTCTTGTTCCATATCAGCAAATAATTCATCAAGATATTTACCACCTGCTCCGAAGTATTCTGTATAGGCTACATACTTAGAAGTTTGATTAGCAGCATCTATCATGTTTTGAAGTATATTTGTATTAGCAAACATTTCATATCCAGGCTTATCTGATATTTCATCTCGTCTACCTTTAGTAGACCCTGGAAGGAACTCTACCCCTTCTACGAGAGAAAAGTCAGTAGCAGGTTCGTTATTAGAAATCTTATTATAAAGAATATCTAATTCAGTAGAGGAATAGTTAGTATGCTTACGCATAAACTTAAACCACTCATCTCTGTTTTGTCTTACCTTTTTCCAATCCCAAGACTGATGTTTAAGCCACCACTGATCTGTTCTTTTTAAAGGATCACGCCCTTCTTTTTGTTCTGAATAAACAGTATTTTTATATACATAATCTTTTTCAGCAAAGTTTTCTAGCTCGATAATAGTTGCTTCGATTGCTGCAATATTATTTACTACTTCAGGATCACGCTCACCATTGGCATAACGTCTAATCATATTAGAAATACGTTGAGCATTTGTGACACGATCAGTCATTCCAAATCTTCTAAAAACTCTTTTAGGATTAATTGTTTCGGTTAAATCTGCTTTTACTTGCGCTTCTCTAGCTTGAACATCTCTGCCTGAATAAAGTTTACCTAAAGGTTGGCCTACTAAAGCATACAATTTCCTAGCTGCTTCTGACCTACGAAGTAATTCAGGACGAAAAGCAGTTGTTGCTGCTGCACGATAGAGTTCAGGTAAATACTTAGGAGCATTTTTAACTTTATCCCAAAGAGTTCCTCGATTTATTTTACCCTTATTGGCGTAATTAACTGTTATATTTGCATTAGTATTATCTGGATCTTTATTTTTAGTACGCTCTTGAAGACCGTCCTTTCCAAATAAAATATTTTCAATACTACCTTGATTACCAAGCTCAGTAGCTATCTGTTGATATTGATTTTGTCTATCTGCTCTACCAAGCATAAGACCACGCTGCATAGCGTAACGATCACCAACATCTACTACTTGTCCTGCAGTGCCAAATCCAGCACCAAGAGTTCCACCTGCAACCGCAGCTGAAGTAATAAGATTTTGGAATTCATTAGGATTAAAGTTTTCTTTAAGTCCACCTTCAGACATAGCAGCAGATGCACTATAGCCAAGGCCTTCTTGTGCTGCTTCAGTTATAGCCTCACCAAGACCACCGCGTCCTGCACCTGCAAGAAGTCTACGAGCAATAGCACTGTTATTAATATTATCAGAAGCAAAGTTACCCATGCCAGAAATAATATCTTTAATTTCTGCTTTAGTTGTAGTATTTAATTTTTCTGTAGCTGCAGCAATAGAAATATTTTCTTTTTTAGATAAAGCTTTTGCAACTTCTTCGCGTCCTTTTTTAGTCAACAACTGAGAAGGCTTCATAATAGCAGCAAGACCAAGACGATCTAATACTGCCATGCCTGTACCAGCTAAGATAGAACCAGCTGCTTCTGCTCGACCCTTTGGACCTTGGATATCATTCCAAACCTGACCAGCATAGCTACCGCCAACAGAACCATATGCGATTACTGCAGATGCGCCACCTGTTACAGGAGCAGCTAATGTGCCTCCTGCAAGTGTAATAAGATAAGGAGCAGACATAGCTACGTTATTAGTAAGATAGCCCCATGCATCCCACAAATCATCAACATCACGATAATCTAAGTTACGAAGCATAGGCGCTTCTAACAAGTCATCTTTAGCCAACTCTACTTTATCAGCGCCCCATTGCTCTATCGTTTCACTACCAAGACTAACTCCAATAAGCTCTGCAAAACCAGCAAGACCAGTAGCCATGCCACCCCAACCTTGGTTCCATGCAGTTCCAAATTGGTCATATGCTACATTTTCTTCTGTTCTATCAGGGCTTCTGAATTCAATACCCTTAAAAGGAACGCTACGCATATCGTATATGCCATCTTGAGCGTAGCTTTGTGCTTTACGGAAATCATCTTCGTCAGAAAGATCAAGTCCTTGTTGTGCTGCAACAACAGCAATTACTTCATTAAGGTATTCTCTTTCATTAAGTGCAATATCTTTTACTTGCTTTGGTTGATTTTGAACTTCAGAAATTTCTTCTGCAATAATCTTATCATAGCCACGTTTAGCATTTAAAAATTGAGATACATTACCTGCTTGTGCAGCTTGAATACCTTCTTCATCAGTGAACTGATTAACATCAACTGCCCCTGTTTGATAAAGAGTATTAGTAAGGTCATCTCCAAACTCATTTTTAAGTCTAACACGTTTACGACCAAAAGAATCTGTCTTATCTAAATCTTCAATAGTAGTAAAGCCACCTGCCTCTGCAATACGTTCTACTGCACGAGTAGTTTCTTCACCACCAACTTGTCCTCTTTTTATACGAAGGCCTTTTTCTTCATCTGAAATTACTTTTCCAGTTTCAGGTGCATTATAACCTTCAATACGATAAGACTCTTTACCGTCCGTAAAGGTATCCGCATCAACCCAAGTATAGGTAACGCCGTTTGCACCCATAAATTGTCTAGACATATAGACCTCCATAAATAAAAAACCCCTAGGGATCCTCCCCTATAAGGGCGTATTTAGATCTCTAGGGGTAATTATTAGTTTGATTGTTCTTCAATTATTCTATCTATTTCTTTACCTGGTGTTTTAGACATCCAAAGAGTAAAGGCAGAATAATCATCACGCTTAGACGCTTTACGAGTCCAATCGGCACGTTCTTCTGTAGAAAGAAATTCCCAAGCTTTCTTAGTTGCTTTCCACTCATCAGCGTATTCTTCTTGAAATTTAGGATTACGCTTGTCTTTAATTTCCATATCATTATAGATTTGTTTATTTAAAGCTCTTAAGTTTTTAGCAGAAGTCCCTCTAACCATATCCATAGAAATTTGATCGTTAGTAAGAGGAGTAATTAAACGAGCTTCAACAAAGCCTTCTACTGAAGTTGGTGCGGTTGTACCATCTCGTTTAGCAATTGCTCTTGCAGTATAGTAGTCTTGGATAGCGCCATTAACTGCAATCTCAAGATCTTCTGATTGAGCAATACTAGCACCATTACGTAAGAGTATTTTATTAAACTTAGATGCTGCTTGCATAGCGATTGCTTGCGTATCGTCTGAAAGACCCTTTTCATCTTCTAAACCAACATCACGATTAGCTGCACTTCGGGCATCTTCAGCTACATTATCAAGACGCTTTCTTACTGCCTGAACACTATGAATATCTTTATCTACAGGTTCCATAATATCAGCAATTGTTGTGCCTTGCTGATTAATTACTGTTGATACACTGTAAGGTTGACCGTTAATAAGTACACCTTCACTGCCATCTGTTAGCTTAACAGTAGGTGTAATTCCAACACCTCTCATATAAGTTGTACCAGATGTTTCTTTAATACCTACACCCTTAGTAACAAGATCATCTATATTTCCTGATTGAATATACTTATTAAATGAAGCAGTTGTGTAGTTATCTTTATTAGCTTTTACTAGCTCATACTCTTGTTCAGCTTGAAGTTTTGCACGAGTAGCATAATCTTTCATAGTGTAATTAAGAGAACCATTATGATCATAGCCTAATGCTCTACTGCCTGTATAATTGATTACCATACGGGCAATGTCTTTAGGTGGGAACATATCACCAAGTACTTCTACAAATAAGTTAGTTGCTTCTTGAAAGAAACCCGGATCTTCTTCTTTCTTTTGCAAACCAGTAGCAACAACATTATTATTTGTTTCTTCATCTAATTCTGGTTGATCTTGCAAATCACCTGTATCTGTTTCTGCAATAACTTGATTAGCAGTTACTAATTTGTTTTGATACTCAACAGCAGATTTGGCTCCCTGATAAGTTTTTTCATTAACAGGTTCACCTTTTGCTTTCCTTTCATCAAGAACTGCAAGAGCATCTTGTGCTACCTTAAGATTATTTTCATCTGCTTTAGCATTAAAACTACTGTTATCTTTAGGAGTCCCACTTCCAAATAAAGTATTAGGAACGCCAGGCGCACCTTCATCTACAGGTAAACCAAACACTTCTAGTGGATATTGAAATGCTCTCTTTATTTGTGCGCCTACATCTGTTTCGTATGCGTCTTCTTCAGCTGCATTTACTTTACCTGCATAAGCTTCCCCTTGTGGACCAATATTACCTTTAGCTACATTACTTGGACCTGAATGATATGCAGTAACAAGTTGATCTTGTGTAAAGTCAGGATTTGCTTTTGCAATACCTTCAAGGTACTGGCGAGTAAACTCTCTAGATTTATTAGGGTTAAATCTATCTTCAAGTGAAATTGGATCTACCCCATATCCAGGTTGTAATGCAGTATCAGCCATAATTTGATAAGGACCAGCAGCACCTACTCTAGATACTGCACGATCATCTCCACCTGATTCTACTTGACGAATAGCATCTAATAATGCATCATTAATTTCAATACCATCAGCTGCATACATAGGCGGTACTTCACCACCTTGACTATTAAATGGGTTCCAATTAACATTCTTTGCTGCATCAGAAATTTGTGAAAATACAGATGGTGTTTCTTCAGCAATACCTAAAAAAGTATTGCCTTGATATAAACCAATACGACCATCTTTCATTTTTCTTCTTTCAATTTTCTTACCTTCAGCTGCATAGGTAGGAATAGGGCCACCTTGTGCCTTTTGTATTTCTCTACCTTCTTCGTTCATCTTATCAATTTTTTCTTGGTTTCCTGGAATACGAGAAGCTTCAGCGTTAACTACGTTTTCTCCAGGGGTTAGCCACGCAGGAACAGTATCGGTGTCGCGTGGTTCTCCTGGGTGATTGCTAGAGTCTGCACCGTTATATCCGTCTGGTTCAGGTATAGCAAGTAACATAGGTATACTATCGTCAGGTTCAAAGAATTCAAAAGATGTCATGTTACCATAACGATCTTTTTGAGAAAAACTTTTTAATCTCATATTATTCTCCTATCCCTTTAGAGGTCCACCACCATAAGAAAGCTCATACACTTCGCCGCCAGCTGATTTATATTTTATTTTAGACAACGGCCCTGCTACTCTAGTTCGACTTAACTCATCTGCACTTTCTGTTTGTAATGGACGAGAGTTATTAAAGTCGTTTTTTTTTCTTTTGATAGCTTCTGACAAATAAGGATTAAAACCTACAGGTCCATCACTGCCTTCACTAAACAAACCTAAAGCTTTTCCTGCTACTAGACCAGCACCAATATAAGGTACTGCAGTACCTAGTGCTGCCATCCCACCTGCACCAGCGGCTCCTGCAGTTCCAGCAGCAGCTGGCGCTCCCATTACACTTTGCATAAGTGCAGGTGCTGTTCCTGTTGATGCAGCATTAGCGGCAATTGCTGCTTGCGTAGGTGCAGCAGCCGCAGGTGTCATTGCTGCTATACCTTTTTCTAATAATGGCGTACCATACTTTTTAGCAAGACCAGCACCACCTTCTACTGCAGTATCAATGCCACGATTCATTGCTTGTGTAGCAAATTGAGAAGCAATACTTGGTTGTTCTCTAGGAGGCGCTATAGGCGCTGGCGCGGCAATACCTCGACCTTGAAAACCCTGTTGTGGTTTCCTATCATCACTTGCTATACCAATCATTATTTACCTCCACCGCTACTTTGCGTTGTTTCAGTAGACTTACTAGCAACACCTGTAAGGCGATTAAAAAATCTATCAAGCGCTTCATCTCTTGCTGACAGTTCAGCTTGAGATTGCTTTTGAAGTGTTGTGCCAGCTTCACCAAGCTGTGTCATACCATAGTCTGCTAATCGTTGTCTTTCTTTTTGATAGTCACCAGCACGTTGTGCTAATGCACCTTGCATAGCTGCTTGACTACGGGCAGAGCCTAGCGAACCCCCACCATATGAACCAAGAATTTCTTGACCAGCAAGATTTTTAAGTGCAGTTTCTTCTGCAGCACGGGTATCGTAAATACCTGTACCTTCCATTGCTTGCTTACCAAAGCTTTCTTGCGCTTGCAAAGCCTCTCGTTGTTGTGGTGTAAGTTTAGCGATTACTGAAGATGGATCTGCAAATTGCCCTTCAAGTAATCCTGTACCTAGCTTAAGCCCTTTTTCTACAAAAGGTTTAAACTCTTCATCGATACCTGATTTAGTTGTAGTAGTACCACCACCACCGCCTTTATATACTGTCTGACTACCGAAGGGCGCATGTACGTCACCAGTAATATACTTTATCCAAAGCATTTAATTCTCCTGTATCACGCCTCTTACTGAAACGTGTAGTGCCGCATTATAGCGGTGTTGCAAGAAACGACCATAGTCAAGGGCTTCTTGCTCACCCCTAACTGAGTCGGCTCGCCAATGTTTACCACCATGTTCTTTAACATGAGCAATCATAGCGTCAAACAAACGATAAACAACAAATGCATTATTTTTGTAGTCATGATCTACAATACAATCTTTAACATCCATTACCCATTCGTTTGTATAGTAATTATTAAATGTAACAGCAGAAAGAAAGCCCCTGAGCTTATTATCTTTGTCATAGTCACCTATAACTAATGCATGAGGGTCTTCCTTTCGTTGCTGTTCTATTATACTAAGAAAATATTTTATCCATACGGCTTCGTTTCTTTCGTAACCGTAATAGTTATTATACTTAGTTGATTTGTCCATAAGCTGAATTGCTTCGTAGACATCATTGTCCCCTAGTTTTTTTATCATTTACCTTCCTTAAAGATTTTGAATTTTACTCTGTAAGTCAGCTAATGTAGTAGCAGTTTTAATAGACTCGAGCAACGTATTTAAACGCTGCTCTGAGTTATTTACTGTGTCTGTTACTTCAAATTGCCAAGATGAAGTAGTGCTATCTTCAGATACTGGTGGTTTATTTTGCATTATCGCTCTCCAGCTTTATTAATTTCAAATTGAATACTTGGAATACCCCATGCATACTCATTGAGTGTTACAGTAGCGTCTTCTGTAGCATCGTCAATTCGATAGTTAATAAATCTTCCTGTTACTTTAGTATCAATCTTGTAATCTTGACTTACTCTATAGTCATTAACAAGAGTAGCACTAGTTACAAGATCAACTGGTTCTGCAGTATAGTCTGTAGGAGACATACGCAGATAAAGAGTTGGATAATACAATGTACCATTAAGCTCTGTAGCAGTTCCTCCTGTTGATTGGATTGCTGCTCTAGCTATTTGTTCAGTATCAAGTTCAGGTGTAATACCTAATTCTGTTCTTTCAACAAATGATGCATAGGGTAAGCCTTGTATTCCATTAGCAGGATCAGCACCAAAAGAGTAACCAATATCTGCTGCTCGAATTCGACTACTGTTATCATCATTACTTGTTTGAATAAAAATAGGATACCGTTTACTTGCGTTAATTTGATCTGTAGGCCAAGGTCTATCAGGATCAAATCTACCAAAAGAAGAAAAACTACTTACAAGTGTAGCATCAACAATAGGATCAGGAATTTCTACTGTAAGTGGAGTTGTAGCAGTTGTACCTTGCTGAACTAAAGTTGCACTAAGAATATACAACCCAGTAGTACTATACTGAATAGGTAATACTCTTAAATTATTGCCTGTGCGTTCAACAGCAAGAGTTCTTCCACCAATTCTTTTAATTTCAGTTTCTAATTCATCTGCAATATCTGTAGCTGAGTAAGTAGTTGAAGAGTCTCCACCAGAATAAATATTAGAAATATAAGGATCACTAATATTACGAGTGCCGTTATTAGTTCCACCAAAAACATAGTCTTGGAAAGTTAAATCCGAATATTGAATTCTAATTACAGTAGGCTGAGTATATCTTACAGGTATCCCTGCAGTAGTTTCAACTGCTGTAGCAGCTTGTAAAGGATCTGAAGCATACTCATAATCACCATTATAATCATCAGGAGTCATAGACCACAAAATAGGATTTACAGTACCTGTGCCATTACCGTCATCTACTCTATTTACAGAATATTTTTCTGTTGTAGTAAAAATAACATCACTTCCAGTACCACTCAAAGTCCAACCAGAAATAGGAGTAGCTCTTATAAGTGCTGCAATTTCAGTAGAGTCAAGTACAGCATTACCAAAAATCCCAGTTAACGGAACTACTACATTATAAGCAGGTAAAAATGCACTTTCATTTAGAGTAAGTGTAGCTGTTCCTGCACCAATGCTAGGGTTAACTCCTGAAGTTGTTTCTGTAAAGTAACCATTATCAGCATCAAAAAGACGTGTAGGAGTAAGCGTATCTAATAAAAGATCATCAGGATCATTTTGAATTGATAATTTAATCAACTCTGAAGGTTGACCTGACGTATTAAATGCTTGAGTTCTTGTTGCCTCTATAAATATATTTTTATAAGCACCAGCATTTCCTGATGAAAGTAAAGAAGAGGTAGTTGTAAATACACCTGTATCTTGTAATTCTTGAGCTATAAAGTTACCAACATCGTCCATACTTACATTAGTTCCGGCTATAACAATATCTAAATAAGTATTATCATATTCTGCTCTAACTGTAGGTGGCGTAATATTAGCTGTTGAATTACCATCGTTAATAGTTAAAGTACTAGTATTAACTACTCCTCCAAAAGTAGTTGATGAATAATCGATTTCATTATATCTTACTAATGTAGAAAGTACAGTTGCAGACGTATCTACATTTGAATTTGTAGGTTTAACTGCTTTTAATCGAATTGAAACAGGAACATCAACAGTTCCTTGAATTTTTTCTACATAATAGTAAGCGGCAGAAGGCTGAACTGACGCTGGATTTGAAGGATCTTGTCCTTGAAAAATAGGATCAGTAATTAATTCATCATAAACTTCTTCTACTGTATCATTAGCGCTTGTAGATGAACTATACGGATTTCTTTTATTAAGTACAATTCTTTTATCAAATCCATCTGGTACATAACCGCCAGATGTTTGTCGAAATCTTACTGTTATTGGAGGACTATCTTCTTCAGAAACTCCATAGATTCCATTACCAGTACTATAAATAGCTGAATTTGAAGTATCATACTCTGTATTTAAATCAATATCAGTGCTTGTACCTGTATTAGTAAGATAGGTACCTGTAATGGTCCAAGAGTCGTTAGCTTTTCCTAAGTAAATAGCTTGAGTTTCTCCAATTTGAAAATCAGAATCAACAATAGGTGTAGCTAAAGTAGCTGGTGCAATAAAGTTGTTTGTTGCAATAATATCATATACAGAACCATTTTGAGTTACTGTAATATCAATTCCTGTACCACCAACATTTGTAGCACTTCCTGTACCACTTACATTAAAGTTGCTTATTTGAGTTCCAAGTGTTTGACCCGACCAACTTAAATTAGATACATGATTTCCAATAATTGAACGTGAAGCGCTATCACCTGTATCGAGATAACTAATAACGCTACCCCCTGCTGCAAGTTGTAAATTATACAACTCTAGTTGCAAAGGATGATTGCCATTGTCTCTATTATTAGTAACAGTAAAATCAGTTCTTGTTCCATCTTGCCAAAGAAAAACAACCCCAGGAGGAATTGCATTCCAAGTACAACAACGGGGCGTATCTGAGTGTGCTTGTGTTCCATCACCCCAATTACATTGACTAGGTGTCCACCTTAGAGAGCTAGTTTGCCATCTACCCCCATAAATCCTAGTTCCATAACGAGCAAAGAAACCACGACCGCCATTTCTGCTACCGCCACGATTAGTTTCACCAGAGTAAACTTGATTAGTAGAACCTTCACCTCTAAGTACACGAGTATATGTTACTCCTGAAGGAGCAGAACTTGGAGTTACAGCTGCAGCTGTACCTGCTGCGCTACCATTATCTGCAGCTCTTCCTCCGGGAGCATTAATATCCGCTTTAAGTGTAGATCCTCGGTACCAACGTATTCGAGAAGCTTTACCTGGATAACCAGCTCCGCTAAAAGAATCAAAACGATTAGCTCCAGCTGCAGTAAGTACTATTCGATCTCCTGCTTGAGCATTATTAATATACCCTTGAACTGCAGAAGCAGCGCCGCCGCCATAGTTATGATCGGCACCACCGCCACCAGATCCTGTAAGGATAAAATATACTTTACCACTACGATCAATAGTATAAGTAGAGTTAAGACTGCTACCATCAGGACCACCTGCACCTGCACTTGTCCAACCACCTATAAATACTTGTAAGTTATTAACAGTATCTTTTGATGTTACGTGTCCATTTCTATCATTGTTTGAAGTATTACCATAATTATTTTGAAAACCTTTATTGGTATTATAATAAGGAACTAAACTACCAGTGCCACGAGCATAACCTGCAGGTGTTTGATTTACAAGTGTAGCTGTTACGCTTACTTGCTCTGCATCATTATGCGCACCTGAAACACTAGTTAAACCACCAACATAACTTTTAATATAGCTAGTATAAGTAGTGCCGCTTCCTCCAGAATTTCCAGGAACAAAAAAACTATTATATATTCGTCTAGTTCCAGGTATTTCAGATACTAATTCTAATCTATAAAAATGAGTAACGCCATTATCTTCTGTTACACGAGTTGCTGTTGCAGTCCAATCAGCTAATGGATTAATAGTTGAGTCATTAAGCCCGTTAATATAATCTCTTAACGCTTCTGTTACTTGTTGTTGTGTTTTAGCAAGTCCATCATTAGTAGAAAAAAGATCTGCTCCTGTAATTGTTGTGATTTCAAGACTAGCATTTTTAACTACTAATACAATTTCAAGTCCACCAAAAGGTGCTGAACTACGAGTAAATACAGTATCTCCTTCATTTAAACCTGTAGTTGGAGCATCTCCTGAAGCGCCAATACGAATATTCGCTTTTGCAAAATCAATATTTGGCCCTGGATCTACATCAATTGCAATTTCAAGAGTTTCAGGATATGCAGTAGTATAACTAAAATCAGGAAAAAAAGTAGAACTAGTATATTCTTGTACTTGTTTAACACCAGAATGAGAAGTTTCCATTTGACCTGCAATAGTCATAGTTTGAACTTCTTGACGTCCTTCATTAAGTGGCTCATCGGAACCTGAATTACCACTAGTAATATCAATAGTAGTAAGTGGAATACCACCGCCCCTAATAGGAGCAATATCACCTGAAATTACTTCATCAAGATCACGAATTGTCCAGTTATTAAGCCGATAATTCCAGATAATTGCTTCATCACATTCGCCTGTAATAGATTTAATAGTTGGATAACAAATCCATATTTCGTCTTTAGGATTATTAAGTAATGTAAACAAATTAGCTTCATGCAAAGGGTTAAGATTAGTATAAAAGTAATCTCTGATACGTCCAGAAGCTAATGATTGGATGTTTCCAGGGTGTCCTGGAAAAGAATAAATATCATTACTACCTACTACAAGATGTTTACCATCATATTCAACAATAGCTTCAGTAGTTAATGCTCCATAATTATCTGTAATAAGATTAAATCTAACTGGAGCTAATGGATTGTTAGTAAGCGCCATAGAGTGAATAGAGTTATTTGTATAAATATACAAGTTACCCTGAATTGACTTCATATCTTTAACAATATTAGTGTCCGATAAAGTAAACTCATCAGCAGTGCTTACACCTGCCGCAAAAGGATTCCAGTTATTTGGGATAGAGCCTGTTACAGCAATATCTGAAGTACGTACTACACCTGATAAACGCCTTAATACATCTCCTGAAACAGAATCAACTTCAATAAGATCACCTGCAACTAAAAGATTGCCAAATGCTCTAACAATATTTGCTCTTACATTTACTTGTTGTCTAGAAATAATATTAATCTTTATTGAATCACCAGATGAGAGATTTGTACAAGCAACTACTGTAGTATTAGTAGCGTTACTAGTATAGATTTCAAATTGATTCGAAGAAATAGTTACACTACTTGGTAAAATTCCAGGAACAAAGTTAGCTGTATTAGGAGTGCCAGTACCTGCAGGATTACCTGATGTCGCAGTAAACGATGTGCCATTTACTTTAAAGTCAAGATAAAAGTTAGCAAAATCTATCTTTTGACCAAGATCAAAAAAATCACTTTGATGTGTGTCAAAGTCAGAAATTGAAAATACTTCAACATCAATATTGTATGAATCCCATCCTGGAAGTTCTGCAAATGCACTTACATTATTTACATCAACTGAACTAATAGGATCAAGAATATAATGAGGCTTTTGAATACCATTATTAATAATAATAGCAAAGCCACCTGCAAATAAAGTATGTTGCCAATTTCCATCAGGATCAAAGCCTTTATAACCGTCTGAATTTACAAGATCAGAAGGAGTAATATCTGCTCTATTGCCCTCTTCATCTTCAATATATACACGATCGGCAATATAGCTTCCTGCAGAATTTTCAACTCCCATTACATAAATGTAATATGCAGCGAGATCTCCAAGATTAGGATTAGGCCAATACAATATATGTTTAGCAGAAGATAGCTTGTTTCCTGATGTAAGATAAATAGAATCGAGATTAGTATCTTCTGCAACTTCGTTTAAAAGAACTTCACCTTCAATTTTACGAACTGCATTATCTCTAAATCTAACATTTCTTGCGTTGCTAAACGCATTAGCTGCAAGAGCAGACGGAGGGGCATCGGGAATTACACCTGCCTGATCAAGCTGATTAATTGGCAATACTTGATTAGCCATTACTTTTCCCCCATTTATTAATAGGACACTTTGCTTTCGGTATCCATGTTTTTACTGACATAATGCAATTACATAAACTGCACATATTAAGTTGTTGTTTATAGTTTTCACAACTTTTACAAATAGTGTAACGTTGTTCTCTAACTGTATTGTTTACTTTCAATTTTAAGCGCACTCTTTTGCGCCAGTAAGCGGGTCGAAGAAACAAGCTTCTGCCTTTCCTTCTTCTTTAGCCACTTCCTGAGTCTCGCTAGGTACCGTCTCTTTTTCTTCCACGGTTTCGTTGTTAAGGATCCCGAACCTTTTACCACTAAGTCGGAACGTTGTGCATCCTTTCGCGTTGCCTTTCCAGGCATCAACATAGACCTGTTTGAACTCATCATATGTGACGTCATCTCCTACATTACAAGTTTTAGAACATGCCGAATCAACGTATTGTTGTGCTAGTAGAAGAACTTTAAGGTGATCTTGTACACTAATTTCATTAGCAGTTTTACCTTCAACACCCTTTGAGTAAGCATAATCCATAACGCGTTCGACCTTTGGACCATCAAATGTTTGAATGGTGCGATCATAGTAATGATTAAATACTGGTTCAATACCGCCGCTTACGTTATCTGCACAGATACTAATTGTACCTGTAGGTGCAATAGAAGTAAGATGGCTATTACGAATACCATTTGCTTTAATCAACTCAATTACGTCCTCACTGAGTGTATTAATAAATTTACTTTCTAAATATTTTTCATTATATAAAGGAAAGACTCCTTTTTCTTTTGCCAAGTTTGCTGAAGCACGATATGTTTCATCTCTAAGCGTTTTAAATACGACTTCCATCCAATTAAGAAATCCAATTGTTCCGTAAGGGTATCCAAGCATTTCACCTGCATTAGCCAATCCTGTGATTCCAAGTCCCATTCGTCTTTTATTTTGTGCTTCATCTTCTTGTTCCTTTAATGGATAAATTGTTCTATCAACTACGTTATCCATTGCGCGAACTACATGCTTAATATCTTCAATATAACTTGAGTAATCAAATGTACATTTATCGTATGGATTATCTATTACATATTTAGTAAGATTAAAAGAACCAAGTAGACATGCGCCAAAAGGTGGTAATGGTTGTTCACCACAAGGGTTTGTTGTTTCGATAGTTTCACAATAATGCAAGTTATTCATTTCATTAATGCGATCAACAAAAATAACTCCAGGCTCTGCCCAATCCCAAGTAGAATTCATTACTTCATCCCACACCATTGGTGCCGAAAGAGTACCACGCTTATGGCCTTCGAAGTAAAGAGTGTAATCAGAACCTGCTTCAAGCGCTTCCATAAAAGCATCCGTAATACCAACAGAAATATTAAAGCCAGTAAGCTTATCGCTGTTACGTTTAGCACGAATAAAGTCAAGAATATCAGGGTGATCAACACGCAACACACCCATTTGTGCGCCACGCCTGTGACCACTACTAGCAATTGTTTGACAGATCGAATCAAAGATTCCCATAAAAGAAACTGGACCGCTTGATTTACTATCAAGAGATTTAATAAGATCTCCTCGTGGTCTAATACGACTAAAGTCATAGCCGATACCACCACCTCTACGCATTGTTTCAGCTGCCTGAGTAGCTCGTAGCATAATGCTATCCATTGAATCTTCGATATGACCACTTACAAAACAATTATAAGCAGTAGTAATTCGAGGACTACCCATTGCATTTTGAACTCTACCTGCAGGGAGAAATCTCATGTTACCTAAAATGTCTTCTAAATGATATTGATGTTCATCATTATCACATAATGCCTTTGCTATTCTTTTAATTTTACC
>Ga0129348_1000134_pt1 | contig 24442 bp, 11 predicted proteins | sample CPBDNA_4_FD_94424 | JGI IMG/M metagenome (GOLD analysis project Ga0129348, IMG submission 94424) | Freshwater to marine salinity gradient microbial communities from Chesapeake Bay, USA - CPBay_Sum_27_0.8_DNA | ecosystem: Environmental > Aquatic > Marine > Coastal | place: USA: Chesapeake Bay...
ATCGAGGATGGGTTTACCACTCAGGAATAGATCTCCTATGAAATCCTTACGCCCCGTAATCTGTTGGTCTCCAGAGGTATAGACACCACTTCTTACATAAAGTGCTGTACCAGAAAGGCTACCTGTAATGGGTTCAAGAAACTCTTTGGGTCCCGTTATTGTTTGCTCGCCCGTTAAGTATACTACATCTTTGGGTTGGTAATCAAGGATTGGCTTGCCACTTAGGAATAGATCTCCTACGAAATCCTTGCGACCTGTAATTTCTTGATCACCTTTTGTATAAACACCAAACTCAACGTATTTTGCCGTTCCAGTTAAATCTCCAGTAATTGCTTGAGAAAAAAGTTTAGGACCCGTTATAGTTTGTTCTCCAGTAGTAAATACTATATTTGATGGTATATAATTTACAAAATTTTTACCACTAATAAATAAATCACCTACAAAATCTTTCCTTCCATCTATCTCTTGATTGCCCGTTATATAAACTCCATGTTCAACATATTTTGCTGTACCAGTCAGATTTCCAGTTATTGCTTTTGCAAATACTTTTGGACCAACGATAGTTTGTTCTCCATGAACCCAAACTACTCTAGGTCTCAAATAATCTAGAACCCTATCTTTTGCCTCCTCAGCTATGGTTTCCTCAACTACCTCCCACCTTACTTTGTAGTTGTTAATATCTTCTCTAGCTAAAAGAAAATAATCATTATCCAAGGGTACTCCTGGAATATTTTCTAAATCAGATATTTTCCTATTCTCAGCCATATAAATATATTACACAATTATAAGACATTTTAGAGAGATGAATTTAATTCTCTTAACGCGGAAAGCATATCCAGAGCTTCTTCAAACAGAAATTTAGGCTGGAATCCTCCAATACTTTCATCAAAATTCTCTAAAATTAAATTCTGCAATGTAAATTCACCACCATCTGAAGTTGGTGGGTCCTGATTTTCAGTCTCTCCTCCTAAATAAACATCAGCTTTTGTTACATGTTGACTTATCCATACCCCATATTTACTAGTTATATCTAAATCAAAGGCAAGTTCAGCTTTCAAGTATTCCCCCCTTGAGGTTGATTGAGAATATGATTGTGACGCTAATTTCATACCTTTAAAAAGCATTCCAGATTTATCATCTGGACCTTCTGAACAATGAGCTTTCCTACCTGCAATTAGTATACTATGAGTTTTTTCTTCACAAAGCATATTACTTAATGAACCTGCCAATAATTTATTAACAAATGCAGACATTACGACCCTTGATTTAACAGGAAATGATATTGCTTGCTTGTGATGCAATTGTCCGAAATCATATATTGTTTTATAAGGTATTCTAGCGGAAAAATTAAAATCCATGATTCTGTTGCTCATTTCCCACCCTCCAGCATCAATACTTATGTCGTAATTTTTGTCTGGATTTAATTCAAAAGTTAATCTATCTGTAAATTGCAAATCTTCTATATCGTAATCAATGTATTCATAATTTTCTATAGCTCTGAATTTTTTGAATGAAACATCATCAGCTTCAAAGCTAACACTTATTTCCATTAATCCAGGTCCAGCTACATTTATTTCATAACTTGTTAAATAACAATTAATAAAGCAGCAGGCTGATAAATTTTGAGGATCTTCATCTCGTATATCATGACCACTTTCCGCAGACAGGAAAAATAGGTCAAAAGATTCTAACCCTGTAAACAATGGAGTTTTATTCAATAAAGCCTGCTCATGAGTAACTGGCATTCTAAATAATTTTTCATTGTCTAAATCTGATAAATAGTATGTAAATGCTAAAGTTGGTCTTTGTCTATTTATTATTCTTTTATCGACGCTATCAAATCCTATTGACCTAGTCTCATCCCTTTGAATATTAAAAGAAAATCTAAAATCTCTAACTAAAGCAATGGACTGCATTTGCCTATCCACGGTTCTCGATTGTGCATACAATCTGGCCGCATTATATCTCACTATTGGGCCTCTACTTGGATATCTTACGCTATTTTCCATCTTTGTTATATAATATACACAATATTTAACTAGAAAAAAATAGTATTTTGTGTATATTATAATGAATATGGCAGAAAATTCTCAAAATCCAATTCCTAGAGTGGTAAAAGGGCACATTGCTGGTAAAATTAGCATTAAAGGAGGAGTCTGGGAAGTGGGTTCTCTAGGTTGGACTGGACCTCAAGACCCCGTAAGATATCGAGATTTAGTAAACAATCCGTACAAGTATGTAAGAGATGTTTCTAAATATTTTGGAATTGAAGTCGATTTAAATAGATTTACGCCTAATGATCATGGAATGTCTATTAATCGAGACTTCGTAAAAGACCCTTTTGCTTCTAGCTCTAATAGCGAATTATCAAGTAAGGAATTCCCCCTTATGAGCTATGAAGACACGAAAAAAAGATTAGAAGTTATACCTGAACCTACATACCCTTGGCCAGACGACCCAGATTATGAAGTTGATGCGGAAGATTATGAACATTGGTTTGCTACGTATGGTCAAGTTAGACCTTGGTTTAGTGGTAATATGAACTTTAAAGACTATGCGCCTTTAAGAGAATGTCACTATAGAATTGGGTACAAGCATAAAGATGGTAACAGACTAAGTCGAAAACTTAAATATTTTTTAACCTGTGAAGAATTACAATATGTAATTGATAAAGACTTAATTAGTGGGGTTTCTGGATATGATGTATCCACAATGGGAAATCTTGAGTTGGCTCAATTTGGTCCGTATATGTTTCAAGCTAGGTTAACAGGAGATAGGTCTGATAATTATTTATATGTTACTGGTGATATGCATTCTGATCCAGCTGTTATTACTGGTTCCATTACGGGTTACCATGGAAGTGACGACACCAATGCTGTTTATAATCTTAGATTTAATACAACTGGTCAAATACCTTATCAGTTTTGGGCTTATGGCATGGATTTATTTCCTGGAACAGATTATAAAATTATTTTTGAAAGTAGTTCTTATTGCATTCAGGATGGCTCAAATAAAGGTCCTGCGGGACATATGTATCAAATGGTACGTGATGTTCCTGCTGATGAAAATTGGTTTCATAGAGGTGTTTTTTCTTCTGGAACTCCAGGTGTAATAACTCAGCCTACTAGAATTCAGATTCAAGAACAGTATGATGGTCTTGAATATTATTTCAATAAATCTGTTGATGCAAATAATACAGAAGAAGTCGTTTATATTACTGGAGCCAAACCAAAAAAAGTTAATGAAGTTGTATTTTCATCTATTATGAGTATGGATCACTCTTATCCACTACATACATTTTATGCAAGCGGGAATCAAGGGGATCTAGATGAAAATGGTGTAGATAATTCTTTTTCCGAAGAAAATTATTGGTATGTTGGTGCTCCTAGTGGATATTTAGGTAATAGATTTCAGCAATACAGAAATGTCAATATACTCGATAATGATACTATTATCGGAATGAGAATTCCCAATCAAAACTATTTAATTAACCAACGTGCTTTAAGAGAAATAAAAATTTCTGGATGTAAAAATTTTACTGACCTTGTTCTTCCTCAAGCATTAACTAGTGACATAGAACAATTAAAGATAGTTAATTGTGGATTAAATGTATGGAATGGAGTTCATAGATATCATGATGATTTTGATAAAACAACTTTTCCATATGGATTACAGAGGGAAGTTCCAAGCGGATTGAGAAGCCCTTTCTATTTTGGTGAAGATTTAGATTCCAAAAGCGAATATTTCTTCAATAGAGGCTTGCTTCCTGTTCCTATAGCTAGTAATCAATTTGTTCACTGTAATCTTTCTGGAAATGCTTTAAATCAAACAGGATGCTGGCATTTTATACAGGCCTGCATTTTATCAAATTCGACTTATGGATATTTAAATTTAGCTGGCCAAAAATATTATAATGGTCCAGAAGATGCAGTTTTTTACTCCATGAGGCCTGATATGTATGAAGGTCAAGTAGAATATGATGTAGAAATACCAGATATTAATAATGCATGTGTTTCTGGAATAGCAACTTTAATGGATAGACAGTGGCATGTAGTTGTTGATACTCATAGAAAGCCGCATGTTCATTATACCCCACATCTTACCGACTATGATGGACCTTATGGAAATCAAATCGACGGTTACCCAGAAGGTTACTTGGGAACCGACGACTCTGATTTTTATACAGATGAAACTGTCTGGACTGAATTCGTTGATGCTGATGAATCAGGAGAAGGAGATGAATGGATAACTGATCCATGGGGTTATTTCACACCAGGAAGAACTTACCCAGTAGACGAGGATTATTAATTATGGCATTTATAACTGTTGATCATAGTGTTTGGAGAACTCCAAGGTCTGACGAAGAAGGAATTGAGGGGAATAATGCAATAGTAGCACCTAGAGCTACATGGGTGTATGATGAAACTGATATGGAATTAGTCAAAGAATTCCCAGAATTTTATTCTTTACCCGAAGTTACTAATTACAATTGGAATATAGAAACATGGAAAAGCAACTTTAAAAGAGCGAAGTTTGAAGAAACTTTTGTTGAGTTTGAATTTCTAAAAAACACAGGAGATTCTCCGATTTTAAAAGTAAAAAATATTCAACCTGGTGAGGTTGTTACTTTGATGCTTACTGTAATAGTTAGTACCGATACTGGTGAAGGTGATATCAGTTTTAGATCTCTTCAAACTATAATAAGGGGTAATCCTATAAATACTACTTTTGATGTAGTTACTGAAGAAAACGGAAGCCCCAAAACAGTAACTGTTTTTGATCAACCTATAGAAACTGCAATATATAATGCAAACAAAGGTAAAATGGCAACATTTCCAGATTATGGAACAAGAGTAAGGAGGGCATTTAATGAAAAACCTACTATTAACGACTGGGTAAGTCAGCATTCTGCTAGGATAGCAAACAATGTAGATTTTTCATCCATAAGCGATACTCAAAATGTTGCAGAAATAGAAGAGGCCACAATAGACAAAACTGGAAAAACTAATTTTGTCAATAGGAGAATTCAAACTAGAGTCAGTGTTGGATTTACTGTTTTTGAGCAAAATATGTATGCTCATGGAAGATCTATAGATATCAATTCAATTAATACTTTATTAGACTCAAATCCTTTGAGTAGAGTCGATAAAGAAACTCCTATTTTAAAACCAAATAGAAGTCATTATGCTGAAGCTATTTTAAATCGATTAATTCAACCAATTGGATACAATAGATTTATTATGCCGCTAATGATGTCAGCTCTTACGGGACCAGACAGCGGAAATGTAAATATATTTTTCCCTGGAAGATCTAATCACTCAATAAGTGTTGATAAAACGAGAATGAGATGTACGAAGGGACAAGCTACTGTATGGCACCCAACAGAAGGGGGCGAATATGAAGATGGTGATCCTTGTGGAGACCACCCTCAACAAACTCCTGTTCCATCAAAATGTACATCTGCTGGACAAGAATGTTGTGACTCAAAAGACATGACTGGTAATGACTTTTGTGGCTACATGATGGTTGCAGATTGTAATGGGCCAGCAGGCTGCGGTTGTAGTGTTCCTCCACCTAGTCCTCCTCCCCCTGTTCCTCCTCCTACTCCACCGCCTAATGTTCCACCACCTAATGTTCCACCACCTGCTCCGCCACCGCCTAATCCTCCACCAAATCCGCCTCCCCCTCCATGTCAGCCTTGGGCGAAAACTTGCAGTCGGTACAGTAAACATATTCCAGGACCTAATGGACTTGGTGGAACAAGTTCGTGGTATTGTAGGAATGCCTGTGGAACGAATTCGCCTGCTGCAGAAGAATATGTAATGAAAGAAGCAGGTAAAGAATGTGTAGCCCATAATCACCCTAATACCAATTTGGGCGCTTCATATTTTGATTGGACTTCTCCGTATTGTACTGAGTATGATGTTATATTCAAAAAGGTAGTAACAGGTCACAATTGTAGCGGGGTTGGAAGCTGTAGTTAAGGTATGGCACAAAGGTAAAGTTCGTAACTATCTATATCTATAGTTGTTCTTCCCATACCTAAAGTCTCATCAATTTCACTGTAGCCTCCAGCAGTTCTTTCTAACTCTCTATTGAATGCTGTAGCAGCCTGTTGAAAAGATACTGAAAATGTAGTTCCTTTTTTTATAAACTCATTACTCTCAAAAATAGTTATAAAATGAGGTTCTGTTCCCGCTGTTTTATTTCCCCACCCCATTATATCATTATCGTATCCATAGGATGCTAATACCCATTCATTCAATAAACTTTTTTCTAATCTAGATTTTTCCGCTGGTTCTACAGCAGATCTTCTTAATGCTTTTCCAGCACTATTATCTTTCCAGAAATTTCCAAGAGTACTACCTTTATTTCCAGCATTTTCTAATGAAGTCATATTAAATGAAGCTATGTCGGTGTCGTAATTTGTTCTTTGCCCTATTTGATAATATGCAGTTAGTGCGGGAAAAGTTTTAAATGAGGAAAATGCCATCCATGGCCTGTCTAGATATGGCATCAATGGAACATTTCCGCTGGTATCGGGTATACCAAATGCATCCACCATCATACTAGCCCAATCAGCTTTGTTTTCTATATTCGTATCTAAATCTCCTATTAAGTATCTTACTGATTGATCATAACCATATCCAGGCCATATTGCTCCAGAAGCTTTATCCATTCCCCCAAATATAAAAGAATTAATTCTAAAATTAACTGAATTTCCTTGAGTGTCTTTAACGGGGGCAGCTATGCCTGGATCCATTGTAAAATTATCTAAATTACTAAACCATCCTGCAGAGCTAGCTTGAACTGTTGCATAATTTGCCATATTCACAGCGGGCGGTCTAATATGTCTATAATCTCCCTTTCCCATTGGTGTGGGAGGAATCCATCCACCAACAGGATTATAGTTTGGTTTATTAAAGTCTTGTTGATATGGGTAAACATCATCTCCTCTTGGACCCTTCCAATATTCACTATCCCCAGGCTCTCCAAAATCAAGATTATAATTTACTGGCTCTCCATTGTTTGTAGATTTCCATGGGCCGTCATAAACTGTATGAGCACACTCCCAATAACTAACCCAACTTGCCACATCCCAGTTCACATTACCCTTGACTTTTGAAGAGACATGCCCAAATTGTCCAGCTCTATTATTCCAGTAAGAATCTTGCCAGTATGCTAGGCTGGTAAATCCATTTCTAATGTGAAGAGATTCAGAAAGCTCATTAGAAAAAAATGGATGCCTGTCTGGTTTTCCTGTTATTCCTCCCGATGATTGATCTCCCCACCAGGAAGTATTAAATATTTCATATAAACTTTTTTCAGTCTCAGCTGGCGTTGATATAAATAACTCAAACCAGGTTACATCATTTTGATTTCCCAATTGCCAAGCTCTATTTAACGTATAATTATCTCCATCAAAATTTGAAAGTTTGTAATTTCCCCATGTATAATCTTCATTTGGGGAGCCCCTTGGTATTCTTAATGTAAAAGAAGAATTACTTAGTGAGTTCGGGCTTGTAGTCAAAACAATATTACCATTATTGACTGCAGAAATTTCATGCCATGTAGTACTATTCCCAAATTTTATTTGAAAACTTGTGTCAAAATATCTTTTGCATCTATTATTATTATTAGAATACATGTTTGAAAATGTTATCACTTTTCTATTGCTTGATGTATTGGTTGCTACTATTTTACTACTTCTATCTGTATATATTTCCGAGCTAGGTTGTTCTATCCATTCTCCTATGGTATCTTTCCATGCATGCAATACATTACCATTCTTTTTAATCGTCATATTTTTTAAGTAAATAGAACCAGTATCAGTCAATTGCCTTTTACTGTAAGATGGATGTATTGCCGCATCTTTAACATCTATACTATCTTTCCACCAAACTCTCTCAATTTCATACTTCCCTTCTGAATTTTTGTATGCTCTATGAGTGTCCCCAAGAAGACCTAAATAATCTCCAAAAAACGAATCACCTTCCCACCAAGCATGATCGCTTACCCATTTATGCTTGGCTAAAGTTTCTCCTTCATGAAAATAATCTTCTGGAAACATTGGAAGGTCATCATTGTCTGTGACTTGAAAGAAAGATGTCCAATAAATAGAATATGGATGAGCTCTTGGGTATCCATCTGTAAAATCTTGTTGATAAATATAAGGCTGTACATAACTTTCTATGTGCCTAGCTTCATGAATATCTACTACAGAGAAATTTCCTAAATGATTATTATTTTGTGTGGTAGTGCTTAATGGCTGAGGGGCAGCATGACCAATTTTTGGCATTCTTGTAAAAAACATATTATATTGTAGCCATGCAGCTCCACTTCGCTGTACCATATCATAGTTATCTACATCCCAAAATCTTTCACCAACAGCATTAGAGCTATTACTTTCTATATATTGTTCTCCAACTGCTCCAAATGGAAAAGTACCATTTATATTTGAAAAGCCATTTGTATTATTCGCATCCAATGGTCTTCCTATTTTTAGGTATACTGGATTTGTTGAATTTTCAAATAAACCATCATAAGAGCTTCCTGCAGTTCCAGGTTGTCTGAAAAACCATTTATCTGTTAAAATTTTATTTCCGCTATCTTTTATTGTATTAAAATTTGATGGTGCTGATGATCTATTTGAACTGAACATCCAGTGGTCTACTGTCCAATAACATCCATCCATCCAATCATAAAATTCAGAATCTGCAATTAAATTAGTGCAAAAATTCATTTTAGCATCTGTATATCCCCACCAATTTAATCCAGTAGGGTCGTTCTCATTGCTATTGCAACTTCTTACTGTTTTTAAATAGCATCCAAGGCCTTGGTTTTGTCTTCTTGCTGTTGTGTAAATAAACTCCCATGTTGATTGTTGGTAGCCATATGCTACTGGTTTAATGCTCTCTACGCCCGCATCATCTAGAGATTTTTTCTTCATGCAATACCCCCCTCTGTGTTGCCACCAGTATTTTGTATACAATTGAACAATATTCCAAGGACATCCTCCTTGGTCTGGATAATACATAAACATTATATTAGGACCACCATATATACTATTTGAATAAATCGAATAATCTATGTCACTCTCCAAGGAAGAATCGTTAGATAATGTATCTAAATCTTCCCATATTTTATCATGGTAATCACCTGCTGATTCATCGAACAAAGCAAATTCCGAACACAAGTTGTCATCAAATAAAACAGTAGAACCGTCTGAATCGTAATCAATAAAACTTCCTGGGCAATCCGAGGGGTATTCCACCCATATCATTTTAAACTCAGTGCATTTGCTCATATTGCTTGGATAATTATATCCTTCATTGTACTCTATTGCTTCGTCAGAGGAATAATATATTTGGTTTCCTTCTCCATCTACATATGCTTCAACATCAAAGTATCCATTTCCATCCCCTCCTCCTCCTGTAAAGCAGTCTACATTAGTGTTGAATGTCGGAGTCCATTCATCTTCATAAGGATAATATCCATCTGAATCTGGAACTTTTATTCTAAAATTTGCATTATCTTTGGTTCTTCTATATTTATCCCAATTTACTCCTATTGTCCATGTATAACCCGCTCTTTTTACATGATACCAGTTAGTTTGATTCCATGATGCATCACCCACTTGTTCATGATATTGATTCCAGGAACCAAGAAATACTCTTCTGTAATCGGTTTTGTGTTGTTTAAATGGTCTTGGATCAATTGCTGAGTAACCATTTGGATGTACTAATCTTAAATTTCTCTCCCAATAGTTATATCTTTTTCTTTTTAAAACTAAAGCATATCCTAAAAAATTTTTATCTGCTGTTACGGTGATTGGATTGTCTTTATGTATTCCTATGAAAGGATTTTCTACTGTATGAGCATGAGCAGTATTTGACAGCCAATGACAGCTCTCTCTGTTTTGCGCTTGAAATAAATCATCAGAAAGTGTAGAGTGCGAACTTGTTCCCTCATTTAATACACTACCATCATCTGGGTTTATCTTTCTTGAGTAATTTCTTTTTTGTGTATAAACATTTTCTATATCATCTACGGTCATATTATTTACCGTGTTTCCGTAAAAAGTATTTGTGGCTACTTGATTTTCGTAACTTTCCATGTCAGGCCAGCCAAATACATAAGGCTGCTCTGATCCCATTGCATACCTCGATCTACTTGGATCATTTTGATCATATCCATCGAAACTTGGATCATAAAAAACTTTATATATTTCTTCCCTATTTCTTTCATTATATGGATTTCTACCATCATAATAATATAGATTATAGAACTCCATAATTCTATCTCTACGCTCTCCCGCAAAGCTAAAAACAGAATGACTATCTTCAGTTTTTGTTTGGCCAAATCTCACATCGTGAGCTGAACTTTTTACAAAATGGCCCAGCTCAGCTATATCTGCTATTGCACCGTAATTATTCCAATATATTTGGTCAAATGGCATATCTTGAATTTATCCCTCAACCTCTTTTTCTTTACTATCTTTTGACTTTTTTTCTATCTCAGATCGAAGATCTAGTTCCTTTTCGAGAATTTCTATATTTTTTTCTATATTTTCTTTTTCTTTATTTAGTTCGTACAAAAAAGCTTTAATATTTACAACATCTAATTCCTTAATATTCATAATACATTATATTATGTTTTTTTTATTTATTCTTAAAGTAATTTTATTAAAAATTACCAAGATGCATCTGCAGTGTTTTTCGTATAACTGCCCTGTCTATATAAATCTATCCTGAATCTTATGCTGGTATTACTTCCCACGGATGTTGGTTTAGCAACTAGATATGAATCTTTGTTTGCTCCTGGTTCTATTTTATTTGTATTACTCAAGGTTGTATAATAACCAGCTTTTGTAGCCGTGAAGTTTCCATATTTATTTTCAGGCCCCAATATACTTGGCACAGCTGCTTGAGGATCGTTTTTAGTAAACCTAACAGTGGCATTGTCCACATCAGTCTCTAGATATATACCTGAAACAAAGTATCCTATAGGACTATTTGATATTATTGTATATAAATCATTTAAAACGGGTAATCTAATATCTCCATGTATGCAAGTAATAACTTGATTTGCTATACCCCAAGCACTTTTTGGGTCTGTTCTAAAATTAGATATCCATCCACCCATGTGTTCTCCCTGAAGAAGGAATCCTTTACCATATGTATTAGGGTCTGGCGGATCGTAATTTGAGGGATGTCTGGTAGTTTCATATATTGCATTATCTTTAGAGCTGCTCGCTAAACCAGTTACTGTTAAATATTGATTTTCACCTGCCCATCCAAAAAGTTTTCCAGCTTCATTTACCACAGAAAAATGCCCTTCTGAATTTATATACCAACCAACCCTATATGGATTTGTACTTGCATTATGCGCTCCAGCAGCTACAGTTTGTAAATTGTTGCTAGTTCTTGGTACATCATAATCAGGGTGAGATGTTGATAACCAGTCTGGATCCATGATCAAACTGCCCACTCTTCCGTATCTTCCAGTGATTGTTCCTTTTACAAATGCATTTTGAGCCCACATAGAGCCTTGTTTGTCTACATAAAATGGATCCGTGTTTTTAGGAGCTCTATTTCTATTACTATATCCATAAGATCCTATGCTGATTTCTCCATCATCCCAAACTTTTAACCAAGGTTCGCTTGATGTTCCTTTACCTATCATCATTTTGACCCCACTAATGTTTCCTCCTCTAACTACAAGATCGCTTAGTATTGTTTCTCCATCAGCGCCCAAATAAAAACTCTTTGTAGTACCATCCCAAACGCTTTGATAGTTTATAGAACGCATTGCGCTGCTGTTTATAAGTATACCATTTGTATCTTTAGTTACTGATGTAACATTTCCATATGGGTCTCTATTTACCCGAGACCCAAATCTTATACCATCTCCAACATCTACATTGCCAGATATGCCAACATCACCTATGATGTAAGCATCCTTAGTTTTAAGAGTTCCTTTCCGAGATACAAAAAATGGGTGATTCTTGCTTGGAGCTGTTGCAGCTGTACTTAAAGATCCATTTGTAGTCCATTTGGCTCCTGCATAATCTCCTAAACTTATATCTCCATTGGAAAATGCTTTAAACCATGGGTTGTCTCTGGAACCTCTTCCAATCAATAGATTTGCGCCACTTATCCAGCCTCCAGTTACGGCTAAATTATGTAAAATTGCTTTACCATTTTGTGTTAACTGGAACCCTTTGTCGGATCCATGCTGAAAATTAGTAGACTGCAATCCAAATCTATTGATTAAAATTCCATCTTCATCTGTAGCACTAATTACTCTTCCGAATCTGTCTCTAGTAACATGGCTACCAAATCTCATTCCATCTCCAACATCTACTCTACCAGAAATATTCAAATCTCCTCTAAATTCAGCATCTTGAGCAAATAAATTTCCTTCTCTGGAAACATAGAATGGGTTATTGTGATAAACTAAGCTTCTTCCTATAGATATATCACCTTTACTTGTTACCCTAAAAAATGCATTATCGTAACATCCATTTCCTATAATTAATCCCATGGACCCGCTAAGTAAACCCGAACGAATGTCAATACTTTTAAAGTATGCTGTTCCATCACCTACAATCTTCCAACCTCGAGCATCTTCTGTTGGGTCACAAGGATTAAAATCATCATCAAAATTATAACTTTGAATTACACTACTGTAACTATTGTAAGTGTCTCCTAGAACAATTGTTTGTCCAACTTCTAGTGCATCTGCTTTTGCAGTTCCTAAAATTTTTGCATCTGCAGCGAATAAAGACCCGTCTTTAGTGACTTTAAATTTAGCATCATGTATTCTCCAGTAATCTCTAACGGCTGGTACATTATTTGAATCCCAATCTCTTGATCCTGTGGTAGTAACTCCACTTAATCCGTATGCATTTCCAAATAAATTATAAAAATCAAAACCGTTGTATTCTAAACCAGGAAGTTCAAGTTTCAATATACCATTACTTTGGTTAAATGATTCTACTTGAGCTATCTCCCAGCCATAATAAAGAGGACCTCTTTTCCAGTTTGTTTCTAGATATACTCCTGGCCTTATAGCCGCTTTTTCTATGGCAGTTAAATGATCAGTTTCAATTTGTACAAATACAGAAGAATATTGATCATCGTAATCGTATCCCTCATATTTTTCCCCAAAAACACCACTAACACCAAGCTCTCCCTTAAAGAACCCAGAGATTTCTTTTGTTTGGTTTCCGATTGTTAAGTTTCCTTCTGAGTCAACATTAAAAGCCGAAGTTCTACTTGCTCCAATTTCAATAGTTCCAGCAGTTAAATTTCCTCTAATCTCTAAAGTGTTTGGGTCTATATCTATGGCATGAAAACCATCTGGGTCTTTTGAGAATGTAGGTTTTGTAAAATCTGAATCAGAATATTCTTTATGACCAGTCCAGAATAATCCGTACCCTCCTGGAGAAGGGTCACCTATTCTGAACATTTTATGGTCTAAGTATACACCCTTTCCTATTGAATATGCATATTGTGGAGTTTCTACAGCTCTTGTAAATACATTATCACTCAAAACTCTTCCGCTTGGGTGTGATAATATAAAATCTGCTGCAGTTATTCTATCAGTTAAAATTCTGCTTGCATATATATTAGATATGTAATCTGCACTAATAGCTCCTCCAGTTACATATCCTTGAGTGTGAGGAGTTTGTCCGAATGCTAAATTAGCTTCGTTTGAAAATATAGTTTTAGCTTTATTGACTGGATAGTAATTATGGACATCCCTAGATATTCCAGACACAAACTGCTTACTCAAATTTTCTGACTTATCTATAGTTCTTAGAAAATAAAAATAATATATACTTTCTCCATTAATACCTGTTTCTACATCATTATCAATATATGATGTCGATGCTGAAAGTTTGTATGTATATAATTCTGGATTATTAAAGAAATAACCGCTAATATGAGACATCTTCCAGCAGTTAGTGTTTGGGTTTGCTAAAGTAGGCTCAACAGAATCTTCTTTTACTATACCTGTCGGTATTCCTGTCTTATAAACCAATATACTATCAGTATCTTTTGATATGCCTTGATCCCAATCCCATTCCAAGAATATTTGCTTTGGTCCTGAAATTATATTAAAGTTATTTGGAATTTTTGGGAGAGTTGAATCTTTTGGAGTTTTTATTGGATTATCGTAAGACAAAGTCCACTGGCTTTGCTTTCCGTCATGCTCATTGATTCTTGCTCTTAAATAATATGTTTGATTAGCTTCTAAATTACTAAAGATTCCGCTTCCAATATTCCTGCCAGGATATCTTACCTTTAAATCATCATCATCGTCACTATATTGTACAGGAATTTCTTGTGTTCCTATTAATGGGTTAAAGCTTGGTCTTTTTGATAGTTGTATAGTATAAGATAAATGTTGCCTATTGAGCGGATCATCATTTATTAAATAATTTATAAATGCATAAGATGTTCCATCACCCCCATCGTCATTAATTATTCCAGTAGTGCATCTTACTTCGTCTCTAAATAAAGCTTCTGTTCTTCCTACATCCACTAATCTTCTTTCGCTTATCTTTCCTTTATTGTTCGATGTGTCTTCAGCTTGAAGCCAAAAATAAAATTTCTTACCCGCATTTGCAGAAAAATCTTTTAATGGAATTATATCCGAAATTGCTATCGTCGATTGATGAATAGCAACCTTTTTTTGGTCTGAAAAAGAGTATCCATCTTCTGAAACTGTAGCTATATCAGTTCCAGTATATAAATGTATATGCTCTAAATCATGGTCACCTGGATTTTCCCAGCTTAAAAATATATTATTTCCATTTTTTTGAGAAGAAATCCAAGTTGGTGTACCAGGTGGGATGTTATCTGGAGCAGCATATATATAGTCCTCATATCCAGGTTTTATATCATAATATTTATTTGTCAGTATTGTATCATCAGCCCAATTTGATTGAAAAATATCAAAAACAGATTTGACTCTTACTTCATAATAACTATCTCCTTTAGCTTCAAAAATATAATGCCCCGAACCTTCTCCAAGAACCCCAGGGTTATGAAAGGCTTTAGTTGAATCTCTTTGACCCAATAAAGTCATCTCCTCAACATTCTGATACTCCGTGAAATAATATCTAAAAGAATCGTCGTTTTGTTCCTGTCCTGAATAAAATACATGTATTACAGACCTGCCATCTGATGTTATTTCTCCACTGGTATGAACTACTGGACCATCTAAATTAACATATTCAAATGATGTATCCACATACATTCCTGTATTATTAGAGCTATCTACGGCCAATGCATGAAAATACCATTTTGTGTTTTCGTATGATTCTGAACCAGGTTTATTAAATTTATCTATTGCAAAAGAGGGTGCATCATCAGGAAGAACTGAAGCAAAGGGACTCGAGTAATCTATTGGGAGATCCTCTATTTTTGTGGTTGACTGTTCTTCTTCTACTGTAAAATCAAAATTTTCTTTACCAATTCCAGTATAGAGTAAAACTTTTACTACATCATTTTCTTTAGGTTCATCCCAAGAGAATCTAAAATTCGACCACTCTTTACTGACCCTGAATCTTTCTAATTTTCCTGGAGGTTTGGAATCTCTTGGTACATAAACATGATCTGATACAACATCATAAATTTCATTGCTTAAAATTGTATCAGTAGCCCAATCAGTTTCATTTTTACTTAAAACTATTCTAGTTTTTACATCGTAAAATGTATTTCCATTTGCCTCAAATACAAAATGCCCTGATCCTCCATAAGTATCGCTATCATTATAAGCAGCTTTGTCCTTCCCTTGGAAGGTCTTAATATCGAAAGAATTAATATCTTTATATTCGGTAAGATAGTATTGAAAAGTACTATCATCTTGAGCTACTCCAGAGTAAAAAACATGAACTAATCCTTGACCTGCTTCATTTACTGTTCCACTAGTGTGTAGAACAGGAGGAGACATGTCCACCGTTTTAAATTCTGCATCTGTATAAACTCCTGTATTATCAGAAGTATCTACTGGAAGAATGTGAAATGGATATGTAGTTGCAGCATTTTTGTACTGTATTACATCGTCAAATCTAGATATAGGAAATACTGGTCTATCGTCTTTATTTACCGAAGCAATTAATCCATTTTTATTTTTTGCAATTTCGATGATTTTATTTTGATCTACAGTAACTTCTCCAAAATTATCTTTACCTACTCCAGTATAAAGTAGGACTCTATTACAATCCGCCTCTGGAGGAGGATCCCAGGAAAATTCAAAGTCAGAAAACTGTTTTCTAATTTCAAAGTTTTTAATTTTTAGTGGAGCAAAATTATCTTTACCTATTTTTGCAGTAGAAGTTGCCACTAAGGATTCTCTGTTTTCTGATGTGAAAGCCGATAATTTTCCGAAATATTCTGTGTTGGCTGTTACTTCTCTTATTTCAAGATGACCAGATGCACCAGCTTCATATTGTGCTGGTGCAGTTTTTATATCTTCCTGAAAAATATTTATTGAGTGATTGGACACTCCAAAGGTTTCATCATTAATTTTTAGAAAATATTTTTTAAAACTTTTGTCGTTGTGAAATTGTCCTGAGTAAAATGCATGAAGTATTGGAGACTGCCTATATGTATCAGTTCCTTTACCTTCTTCTCTTATTTCTCCAGAAAGATATAAGTCTGGAGCTACAGCCACATCAAATAAACTAATTAAATTACTATTTCTTGGATCACTAAAATTTCCTGCTACATCAAATGCTCTTATATGGAACATAGCATTCGTTCCTATACCTAAAGGATTTCCATTTAAATCAGCAAAAGACCCTCTACTTGTATCTGCTTCATAAACGGTATGGGATGCATATTTACCTACAACTTCTGTAAAGGAAGATCCTATTTTAGGTAATCTGTATTCGTTGTAACCCCCAGCCCCTTCTTCTCCTAAATTTGTATTTTCAAATTCTGGAACTTCTCCTCCTACCCATCCAGTATATAATCTAAATCCTATTAAATCTAACTCTCTATCTGGAGATTCATTTTCCCATCTAAAGCTTAAGTTATTCGGAAATAATGGGTTTAGAGATACATTAAAGTGGTCGGGTGGGTCGGGAGGTATTAAGTCAGGCTCTCCCCTGAAAAACATTACTTTTTCCTCTGATCTTCCAAAATCGTTAGCCTCAGACCATCTCAATTCGTAATAACCGTTTGAATCAGGGAGTTCAAATTCTCCAGATACCGCACCAGTTACTCTAGCTTCATATGCATCTGCATCAAATATTGCACAACCATCTATTGCTAAATCATCAAATTCAGATTCATATCTCGGGTGAGCAACTTCAAGAAATGGAGTAAATTTAGAATCTTTATAGTTTGGCAGACTAACTGTTAAATTATTACTTCCTCCAACTCTAGCTTTGTCTCGATCTGCACCCAAACTAAGATCCCATAAAATCTTATTTGATCCACATTTTTGTTTGAGACCAGGAACCTTCCATTCATTATTTTGTAATAAATTTGTATCATTGTTACCCATTTTTGTCACCACGAGACTTCTGTAGTACTCTTCAGTGATTCTTTGCACTCGCATGAAGTAATTTCCAAAATTTGTTACATCTGGATTATAGTAATCTTCATTCTCCTCTAAATTATGTATGAAGTAATTTGCTCTCGATCTAGTAACCCCTTCTGAATTTACATATCCAGTCGCAGCAATTATAACTTCAATAGTATTTTTTTCTGGAGCTCCTAAGTTTTGTACTTGAGTATTATCGTCGGGATCGTCATCAAATTGAGGTAAAGGTCCACCTCCAGCTGATGGTCTATTTGCTGGAGTCGGGTCGTATGGAACTGTCCTGGCTGTATATATTGTTGATAAAGAGTCAGTTTGGCTAAATTTTTCCCTATTATATTCCATTGCAATCATAGAATATGTTCCATCCTGATTTTCTGTTTTACCTAACAATTGATATTCTTTAGAATCAAAAGCTTCTGTAGACCCATCAGCTTCTTCTCCATGCAATATATACAAGGCTCCTTCCTTTAGTTTAGTTGATACTGATTTTCTTTCATCTCCTCTAGGCATTCCAGCTAAAACATTTGTAGCAAGAAAATAATCATTGAATGTTTTGTATCCAGCTGAAGAACTTATAAAGCTTATTTCTTTTGGAATTCTTTGAATTAAATCTTCGTTTTGATGAGTTAATATTTTAGTTCCAGATGTAGTTACTTCAAAATAATTGTTTAAATTTGTATTTGCAGATGTTTCTGAGTTTATTGGAATTATTTCAGCATCTCTTTGCCCTCCATCGGACGCACCTTGATGCTGTCCGTTTCTATGTATAAATTCAATATAATGTTCAGATTCATTTAGATTAACATCTTCATCAGGGATTAAAAAGCTTATGCTTGTGTATTTTTTTGTTAAATCTAATTTTTGATCTATAAAAACATAATTTTTACTAGGGGTAGGATTATCATCGACCACTTCTAATACTCTCCCCCCTACTTTAAATCCATTTCTTAACTCATCATATATTGTAAAAATGTGCCCTGGTTCTATATGTTCTGCTTGACTGTCTGTTGTAAAACTTACAGTTTCTTCCTCGAGTACTGAAGTTAATAAAATCCACCTAGCAGTCCTTAATGCTTGATCTCGAGAAGTACAGCCGACAGCCGTTACTTCTTTTAGATTCCAGCCGTATCTTGTGATGCCTTCGGGATCTTCTACGTATTCGTATTTAGTTAAAAATGAATCTTCTTTATCCTTGTAAGCTACTTTTACAGCTGTAAATTTTGACTGCCTTGGAGCTCCTGCATAACTAAAATTTCCTTCTAATACAGAATCATTGCTGAATTTAAATATTGAATTTTTAAGAGCATTCATGGAGATAAAAATCTCCAAATTATTGAAATATGCTATACCTCTAAAAATCGAACAAATCTCATTTACAGTTTTGTATGCATCTGCTGGATTTTGAAGCAAAAGGTTGCAACTAAATCTCCGCTCTTTTTTAAATGAGTTGTCAACTGGTATTGATGTTGGAACTAGTTCGTCGCAATATTTGGCAATTTTAAATAATTCCCATTTGTCTAAATTAACATCTCTTATGTATTCTCCTAAACCATAAATATCATTGGTCAATATATCGTACAAAATCCAAGCTGGATTATCGGTCCATTCTAATTCTTCTTTAAATGTCCCATCCCAAACTCCTTCGTGTCTTTCTTCGCTTGTATGCGAACTACCCTTTGACCCATAACTACTTGTATATGCCCTTAAATTTGTTGGCCCTTTTTCATTCTCCAATTTTTCAACATAATTACTGGGAACCTTTACCCTTTTTAGTTTCATGTCAAAAGACCTAGTTGGAGCATTTCCAAAGTTCTCTGCATTAACTAATGATGCAATCATAGCAGAGCCTGGGTAATTAAAGTTCCTGTCTACTATTTCTGTAACTGAGTCAAGTGTTACTGAAAATTTACTTTTAAAATTGTATGACTGAGCTGTTACATTTCTTATGTAAATCTGTCTTGGTCTAGGTCCAGAGAGATCTTTCGGGTCAATTAATTTCAACCAAATATCTTCTTTGTATTGAGATAAAGATAAGCCTTGAATATCAACAAGAACATTGTAGTCGTTTAACCCATCAGGTATAATTTCTTCGATCACGCCATCATCTAGGCTTCGATGTGTAATGCCAGTTATGTCTCCCCATATCATAACTTTACCTTTATTGGGCTGTTGCTCTCCAGCTTTATCTATGGTGTAACATTGATCTACATTTAATGTAACCCCAAGCCAGTCAACATCTTCATCCATTACTGAGTGTGTTGTTTGACTAGTTATTCTTTTTCCCTGGCCATCGTCATTCTCTTCTAGTTCAACTTGATTTCCTAACGGAACATTTTTTCCTATAGTTTGAGATGCATAAGAAAAATCTTCTAACCAATAAAAGTTGTCATCTTCAGTTTCTCCACTTTCTCCCTGGTTGACATAAAAAGGAGTTTGATCTAGCTCTCCTCTTTTCCATGCTACTGATATATTTCTAAAATTATAAATTCCAGCTTGAGAGGTGTCTGATGTTGTTAATTGTACGGGTGTATCGTTTAGATAAATCCCCTTTAATATTCCAGCCCCCTGAACTAAACCTCCAGTTGCATCACAAAACCCTTCAATTGGGCCTTCAGATACAACATCCAGCATTTTCATAAATGCTGTGGATTGTAGTTTTTCTTTATCTTCTTTAGATACAGCTAGAAATTTTCCACCAAAACCGTCTCCAGTTATTGTTCTTCTGAACAATCTGGGTGTAGTATTAGAAGCGTAACATACTAGGTTATACATAATTTACTTAACTTTCAGTATACTGATCAACAATGACCGCTCCTTCCAGAGATCCATCTGGCTTCTTTATTGTTGCATTTAAGTAATCAAATGCATTTAATCTGCAATTCATTACGGATGATGATATTACAGTGCTACCAACTCTTAATCTTCCATAACCAACTGGGACTCTAGCTCCTTGTGTTATATTATTTATGGGTCTGGAAAAAGTAAATGATGATGTGCTTTTCATCTTAGGAGCACTATCTTCCATTTCTGGTGGATCAGGCTCCTTCACTAGTTTATCCATTAATCCTTGCATTAATACAGCCCCACCTATTTCGAATAATAAATTTCCACCCCAGCTTAATAGTCCTCCCCAAAATCCACCTATGCTTGATCCTAAAGCACCCGCACCCCAGCCTCCAAACATTCCCAAAAGTCCACCAAGTATCATTCCTATTCCACCCTGTGGGACCATAAAAAAGTGAATATTTTCGGCTTCTTTATTCACTTGAATTTTTAATTCATCTTGACTTCTTAATGGTTTCTTATCAACGAAAACCATATATTTAGTTTGCTCTTGACTCTTTTTTAGTAAATACCCAAGGAATCCTTCTTTGTTCGCATCAATAGCTTTAATAGCTTCAAGCGGACTACTTATATCAAGTTTCCATTCTTTGCCAAATTTCTGACCCAATTTACCATGTAAAAAAACATTTACCATAACAACCTTAAACCTATTATAATATACACAACTTAACCTTGCTTTCTGTTAGTAATTTCAGATTCTTATACATTCTAAGCTTTTGTGGATAATGTATTTTATATTTTTTTGTTACTGTACTATATATGTATAAAGGCATAAGCATTTCTTCTGAATATTTTATATCATAATCGGAAGGGGATTCATCACCTAAAACGTGAGAATGATAACACATTAATATTTTGTATTTTTTAAATGCATTTACATAATCAAATGGATCAATTTTGAAATATCTAGCCTTATCTTCCGCTTTATTTTCACATTGTTTAACAAAAAATTTTTTTTGTTTATATAGCAAAAATCCACAACTTTCTTCCTGTGGGAGATTTTCGCATATTTCTGCTATTTGTTTATGAATCATATTAAAACAATCTACTACCTGGAAAGCCTCCGTATGGTAAGAAGTCCGCATCTGGAAATCTTAATTTACATCCAGATATTTTTTTATTACAAGCATCCCTAGCCCAATACTCAGTATTTATTGATGGCTTGTTTTTTGAGCTAGATGTGTGAGCAACTATACAATAGTATACTACATTTCTTGGGCTACTTTCTATACCCTGATCGTCCACTTGAATAGTTACAACATCTTTTAATTTATAATCTACCCCAGCTTCCCAAAGCCCCTTGTTTGTGATTCCATCTATAACAAATCCTACATTATTAGAATCAGATATTGGCCCTCCATTATAGCCGCATCCTTTACCTCTATATTTCCACCAGCAATAATTATTTAATATAACTCTTCTTGGAACTGAAACATTTTCAAAATCAAGAGCATTTGATAATTCAAATTCTACAAAAAATTTATTTTCTGTAAGTTTTTGGTTAATTATCCACTTGTCTGGTCTCAATGTAGCATTTGGATCAGGATCTATACCCATAGATTTCCAGTGATCTATGTCTGCATCATAGTTTAAAAAATTTTCTTTATCTAAAAATCTTACAAAAGTTTTAGTTCTAGTTATTTCGGCTTTAACCAAGTCGTCCTTGTCTTTTATATATCTTGATAATATGCCTTGAAAATTAATTAATTTAATTGTAGGTCTAGATAAGCCTCCGTCTGATCTTGTGCTAAGGTCAGAGACCTCAAAAGGTAGATAAAAGTATTCCTTGTTATTGAACTTAAGGCTATCTGTTACATTAATTACCCCACCATGAAACCTGATTACATCTTCACTATTTCCAATTCTTGAAATTTCCCATAGATCAATCATTGAAGTTTGGTTGTTTGAAAAAATTTCTTGATTTATATGTTCTCCTTTATAAAATGCCATAACAATATTTTACTATATTTTTTTTAAATATTAAAATTTTTTTTAATTTTCTCTTCTTTTAAGTTCAACTGCAAAGTGTTTGTATCTTTGTATACATAGTCGTGTTTAATTGATGTGCATGTAAATTTTGATGTTCTTAACTCTGGTTTAATTGTGTTAAATGTAAATGTCTCAATCCCTTGTCTACCAATAATTAAGCATAAAATTTTATATGCATCTAGATCTGTCATTTTTTCATAAGTAATACTTATTTCGTCTGTTCTACTAAATGTACCATCTTTACTATACTCTGACCTAGAGTTACCCAACGAGTAATCTTTTGTGTGAAAAGTTGAATTACTATTAACACTATATGAGGGCAATATATCTAAATGTTTTTTATAAAAATACTCTTGAAAAATATTTTTTCTCTTTTCTGACATTGAATTAGCAAACAATAAATATTTTAAGGTTAGCATCGAAAAGTCTTGATTATAGAAATTAGCTGTTATTGAATTTAAATCTCTGTAACTTTCTGTTAAAGAAAATTGAAAGCATTTAAATTCTTGAACGAAATAAGGATCTAATGAAATTAAAGACTTAAATTTTTCATCATCATTAAGCTCGCTGTATTCATGTTTTTGCATTACAAAAACATCATTTTCATTTTCCTCTAGAAATTTTATAATTTCGTTTGCATCTTTATCGCTCCTGTCGTTAAAATTTACATCAAAAGACATTGCTACTCTATTTAGAAGAGCTGGTTTAGAGCTTACATATTTGTTTCCGTATTCAATTTCGTTATTTTCGAATTGCACAGTAACTGATGATCCGTATGATGGAACAAAATTAAATGGTTTATAGTATTTAAATTCTTTTAATTCAGAATCAATCTTTGAATTAGCGATAAAATCTGCATAAGATGTATAGTTTGAATTATCTTGACTTCTGAAAAATTTCTTTTGGGTTTCAAAATTTCCCCAAACATGTCTTGGATCAAAAACATTCATCTCAAGCTTTCGTATATTCCTATAGTTCCAGCTAACACTCCTTCAGCGCTTACACTTAAAGATTGGCTTGTTATTATTCCATTACAAGTTACATCTTGACCTCTTGCCGCTTTGTCTATATTTTTCGGGGAAAGTTTTACGGTCGCAAAGTCTTTACCAGAAAAACTTATGATTGACCCAATATTTTCTCCAGCTATGCTCATTTTCCTTTCAACTTTACTTAAGGCTACAGACCTTGGATACCTGTCTCCTATAATATATTTAGGAACTCTTTGACAAGATACAGAATAATCAATTGAACTAGGAAAATCTAATCCTATATTTTCTTTATTAAAATTAATTAATTCTGAATATGCTCCATTTGCAAATTTTTCGTAAAACTCATCTCTTCCTATGCTTGGGTCCGCTACTCCTTCCGCACCATTTGACCGTTGATCATAACCGCTATAGATTGTGAAAGTTGCCTTGTATTTTACAACTTCAAATGGTTTCATAGAAACTGAATAACTTGTTAACCCAGCTCCAGAAAACTCAATTCCACAAAATTTTCCATCAGCATATTTTTGTCCAGTAAATTGTTCAATATGATCTTTTCCAGCATCTACTATATAGTATTCTAAATCTAATGTTGCAGTTTCTACAGAAGATGCTGAGTAATGTTGTCCATATCTAAAGTCGCCACCATATGCTCTATTAGCCTCTATATTTGCATTGATTGATATTGCTGCACTCTGAGCTAATACTTTTTTGCCGCCTATCTCTACTTCGCATTCTTGATATTCTATATACCTGGACATATTTAACTCCCATCTGGAAACCCATAATAATTAATTATCGGTTTATCAATAGTAAGACATTCGTAAGAAAGCTTTGCTTTAGTATTATTTTGAGAATCAACACTCACATTTTCTGAAACTAAATAAGAGTTCGGGAATTCAAATGTACAATACTTATCAGGATCGCATTTGTCCCTCATTTTAACACTCAAATTTTTAACATGAATTCCTGTTTTAATATAATCGTGTAATGATCTAGTTTGATAATCTATTATGTCAATATCTACATTAAAATTTTGTTTTACAGGTTTTATGGGA